>JAABUM010005284.1_pt1 | contig 13700 bp, 16 predicted proteins | sample 5559161 | NCBI WGS metagenome assembly JAABUM01 (sample SAMN10711868, study PRJNA513369) | rock metagenome | isolation source: Antarctica rocks | place: Antarctica: Victoria Land, Siegfried Peak nord
CGCCGCCACCCTCACCGTCCTGCGCCGCCTCATCAACGAAGCCCGCACCCGCTACCGCTGGCCAACCCGACCCACCACCCGAAGACTCAAGTGACTATCAATTGCCGGTCGTTCTTATTCTGCGCGCGGGGCGGGGTCGGCTTGTTCGGGGTCGTGGCCCAGCAGGTCGTCGATGCGGCGGCGCAGGCCTTGCTGCGCGTTCAGGTCGTGGACGTCACCGAGTAGTTCGGCCAGGGCGCGCAGCGCCAGGACGTTGACGTCGAAGTCGTGCTCGGCCTTGACCCGGTCCCGCTCCGAGGTGCGGTTTTGGCTGAGCAGGATCAGCGGTGCGGCGTACGCCGCCTGAGTGGAGAACAGCAGGTTGAGCAGGATGAAGGGGTACGGGTCGAACTGTTTGCTGTTCAGGTAGTGCATGGCTGCGTAGCCGTTGTAGCCCAGCCAGAGCGCGATCAGCGCGCTTTGAACGAGGATGAAGCCCCAGGACCCGAACACGGCCGTGACCCGGTCGGCGATCCGTGCTCCCAACGGAAGGTCGTCGTGGCGGACCTGGTTGGCCGGTGCCCGGTGATGCTCCGGGCGCACGGTGTAGCCGCGTCGGGGCGGGTTCGTCGGTGAGGAGAGCGGGGACGTCATGGCTAGAACCTTCAGGTGGACGGGAGAGTGGGCAGTATGGGGCTCTGGGAAACCAGGCGTGGGTAGCGTCTCCTCATGCGTGTTGTGCGGTGCGACTGTTCCAGGTCGTGTCGCGGTGCAGGTGCAGGTGCAGCCTGTTGTGGGCGGTAGGGCGGGCCCAACCGACCTTGTCGGCGGCGCGGTTCGAGGACTCGGCGCGTCACCGGACTGACCCGAGAACGCATTGCGTCCCCGGTTGATATTCGGCCTACCCGAACGCGCCGGCCCGCGGCCACGCCGCGGGCGCTAGGTGCGTGGGTCGGTAAGTGATTTCTTGGGCCGACGGCCGGACTATCCAGTTCAGCGGCGCTCGAGTGTTGATTCGTTGGCCCTGGTGGTGTGGTCGAGCGATGCCGCATTCTCGGGTGAGGGCCGGGCTGAGACAGCCCGCCCTCACCAGGCTCCCTCAGCCGGTGGCCAGCTGGGCTGCCATGGTGTAGGAGAACAGCTTCCGGAGGTTGTGGCAGGCGGCGAGCAGGTACCATTCTGCTCGTGCGTTGTTGTGGCCGCGGAGCAGGAGCCGGCCCGCTCCGGATGTGGTGCCAGTAGCGCGGGGTTGGTGTCTTATCGCGGCTGTCGCCGGTTCTTCGGCGCTGAGCAGGTGGTTGATGAGGGCCGAGCTGTGGTCCGGGGGGGTCTACCAAGTGTGGGTGTTGCGGTCGTTGTCGCGATGCTCCTGCCGCGGGCTAGTTCGGTGATGTCTCGGGGCCCCGGGGCTTACCCGCGCTCGTCGTCATCGGGCCGCAGGTCGAACGACTCGGCGTCTCCGGGCCGGCATACCGCCAACCGTTGGCCGTCGCTGCCGCGGACCACCAAGGTGCCCGTGGTGTTGACCGCCGCAGTGGCGTTCCGGTAGGCCCACAGCTTTCCGTCGGGGGTACGGACAACGACGCGCATGCCCACGATCCTGCGCCGACGAGCTGTCCGGCACCGGGCGACGCCGGCGCGGGCGCCTCTAGCACCTGACGTGCAGTGTCACTCAGATCGTTTGCGACAGGAGGGCTGGTTTCCCCGCTGCATCCCTGACTGGCTTGAGCTCAGCGGGCTTTGGCGGTGAGCAGGGCGTTGCCTCTGCGGGTTAACTCTGGGTAGTCATACGCGTCGTGTGTCATATTCGGTCGTTTCTGACCGATCACGGAAGCTCTCGGGCCCGATCGGGTCGGTGCTGGTCGATGTCGTTGGCAGGTCGGTCACAACTCACGGTCACTAGCTATCGGTCACGAGGTGTTCTGTCGGTGGGTTGTGACAGGGTGCCGGGTCATGGGCGAGTTGTTGGGGTACGCGAGGGTGTCGACGACCGTGCAGGACGCTGCGTTGCTGCACGACGCTCTCAGCGCCGCGGGGTGCTGGCGGACGTGGACCGACACCGCGTCGGGCGCCAAGACCGATCGACCGCAGCTTGCCGAGGTGATGGCGTCGCTGCGCCCGGGGGACACCTTGGTGGTGTGGCGACTCGACCGGCTCGGCCGGTCGCTGCCGCACCTCGTCGAGACCGTGCGCCAGCTCGAGGAGCGCGGCGTCGGGTTCAAGTCCCTTCAGGAGGCGATCGACACCACCACCCCCGGGGGACGGTTGGTGTTCCACATTTTCGCCTCGCTGGCCGAGCGTGACCTGATCCGGGAACGCACCATGACCGGTCTCGCCGCCGCCCGGCGGCGGAGCCGGGTCGGGGGCCGGCCCCCGTGATGACCGCGGCGAAGAGCAAGCAGGCCACCCGCATGGTCGCCGTCGGCACGCCCTTGACGGAGGTCGCCGACGTGCTGGGGGTCAGCCGCACCACCCTGTACCGCCACCTCAAGACCCAGCCCAAGACGGGTCTACTGCCGAAGACCGGTGCTCCGCAGGAGGGGCACGACCGCCCCGAACTCGTCGCAGTCGCGACCACCGAAGGTATCGCGACTGCCCGGCCCAGACGGCCCGACCATCGGGATTCTGCTCGCCGCGACCCGCGACGACGTCGTCGAGTGCGCCTTGCGCGGGTTGGACACCCCGCTGGCGGTAAGCACCTACACCACCACCGCGTCGCTGCCGGACGACGTCCGCCGCGCCCTTCCGTCGGTGGAGGACTTCACCGACGTCGTCCGCCACGCCCGTGACGAACCCCCCACGGTCGACTGAACCGCTGAGAGATCGCAGCGCGACGTATCAAGAACGCGGTTTGCGGTGCGCAGGCGAGCGAAACGCGAACTGTGACCGGGGGGGGGGCGCCACCTCTCGCGTGCCCCGCCGGTCCGTTGGATCAGACTTCATAAAACTGCGGCAGAAGTTGTAGACCTTCCCTGAGTGTCAACCCGAGTTGGCCCCTCTGGGACGATGACTGGAATCCACCCTCCCATTCTCAGTCCACCAACCGTTCACCTCGTTTAGTGGTTCCGCCAAAACACGGTCCCCAAGGGCGTTCCGGGCTTCCGCCACGCCGGAGTGGCGCCCAGGGTGAGGTGGTCACAGGCGAGAAGCGCCCACGTCCAGACAGGAGCGATCATGTCCACGACCGTCGTCAGGGACGGCCCGCCAGGCGGGCTTCGTCACCGTCGCGCCGGCCCTGAGCGTGCTCGGCGTCGCAGGGACTGCTCTCGCCTCGCCGGACGAGTACGTCAGCGCCGGCCGCAAGCCTCTGAGCCCGCGCCCGGCGTGGATGGACGAGCTGGCGCCTACCCGGCGCGGTGTCCTGCAGCTCGCGGCGGAGGGTTCCTCCACCCGGCAGATCGCCGCCGAGCTGCACTACAGCGAGCAGAACGTCGGCTACCACCTGGGTCAGCTGAGGGAGAAGATGCTCGTCCGCAACCGCGCCGTCCTGGTCGCCCGCGCCGTCCAGCACGGGCTGGTCGAGCTGCCCCACGAGGGCTGAACCGCTCGGTTGGCTCAACGGGCCAACCGGGCGTCGCCGCGGGTCGTCTACACCCACGAGGCCTGCCGTGGGCTTGACCAGAACCGTGGTCTCGCCTCGCGCGAGGACCACCCGGACTCGAGGAAGGACCACAGATGAACGCCAGGACCACCACCGTGGGGATCGTGCTCTCCGGGGCAGCTCTGCTGATGACCGCGTGCGGCTCGGGCACCAAGACCGACGCCAGCGCCGCTTCGGCGCCCAGCACCGCGACCACAACGGCCGCGGCCGCAACAACCACCGCGCCCGTAACCACGCCGGCTGCGACGAGCGGCTCGACCGTCGCCGCGACGGAGACGGAGCCGCCATCGACGGCGACCGGTGGTCCGGCTGCCTGCGTCACCCGCGACCTCGAGTTCGCGGTCGAGCCATCGAAGGGGATGGGCGACGTGCGCTCGGCTGACGTCGTGATCACCAACGTGCACGCCGAGGGACCCTGCGGGGTGTTCGGCTACGGCGGTCTCGGCCTGATGGACGCCCAGGGCGCTGCCCTGCCGACGAACCTGACGCGGCTGCACGTCCCCGCGCAGGGGCTCGTTCCGCAGCAGGTGATCCTCGCCCCCGGAGCTAGCGCGCTCGAGCACCTGGAGTGGACCGACACCACCGCCACGGGCGGTGGTGTCGCCGGGTGCGTCACGTCGGCCAGCGTCGTCATCACCCCCCGGACGACAAGCCGAGCGCCGTTGTGTCCTTCGCCGCCACGGTGTGCGACGGCGGGAAGATCACCGGGTGGCCGTACGTCGCTCGCTGAGCCCCGGGCGCGCCGGCGTCGTGTCGTCGCGGCCGCAGCCGCGGTGTGGCTGCTGGCTCCTGCTCGTCTGGATCGCCCGCCTCGCTCCTGGAGGCGTGGACCGGGTCGCTGGGCTGCGCGCTCACCCCCTGCAGCTCGGTGTTCGGCACGGCCAGCTGGGGGTGGTTCCCACCGGGGGTCACCTGCACCTACCCGCTCCCCGACGGCCGCACCCTGGTGGACGGTCCGCCCAGGCTGCGGTGGGCCATCGCCACTGTTCTCCTGCTCGGCGGGCTGGGCCTGGTGACCGCGCGCGCGGCCGCTCACCGCCCGCCCCGCTGATCACCACCCCTGCCACCGACCGACGCGAGGAACCGCCATGACCGATCCGATCACCGCCCGGGGCACCGTCCTCATCACCGGGACCTCCTCCGGTATCGGCCTGGCCACCGCCGTGGCCACCGCGGCCGCTGGGTGGACCACCGTCGCCACCCTCCGGGACCCGGCCCGCGCCACGGCCCTGCGAACGGCGGCCGAGGAGGCCGGCGTCACCGTCGACATCCGGACGCTGGACGTCACCGACGAGGCCTCCATCGCCCGCTGCGTCCGCGAGGTGGTCGACGCCCACGACGGGCTGGACGCCGTGGTGAGCAACGCCGGGGCCGCGCACGTGGGCACGGTCGAGACCGACGACCTCGCCGAGGTCCGCGCCTGCCTGGAGGTCAACTTCTTCGGCGTCGTCCAGCTCACTCGAGCGGTCATGCCGCACCTGCGGGCGAGCCGCGGACGCTTGGTCACCGTGAGCAGCGTCGGTGGTGTGGTCGGGCAGCCGTTCAACGAGGCCTACTGCGCCGCGAAGTTCGCCGTCGAGGGGTTCATGGAAGCCCTCGCCCCGGTGGCCGCCACCACCGGGGTCCGGGTCAGCGTCGTCGAGCCCGGGGCGGTGGCCAGCGAGTTCGTCAGCAACGCCGGCCTCGATCCGCAGGCCATGCTCGCCGACGCCGGACCGTACGCCCCTGCGCTGGGTGCCTACCTGACCCGGGTCACCTCCCAGTTCGCCGGCAGCGCCCAGCCCGCCGGCAGCGTCGCCGACACCATCACCGCGCTGCTGCGCTCCGCGGACCCCGCGTTCCGGGTGCAGACCTCGGACTGGGCGCGGGAGTTCGTCGCCACCAAGCTCACCGACGTCGACGGGTCCGCCGTGCAGGCCCTCACCACACCCTGGGTGACCGCCTGAGCGGCTACCCCACCCGATCTCGCCGGGGGTCGGGCCCGAGGTGTTGGCGTGAGGGGTACGCACCGTGCAACCGGTCGGGGCTCGGTCACGTCAGGGGGGTGACGAGGGGAGCGGGAGGTGCGCGAGCACAACGAGAGCACGGTGGGATCGTTCCGCGGGTTCGTCCTGGAGCACCGGGCCACGTTGCTGGGCCAGGCGGTGTTGCTGACCGCAGGGGACATCCACACGGCGGAGGACCTCGTGCAGGTGACCCTGACGCGGGCGTTCCAGAGGTGGGACTCGGTACGGGCGCAGACGGTGCCGCTGGCCTACGTCCGGCGGACGCTGACCAACGCGTTCCTGGACCGGCGACGCCGGTCGTGGTACCGCCGCGAGGCCGTCACCGACCAGGTGCCTGAGCACCCGAACCCGCCCCGCGACGGACCGGAACCCGACGAGGTCGATGCCCTCCGGCGTGCGCTGGGCACCTTCCGCCCCGGATAGAACCCGTGACGCTTGCTCACCTGGAGGGTGGTTCTTCGGACTGGTCAGACGACAGCGCCGGCGAGAAGCCCGATGACCACCCTGGACAGTGTCTCCGACGCGCGGCTTTCACCGTTGGCAGTCGAGGTGAAGCTGACGCCGCACCGGCTGTGGACTCGATGCGGGAGGCACGCTCTCATCCGCTCCGGGGCGTAGTTGACACTCGGCCGAGCTGACTCCTATGATCACCGGCGATGCTGGCCGATGTTCGGTTCTGGAGTGCTCCGGGAGCGGATCGGCCCGAACCTGTGAGGTGCGGCCGATGGCGCGAACGTTTCGCGGGACTCGCCGTCGCCACCTTGATCTGATGCGTCTCTCGGCTTGTGTCTGTCGGTCCTGACTACCCTGGACCGTCTTTCGCGAGCCCATGGCCGCGCCCGGATCGAAGGACCACAGAAACATATGGCTACGAGCCGCATTCACTTCAACGCGTTCGACATGAGTTGCATCATGCATCAGTCGCCGGGCCTGTGGGCCCGGCCCGGTGACCAGTCAGTGCGCTACAAGGACCTTGGGTACTGGGTCGAGCTGGCCAAGACCCTCGAGGCAGCGAAGTTCGACGGCCTATTCATCGCCGACGTGCTCGGCGTTTACGACACCTTCCAGGGATCGCGCGACGCCTCGGTACGGCGCGCGATGCAGGTACCGGTGCACGACCCGCTCCTTCAGATCTCGGCGATGGCCGCCGCGACCGAGAAGCTCGGGTTCGGGGTGACGGTGTCGGCGACCTACGAACAGCCCTACGCCTTGGCCCGCCGCTTCAGCACCTTGGACCACCTCACCAAGGGTCGCGTGGCCTGGAACATCGTCACCAGTTACCTCGACGGTGCCGCCCGCAACCTCGGCCTCGACCGCCAGATCTCGCACGACGAGCGCTATGAGATCGCGGAGGAGGCTGTCGACGTCTGCTACCAGCTCTGGGAGGGCTCCTGGCAGGACGACGCGGTCGTGGCCGACACGGAGCGGCAGGTTTACGCCGACCCGTCGAAAGTCCACGAGATCGGTCACAAGGGCACCTACTTCAACGTGCCCGGCATCCACCTGTGCGAGCCATCGCCGCAGCGCACCCCGGTGATCTGGCAGGCCGGCACCTCACCGCGGGGGCGTGCGTTTGCAGCCCGCCACGCCGAAGCGGTGTTCACTGTCGCTCCGACCACTGCGATCCTGCGCGGCTACGTCGACGACATCCGCAAGGTCGCCGGCGAGGAGGGACGGGACCCGCGCAGCATCAAGATCTTCACCGAGATCACAATCGTCACTGCCGCCACCGAGCAGGAGGCCCGGGACAAGTACCAGGAAATGCTTAACTGGACCGACTACGAAGGCGCGTTGGCCTTCTATGCGGGGGTGACCGGGGTCGACCTGTCACAGCTCGACCCCCACGAGCCGCTGGAGTACGTCGACACCGACTCTGCCCGGTTCGCGCTGGAGATCTTTTCCAAGGCCGATCCCGACCGGACCTGGACCTCCGACGAGGTCGCCAAGTTCATCGGCATCGGAGCGATGGGCCCGGTCCTGGTCGGCTCCCCATCCACCGTGGCCGACGAGCTCGAGCGCTGGATCGACGACGCCAACATCGATGGCTTCAACCTCGCCTACGCTGTCACCCCGGGCACCTTCGAGGACTTCGCCGAGTTCATCGTCCCCGAGTTGCAGCGGCGTGGCCGTTACTGGGACGACTACGACGAGTCGACGACTGTCCGTGAACGCCTCTACGGGGTCGGTCACAAGTTGGTCCGAGATGACCACCCGGCCGCTGTGCATCGGCGCGCACTCCACGCCGCCAGCGTCTGAGACCCCTGGCCTGGACCCGGCCGTCGCCCGGCAGCAGGGCGACGGCATGTAGCTGTGGGTCGTCGACCAGCTGAACATCACCGGATAGCGATCGTCCTACGGAAACGACCGCGGGGCGGCCGGGTTAGGTCGGAGCTGCAGTTGCCGAACGACGGCAATGGTCTCCCGGGGGTCTTACTCGATCGATAAGGACCCTCTTCACCATGTCGGCAGGGTGAGCTCCACGAACGGTCGGCCTCCGGGGCCGTCCAGCTCGCCGACCGCGGTAAACCCGGCGCGGGCGCACAGAGCTAGCGACCTGGCGTTGAACTCCGCCACGGCCACCCGGAACGTCGTCGGAGCCCATCGACTTCGTCCGAAGTCGAGGAGCTGACCCAGCAGCTCGGTGCCCAGACCCCGGCTTGTCACCTCCGGCCGCACCCCGGCTCCCACGTCCAGCGTCCCCTCCACGACCTGCTGTCCCCGGACCCGCGCCTCCGACCCGAAGACACCAAAGCCAACCAGCACCCCTTCGGTGTCGACGGCGGGGTAATACCCCTGGCCCTCGCTCAAGCGGTCGAGGAACAGGGCGGCCGCGCTCACATCCAGGTTGTAGACGTCGTGAGGCGAGGGGTAGGACCACGCAGTCACCTCGTGGGCCTCCTCCGCGGTGAAGGGTTGATCCAGCAGTGTCACCACATGACGACGGTAGCGACCCATGGTCAGGCGATGCGCCGAGGTATGGACATCAGCTCGAGCAAGCCCTGCTCGCCGTCGACCGTGGTGTTCCACAACCGGTGGCGCGCTCAGAGGGTCGCCGCACCATCTCCTCAAATCAGGATCGTTGACCGGTCGCTGCTGGCAGGGCCCGGGCCTTTAGGGTTGGGGCTTGGACACGGGGGCCCGGGCGCGGGCTGAGAGGGTGGGTGTTTCCCGCCGACCGTTGAACCTGATCCGGTTCGCACCGGCGTAGGGAGTTCTCGGATGCTCGCTGCTCGCTTTCATGCTGCTGGGCGCCCGTTGTCGTTGGATGACGTGCCGGTCCCCGTGCCCGGTCCGGACGAGGTCCGGGTGCGGGTGCGTGCTGCGGGGGTCTGCGGCACCGAGCTGCACTTCGTCGATGGGCTGTACGCGCCGGCGCGGGTGCCGATGACGTTGGGGCACGAGGCCGCGGGCACCGTCGACGCGGTGGGCTCGCAGGTCGGGGGCTGGAAGGTGGGTGATCGGGCGGCGGTCTATTACTACTTGTTCTGCGGTGGCTGCCGCTGGTGCCTGGTCGGTCGGCAGAATCTGTGCCTGGCGCCGCGGGGGGTGCTGGCGTTCGCTGCGGACGGGGCGTTCGCTGAGCATGTTGTGGTGCCGTCGCGCTGTCTGGTCCGGTTGCCCGAGCAGCTGTCGTTTGAGCAGGTGGCGCCGCTGTGCTGCGCGGGCACGACGGCGGTGCACGCCCTGGCCGAGGCCGACGTGATACCCGGTGAGGTCGTGGTGGTGCTCGGCGCCGGCGGGGTCGGGCTCGCTGCTGTGCAGGAGGCCCGCCGCCGGGGTGCTGTCGTGGTCGCGGTGAGCCGCAACCCAGCCCGCCGGGCGGGCGGCGCTCACCGCCGGTGCGGTGGCTGCGGTCGCTCCGCAGGATCTGGGCGCCGCGGTGTCCGAGCTGTCCGACGGTCAGGGCGCGGACGTGGTCCTGGAGCTGGCCGGGACCACGGCCACGCTTGAACTTGCCGTGGGGGCGCTTGGTCGTCGTGGCCGGCTGGTCCTCGTCGGCTACAGCGCCGACACCCTCACCGTGTCACCTCTGTCGCTGGTCGTTGCCGAGCAGCGGATCATCGCCAGCGTCGGAAACACCTACGCCGAGCTCGCCGCCGCCGTACACCTGGCCGCCGCCGGCCAGCTCCTCCCGCCAGTGGCAGCGACCCTGCCGCTGACCGAGGTCAATGCCGCCCTGGACCGGCTGCGCGCTGGCGATCTCGCGGGTCGGTTAGTCCTGCAGCCGTGACCCCCCGACCCGGTCCGGCGGCCCAACCGACCGGACGCAGGCGATGAGAAGGAGCATGCGCCGCGCCGCGCTGCTTGAGGCTCCGGGTGCGTTCGGCTCGACGCTGGCTCAGTGGAGCGGCGAGGGGGACGCGAGGCGCGGTGGCGCGCCCGCCTCCGCGACGTCGCCTTGAACGGACGCGTTGGTACTGCCCGTACGCCGAACGGCTACCGACTCTCGGCGGGCCCCGCTGTCGAGCCCGGGCCGCACGTAGCTGGTCGTCCCGCGGCCGGCTCGGCCGCGGGGTAAAGGATCGGTGAGCGACCCGAGGGCCCCGGCAGCGCAACGAGCTAACGACACCAGGCATCGGGTCAGAGTTGTCGTGCGTCGGGTTGCTGCGTGCGCGCGGTGCCCCCTACTCGCGTGGCAGTAACCATGCCTGAGCCGTCTACGTGGGCTTCAGCGGTCAGCGCAGATGGGCGACCTATCGCTCTGCCTTGAGCAGTGCGCCAGCTGTGCCAGCCGGGGTTAGGAAAGCCGAGGGCGAGATGCGCGGCCAGAGCTGCGGCGGCGACTCCGGTCGCTGGGTCTTCGACGTAGCCGGCGCGACGCGGGAACTGCCGTGCGGCGAGGTCGGCGTCGTCAGCGGTGTGCGTGTACGGGTAGAAGCCGGTAACGCCGAGCTCGTCGCAGACCTGCCACAGCAGTTCGAAGTCAGGAGCGAGCGAGTCCAGCGCGGCCTCGGTTGGCAGCGGCACCATCAACTTCGGCCGCGACGCCGACACCGAGCGCACGGCCCCGGTGATCGAGCCCGGCGCGATCCGCAGCGCCGAAGCCACCCGTGAGACATCCGTGACCTCGGCACCGAAGATCGGCGCGAATTGGTCCACGACCGCCGCGTCAGGGCCCCACGTGACGCCGAGCGGCCCCAATGGTGTTTTCGACCGTTGCACGTCCCTGGGGCAGGAGCCCGGCGCGTCCCAGCAAGACGCTGGCCGCGATAGTGGCGTGCACGCACATCTCCATCTCGTGCGCCGGAACGAAGTACCGCAGCCGCACTTCACCGGCTGACCGCGGTGCCAGCACGAACACGGTCTCCGCGCCGAAGCCTGCCGCCTCGGCCTGTAGTTCTGCATCTGGCCGCCCGTCTGCGTCGAAGACGACCGGGCACGGGTTACCACCGCCGGGGCCGTCGGCGAATACCGACGTCCACACCACACGCTGCGCCACGCGTCCGACTATGCCGTTTCCCAGGCGGCGAAGTCGACGTCCCGCCGTCACCGCGCGACCGAAGAGCCCGCACCCGACTGACGCGCAAGCGGATCCCCTACGGAACGGTCTCCGTGCTCCCGAGGGCTGGTGTCCTTCGTCCGGTTGTCGTTCGTCTAGCGGGACGGCTCGTCAGGCAATTGTTAGCAGCGCTCCAGTTGCACGATCGGGTCACCTGCCCGCAACGCGGCTGCACGTCCGGTGAGCCGGTAGTCGCACTTCAGGTAGAGGCGCAGTGCCCGCGCGTTGGACTCGGGCGTTCGCAGGACCACGTCACCGATGAGGGGCGTGGATCACCGGAGCAGCAGGTATGCCCGTTCGCTGGCGTGCTCACCTGGCCCTGACGTGCGATCGAGTCGCGCCACGACCTCGAACCCGGCCGCGACGAGTGCCCTGGACTCAGCGGCGGGGTCCAGGTACCGGAAGGTCAGCGTCACCGGTTGGCCCAACAACGTCGACATGCTCGCCTCGCTGCCCATGGCGTTGTCGGCGTCCCGGGTGTGGAACGCGACCAGCGCGGCACCCCCCGGTCGCAGCACCCGCCGGAAGGATGCGTACGCCGCGGCTCGTTGATCGGTGTCGAGGTGGATGACCGCGTACAGGCAGACGATGCCGCCGACCGCGTCGCAGGAGAACGGCAGCTGCGTCATGTCCGCCGCCACCGCCCCAACCCGGCCTCACCGGCGAGCTGGCACATTGCGGGTGACAGGTCGGTGCTGACCACCGTCACGCCCTGCTGCCTGAGGTGGGCCGCGACGTGCCCTGGCCCGGCCCCAACGTCGAGCACCGGGCCGGTGACGATCTCCGCGAACGCGTTCAACACCGCCCGATCGAGGGGCTTGCCGGCCAGCTCGCCGCCGATCTCTGCCGCGTACCGCGACGCGATCTGGTCGTAGCTGTGTCGCGTCGCGTCCGTCACCCGGTTCATTGTGCCGGTTGCTCGACCCGCGGGATGTGCGGTCGTTCACGAGGAGTGAGGTGCTTCCGTGCCGGTCAGCCATCGCCTCCGCGGACGCGCTAAGCGTCACGATCAGCGGACGAGCCGAACCTCGGTCAGGTCCTCCCAAGAGGGCTCGACCTTGCGGGCACCGTCGGGGGTGAAGCCGTTGCGGGCGTAGAAGGCACGGGCGCGTGGGTTGTCCTGGGCCATCCACGACGAGGCAGGTCGATTCCCGACCGCGGCGTCCAGCAGAGCTCGGCCTAGGCCGGCGCCGTGGTGGGCGGCAAGTAGGTATAGGCCGACGAGCTCCAGCTCGCGCACCGGTGGCTTGTCACAGCTGGGAGCGGTCCAAGCTAGGCCAACGACCCGCTGGTCGCCCACAGCGACCAGGTACTGGCCAGGGCCGGGGGCGGCCAGACGTTCTGCCCACTGCCGGCGGCGCTGATCAACATCTAGTGCAGCGAGGAAGGCAGGGGAGAACAGGTGGGCGTAGGCCTCGCGCCAGCAGGCCACGTGGATGTTCCCCAGGGCCCAGGCATCTTCCGGCACCGCCAGACGCACCTCACCGACGCCCACCACGCGAACCATCCTGCCTTCAATGACCAGGCGGGACGCAACCTAATCGGCTCGGCGCGCTCAGCGCCGCTACACGATCGGCATGCCGGCGCGTCAGCTGTGGCGAGGGGTGACGGTGTTATCGCTGTCAGGATGGCGGCATGCATGAGTTCGCTGCTGGGGAGCGCAGATGGGTTGAGCGCTTCGGCAACCTGCGCAATACGGTGCGCCAAGAATTAGTCGGTCGCCAGCTCGCGCAGCACGTCCGCGACGGAGTCAGCGTCGTGGACGTGGGCTGTGGGCAGGGAACCCAAGCCATCCGCCTGGCGCGGCGGGGGTGCCGCGTCGTCGGCGTCGACCCCTCGGCTGCCCTGCTCGAGCAGCTCGACTCCGACGCCCGTGCCGCCGGAGTCGACATCGACCGCCGCCGCGGGAGCGTTGACGAGCTCGAGGCTCTGCTCGGCGGCGCCATGTTCGAGGTGGTCTGTGCCCATGGTGTGCTGATGTACCTCGACGATCCACACCTCGCACTCGACCAGCTGATCGACCGGGTAGCGCCTGGCGGCCTGTTGTCAGTGACGTTCCGCAACGCCGGCGCCCTGGCATTCCGCCCGGGCATGAGAGGCCAGTGGCAGGCCGCCGTAGCCGCCTTCGAGGCCACCACCTACACCAACGAGCTCGGCGTCCACGCGCGTGCCGATCACCTCGACGACGTCACCAGCCACCTCAGCAACCGGGGACTCACCGTCGAGGCGTGGTACGGCGTGCGGGTGTTCACGGACCCCCTGCCCGGGGACGAGGACACCATCACCGGTGCAGATCTGCAGTGGTTGCTGCGAGCGGAGGAACAGGCAGGCAGCCGCGACCCGCCCGCCGTTCCGCGAAACCCTGACGATCGGGCCCCACGGCCGGTCGGTGGTCTCGGCCGCTTGTTTAACGCCAGCGTGTGGTCCCAGGGTCGCCGAACGTCAGATGGGGCGTCTCGCGTGTCGTCACCGAGTCGGGCACGGCGTCCCAGCAGGCGATCGGCCAAGCGGACTTGCCGGGGTTCACTGCCACATCGTGGCCAGATAGTGGCCGTCGCGGTCGTAACTCGTCGCGTCAGCGGCAAGTTGAGGCTTGTCGTGCTTCTTCGCCTTG
>JAABUM010005285.1_pt1 | contig 13699 bp, 20 predicted proteins | sample 5559161 | NCBI WGS metagenome assembly JAABUM01 (sample SAMN10711868, study PRJNA513369) | rock metagenome | isolation source: Antarctica rocks | place: Antarctica: Victoria Land, Siegfried Peak nord
AAGGAATCTGCATGTCACAGCCACGTGCCCCCCTCTCCCTGGCCTCCACGCCCCATATACCTCGCGCACTTCCTACACCCTCCTGGGGGCTCACTACATCCCAGCGTTCCCGAATCAGACCACCTCTTCAAGACAACGCCCCCCTCGTCAATTGCTTGCACAGACACCCTGCTCCGAGACTCGCAACCCTGTCACAACCCTATCGTGTCACAGAACTGACATTGCCGTGCGCTCACTGACACTTTATATCATATCCGTACCCTCTCGCTAAACAACTTGACCCTATTAGCAAGCAATCTGATCAGCAGCCGGTATGCAGGCCACAAAGCGATCCAGACGATTGGCCGGTGTGCAACCGGACGCCGGGATGCCGATAGCAGCCAACTCGCTCTTCCTACAGCAGCTGCCAGAGGAAGTTCAGGACCGTATACTGCAGACGCTGGTCAGGTGCGGGCGTGAGGGAGTGATCAGATCAACAGTGCCCACGCCGCTGTCCTTCTCAACTGATCAACAGCACTGTCAACCGACAGTTTCGGTGAGTGTGTAAATATGCAAATATAGATATATTCTGTTGCAGGGACCTCTTCGGCTGCAACCTGCCATTCGTCGCAGCACTGCGCCTTGTGTGCCGCCGATGGCGCGCAGCCGTCGGCGAATGTTTCACAGAGCTGCACCCGTCCAGCGCGCAGCCCGCGAGGCACCTGGCCGCCTTCCCAGCCGTCAGGAGCCTCGACCTGATGCAGAGGCCGGAACACACCTCACCACGGCGCGCCCCGGCGGCATTGCAGCTGCTGCCGGCACACGCGCCGCAGCTGAGCAGTCTGCAGCTGGGGTCGCCCGGAGCATTGCCCATGTGGATATGATCATCCGGAACAGGCACATCATCTAAGTTGATGCGCGTGTCGATCGCTGATCGATTGTGCCTGAATCTCTTTTGACATCACCTGACGCCATTTCCGCCTCCTGGCACACACAGACGCCGGGTTGTCACTGCTTCTTTGTATGTTGCAGCCGGCATCGCTAAAGGCCTCTGGAGGCACGCAATTGAAATCGCATGTCTCTCAAACGTAACCGCTCGTACCTGCAGGTGGCTTTCTGCAGGAAAGATGAGCGCGCTCTGCCGGCTGACCAATTTGCAGGTGAGCATGGATTCAGCCCGGTTTCTCTGGCAGAATAAATGCTCAGAAATACCCAAAACAGCGTACTGCCAGGTGGAGCTGCATCCCCACGCCTCTTGCATCCAGCCCGCGTGCTGTACTGTTTGCATTTGCCATCGAAAGTCTGCTCGTGCACTGCAGGCGCTGACGCTGAGGGGCTGCAGCTTTGCGGTCGAGGCTGTGCAGCTGGCACGGCTGGCTCCATTACTGACGGCGCTGACGCTGACACACTGTGACGAGCAGACGTCTACTGCCATGGTGCATAGTGTCACCGTGCTCACCCAGCTGCGGCAAATGCATCTGTGGGACGTACACCTGAACGACAGAGGTAGGCCAGTTTCGAGAAACGTGTGTCACCGAATGTATCGTGCGTATGAAATTCAGATCTGCTTTACTTGGTTCTTTCCTTTGGGAATCAGGCGAATCGCTGGTGGATGTACAGGTCTAAGGCGCATCGGGCAGGTGTGCACTGCTCTGGTGGATCTCGAGATCCGGCACTGCCCCGGGCTGCAAGGCGACGGACTGGCAGCCCTCGCATTGCTGACCCGGCTGGATCTCCGCGACTCTCGTCTGGAGAACGTCACAGTGGCGGCGGCGCTGATGCACCTCACTCGCCTGGAAGACCTCTCCGCTTCGGTCTTCAACCTGTCGAGTGGTGTGCCGCCCACACTCTCATGTCACTTTATAGTGAGTTGGTCAAATTGCGCATGCCGTGACGGTCTGCATGCGTGTGGATGGCGCAGCCAGTCACTGTATGTGCATCGCTCGCCACTCAAGCTAGTTTCTGTGCCGTCATGCAGGCCCCTCAGGCGCAGCGGCGCTGGCGTGCCACACCAGTCTGCAGCGTGTGTCCGTCAGTGCGGCGACGGTCAGAGGTCTGGCTCCAGGGTGGGTGGCGGGCCGACAGGCTCCGGACTGGATGGCGGCACTTGGCGGCTTGCAACTCCTGACATCCCTCGCCCTCTGTGGCTTTCAAGAGGTGGGACTCGCCCGGGCTGCCATATATATGCGTCTTCCATTTCATGCAACGCGCATTGGCAGCCCAGCAGTGACGGACCTGATGCTCTCGAACACGGGCACTATCTTGTTTGCTGGGGGTGTACCTATGGCCGCGGCTGCATCACAGCCTCTTGCAAGTGCATCTCACTCAACGAGCGCATCGCCTTCCGCACGCATTCTCTATATAAAGCTCCTGGACACCAAACCTCGGTGGCTTGGGCGGCGCAGCCGGCCGTCAGAACAGGATATGGGCGCGCTTTGTGAGGGTTTAGGGTTTAGGGTTTAGCACGCGATGCCACTGCGCGTCTACCCCGGGAAATCATCTCAGGCTGATACTGGTGCACCAGACCGCAATGCTGGAGCCGCTGTTGGGAAGTGCGCCGCCGCTGCCGCGGCTGCGGGAGCTGCTCCTGGACGACTGCTCCGGCCTCGAAAGTGAGCAGCTGGTGCAGATGGCCCGACTCTTTGGGGACAGCCTCACGTTCCTGGACATCAGCAACTGCAGGGAGGCGATCACGAACAGGTGGAATATGTGTTGCGGTCGTTGTTCGTGAGCAGTTGACCGCACACTTGCACCAGTTCCCGTTGACGGGCATTTGCCTACAGTGCGGCTATTTCATTCTGCATGCGCACGGTCCGCCAGAAGGAGCTCAATGCTGGATCAACAACTGGCACGATATGTGAACCGCTTTCGCACATCCGTCTCAATTACAGCGGTTCGTGTTTTGCTACCTGCGTCTTCTTCACTACTGGGGTGTGAGCTCCTGCAGGTCGTGCGAGGTGATGCGGGACTGGCTCACGGCGCTGCGGCGGCTGCGATCCAGAGGCCTCGACTGGTCGAAGGTCGACCGACATGTCGACCGGCATGTCGACGCGCTGGCGGCTCTGGCAGCGCTGCCATCTCTGGACGAGTGGGACCTCTCAAAGTCAAGATCTATGAATGTTGAGCCACTGGAGCGGGCGACACGGCTCACACGGCTGATGCTGGACGAGTGCTACCTGCTGGGAGGGGAATCGGTGCGACTTTCGACCGTAGTGCAGTTGGCTTGAAGGCTGCATGTCGTTGTTGATGATCCAGCAAGGGCTGAACGTTGCTCCTGTTCGTGCTGTCACACATGCATCTGAAGATCTTCAGACGTGCGCTGCGCCACCTGCCATTGCGACACACGCTCGCGAGTGTCAAGCTCCAGTCTGAGGTGAGATTCTGTCCTGACCGAGGCAGGCCATCTGCATTTTGGAGCAGCAACGGCATCAGCAGCAGCAGCAATAGCAGCAACCGCGGCGGCGGCGGCGGCGGCAGCGGCAGCCAAACGTCCTCCTCGTGTGTATGATACAACATGATACACTACGACATACGTAAATGCCACGCTGAAACAATTCCCCCCCATGCAGGAGATAGAGCACCGCCTGGGGGCGCTGCAGGCGATGCCGCGGCTGGCGGCGCTCAGCCTGCAGCACTGCGACATCTACGATGCAGAAGCGCAAACGATTGGCAGTCTGACGACGCTGACGGAGCTGGACCTGGGCCATGCGCGAATACTGCACGACTCGAAGCTGCAGATTTTCACCAGCCTTTGGCGGCTGGCCGTCCTGAACATCCAGGCCAGCATCTACATCACTGCAAGGTGCGCAATTTTTGACAAACCACGTTAGCTGCACCATGTGTCCTGAGGCGCCAATAACACAAGCGCTCGCTCACTGCGTTGAGTGCCCGCTGAGACGTGTTTTGAAGCACCGGCGCGCCTGATATGACTTTTGCACGGTCGACCTGCACCGTGTAGGGGAATTGAGCTGCTACGGGGACTGCCGGTTATGAGGAAATTGGACATCACAGGATGTCGCCATGTCCTCAGCGGCAGCGCTCTGCTGTGACCACTGCATAGACGTTTCGCAGGCAACCCATATGGCGGTAGTCCCCTCACATGAGCATCTATTAGCCTCTTCTGACCCTCTTTTTACACTGTGTGCTTATCACTGGACTGTCGCCTGCATTGAAATATAATGTGTGTTTCATTGCCGATTGCGCTGATGTCCTTGATGACTGGAATTGACTGTATCAGTGCTCAGCTCTTGCGTTGCTTCAGTCGTACTTTCGATAATGTAAAAAGCATTGTGCAGAAGAATTGAACATTTACATGAGACCTCTATCTACCGGAAGTATCGTCTACAGGAAACGTTGCCATCCACTTCATCCAAGCAGTTTCCCATTCTCGCCTGCTTGAGTGCGTGATGCCCGGCTTGCACAGTGATTCACCTTTTCGCCTGTCTGAGGACAGTATCTCCCATTCTCGCCGCCAAGATGTAATGTGGCGGCTGCGACTCGAATACCCCGCCAGTATGATTCTCACCTCCCGTCAGCACTCCACAAACTGGTTCAGAACTATCTCTCGCATGCGAGAGATATTTCGCAAGAGCTGCGCAGCTCTCGTGCTTGTCTGACGGCTGAACGCGGTTCACTGCTTCACAACTGCACCTTCATATAAAGCACGAGGCGCCCAGACCAAACCTCTGGCAGGCATGCAGTCTGAAGGCAAACGGCTGCCTGCAAATACCGAGCTCGGACCTCCAGCCATCAACTGCAGCTGAAGGACCTGCCTGATGAGCAGGATCGGTTTCTGCGCATCCTCGCCAGATGCATACCGACACTACTGGCGCAAAAACCCCAGCAGTCAGCATCTTTTGAGCATTCAGAGTGGCGATGCATCCACTTTCCAGTTTTGTAGCAGGGCACATTGGACATCCCTGACAGGAGGCTCCGTGAATTGGTGATTTGTTATGGCAGGCCGAGCAACGATGAATCGCGCAAATGACCGCAGTCTTCAAGACTGCGGGCCAAAGTTTGGCGACGGCCTCCACTAGTAGTGGAGGCCGACCAGATGGATGACTGGCCGCCTGTGCTGCTGGAGCTGACACTTTTGCACTGCCCGGCGTTGACGGCGCAGCAGCTTATGGCTGCTGCTCAATGGTACGGGGAGCGCCTGACATTCCTCCGAGATCAGCGGCAACACCGCCGCCGTCACCACGAGGTGTGACTTCAGCATTGTCCAGGTCGATTTGAGGCAATTCCGATGCATTGTATCACGAACAATATCGACTGCACAGTAGGACAACGACCCCAGGCCGGTATCATGCAGCGGCGTGCTTGTGCCTAACTCGTCGAAAGATGCTGGGCAAGAAAGAATTTCTGTCGGGTGCTGGCCGACAGCACCCGACGTGTTGACTGCTGCTCTGTGTTGATGGTCTCAGCGTGAGTCGGCAGAGCCGGCCGAAGGCTTCTGCGTCATGAATGCATGGTGTGGCATTCTGAAAAGCACGCATGATCCTGCAGATGCTGCAGGTCCTGCGAGATGATGCAGGACTGCCTGACGGCGGTCCAAAATGCTGGGAAGTTTGGGCATGGACTGGTCGCATGACAGCCGATCCGATCGGCTGTCATGCGACGGAGTCCGCCGGCGCGCTGGCTGCCCTAGCGGCGCTGCCCGCCCTTCAAGCCTGGGATGTGGCGCGATCAGCGCTGACCTGCCACAGCTTGCTGGTGCGACAAGATTGACACTGCTGTACTTAGCGTGCTGAAACATCCGCAGCGCTGACCTTCGAGATGGTCAGGTAGGGCTGTGAAACGACAGCTGTGTCACGAGCGTGGTTTCCGCACGGAAAGTGTGGTCGTGCATGGGAAATGTTCCACTCATGAAATATGCAGAACACACAGATGCAGATACACAACACACGGGTGCAGGTGCATATTCACGTGTTGGAAGCACACTCGGCGTCAAGCAGCTGAGACTGGTACCCACATTGCACTCTCACGGCCCTGCACCGTGCTGCTGGAGCCTTGCTGATATGCGCAGGCTTCGCAGCACGGCCTGGAGCCCTGGCGGCGCTGCCACGTCTTGCAGCCCTCAATGTGACGGATTGTCATCTGACAGTAGGGGACGCACAAGCGATCGGCGCACTTTCCACTGTGATTTGCGCAGCAGATACGGGCGTCGTTCAGCAAGTTTTTGCACAAGTCCTTGCAATTGTACGTATATGCCGAGTGCGCCAGGAACCGCAAATGTGTAATAAAACTATTTCCAGTGAAACTGTTAACTCTCCAAAAATGCTCGATGCTGCTGTCTGAGGACCCTCCGTGAGCTGTTGCGACTCGATGCTGCGAGACGAAACTCCTGCAGCGAAACAACATTCCCAACATCGACCCCAGCGCCGCCCCCACCACCCCTCTGACCCCGCCATCGCGTAGCTCAGGTGCGGCGCTTGACCTGCTTGGTCAGGTCACCCACGAAGGAAGCCGCCGCCGCCGCCAGCAGCACCTCCAGCGCCATCACCACGCCCGCCTGCAGGGTTTAGGGTTTGCAGCCAGGCAGTTGTGACAGATGAGCCTTGCACCTTGGCTTGTTAGAAGAAGAAGATGTCATGCACACGGGTAGACAGTATACGACAATATTGATTAATGCACAGTCCCGTGTGAGAAAAAGGAAATAAAGGGGTTTGGGGTTTGCATTGTGATGCATTGAGGGTGCCCGTGAAGAGCCACGTGCCACTATGGGCGATGCTTATGATTTAGGGTTTAGAGCCACATGCCTCTGTGGGCGATGCTGTCAAGTGTTGGCCCAAACGGTCTCCAAGCGCAAAATCGGATGAGCACTGCGATCACCTGGGTGGCGGCGCCCTGGCTCGGCTTCCCGGCAGATGGCACCGAAAGCGACGGCGCTGATGGCGTCGGCACTGCAGATCCACATGCGTCTCGAGCAGGAATCTGGAATGGTCGATGCAGACACACGCGCGACTGCTGCTTGTGGAGCTGGAACGCAAGTCCGTGGCTGAGTGGCACATTTTAAATCGGAAGTTTCCGTGCAGCGCCTGGTCAAGCCTGGAGGCACAGGGGTGCGACCATCAGTATGCAGCTGGTACGGGGCACAAAACTAACAAGGTTTCAAGCCAGAACAGTTTCTGGGACCACACCCGAGTTGATGGCGTCCTGCGCCGAGCTGGTGAGTCCGCCCACCGCCACCGCGCCTGCCGCAGCCGCGCCGGCCAGCGCATTGCCTGCAACCGGACAGCAGCACGGTCAGCACAGAGAGAGAGAGAGAGAGAGAGAGAGAGATGTTGCACCACGTCAGCAGCACGGTCAGCACAGGCGAAGTGTGGCATGTGTGCATATCTGGCAGACACAGCACCCTAAACCCTGATGAGGGACAGCTGGCACAGCAGGCACTAACAAAGCTGCACAGGTCACGGGCCACATTGGGAGGGTTCATCTCAGCCGCACTGAATCAACTAAAGTAGGGTGGCATCTATGTCTGCGTTCACGACGAAGCCACACGACGAAGCCACACCATTGCTGCCGGGCAGGCCGGGCGTTGGCACGTTTGACGGCAGCGCCTTGCTGACGGCGGCCCTGCCGCTGGCGGCGGCCCGCTTGACCTCCGCCGCCTGTTTCTCCGCGGCCTTTTTGGCTTCTGCCGCCGCCTTCTCGGCCGCCTTTGACACCTCCTGCTGCGCCTGACAATCGAAAATGTGGTTTTGTGAGCTCCTGCAAAATACGGCCAAGAGACACACGTCCGACGCCTTCATTGGCAGCCTTCTTCGCCGCCAAGAAAAAAATTCATGTCTGCCACCGTCTCCGCGGTCGCCTACTCGGCTGCGCTACATCCTCTGCCTTGTCCGTCTCTTGCTGCGCCTGGAGCTAGGAGACAGGAAACCGTGAATTGTAGACCATGAGCAAGAACAAGATTCCACGTGACCCCTGTGTCTCAGCCGCCCATATATATATATATATATATATATATATATATATATATATATATCGAGATTTATCTCGTCGTTACTTCCTCATCCTCCTCCTCCTACACATACATGTACACATATATATGTGTATATATATGTAGGTAGGAAGGAATGCAGCACATGGACTTGTTGTGAGAGGAAATTCGAGATGCACCGCTTCCTGCGCCCAGCGCAGAGCTTCCGCGGCTGCAGCCCATACCTTCAGGCCGCGGCCACACCTCGTGCGAACCCATGAAACAGGGCTGCCAAAGATTCACGGTCAACCATCCACTTGATAGGTCATCTTGGAAGGGTTTGCAAATATGAGAGCATACAGCAGCCTTGCCTGAGCATACAGCAGCCCCGGGAAACACAAAAGCTGTCACACGCCCCTCTTACCTTAGCAGCGTTGGCGCGCGCCACGGACTTTGGCACCGGAGCCTGAAGGCCCTGGGGGACCGAGCCCTGCAGCGCCTTACCGACTGTGCTGGTCACCGCATCCGCCGCCGCTGACACGGACTCCGCCGCCTGCAGAAAACACGTCACAGTCTGCTGGGTGCGGCTGAGATACAGTGGCGTCTTCGTTGCGTTGTCCACAACTGCTCGTATATTCCCATGTGCGCCTGCATCAACTTGTCCGGCTTTCTCTGCTTCATGTCCTTTGGCATGTCCTTTTCCTAGTGGAGTTGCTGCTGCCGCAGGTGCTTTGTGTGAGCCGGTGCCTGGGTTTAGGGTCTAGGGTTTGGGATGCGTGAAGGTGCAGCTGGCAGATCGAGATCCGCGGTTTCGCAGCAAGCGACAGCACCAGCACTGAGCTCCCCCATGGCATGAACATAACTTGCTGAGCTGGGCCAATCCAGCTTGGTGCGATCAGCTTTCAGCCATCGTGTGGTTCTGGGAGACTTCAGCCAGCGGCAACTCACCTGCTGCAGCGGCGCCGCTGCCTCCGGCGCCTTGGCGGCCGGCGCCGTGACGGTGGGCGCCTTGATGGCGGGCGCCTTCTTCTGCAAGCCCTGCAGCGGCGCCGTAACCGCCTGCTGTGCCTTCTGCTGCAGCCCGGGCGTGGGCACACCGATGGCCAGCCCCTTGGCCGCCGCCTTTGCGGCGCCATCCGCCTTCTTCTGCAGGCCCTGCAGCGGCGCCTTAGCCGCCGCCGGCGCCTGTGAGCACTGACACAGCTCAGCGAGGCTGTGCATTGCACAGTGTTGCGATTTGAAACTTGCCCAGCAGCATGTCTTCACCGTGCTGTCCGCCTTCTGCTGCAGGCCCTGCAGCGGCGGCATGGCCGCTGCCGGCGCCCACACTGCATGCGGTGGGGAGCACGTAAGCTACACAGAACCTCCTTCTGCTGGCCTTGGGGAGCCCGGGCGTCGGGATGCCGGACGGCTGCTTGGGCGCAGCGGCCTTGACCGACTCCACTGCCTTCTGCGCCTCAGCCTGCAGGATCGCCAAAGTGCGGATTCTATACACACAGAATCGCGAGCCAGGCTCAGCCCAAGGACCAGTTGGTCATGTGTAATTTTTGAATTCAAACGTCAGAATTCTGAGATGGCCGCGTCGAATCAGCCCAAAAGTCATCGCAGGGCCTGCATCGGCGCGTGGCGGGCACCTAGAAGCGCCACCCTGTATTGTACAGGGCACTTCAGCTGCACTAGCAGGTCAGTTGCACCTTTGACGGCAGCCCGGGCGTCGGGACGCCAGCCGGCAGCTTTGGCGCCGCCGCCGCGGCGGCCCTGACCGATTCCACTGCCTTCTGCGCCTGCTGCTGCAGCCCCGGCTTTGGCACACCGCGCGGCAGCTTGGGCGCCGCCGGCGCAGCGGACTGGACCTTGCTGACCACCTTTTGCGCCTGCTGCTGCAGCCCCGGCGTCGGCACCCCGCGCGGCAGCTTGGGCGCGGCCGCCTTCAGACTGTCCACTGCCTTCTGCGCGTCTGCCTGTAGTCGAGTCAAAAGGCTGGCTCCTCGATGTCGACAGCAGCAGGCAGACTACCATGTGTCCAACGCCTGCATCTGCGTGATCTCAATGAAGACGCCGCACAGCAAGCCATTTAGATAAGCACAAACATCTCCACCTTCGAGGGCAGGCCCGGGGTGGGGCTGCCAGATGGCAACTTTGGCGCCGCCGGTGCTGCGGACTTGAGCGACTCTACCGCCTTCTGCACAGCAGCCTGCGCAATTGCCGAGTCAGTGGAGTCTGAAACGGAAACACGAGCCAGATGCAGCCATAGCAAGCAGTGTTGCAGCAGAGGTCTGCGGCAACTGCGACAGTCAGCTGCCCGCAATGCTGCTGCTTTCGAGGCTGCAGTTGCGGACCGCAAGTAGCGACCTGACCCGCAGCATCAGCATCAGGTGACAGACTCGCACCTTCGAGGGCAGGCCCGGGATAGGGATGCCGGACGGCAGCTTGGGCGCCTCTGGCGTGGCAGCCTTGATGGCCTCCACCGCTTGCTTTGCCTTCTGGGGCAGCCCGGGCGTCGGGATGCCCTCCGGCAGCGCCTTGGCAGCCGCCGGCGCCACCTTTCCCACCGCCTGCTCCGCCTTCTTCCGCAGCCCCTGCAGCTTCTTTGGCGTCTGCAAGGCAACACGACTGCGCGTCAAGCGGAAGTATTTAAATACATTTTCAGCGCAATTAAGTTTGCTGGCCCTGACGCCGGCCGCTCTCCATATTCGTGGGCAGCCCCGCAGCTTTGTTCAGTGCTTGAGGGGCAGCATGGTCGCCAGAAGCACAGACGCCTTCCGCCGACCATGTGGTGCTTCAGCCTGCAGATGGTGCTCACGTTCACGTTCCAGGCCCAGGCGTGTTTTAAAAACTTGTTTTTTGTTTTTTTTTGTGTTTTAATTGTTCGCCGTGAGATTTATTTGAGTTGGATATGTTTCCTTTTTCACATGTGATGCTCCGCACGCAGAGACAACAATGTGAAGGCAATCCACCCTCACGCCTCCCTGCAGCGGCAGGCCGCGGCGCGCAGCGCAGGCAGCGGCGCGGCACGCAGGCAGTGCTGCCGCGATGTTGTTGCCCATGCCGCCGTGGGATTGGGAAACAAAAAAAAAGTTCCCCGCAATGCTGCAGCAGCCCCTCACCTCCGCCTTGGGGATGCTGGGTACCGCCGGCTTGGTGGGCGGCGACGCCGGCTTCCTGGGCTCCGGCAGCTCCAGGCCCGGAACCACCTTGGGGCCAGAGATCTTCGGCTTTATGCCGAATGCCGGCACGCCCGCGGCGCGCACATCAGACTCCACAGCCGCCTTACGCCCGGGGCCCAGCACCTTGCCCTTGCCTGCGCACAATTTTGGGTTAGTCCCAGAAGCAACAACTCCACAGGATGACTGCTTCAATTGGGGAAGTGATGCCCACTGCTGTCCTGCAGCAGCCACGCAGTGTTCCTGATGATGGACGCGCGCCTCTGCAGGAATCTGGATCTGAGTAGCAGGTTCTGCAGCCGTGTCGTCAGGCAGCGGCAGGAAACGACTGCACCTGCAAGCAGCTCCTCCAGCTGCGCCTGCGCGTCGTTGACGGCAGTCGACTTGGTGATGACCGGCGCGGCCTCCGCCGGCGACGGCATCACCACCACATTGCCCAGCAGCGCCGCCGACAGGCTGAGCGCCGCGGCCGCCGCGCCCCACCGCTGGCCGTCCGACCGCGCATCCCTGCAACGCAACAAAGTGGCGATGTCAGCTCCCAGCAAAATCTTTTGCTGCCGATTGCATGAACCATTGTAAGCTCATCGATGTGGCGTACAGGCCCTCAGACCTGCAGTCCAGTGGAATGCTGAGAGGAGGATATGATGACATGGATGATATTCCACGGCAGCATGCCTGCCGGCCACCCAGTGATGACTGCCAATGAGCGTGAGGTGCTGACCGAACGAGCAGAGCCGCTGCTTGCCAGGAGAGCACACCAAGGCCATGACCGTGCATCCAAGTTTCTAAAGGACACGCCCTTCAGCAGCGCAGGGCGTTCTGCTTCAGGCGGCCTCTCAATGCGGCACCGCATGTCACCATTGCTCGGCATGCTGCTCTGTAGCTGCGAGATAGTCACTGCTCTGAGACAATATGCTGGATCAGGCTGAAACTGTATGAATCGACGGTGAGCTGCTAGAAAAATGCAAGCTGCACTTGTGGTGATCTCAGCTGCAAAATGCACAAGTGGTCCTCCACTGTGCATGCATCGTCGTATGTGTGCCAACCATTAAGGTTCAACACGTACCTTATATTTGTGCATGCATTGATCTTTTTCTACATCGTCCCTGTCGCAATTTAACGTGCCGCCCATCGGCACATCCACACGCAACCCTTGGTGTTTTGAAGCTTGCATGGCGCTTGGAAACCACTCACTCTGACTTATCAGCCCTACAGACGGTCTTGGCAGCCGCCACGCGGCCCCGGCTGGCCGTGGATCGCGGCAGAACGGGCAGAGGCTTGGTGCACTGGCTCGCCAGCAGGTTGCTCATGGTGGCCGCGCGCAGCGCTGCTGGAACCAGCAAGATTCCTCAGCAAATGATACAGAGGCTCGTACGAGGCTGTCAGGTGCGCAGTCGCGTAGCGCCGAGCTCGTTTGCCAAGCGATCTCGCCGCTATCCCGAATCTCTGTTTTACCGACGCCCTCGATCAGGATGTTCGCGCCAAGGTGCCATCACATGCCTTGCCACGTCTGGCGAGTTCGCATCGCATTTGTAGCACTCCTTGATCACCATGAGCATACCGTGTGCCCATACCCAGGCCATGCAGTCCCAGCTGCAACTGAGCGGCCGAGACGTTCGACGGCGCAGTGGTAGTCATCACACACGCCATGAAGTCGGCATTGCATGGCGTGCAGGCTCCTCTCTGACAGCACTCAGGCGATCGCGTACAGATGAAGCGTCATCGCGGCGGCCGAGGGCGCCTCGAAGCATCACCGTAGGTCAGTTGAGTCGCAATGCTGCGGACATGTGCGCATGCGCTGCATGGCTGCCTCAAACCATGCAATGTAATGCACGCATGACCATGGTCGTCCACCGGATTCATATATAATGGCGGCAGATGTAAAGCTGCCAAGGCAACCCTTCAATTTCACATCGCGCTTGCAGCAACGTCTTCGGCGGCAGTGGGACAGGTGGTCTTCTCGGATACGGCCTCGGAGCCGGATCAGCGCCGGGTGATCGTCGCGGGCGCTGGCCTTGCCGGCCTGTGCACCGCAGCAGCCCTGCACAAGGTCGGCTTGTGGACGGGTTGATCGCGCCTATGCATTGAGAGGTGGTCGAACGAAGAGGTGGTGGTGCCGCCGTCGCCACATGCCAGCATCGCCATGCACATGGATGTGCAGAGCACAACGGGCATGCAGGCGGACAATTGAATGTTCAGCCTGCCGGAAATCTGAAGTCAACTGCACAGGTGGGCATCCCGGTGCTGGTGCTGGAGCGCGACGCCTCGCTGCGGCTGGAGGGGTCCGCCATAGCAATGTGGGGCAACGCCTTCCGCGCGCTGGACGCGTTGGGCGTCGCGGCGCCGCTGCGGGATGCGCACCCGCTACTAGAAAGGCAAGCAGGAAAGGCAAGCAGGAATGGCAAGCAGGAAAGGCAAGCAGGAATCGTGGCCTTGACGAAGGTTAATGGACCCCTCTGACGTGCACATTTTCATAGCATTGCGATGTGGGGCAGTGCCTACCGAGGAAGTGGATGCGCTCGGCAGCGCAGGTCTCCTGCGCAAAGCGCATCTATTTCTGGAGAGTTGCGCAGGACCTGGGCTACTGCTGTTTTCAAGCAGCAGCATCTGGATGACTGCGCAGCTCCATCGTGCGGGT
>JAABUM010005288.1_pt1 | contig 13693 bp, 11 predicted proteins | sample 5559161 | NCBI WGS metagenome assembly JAABUM01 (sample SAMN10711868, study PRJNA513369) | rock metagenome | isolation source: Antarctica rocks | place: Antarctica: Victoria Land, Siegfried Peak nord
CGCCGTCAGCGTCGTCTCCTCCGCGGCGTCAACGTCTGTCACCATCCCAGCCCCGACAGGTCGTCCAGACGGTCGCACCGTCCTGGCCTCCGGTTTCTGACTTCCGCGGTAGCGGAAACCGTCGTTGCCGAACGTCGCGCTGGACCAAGCTCTGGGACGCGGAGGCGAGCTGACGTAGACGCGACGGCGGGAGTCGTCGTTAAGCACGCGGTCCTGCCACTGCTCCGGGCTCGACACCAAGACGCACGGCTGAGTCGACGACGACGAGCTCAGATGCGGCCCGGCCTGCTTCACCGAGGAAGCACGCCCGTTCCTCCGGCCCGAGGTGTTCGTAGAAGTGGCCAGTGAACACCCGGCCGAAGGTGTCGTCGGCGTAGGGCAGGGCGAGCGTGTCGCCGACGACCGCGACCGCATGGGGAGCCACCGGCAGGGGCTTGCGTTCAGGCAACCGTCGCGTCCGGCAGGGCGTGGTTCCAGACCTCGCCGAGGATGTTGACGATGCCGTCGATCTGGACGTCCGCGAAGATCATGTCTGGTCCTTGCGGGGCGTTGTCAGTGAACGGGGACTCGTAGAGCCGCGCTACGTCCATAACGCCGTTGGCCGTCAGGTGTTCGACGATGAGCTGGATGAAGCGAAGCTGGCTAGCCGAGAACGACGTGTCCGACAGGTAAGCGTCGAAGACCGCGGTCGCGGCTTCTCGATCGAGCCCGACGAGGGATCGGACGAACAGCCCGAGGCCGTGGGACTCCTCGCGGGCGCGGGCAATCTCCACCTCGGTGCCCGCGCCGGACTCGAGAAGCATGGCTTCCAGGGCGGTCAGGTCGTCGGGTGTGAGCTGGTAGTTACGGCGTAGTCGCTGCAGCGCCAAATGGTCCTCGTGGTCGCGTAGATAGGCGCGTGCCTTGGTCCGGAACCGCTCCCAGTTCGTGCCGGGCATGACGCCGGGGAGTTCGACGATCGTGCCGTCTCCGACGGCATCCTCGAAGTTGGAGTAGACGGTGGCGCGCTTGGTCTTGTCGACGAAGCGGACTAGTGCCCGGACCCGGCGGCGTGCCAGCTCCAGCATGGGGAGTGGGACGTCGACCCACCAGTCGTCGCCGGACAGCTGGTCGAGCAACTGCTCTTGGGCCTTTACCGAAGGGATAGCTGTCTGCCCCAGGAGTGATCTGGCGATGTCCTGGACCTGCTTGCGAAGCCGCTCGAACGTGACGGCGTCGCCGTCGAGTCGGCTGAGCTGGAGGCGGAGCAGGATGAGGTCGAACCGCTTGGCGTCCTCTTCGTCGTCCCGTTCGGCTGAGGGGAGCCCTGCAAGGTGGCGCGCAATATCGCCGGCCTGCTTGGGCGTCAGATGGCGCCAGGAGTCCCAGTTGCCGTAGGTCTCGACCCACTCCCGAGCCGGGCGGACGAGGAAGTTGTCGAGGTTCATCCCGACCACCACCTTGTGCAGGGACCAGGCGGCGTCCACACGAAGGCCGCGGTCGGAGCTCTCACCGTGGCCGACCTCGGGGTCCTCGTTGTCGCCACGGCCCTCGTCGAGTGCGCTGACGAGGCCGAGGCGTGCCTCGAAGAGCCGCTCGGCCAGGGACTTCTGGACCGAGCCGCCAGAGTCGGGCAAGTCCTGGCTGAAGAACTCGAGGTTGCCGCAGAAGTCGAAGACGTAGAAGTTCTGTTTGTCGTCGCCGGGGCCGTAGAGGTCGGGGCAGAGGCGGGTGCCGCGCCCGATCATCTGCCAGAACTTGCTCTTGGCTCGGACGAGCTTGAAGAACACCAGGTTGACGACCTCGGGGACGTCGATGCCGGTGTCGAGCATGTCGACGGAGACCGCGATGTGCGGCGCCTTGTCCTTGATGGAGAAGTCGTCGATCAGGGACTGCGCGTAGGTAACCGAGTGGGTGACGACCCGGGCGAAGTGACCGGCGTACTCGGGGTAGTTGACGTCGAAGCGCTGTTGGACGAACTCGGCGTGGGCCTGGTTCTTGGCGAAGATGATGGTCTTGCCGAGCCGGTCGCCCCCGGCGACCTTGTGCCCATCGCGCATCAGGGTAGCCAGGACCTTGTCGACGGTGTCAGCGTTGAACAGGAACCGGTTCAGCTCCTCGGCGGACACGGCGTCGGGGATGTCACCTTCCTCGTTCCACTCCAGCGAGTCCCAGTCGTCCTTCTCTCCCTCGGACAGGCCGGCGTAGATGATGCCGTCACGGAGAAACTTGGTTGGCACGGACACCGCGACCGGTGGCACGAGGTAGCCCTCGGCGACCGCCTCGTCAAGGCTGTAGGCGTCGGTGGGGACGCCATCCTCGAGGTTGAACAGGCTGTAGGTGTTGCGGTCGACCTCGTCCTTCGGGGTTGCGGTCAGGCCAACCAGCAGTGAGTCGAACCAAGAGAAGATCGCTCGGTACTTCTGGTAGACCGACCGGTGCGCCTCGTCGATCACGACCAGATCGAAGTACCCAGGCCCGAACAGGCGCCGTCCCCCGTCGGTGTCGTTGATGAGGTTCATCATCGTCGGGTACGTCGAGACGTACACCCGGCCGTCAGCGCTCTTCTCGGTGACCAGGTTAACCGTGGTGACGTTCGGTAGGTGCGCCTTGAAAGCGTTTGTCGTCTGCTTCACCAGCGCGGTCCTATCCGCCAGGAACAGAACTCTCTTGACCCACCCGGCCTGCATGAGCTGGTCGACGAGCGCGATGGTGGTGCGGGTCTTGCCTGAGCCGGTCGCCATGACGAGTAGGGCGTCGCGCTGCCGCGCGGTGAACGCCTCACCGACGGCGCGGATGGCTCGGTGCTGGTAGTGCCGACCAGCGATCTCTCGGTCGATGGCCGCGTTCGCCAGTGGGACCCGGGACATGCGCCGCTGCACCATCAACCCGAGCTCGTCAGCGGTGAAGAACCCCTCCACTCGACGTGGCGGGTAGCCGCCGTCGGCGCCCCAGTCGTCCCACAGCCAGGTCTGGTAACCGTTGGTGTAGAACATCACCGGCCGGCGGCCGGTCGCCTTCTCCATGCAGTCGGCGTACAGCTTTGCCTGCTGCTGCCGACGGCGGGCTCCAAGGTGGTCTTTTTGGCCTCAACGACCGCCAACGGCAGACCGTCACCGCCCCAGAGCACGTAGTCGACGTAGCCGACCCCCTGCGCGTTCGGCATGTCGGTGACCTCGAACTCACGGTCGCGCTGTTCGGTCAGATCCCAGCCAGCCTCACGGAGCAGCTCATCAATGATCAGGTCGCGCGTCTGCGCCTCGGAGTAGTCGTGCGTGTCCGTCAGCGTGTTGGCAGCCTGCGCCACCTTGATCTGCTCACGTAGCTGGGTGATCTCGGCGTCCTTGGCCGCCGCGAGGTCGTCGCGCTCCTTCAGCTGTCGCGCATGCGCCTCGTCCTGCGTCCGGAACTTCTCCGCGAGCTTGACGACGTTCGCCCGGCTCAGGGGTGCGTTCCGCGCTGCGAGCGTGGGGTCGAAGACTGCTCCGGTCGGTACGGAGGCAGGGCCCGTCGAGTATCGGAACGCCGACCACACCACCACGTGGTGCAGCTCCCGCAGCACGTCCACCGCGGCCCGGGCCGCGATCGGCTGCGTGTCGTGGACGGCCCGGTTGCCCAGCCGGCGGATCAGGTTCAATTTCTGCCCGATCCCGACCCCGGCCTTGCGTTGGAATGCGGGCTCACCGATCCGCGCCGCCAGGTCGTCCTTGTAGGGCACCGGCAGCCCATCGACGTCGTAGACCAGTCGGACCAACTGCTCGACAGCCCGGCGGGCGTAGAAGCACGCCGACCGCGGGTCCGAGGTCAGGTAGCCCTCAGCGCGCTCACAGTCGGCGTAGATCGTCGGCCACTCAACTTTGATGAAGTCGAAGTTTCCCATGTCAAAGCTCACCTTGGAACGCGCGCCCGCGAAGCGACGCGAACAGCTCGTCAAGAGGCTTGAACTTGGACCGCATGACGTCCCGCTGCCGCTCTACACGGCGCGCCAAGGTGGCGAACCGCTCGACCTGCTTTTCCGGTGGGAAAGGTAAAGGCAACGTTCTCAGATCACCGAGGTTGATTCCCTGCACCGCGGCGCCCTTAGTGCGCCCCGCCATCCAGTGCTGGAGTCCAGGCGACTCCAGCGCCGCACGGACGTACACAGCCTTGTCAGGATCGCGCACTGCCAGGCGCGCGGAGTCCTGGGTGATGTTCGCGCCTTCGAGGTCATCCGGCACGAACGCGAAGCGGCCAACGTGACCACGGATAGACATGAGCAGATCACCCGACCGGAGCCGGGACCTGCGGTACTCCGCTGCGATGCTTTCGGTGGTGCGACGCACTCCAGGAACGGAGATGCCGCGGTCTTGCATGTCGGCGACTCGGACGTATGGCACCCCGTCTGCTATATGTGGGCCCGGCTTAAGGATCCCGTAGGTGATCGGTCGGTCTCGTGCGATCCAACTGGCCAGAGGCTCAATCGGATGCCGGAAGGGGTTAGCGATCGGGTCGCTGAACATGTCGTGGAAGATCGACTGCGTGAGGTCGTCGAGGTGGGCTAAGGCTCGGCGGCGCTTGGCGCAGAGAGCGTCGGCTTGGTCCAGGATCGCGGCGACGCAACGCTGCTTGTCGAGGTGCGGAACAGGGACTTCGACCCTCGACAGCGTGGCCTTAGAGATCTCCTTGAAGGTGGCCGGGCCAACACCTTCACCCACGGCACCATCACCTGGACCGCGGCTACCGGCGCCACCACCGTCCGACCACCGGTTGCCGGCTCAGGTCCGCACCGTTTCCCAGTGACTGGAGATAATCCTTGTGAGCCCTCACCCAGTAGTACAAGTACTTTGCGTCCAAGAGTTCCGGATTTGGGACCAGGCTCTTAAATCCTTGGTTGGTAGCCATCAGGCGCGTGTTAATCGCGACGTGACCGATGGGAGCACGAGAGCTCAGGAGTACAGAGCCAACAGGGAGCAGCGAGGCCGCGCAGGTAGCGAGCCCCGCTGCGGTGATCTTCCGTGGTGTCTCGTCGATGTAGGCCCCACGCAGCCTGCTGAGGTCAGCAGGAGTCGCCCAATCGATATCACCATCCCAGTACCCCGCGATGGATGTCTTGGGTGTTGCCCCGGAAACGATCTCGCAGAGCTGACCCAGCGGAATCATGTTCACGAGAGCATTTCCTTCAGGTCGGCAACGCCTTGTTGGATCTCGCTTTCGATCTTCTCAAGGTCAGCGATGATCTCGAGCGGGTGTCGATGGTCGACCTCGTCACGGACGACCTTCTTGTATCGGTTGATGGAGAGGTCGAATCCCTGGGCTGCGATGTCGGTCTTGGGGACGCTGAAGCTCTGCTCCGTGCGTCCCCGGATCCGCTCGGCACTGTCGCGCTGAGGCCAGCGGGCGAGAACGTCCGGGAGGTCGTCGGCTGCCGTGGGGTTGCGCTTGTCGTCGAGGGTGAAGCCGTCGGCGTGGACGTCGTAGAACCAGACGTGATCGGTGCCGCCAGAGTTGGTCTTGGTGAAGAACAGGATCGCGGTGGACACCCCGGCGTACGGCCGGAAGGCGCCTGAGGGGAGCTTGACGACGGCGTCGAGCTTCTGGTCCTCGACGAGGATCCTGCGGAGGTCCTTATGGGCGGTGCTGGAGCCGAAGAGCACGCCGTCGGGGACGATGACGGCGGCCCTGCCGCCTGGCTTGAGGAGGCGCAGGAACAGTGCGAGGAAGAGCAGTTCGGTCTTCTTGGTCTTGACGACGCGCTGAAGGTCCTTTGCGGTGGACTCATAGTCGAGGCTGCCGGCGAACGGCGGGTTCGCGAGGATCAGGGAGTAGACCCCCTCATCGCCTGCGGCACCCTCGGAGAGGGAGTCCCTGTAGCGGATGTCGGGTTGCTCGACACCGTGGAGGAGCATGTTCATGCTGCCGATGCGGAGCATAGTGGAGTCGAAGTCGTAGCCGTGAAACATGCTGTGGTGGTAGTGCCGCCGCTGGGTCTGGTCGGTCATCACGGACGGGTGGGTGTCGCGGACGTACTGGGAGGCGGCGACCAGGAACCCGCAGGTGCCCGCAGCGGGGTCGCAGATCTCGTCGGTGGGCTGTGGGGCGGTCATCTCGACCATGAGCTTGATGATGTGCCGCGGGGTCCGGAACTGTCCGTTCGTGCCGGCGCTGGCGATCTTGCTGAGCATGTACTCGTAGAGGTCGCCGCTGGTGTCGCGGTCCTGCATCGGGATGTCGTCGAGCATGTCGACGACACGGGAGAGCAGCGCCGGGGTGGGGATGGTGAACCGTGCGTCCTTCATGTGCTCGCCGTACGTCGAGCCCTCGCCGCCGAGCTGACGCAGGAACGGGAACACTCGATCACCTATGACCTTGTGCATCGCGCCGGGCTCGAGATCCTTAAACCGTGACCAGCGCAGGGCGCCCTGGCCGGGTCCGAAGCTAGGGTTCTCGATCGGGTTGCCGGTGCGGCGGGCGCGGTTCTCGGCGAGGGTCTGCAGGTCGTCAAGGCGGCGTATGAACAGCAGGTAGGTGATCTGCTCGATCACCTCCAAGGGGTTGGAGATGCCGCCTGACCAAAACGCGTCCCAGATGCGGTCGATCTTGCTCTTGAGGTCACCGGTGAGCACGCTGGGACCCTAACCGGGGCCGGCGTCACTGGGAGGGCTGTGCGGGTGTGTGCGGGACCATGAGTCTGGGCGTGTCTCTATCCCGTAGCAACGTAGTGCAGTGCGGCTGGTCCCTGGGCTCCTCCGGTCGTGCCGCTGCTGAGATGGAAGTGTCCGGGCTGCGCCGGCGAGTGCAGTCACCTCGCTGGTGGGTCTGGCGGCACGGTCGGTAGCCGCGGCGCAGGCCCGCGTTCTCCCCGGTGATCTGGAGGCAGGGTGAGGAGGTCAACGCCCGTGGCCTGAGCGCCAAGGGCGAGGGCGGCGAAGCAGATGACGGGCCGTGCCGCGGCCCAAAGGAAGGGAGCCTGCGCTCAGGCCAAGCTCGCGGCGCAGGTCGACAATGACTACGGCCTCGTTGGGCTCCGCCCGTGAAGTCCGTCAGGACGGCCAGCATCCAGGCCGAAAGACCGTCCGCTTGCGCCGCGATGCCTTGCTCCGGGTGTGCCACACTCGCGACCGTCAGTGCCTGTCTGTTCGGAGGGTCGTTGTGGCGTTGTGGCTGGTGCGTTGCGGCCGTCACGGGGAGGGCGAGAACGTCGCGCTCGGCTCTGGCGTCGTGGGGGTCGGGTGGGCCGAGCTCGGTGATCTGAGCACAGCCTCCTCGCTGCAGGAGATGCGGGACCGGATCGTTCCTCACCATCCAGACGCCAAGCCGTCGACGGTGACGAACTGGGCCGGGCAGTTGCACGCATTCCGGTCCGGGATCGAGGTGGGAGACCTGGTCGCGCTGCCGTTGAAGACGTCACCCGCGGTGGCGTTCGGACGCGTGACGGGGGACTACACCTATGCATCCGAAGCTCCGCCGTCGATGCGCCACCAGCGCAGTGTCACCTGGCTACGTGAGGACGTGCCCCGCGACGCGATTGACCAGGACCTGCTCTACTCCCTGGGTGCGTTTTTGACGGTGTGCCGGATCAAGCGAAACAACGCCGAGGAACGGATTCTGGCCCTGCTGGCCGGCGCCCCGGTGCCGGCACCGACCCCGCTGCCCGGTGGGCCGTCCGACATCGATGAGACCGAACCGGTGGCAACGGTCGACCTGGGCGAGCTCAGCCGCGACCAGATCCGGCAGCATCTGGCGGCATCTGGCGGCACGCTTTCACGGCCACGACTTCGCCCGGTTGATCGGGCAGCTCTTGGAGGCGGACGGGTTCGTAACAGACGTGTCCCCAGCAGGGCCCGACGGCGGGGTGGACATCCTGGCAGGTGAGGGCGGGATGGGCTTCGACGGGGCCACGCTAGCGGTCCAGGTCAAGTCCGGCGGCGTCGTCGTTGACGCCGGCACCTTACGTGAACTGCAGGGCGTTATGGCCAACTTCGGGGCCGGCCGCGGGCTGTTGGTCTCCTGGGGCGGGTTTACCAAGACCACCCGCGCCGAGGCCCGCCGGCTGTTCTTCCAGATCCGCCTGTGGGACTCCAACGCTGTCATCGAGAAGATCACCGACGTCTATGGACGCCTTTCGCCTGAAGTACAGGCTGAGTTGCCGCTCCGCAGGATCTGGACGCTGGTAGCCGACGACGCCGAATAGCGGCGAAGACGGGAAGTGGCTCGAAGGCACAGACCGCCGCCATCTGCCTCCCCCGGCCCGGGCCAGCCAGCCGTCAGTAACGGCTGACCCAAGGCACCCCGTCGACCTGTACTCCGACGGACGCAAGATCGGCACCGTCGCCAGCGCCATCAGCGCACCGTGCGTGACCTGCCGGCCGGCACTCAACCAGGTCGCCCTTCGCACCGCCGGCGCCTCCTCGACCAGCACCCCGCTGGTCGCCGGACCCATCACGGTGCTCGCCGATCAACGCACCTCCGGCGTCGGGCACGCCGTATGCACCGCCCGGGTCGTCACCTCCAGCGAGGTGCCAGCACCGCCGGCACCGGGGATGGTCCGGGTCCGCTGGGTCAACGCCAGCAGCCTGACCCTCACCCCGAGCTAGCCGGGCGAGCTGCTCGCCCAGGTGCGCCTCGAACGCCCGGTTCGCCGGCGACAGGAACGCCTCGAGCGCGCCACCCAACCAGCTGGTTGCCGAACACCAGGACGAGGGCGTCAACCTCGCTCCAGTCCTGCCTGGGCGGCGGCTCGGCGTAGTCCGCCTCGGCCCGGAACGTAAACGGGCCTGCTAGCACGGCTTGCTCATCGTCGACCGTATGGCGGGTCCGGCGTGGTGGTGCGTGGGCGTCGAACGTATAGCGAATGGCAAGAGAAAGACTCCGATTACGAGAGGTATATCAGCCAAGAGTATTGAGACAATGGCACCTCTATCACTCAGAGCGATCAAGGCCTCAGCGACGAGGACGAAGACCGCAGCAGACACTCTCAAGACCCACGAGCTAGGCATCCTCACCGGTCTCCCCAAACTTGCAATTGCTTCGGCGGGCACCGCCCGACCTACCTAGGTAGGTCGGTTGATGACGGGGCAGTAAGCCAGCCGCGGAGCAGAAGCTCAACGACGTCCTTCTTTTTCAGGCGAAGCGCACGACAGCGATCGTCGAATGCAGTCGCCGTCTCTGGTGTGAGGTCGACGTTGAGCGGCCGAGCCGGCATGGCTTCCCGGTGGGCCCCGACCGCGCGACAGGTTGCTGTCGGATCTTGAAGCAAGGCAGCCCACGTGAAGGCTCCTCCCCCGGTCAAGTCATCGCTCGGACTCGCCAACGTCGGCAAATGCTTCCCGACGCCATTCGGTGACTGCGACTCAGCCGGTTTCTCAGGCTCCGGTGCTGCGGACTCTGCGGGCTGGCCGGTGTTGCCGGGTGTCGTCAAGCGCTCGCGTGCGACCTCTAGGGGTGGCGGGGGAGGCAAGCCGGCAGTTCGGCTTGCCCGAAGTCCGCGCAACGCACTGGCACGGTCGTTCATGCCGGCACCGCCACTCGTGACGCCGTCTGCATCCTGTGCAGCAACTCGCTCGTGACAGCTTGGTAGTCCCCCGCCAGGCCGGGAGCGGATGCCGCCAGTCGTTCCGTCCGGCCGCCGGGTTCGTAGAACTTAGGGGCAGCCAGGACGGTCTCCTCGTACTCGTGGACGAGTTGGCCTCGGGCACGGGCGTCGCGAGATGGGGCCATCAGATGCCGGATCTCCGCCGTGAAGACCAGTCGTGCGTCGCCTAGTTCCCGCTGAACCTGATCCCGGGCTTCCGCGCGTACTCGATGAGCTCGTGACTCAATGCCGAACAGGATCACCCCTAACAGCTCGAGGTTGGGGTTGTGTCCACGGACGGTGTCGAAGAGGCGGGCAACCCGAACCATGCCATCGAGGCTGGCCTCGTCGGGCTTGGTGGGAATCACAGCAAATTGGGCTGAGTACATCGCTAGCAGCTGCAACTCGCGGTTACCCGGTGGGCAGTCGATCAGGATGAGGTTGTAACGAGCGGCCACGCCGCTCAGGGCTTCCTCTAGAGCTGTCTCGGGGTGGCGGCCTCGGGAGCGCCACGAGCTGGCGAGCGGGGCCCAGTCCTCGAGCTCCTCGCCACCTGCGACACTGTCCAGCCGTTCTCGGGTGTCCTTAATCGGGTCGAGGGCGACGTGACCGGAGAGCGCCGCCATCAGCGGAGCGGCTGCCGCGTCGTTGCCCTGCCCTTGGAGGTAGCCGAGGTCGCGACCGAGGTTCCCTTGTGGGTCAAGGTCTACGGTCAAGACTCGGTAGCCGGCTGCGGCGGCCAGGCCAGCGACATTGGCGACCACCGACGTCTTGCCGGTCCCGCCCTTTCCATTGATCACGGCGACTGCGTTCGGGATCACTTCAACTCCTTGTGGTCCCCTGCAGTTTGAGCGATCAACGGGCTCGGCCACGGTCGACACGCCGCGGCTACCTAGGTAGGTATCTAAAGCCGGGACTAGGTAGGTGCGTATCCAGGTTGGTAGCCCGGTACCTAGCTGTCTTTCGTGCTAACTGCCTAGGTGCCTATCTCTCGAGCTGGGTCCCTACCTTCCTAGTTTGGCTGTGTACCTAGGTAGGTAGGGCGGAACGACACCAACGCCGATGGCGGCGGCGATCGGGTCGGTACGTAGTCGGCGGGTGTGGGAACCGGACCAAGCTGGCCGGCCGGGTGAGGCACGGCACATGGGCGCCGGCCGTGACGAACGAGCCAGAACTGGCCGGCGACTGCAGCACGGCGGCGGCGCGGCTGCGGACACTGCCTACACCCGGTGGGGGAGGGGAGCGTCGAAGACGGCATCGGGCAGCGCATCGACGCTGCGGACCAGCTCGTCCCACTGCTGCAGTAGGGCGGCACGGGTGCGGTCGGCCGGCATGGCGCAGCCTTACCCGCGAGGCGCCCTCAAGGCGCCTTGCCTCGCCCGGCGCTGCCCACCCTCCCTGGAGCTCGCGGCAGGCCGAGCAGCTCGGGCGGTGTGCGCACCGGCAGCAGCTCGGTGCCTTGCCCGAGCTCTTCCTGCGTGAGGTTCTCCAGGTGCTGCCGGAGCGCGTGGCGAAAGGCAGCGGCCGCGGGGGCCAGGGCGATGCCGCGCCGGTGCGCCAGGGCGACCGTTCGGCGCAGCCGGGGCTCGACCAGCGGTGTCGCCCGCAGCCGCGGGCGTGACGCGAGCACCATCGACGGGACGACGGCGACGCCGAGGCCGGCCTCGGCGAAGCGCAGCACGGCGTCCATCTCCCCGCCCTCGATGGCGAGGCGGGGCTCGAAGCCGGCGCCCCGGCAGGCGTCGAGCGTGACGTCGCGCAGGTCGTAGCCGGGCCGGAACATGACCAGCGGGTGGGCTTGCAGGTCGGCGACGCGGAGCACCTCGCCGGCCGGCGCGGGCGGTGCGGCGTCAGCGGCACTGACGACGACGAGGTCCTCACGCAAAAGGGGAGCGGTGACGAGCGGGGGATCGTCGTGAGGGCGAGAACTGATGATGAGGGCGACGTCGATCTCGCCGGCGTGCAGCAGCTGCACGAGGTCCTGCGAGCCGCTCTCCTGAATGTTGAGCTCGAGCTCGGGGTGGTGGGCGTGGAAGGCGCCCAGCGCGTCGGCGAGCAGGCCCGTGGTGAGCGACGGTGTGGCGCCGAGGCGGAGCCGCCCGCGTCGCAAGCCGGCCAGCTCCTGCAGCTGGCGCCGGGCCGTGTCGGCATCGGACAGGATGCGGGCCGCGAGCGGCAGCAGCACCTCGCCGGCCTGGGTCAGGGTCGCCCCGGCCGGGGAGCGGTCGAACAGGGGAGTCCCGAGCTCGTCCTCGAGCACCCGCACCTGCTTGCTCAGGGTCGGCTGCGCGACCCCCACCAGCTCGGCGGCGCGGGTGAAGTGCCGCGTCTGCGCCGCCGCGACGAAGTAGCTCAGCTGCTGCATCTGCACCCTCTGAGTCTTTCATAGCAGTCGGCTATGGAGGTAGGTGCAATCATGACTTTGCGCTCTGAGGAGTTCGGTTCTACCGTCAGCGGGTGGCAACCCTCCTGGTGGACAGCCGGACTCGTGCCCGGAGGTCGACTGTCACGCTCAAGTACCTGATGGCCGGCACCGGGCTCATCATGATCGCCTTCTTGCTCGGGCACATGTACGGCAACTTGAAGGTCTACGGCGGCCAGCGCTCGTTCGACGCTTACGGCGAGCACCTGCGCACCTTCGGCGAGCCGATCCTGCCCCGCGGTGGCTTTCTGTGGGTCCTGCGCGTCGTGCTCGTCGCGTCCGTGCTCGCGCACATCTACGCGGCGGTGGCGCTGTGGAAGCGCGACCGCGCGGCCGCTGGGCGGCACGGCCTGTCCGGTCGGTATGAGAGCACGCAGAACCGGCGGGGGGTGCAGCGCAGTTACTCGTCGTTCACGCTGAGGTGGGGCGGCATCGTCATCGCGCTGTTCATCGTGTTCCACCTGCTGCACCTGTCGGCCGACAACGCGATCCACCCGGGCGGCGCGTCCAGCAGCTCCTACGTCCGGCTCGTCAACGGCTTCTCCATCTGGTACGTGACGTTGTTCTACGTCCTCTCGCTCCTGGCCGTCGGATTCCACCTGCGGCACGGCATCTGGAGCGCGCTCACCACGCTGGGGATGAACACCGGTCCTCGGCGCCGCCGGAACCTCAACCTGTGGGCCACCGGCGTCTCGCTGGTCATCACGGTCGGCTTCCTGCTCCCGCCCCTCTCGGTGCTGTTCGGATTGGTGGATTAGACATGGGCTTCGAGATCGATGACGCCAAGAAGGACACGACCAACGCCGACACGACCACCGGCGGTGGCGCGCAGGGCAGCGGCGACGCGATCAACGGCCCCGAGGACAGCAACGTCGCCCCGAACGAGGACCACCCGACGGGCGGCAGCATCAACGCCGAGGGCGCCATCGGCAGCGGCGACGCGGGCGAGGACCTGCACATCGAGGGCGACCCGATCGCCGACACCAAGGCCCCGGGTGGCCCCATCGAGCAGCGCTGGGACAAGCGGCGCTTCGAGGCCAAGCTGGTCAACCCGGCGAACCGGCGCAAGCTCTCGGTCATCATCGTCGGCACCGGTCTCGCCGGCGCCTCGGCGGCGGCCACGCTCGGGGAGGCCGGCTACAAGGTCACGAGCTTCTGCTATCAGGACAGCCCCCGGCGCGCCCACAGCATCGCGGCGCAGGGCGGGATCAACGCCGCGAAGAACTACCGCAACGACGGCGACTCGATCTACCGCCTGTTCTACGACACGGTCAAGGGCGGCGACTTCCGCTCCCGGGAGTCCAACGTCTACCGGCTGGCGCAGGTCAGCGTGGAGATCATCGACCAGTGCGTCGCGCAGGGCGTGCCGTTCGCCCGCGAGTACGGCGGCCTGCTCGACAACCGCTCCTTCGGCGGCGTGCAGGTCTCACGCACCTTCTACGCCCGTGGACAGACCGGCCAGCAGCTGCTGATCGGCGCCTACTCCGCGCTCGAGCGCCAGATCGCGGCCGGCAGCGTCACGATGCACAGCCGCCACGAGATGCTCGAGCTGATCGTCGCCGACGGCAAGGCGCGCGGCGTCGTGGTGCGCGACATGGTTACCGGCGGGATCGAAAGCCACTTCGCCGACGCGGTCGTGCTCGCCAGCGGCGGCTACGGCAACGTGTTCTTCCTGTCGACCAACGCCATGGGCTGCAACGTCACCGCGACGTGGCGCGCCCACCGCAAGGGGGCGCTGTTCG
>JAABUM010005289.1_pt1 | contig 13693 bp, 14 predicted proteins | sample 5559161 | NCBI WGS metagenome assembly JAABUM01 (sample SAMN10711868, study PRJNA513369) | rock metagenome | isolation source: Antarctica rocks | place: Antarctica: Victoria Land, Siegfried Peak nord
GAACGGGCGCCCTTCCCGATCGAGGTGCTCGGCCATCGCCATCATGGGAGTGATTCCCACGCCGCCGGCGATCAGTTGATAGAACGACGCGTCCTCCAGCTTGAAATGGTTCTTCGGCCGGGTGACCAGCAGTTTCTGTCCGACCCGCAACTCGTCGTGTAGGAACGCCGAACCACCCCGACCGTCTTTCTCCCGCAACACGGCGACCTGCCAACTGGAGCGGTCCTGCGGATCACCGCACAGTGAGTACTGACGGGTACTGCCATCGGGAATGTAGACATCGATGTGAGCGCCCGGTTCCCAGGGCGGCAACGGCTCATCGCTGTCGATGCGGGACAGCCGCAACGACATGACGTCCCGGGACTCCCAGGTCATCTGGGTCAATCTCAACTCGCGCTGTTCAACCATCATGATCTCCAGATTCGTCCGAACTCAAACCGAGGAGGAAACGTACGGCGTCGTACCCGCTCGTCGTGTCGTTCACGTCGAACCACACCGACGGGATGCCGAGCGCCTCGGCACCGGCGATATTGACTCGCTGATCATCCAGGAAGACCAAATCGCCATAGTTCCTTTCCAGGCGCTCGGCGAGCAATTCGTACAACCGAGGGTCCGGTTTCAGGTGACCCTCGATCGAACCGTCGACGACAAGGTCGACCTCGGCAACGATCTCCATGCGCTCGATCCACTCCTTGGAATGGAAGGCGTACATGTCGTTGGACAGGATCGCGACAGGATGACCGGCGGCCTGGGCGTCCTGCACAAGCTTTCGCGCCTCCTGCCGCACGAGGTCGGGGCGAGCCGGTTCGTAGATCCGGGCGATCATCGCCCGGATGTCCGGCACGCCGCCGCCCGACTCGTTCAAGTCCTGGGCTCGATCAGCCCAGTACGCGACCTCGGTGATGAGACCCGCCTGCAGGTCCTGCCACGCCAGATCCGGTCGCGACGTCGTCGCGAGCGGACCGCGCTCGAAGAGCAGCGCGTTCTCGGGCGTACCCGGTCGGTCGGCGGCCAACTCGAACGGAGTCAACAACACCGGACCGCCGAAGTCCAGGACGAGTGCAGGCAGACCCATCAGTGTTCCGGCTCCTCAATCACCGCGTGGGGGAACAGGACGATGTTTCCCGTCCAGTGGCACTCGGCACACCAGGTGAGGAAGATCCGGTCCTGAGCGCTCCACCACTCCGAGATCAACCCGCGCTCCAACGAAGCAGCGCACTGCGGGCAGAACTTCGGCTTATCGAGAAGGTGGTGCGCGGCGTCCGGCGCGAACCATTCCCCGGGCGCCGGCAGCCGGTGCGGGTCGATGGGCAGCCCAGCCATCCGGCTGTCCGACGCGCGCCCTGCCGTATCGATGTCACGCACCGCTGGAGGCCTTCTCCCGAGCTGCTGCAGCATCGGCGTGCATGGTGAGCAATTCGGCCCGGATCGGGCTGTACCTCATCGACCCACCGTTGATCCACTGCTCGGCAAACGCGGCACCCGCACCGAACTTGTCCTTCTCGCAGGGCAGTTCGATGACGTCGCGCTGGTCCCGCACCACGCCGGGCGGGTCCTCCCCGTCCTCGATGGAGGCCATGGCTTCCTTGAACATCTTGCGCAGCATCGCGACGCCCTGGTCCGAACGGCCCAGGTGCTCCTGGGAACGGTCGGTGATCGCGCCCTGCGACACCCACGCCATTACGTCCTGTCCCTCGACGTAGTCGGTGATGAACTCACCGTTCTCGTCCTTGAAGGGGTAGTTGTAGATGACCGGCCGGTCCTGAGGCTCCCAGTGCCCTGCTTCGGGGTGGTGCAGGGTGTAGAAGAGCTTCCAGGTAGTGGTGTCGTCGATGGGCACCCTGATCTGCATCTGGTCGATCCACATGCCACCGACGCGCATCCCGTAGGGGAACATCAGCGGGTGCCCGATGGCCCAGTCGTCGTCCAGCTCGGTGTGACCCTCGAGCATCCGACGCTTGATGATGCCGAACTCGAACTCCTCGAACGCAACCTTCATGTGCTTCTTCTGGAAGGACTTCGGCGCCTCGAATCCCTGCGTCTTGCCGAGGAACTCGAAGTACGCGCCGTGCAGCCACTCCACGTGGTGGGGGTCGACGGAGTTCTCCATGATCTGCAACCAGTTGCACGGCAGGGTCGCCACACCGACGTCGCGGATACCGTCCTGCACATAGACGTCGAAACGGGGCAGTTCCGGAACCGGTGTCGGGCCCACGTAGACCCACACCATCCCCCCGAGGGTCTGCGCCGAACCGGCCTTGGCCTTGATCTTGTCGCGGAAAGTGGTGTTGTCGTTCTCGGCCGGCTGCTCCAGGCACGTTCCGTCGAAGTCGTACTTCCACCCGTGGTAACCGCAGCGGACACCCTCGTCGTCCACGACCCCGTAGGTCAGCGACGCGCGACGGTGCGGGCAGGCCTCACCGATGATCCCGAACCGGCCCGACGGAGTCTTGTAGAGGGTCCAGTTCTCGCCGAGCAGGCGCACCGTCTTGGTGGGCTTCTTGTCGAAGTCCTGCTCGAACGCGATGGGGTACCAGTAGCGACGCAACAGCTCACCCATCCGGGTGCCGGGGCCGACGCTGGTCAACTCTTCGTTCTGCTCAACTGTAAGCACGTGATATCTCCTTCTTCGGGGTCTGACGTCAGGATTCGGGGTGGTCGAGCTCATCGAGGATGGTGACAAGACCGGTGTTGCCGTCCACGCGGACCATCTGTCCGGTCGTGATGGTTCTGGTGCCGAAGGCCGTGCCGGTGACCGCAGGCAGCCCGTACTCGCGGCAGACGATGGCTGCGTGGCTCATCATTCCGCCGACGTCGGTCACGGTCGCCTTGATCTTGCCGAACACCGGTGCCCACGAAGGTGCGGTCAACGGGGCGATGAGGATCTCTCCCTCTTGGATCTGCGAGATCTCGTCGGCGCCGGAGATCACCCTGGCCGGGCCCTCGACCAGGCCGGGGGACGCAGCGAATCCCTTGAGGGTGCCGTCGTCGTTCCCGTCGCCGGAATTGAGCCAACCCGACACCGAGTCGGAGGTGATGCCCCACAACATGACGGTGAACGGCTCGGTCACGACCTCCGGCGGGATGCCCAGGGCGGGCGGCGCGGACCACGCCTGCAGTGCCTTGTGGATGCCCTTGCGGCGTTCGATCTCGGTCGGCCAGTACTTCGGACCACGACTCGGGGCACCGACTGCCCATCCCTGGAAGAGGTCGAACAGGACGTCGTCGATCTCGGACCGTCTGAACATGAAGACGTCGTCGCGGTGCTCGATGAACTTACCGGCGACCAGGACGTCGCCCAGGTCGCGCATCTTGCGCCACAGCACCGAGTGGGCCCAGTGTTCGACGTAGAAGTTGTGGTTCTCCACGTAGGGGAAGACGGTGCGCGACAGGCCGAGCTTGCCGTCGAAGGTCTCGCGGTCCTCGTCGGTGTCGAGCAACTCGCGGTATTCCGAGACCACCCTGTCGCGCTCGGCGTGCAGCGCTGCAACGGGTCGGTCCAGATCCATGCCTTCCTTGACCTTCACGATGTAGTCGGCGATGTAGCCGATGGGTACCTCGACGCTCTCGATCCAGATCTTGTCGGCGTGGTAGAAACCGGACCCGGTGGAGAAGTTGAACCACGGCTCCGCAGACTCCTGCCACTGCGCGATCCAGGCACGTCCCGCGTCGTCCGACTCCAGCTTCGCCCAGGTGGCGGTGACGTCGGATGCGTCGGCGAAGCGGTCGTCGATACCGCTGCTCACGGCGAGGCGGGCGAGCTTCTTCAGCTCGTCGTCCGGACGGAACAGGTCGACGTCTACGCCGGCGACCATCTTCGCGATGGCCAGGTCGGGGATCGAGGGCCACGCGGCCTTGCAGAACCCGAAGAAGTCCAGGTAAGCGGCGTATCCGAGGTTGAGGAATTCGAAGTGGTACTGCCACAGCGTGAATCCGAGATCGAGCAGCTTGTGGTAACCCGCCATCAGGTGACTACCCGATCCGCGCCCGGACCCGGAGGTGATGACCTCCAGATCTTCCATCTCCGGTAGCGGGACGACCTTCAGCTCGCTCATCTCCTGCACGAGGGCGCGAATCTTGACCAACCACTCGTCGTAGAGGCTGTCCCAGTTCTCGAAGTAGAACCCAGCACGCTCCATGAAGTGCGGGACCCTGGCTGCGATCTCCTCCGACGGTGCAGGAACCGGGCTGAGGTAGGCGTAGCCGTTGAGCACGCGCAAGTCGACGCCGTAGGCCGGCGGGATGATGGAGTGGCGGGTGTTGTACTGCGACAGCGAAGCGATCGCGTATTCGTAGAACGTCGTGTCCCACGGCGTCAGGGCCGCCGGCCAGTGCACACCGTCCTGGAACCAGAACCCGCTGTCCTCGTACTCCCGCCGCTCGTCACAGAACAGCAACGAGGGGGTGTACAGCTCTTCCCAACCCTCTGCGCCTACAGGCGTGGTGATCTCGAACGGACTCGGAAAGCGATCGGCCATTGCGGTGCTCCTTGGGTGTGGCGAGTGGATGAGGCTGCTGCGGTATCACAAACCTCGGGTCAGGCCGGCGGTGTCCCCTTCTTGGAGTAAAGCGGGTTGACGAGGGTGTCGACGATGGAAGCCATCCGGTCGGTGGTGGTTGTGCGCGTGGACGTCTTACGACTCCAGACCGTCTCGGGCCGCGCCTGTAAGAGCACGACGTCCTGACCGGCGGGTAGGTCCTCGTCGATGGCCCACTCGATGTCCTGTGGGAAGCCGTAGTGCTTCTCTGCGGTGCGGGCCAGCTTGGCCACCGCGACGATCTCGGCGTCGGTCAGGGACGGGGCGTTGACCTGGTCCTCGGGCAACTCCACCCGACGCACCGCCGAACAGGGAGCGCCAGGCTCCTCGACCAGCTGATAGCCGTGCGTCTTGGGGCTGATGATGCGGCGGCTAATGCACCACATGACCTTGTCGACCAGGAAGTTGTCCGGCGTGACGTCACCGGAGACGACTCCCTCCCCAAATCCCCAGGCCGCGTCGATGCAGACCCCAGACCGGTCGCCGTTGGTCGGATCGAGGGTGAAAGCGACTCCTGCGGCTCGGGGGCGCACCATCTTCTGTACGGCGACCGCCATGTCGACCTCGGCGTGGTCGTACCCCATCTCGTCGCGGTAGGCGATGGCCCGGTCGGTGTAGAGACTGGCCCAGCAGGACCGCACCTTGTCCAGCACGTCCGTGATTCCGCACACCCACAGGTAGGTGTCGTGTTCACCGGCGAACGACGCGTCGGGCGAGTCCTCCGAAGTGGCCGACGATCGCACGGCCACAGGAACATCGGTCATTCCGGAAAGTTCACACAACTCGTCATAGCTCTGCCGGATCCGCACCTCGTGCAACTCGGGGATCTCAAAGCCGCTCACCATCTCGCGGCACTGCTCGCCTGCCTTCGCCAACTGCGCCGAATCGTTCAGATCAAGATCGTCGATCAACGCGCAGATCTTCGCCATCTGGCCCGAGACCCCCTTGGCCTCGGCGAACACGTCTGTCGTGATCGCGAAACCCGGTGGGACGGGCAACCCGGCCTGGCTCATCGTGCCGAGTGATGCGCATTTGCCTCCCACGTGGGAGTGTTCGTCGGCCACCAGGGCGCCGAAGGGAATGACGCTGTGACGGGTCTGCTGAGACTGGTCGGTCTGCTGGGTCAGGTTTGTCATGGTCGCTCCTCGAAGCGGGTGTCGGTGCTGGGCGGAAGGGCATCGAGGTCCGGCACAGCGACCTCCTGAACGCGATTGCGATAGAGCACGAGCGCGGTACTGCCACCGGCGACCAGGCGAACCCGGACGAATTCGGTGTTGAACGGTTCCCCCGGGTCGTAACCCATCGCCGCTGTCGCGAACGCTCGGATCGGACCGGAGTGGGTGGCGATGACGATGGTTCTGGCCTGAGTCGCGGCGCGGGCGGTCAGAATGCCGCGCCAGAAACGGCGCACGCAGGAAACTGGCGGCTCGAAGTGCAGCATTGGCATCGTGAGCCAGTGGGTGATGGGGTCGCCGCCACCCTGCTGAATACCCCAGAAGCGGTCGACGTCCACCAGCCACCCCGGGCGCTCCCCGAGGCCGACGCGCTCGTACCGCTCCAGTTCCCGCTGGTACTGCCGGAAGGCACTGGTCACGTCCCGGGGGCCGTCGGGTGTAGCCACCTCGAAGTTGCGGAAGTTGCTGGAGTCGTGCAGTTCACCGACGCTCGCCTCACGACCGAACAGTTCGACCGTGTCGAGCATCCCGCGCCGAATGTGCTCGGCGGTCTGGCGCGCCCTGTTGGTGGGAGCACACATCAATTCGACCGTCATGCCGTCCAGGACCCGCCGAGCCAGTTCCTGACCGCGCCGGTGTGCCTGCCACGAACCCAGCGGGGTCAACCCCGACTCGGTGGAGTAGCCCTGGGTCTCGCCGTGCCGCACGAGGTAGATGTCGCAGTCGATCGCGGCCATCTGGTCGCGGCGTTCCGGGACGACCTCTTTGGTGCGGGTCACTTCGGCCCAAGCGCGCGAGGTGCCGATGACGTTGCCGTCGTACATCACCGGGTCGCCGCGCTGGCCCTTCTCGCGGAACCGTCGCAGATACAGCGGCGTGCTGTCGTCCCCGGCTTCCTCGGCACCTTCAGACGGCGGCATTGCCGGTGACGTGCGGCGCGCCAGGTGTCGGGTCAGGTAGGCGGGCGGATCCGGTCGCTCGGTGCGCGGCAGCGACGGCCCGGCATCTTCTCGAATGGTCATCGGCGCCTCAGCTGTGGACCGTGAGGTATTGCTGATTGACGACGCCGTCGTAATAGAACAGAGCCCGACCCATTTCCGCCTCGGTCCAGGTGATCGGCTCCGTTCCCGGGTCCACCTGATAGCCACCGGTGAACATCTCGTTGCGGTTACCGACCGGGTCGAAGAAGTACAGACATTGGCCGCGGGTCGCACCGTGTCGCGTCGGGTTCGTCTCGATCGAGACACCGTGATAGACGCATGCGTCCGCAGCGTTGCGAAGGTCGGACCAGCTGTCGACCCAGTACGCAAAGTGGTGCAGACCGCCGTTCGGGCCGGTAATGAATGCGATGTCGTGCGATCGGTGCGAGACCTCGAGCCAGCTGGCGATCTGGTAACCGTCGTCACCGAGGATCTGCTCGGTGAGCTGGAAGTCCAGATTGTCGACAAGGAATTTCGTGTTCGTGTCGACCTCTTCGGCGGTAAGGAACAGGTGGTCCACCCGCGGGGGTGCGATGCCGACCAACCCCATCGGCCGAGGGGGTGGATTCGTCTGCGGCAGCAGGTTCCCGACCTGGACCATGCCGTGCACCAGCTCCATCTCGTGCCCGCTGGGCAAGGTGAAGCGGATCGCGGCTCCGTGCCCGGGGGCCCACTCGCCAGCGGCATATCGCCGGACGGCCACGCCGGCGTCGGTGAGGCGTTGCTCGTAGTGGTCCAGATCTTCCATGTCGGTGACTTTGAACCCGAAATGATTGAGGCCGTGGGTGGGCTCGAGGGTCAGAACCACGCTGTGGTGCTGATGTTCGTCCCAGCACTTCAGGAAGACACGTTCGGCGTCGCGTCCCGTCTCGATCATGCCGACGACTTCGGCGTAATAAGCGGTAGCAAGTTCGAGGTCAGGGACCCGCAGCTCGACGTGGGACAGGCGGAGGATTGTCATCAGGTGTGCACCTTCATGAAGCGGTCGTTGAGTTCGCCCTCGTAGTAGAAGATGGCGCGCCCGGCGTTGTCCTGCGTCCAGGTCAGGGTCGGAAAGTCTGGATCGGGTCGGTACCCGCCGGTGAAAACCTCGTTACGGGTACCGAGCGGGTCGAAGAAATAGATGGTCGTGCCGCGGGTGATGCCGTGCCTGGTCGGACCGACATCGAGTTGGATCCCGTTGTAGGCCAGGATGTCCGCCGCGTCCCGGACGTGCTCCCAGTCGTCGAGCCAGAACGCGAAGTGGTGCAGTCCGCCGTTGGGCCCCGACACGATGGCCAGATCGTGCGGTGAGTGCGAGCGTTCCATCCAGGTGCCGAGTTGATGACCGTTGCCGTCCAGCAGCTGCTCGGTGATTCGGAAACCCAGCACGTCGCGGAAGAACTGCGTGGAATCGCCGACCTCTTCGGCGGTGACGAGCATGTGGTCCATCCGCGGCGGCGAGATGCGGTCGCGGGGAAAGGGCTCGCTGGCCGCGTTCGGCAGGTTGCGGTGCCTTTGCGATGCGCCCACCTTTTCCACGTCCGCGACGAGTTCCATCACGTGACCGCTCGGGGTCGCGAAGCGGATCGACTCACCTTGCCCGAGCGACTCCCCGCAGCTGATGCGTTCGACAGGGAACCCGTAGCGGGTGACCTTGCGCTCAAGATCGGCCAGATCGTCCTCGTGGAACACCCGGAACGACATCAGATCCATACCGACCCTGGGTGCGTACCGCAGCCTTAGGGAGTGGTGATCTTCCTCGTCCCAGCACTTGAGGTAGACCGAGTCCTCGGTGCGGGCACTGACCTGCATGCCCATCACCTCGGTGTAGTAGGCCGTTGCAAGGTTTAGGTCGGTGACCGTCACGTCGACGTGGCCGAGACGCAGAATGCCTCGCGGTCGGCCCGCGACCGTGCTGTGACCGGTGCGCTGTGACTGCCACGCCTGCCGGGTATCAGAAGGGTCGAATCGAGCGTCGTCGGTACCCGCGTCGGGTGCCATGACTCGCCGTGTTCCGGCAGGAGTCCCCTCAGCCAGATCGGGAGCGTCCACCGCGGTCATGTCTGTGATCGAGTTCACACTTGCCATGACCTGAAACTAGATCGCTGCTCCGGACCGGCGTTAGCGTGTTCCGCTATGGTGAACAGTTTCTCCGATCCGTCAGTGCGCGCGTCAGTCTGAGCTGGTGACCCACGACGTACCTCCCATCGATCCGGCCGCGATGCGCACAGCGGTCCGGGACTACATCTGGGCCGTGCACACCACCTACCTGGACCATGTGCAGCAGTGGCCGCCGGCCGAGCGCGCGGCCCTTCCCCTGCTCGCTGCCGACGAACTGACCGTCGTCGCAGCTGCGGCCACCCGGCTGCACCTCATCGCGACGACCGATGCCCTACCCGAGCCCGTCGGCCCCGAAGTGCGATTCACCGACGAACATCGGGGCACCCGCTGGTCCGTCCGTTTCTTCGACCCCTCGATCCTGCCGGAGCTGGGCATCCTCGGCGACGATCAACCCAGTGCCGTTCGACAGGTGATCGGGCTGGCCGACACCGTCTACCACCTGACAGTTTCGGTCGGCGGAGGCCTCACCGAACATCACGCTCAACACTCAGGCGTTGCCTTGGCGAACTCGCATGCCTCGCAGCTTCGGGCCGTCGAGAAACTGCGACACGCTTTGTACACCCAGCAGCAGTCCGTCGACGAGTTGGCATCGTGCACCCGGCTCGGATTACACCGGGCAGCGGCCCTGCTTGCGACCGAGCTGACGGCGGGCCGTTTCAGGCCCTCGCCCGATGCCACCGCGGGCAGCTGCCTGGATGCGGTAGTCACCGATGTCACCGAAAGAACCCAGTGACGTCAGCCCGCCCTACCAATGGAGAGCGGTTGTCCAGCGTCGCAGCGGCCGCACGCATCCTGGGTGAGTTCGACAAGCACGGCACTCAGTTCGGCGTCAGCCAACTGGCGCGGCAGGTCGGGGTCGGGAAGAGCACCGCACACCGGGTGATCTGGACCCTGGTCGAGGAGGGGCTGCTGGAGAAGGTCGAGGAGACCGGACTGTTCCGCCTCACCATGAAGATGCGATCGCTCGGCGCCAGTGCCGAGGTCGCCCAACATCTGCACGAGGCCGCCACCATTCCGATGGATGAGCTTCGGACCGTCACTGCCGGCACCCTGCACATCGCGATCCTGGACGGCACCGACGTCGTCTACATCGAGCGTCGCGAAGGGCCGGGTGCGATCCCCTTTTTTCGCGAGTTGGGCTCTCGCAATTCAGCTCATGTGACATCGAGCGGGAAGGTACTGCTGGCCTACCTGCCGCCGGAGCAACGGGTGCCGCTGGTCGAGTCGATGCGCCTCACCGCCCGGACGAGGCACACCATCACCACCCATGCAGAGTTCATGAAGGAGCTGGAGCGGGTGCGCCGACAGGGTTTCGCAGAGAACCGCGGTGAATCGGAGCTGGCAATGTGTTCGATCGCGGCACCGCTGCGCGACCCGTTCGGCCGTGTGGTCGCCACGGTCTCCGTCGCTCAATATGTCCAGGACCGGGAAGCCGGCCTGCGCGCGCTCGCCCGACCGGTCGTCGAGACCGCGCGCCGAATCTCAGCGGGACTCGGGTGGCGGCCGTGACGGGTCGCTGGGAACGGGTGTGCCCGCTGAACGACGTTCCAACCACAAGACCGCTGGGTCTGGTCATCGGTCGCGCTGGCACCGACCGGGTATGCGTGCTCCGGCGAGCGGATGGGGAGTACGTCGTGATGCTCGATCGGTGTCCGCACCGCGATATCGCACTGTCGGGTGGAATCGTGCGAGACGACACCCTGGTCTGCCCGGGCCACTTCTGGCAGTTCGACCTGCGCTCCGGCGAACGCACCGACCTGCCCGAGCAGAGGGCGACCATCTACCCGCACCGCGTGGTTGACGGCTGGCTGCAGGCCCTGCTGCCAGCCCCACAACCGCAGCTCTCCGCCCGCGAATGGCTGCTCGCCGCGGCACGAGCGAAAGGACAGGAATGAGCGAAAACAACGAGATCGGAAGGACGGTCGACGTCGCGGGGGTAGCGACCAACTATCACGACACGGGCAAGGACCGGTTGTCCTTTTATTCACGGATCGGGCCCGGCAGTTTCAGCCTGGGCGAATGGCGCACCGTCATTCCCCAACTGTCGCAGCATTATCCGGATAATCGGGCCCGACGTGATCGGTTTCGGATACACCGAACGCCCGCCCGGCATTCCCTACGGCCTGCAGGTATGGCGCGAGCACCTGCAGGGATTTCTGGATGCGCTCGCGTTGACCGAGGTCCGCATCGTAAGTAACAGCTTCGGCGGGTCGCTGGCGACATCCGCGCCCGACCGGGTAGATCGGCAGGTGCCTATGGGCAGTGTCGGGGTTCCGTTCGACATCACGCCTGGCCTCGAGGCGGTGTGGGGTTTCGAACCGTCTCTGCAAGCGATGCAGCAACTGCTCGACATCTTCACTTACGACAGTGTTCCTTGAGCAATGACCTCGCGTCGATGCGCCTCGGCGCAGCGGCCAGACCCGGTGTCCAGGAGGCCTACGAGCAGATGTTCCCGGCTGCCCGACAACATATGGTGAACGCAATGACCATCCCAGAGGAGTGGACGTGGACTTTTTGAGCGCGTCCGATACCAGCCGTTAGGACTCGGCGGTGGAGTGGCGCAGTTCTTTGCGTTGCTCCAATTCCTCAGGGCCCACGAAAGCAAGTAGTTCCGCGCCCTGCGGGACGGTCATCATCACCACGAACCGCAACCAGTCCTCACCGGAATTGCTGTCCTGGTAATGGATCCGGTCGCCGCCGGGCTCGGCGAACGCGTCTCCAGCGTTGATGATCCGCGGTGCCTCACCCTCCATCTCGAACAGCATCTGCCCTTCAATCAGGTATCCGTAAACAGCCCCGGGGTGCCGGTGAGGCGGGTTCCCGGGGTGGTGCGGCGGAATTTCCACCAACACGGTGAGCATGTCGGCCACCGGTTCGACCTGCGCGATTCGTTGCTGGCCCAACGGGGTGATCTTCATCTCGAGATCTTGTTCGGTCATGGTCTTCTCTCTTGTTGCCTTGATAGGCACGTACGCGGTTGCCGTGCGCGGGAGTCATCCTGTGCGAGAAAACTCGTCCTACATCTCTGCAGTAGGCCAGGTGGTGTGGTAATCGGCATGGCTCAAGATGAGCTCGGCGTCGTCCACCGGCGGATAGATCCATTCGGTGTTGATCGATCCCTTCAGTTGCTTGGCTTCAGCACCAGTCTGGGCGACCTGACGATCCCACCCGGTGGTCAACACCGCGCCATAGGACCCGAGGTCCAGACACGTCACGTAGGGGTCCGGTTCGAAGTTCACCAGTGGCTGACCGAGAAGGTCCGCGGCGACGTTGGCGCCGACCAGTTTGCCCTGGGGTACCGCGTGTTGACAGCTCTGCATCACCGTATGACCAACTTCGGCGGTGGCCGCAGCTGTGTCACCGGCTGCGTAGACGTCGGCGACGCCGCGCACCCGCAGGTGCTCATCGACGTCCAACCGGCCGATCCGGTCCCGCTCACCGGGAATCTGCTCAGTGAGGACGCTGGCTCGCATGCCCGCCGTCCAGACGACCGTCCTGGTCGCGACCGTCGTACCGTCCGAGAGGAAGGCCGTAGTGCGGTCAAGCGACTCCACCTCGACACCGAGGCGAACGTCCACGTCCAGATGGTGTAGAGCCTCCATGATCTCCGGGCGCGGGCCAGGTCCTAGTTCTGGGCCGACGCTGTCGGCGCGTTCGACGAGCACGACCCGCACCGGCTCGTCGCCTGCCACCGCGCGCAGCCGCTTGACGAGCTCGGTCGCCACTTCCAGGCCGGTGAAGCCGGCGCCCACGACCACCGCGGTGAATCGTTCGTGCCGGCCAGGCAGACCCGCCAGCCGCCCGATGTGCGACTCGAGAGCGGCCGCGCCGGGCATGGTGTCCACGTCGAACAGGTGCTGCGCGCCTACCAGTTCCGGTTGGACCACCCGGCTACCCGACGCCAGGATCAGTTTGTCGTAGTCCAACGAGATGGAGGCTCCGTCCCGCCCCACCCCGCGGACCTGTCTTGCTTCCGTGTCGATGCCCGTCACGGTCGCCGCCAGCCGCCGCACTCCTATCGGTCCGAGCACCCGGTCCAGCGGGACACGCCAACGCTCCGGCTCGGCCTCGTACATTCGCGGGCGGATCACCATGTCGTCACCGGCGTCGACCAGCGTGACCTCGATCGCCTCGCTGAGCGTGGTGTCTTCGGCCTGCAGGAGTCGCTCGGCGCGCACCACCCCGGCTGCTGCCCATACTCCGGCGAACCCGCCACCGACTACGACGACCTGGGACATGGTGACCTCCGTGCGTAACGCCTAGAAGGCGTGACCGATGCCCCGGGAGGGACGATCCCACCGGGATGGGTCACGTCGGCGTTTGCTGCACGCTAGATGCACTCGAGCCCCGACAGGACGTGCGTTCCCCCATGCAGAACACGAATTCTTGCGCCTAGTTCCAGATACGGCTTTAATGGGAGATTCAGTACATTTAGTCCACCACAGCAGCCGATAAGTTGTGAATAAAAGCCTGAAAACAAAGGTAGAGGACTTGCAGGAGTGATCTATCGTTGGACCGGTTCGAAAGTGGTCGAATTACTTCTCGGAAAGTAAAGTCTGTGACCCTTCGCTGATGATGAAGCTGACGTCACAGGATGTTTCTTTCACATTTCCCAGAAAGAGTTCCTTCGGCATCGACGCGATGGAGGAGGTGTCGGCGATTGGACGCCGTGCGTTGGCCGACACCCGACGCCTGTTGGGAGTGCTGCGGGACGATTCGGCGGATGCTGCGCGGGAGCTGCGCAGGCCGATGCCCGACCTTTCCGAGTTGGACGGCCTCATCGAACGCGTCCGGGCTGCGGGCCTCCCCACGACTCTGGAAGTGCGCGGTTCGGCCTCCAGCGCCGCGACTGCCGTCCAGGTGACCGCCTACCGACTCGTGCAGGAGGCGCTCACCA
>JAABUM010005290.1_pt1 | contig 13685 bp, 13 predicted proteins | sample 5559161 | NCBI WGS metagenome assembly JAABUM01 (sample SAMN10711868, study PRJNA513369) | rock metagenome | isolation source: Antarctica rocks | place: Antarctica: Victoria Land, Siegfried Peak nord
TCCTACGCAGCATGACGTCGTGGTTCACGCGCGGTCTGCGGCGCATCGCCAACCTGCTCCAAACCCTTCAGCCCATCCCACAACTTTGGGGTGTTCCAACAACTGATAGGTGCTGAGGGTCGACCCCCGAGACCGAGGGCATGATGGCACCGTTGATGCCCTGTCCGGTTACTCCGGTGCTGACAAGCGTCACACTGCCCGACATCTCTATTTTCTCCCAAGCGTCTTCGGAGACGTGCCATGACCATCCGGAGGCCATGTTTCCGTTTTATTGGATTTAATACTTTGTAAGCCAAATTTTTGTAAACGCAATCGTCTGTCTAGGGCATGGTGGGAGACCATCAGAGTGTCTGGAGTGCTCATGCCGCGGCGGCTTGAACCGCTTCGTTTCCATTGTTGTTGGCCAGCCCTGGATACCAGCGCTTGAACAACGGCCGGAGGAGGCCGTCGAGCGTCCGCGTTCGGGTTTGCAGCAGCGGATGGGCATCGCGCTTGGTCCACAGCGTCTGCTGACGCTTGGCCGTGGCCTTGACCAGCGAAGCGTGCAGGCGACCGTCGCGCAGCTCGACCCCCTCCAGCTTGCCCCGCCGCACGCCAGCGGCAGAACCAGCCCGACACCGTGCCGACGGGGCCGTGGAGCTCGGGCAGGTCGCACCAGGGCGCGCTTGTCTGGCGCACCCACGGCATGCCGCTCAGAATGCGCCGGTGATCCTCGTTCGGCCGCCCGGTCCAGGGCTTCTCGGGCGGCAACAGCGGCTCCAAACGCCGCCATCGCGCGTCCATCAACTCTCTTCGCCTCGCCCCCATCGATATGAGAGCATGCACCCGAAACGTCCGCCGTTTGCTCATGCGGACAAGCGCCGGATGACCGAGGTGAAGGTCGCCGTCCACGCGCTCAACCGCAGGCTGGACTTCGGTCGCCCAAGCTACGTCCGCCTCGCCTAACCTCAGACAAGTATCGGGTCAGTGCCCCCGCACCAAGGAACCATGCACCACGCTACCGCACGCCCCTGCCTGCGCTGCACCGTCTGCCCCCAATCTTTCCAGCGGCGCCCAGTCCAGCAGGGCATTGATCGCCTCCAGTCGGCGGTTCGAACCCATGCGCGGGTCAACCCAAACATCCGCCAAGCTGCCCTGTATAGAAGCCATCAAACGCCTCCCCCCAACCCTGGAAAAGCAATCACAGCTGATCGCGCCGTGTCACCTACTTTCGCAGAACTCTCCGGGGGGAGAAAGCTTCAGCGGCGCGGACTTGCTTTACTAGGTCTGCGACGTGCTCCGGCGGGGTTTGCGGCACGATGCCGTGGCCTAGGTTGAAGATGTGCGGACGGCCCTGGGCACCCGCCAGCACGCAACGGACCTCCGCGGCGAGGGCTTCGCCGCCCGCAACCAACGACAGCGGATCAAGGTTGCCCTGGGTCGCGACCGTTGCGGGCACCAACCCGGTGGCGATCGACAGCTCCGCGCCGGTATCCAGCGCCACCGCGTCGACTCCGGTCTGCTCGGCGTAGGCGCCGACCAGCACGCCGGCCAAGCGGGGGAAGCCGATGATGGGCGTGCCGGGATGCCTTGCCCGGAGTGCGGCTACGATGCGGCAGGTCGGCTCGATGACGTGGAGCGCGAACAGCCGGGGGGAGAGCACGCCGGCCCAGCTATCGAACAGCATCACCGCGTCGGCGCCCGCGACGATCTGGGCGGACAGGTATTCGACGGTTGAGTCGACCAGCACGTCGATCAGCGACTTGAACAGTTCGGGCTCGGCATGCGCCATGCCGCGGATGCGGGCAAAGTCCTTCGACCCGCCGCCCTCGACCATGTAGCAGGCGACGGTGAACGGGCTGCCGGCGAAACCGATCAGCGTGGTCGACTCGTCGAGGCCTGCCTTGGTGCGTTGCACGGTTTCGAGGATCGGGGCGATCGCCGCCTCGACTCGGCCCGGGTCCAGCGCCGACACCTCCTGTCCCGTCGTCAAACGCGGCAGCACCGGGCCTTCGCCTTCCCGAAACGCCAAGCCATAGCCGAGCGCCCAGGGCAGCATCAGGATGTCGCTGAATAGGATGGCAGCGTCGAAGCCATAGCGGCGGATCGGCTGCAGCGTCACCTCGGACGCGAGCTTCGGCGTGGTGCACAGGCTGATGAAGTCGCCGGCCTGGCCGCGGAGCTCGCGATACTCCGGCAGATATCGTCCGGCCTGGCGCATCAGCCACATCGGCGGCGGCCAAACCGCTTCCCCTGCCAGAACGCGCAGCAACGGTTTCGTCATCGTGTGCCCTTACTCTTAAGTAGATAAGATTAGATTCTTGGTAGGGGGAGTCGTAGGGGCTGTGAGTCGAGGGGTACCCGGTTATCCCCAAGTTATCCCCCTCATGCCCACAGCGCCGAACCCTGGCAAGTCATTGTTTTTGGCTCGCCGCTTCCGGGGTACCCCATTCCCGTACACGATGCATCCGCGTACTATCCCCAGTACGCTCCATTCCGACAACGATCCCCGCTCACCCAACCCGCGACCCCGCCGACTCCGCTAAAACCGAGTTATCCCCAGCTTTCCCCTAATACGGAATTGCCACTTATGAACCTGCATCTGGTGTCCGACGCGACCGGAGAGACGCTGAACAGCATCGCCCGCGCCACCGTCTCGCAGTTCGAGCACGCCTCCATCGTTTATCATCGCTGGAGCCTGATCCGGACCCGCTTCCAACTGCATCGCGTGCTGGAGGGGATCGAGGCCGAACCCGGCCCGGTGCTGTCCACCGTCATTGACAAGGCGCTGCGCAACGACCTGGAAACGACGTGCCTCCGGCTCGGCGTGTCCGTGCTGAACGTGCTGGAGCCGGTGCTGGGGCTGCTGCAGGAGCACATCGGCACCCAGGCGCAGTCGCGGCCGGGCCGGCAGTATGTGCTCGACGCCGACTATTTTCGTCGGATCGACGCCATGCACTACGTGCTGGCGCATGACGACGGCCAGGCGCAGGCGGGGATCGCCTCGGCCGACGTCGTGCTGGTCGGCGTGTCGCGCAGCTCGAAGACGCCGACCTCGTTCTATCTCGCCAACCGCGGGGTGAAGGCCGCCAACGTGCCGCTGGTGCCGGGCACGCCGGACCCGCCGGGGCTGGAGGCGCCGATTTGCCCAGTGATCGGCCTGACGCTCGACCCGCCGGCGCTGATCGAGATACGGCGGCATCGATTGAAGCTGATCGCCGCCGGCAACGACACCGGCCGGGTGCGGCAGGACACCAGCGACTACGTGGACGTCGAGGCGGTGCGCGGCGAGCTGCTGTGGGCCAGGCGCCTGTGCACCCGGCGCGGCTGGCCCGTCATCGACGTGACCCGGCGGTCGATCGAGGAAACGGCCGCCACCGTCCTGCAGCTCATGGACGCCTGGCATGAACGGCGGCGTAAGGAGGCGCTGGTCGCCTCGGCGGCGCTGCTGCCCAGCCTTATACAGCCAACATGATCCAGGCGCCGTTCCCGCCGCTGATCCTGGCCAGCCAATCCACCGCCCGCGCCTCGCTGCTGACCGCGGCCGGCCTGCGGTTCGAGGCACGGCCTGCCCGGGTGGACGAAGCGGCGATCAAGCAGGCCTGCCGGGCGGAAGGGCTCGACGCCGCCGATGCCGCGCTGACCCTCGCCGGCCTGAAGGCGGAGCGTATCCGCGATCCCGACGCGATGGTGATCGGCGCGGACCAGATTCTAGTGTGCGGGGACGCCTGGTTCGACAAGCCCGCCGATATCGATGGCGCCCGCGCGCACCTCCGGGCCCTGCGCGGCCAAACGCACCGCCTGGTCACCGCTGTGGTCTGCTTGCGCGGGGGACAGGAGGCTTGGCGTCATGTGGCGGAGCCTCGGCTGCGCATGCGGGGGTTCAGCGACACCTTCCTCGAGGATTATTTGGCCGTCGAGGGCGACGCCGTGCTGGCTTGCGTCGGCGCATTCCGGCTGGAGGGACTGGGCGTGCACTTGTTCGACAGCATCCAGGGCGAGCACGCCGCGATTTTGGGACTGCCGATGCTGCCGCTGCTGGGATTTCTGCGCCAGCACGGGTTGATTCTCAGCTAGCGGACGCTTTTGCCCGGCCGGGCCGTATGCGATAGGGTCGGCGGACACAGACCAATGAAAAGGGGTGGGAAATGGCGGTCAGCAAGATCTATCCAGACGCGACGGCGGCGCTCGCCGGGGTGCTGCGGGACGGCATGGTTATCATGGCCGGCGGCTTCGGCCTGTGCGGCATCCCGACGGCGCTGATCGAGGCGATCCGCGAAAGCGGCGTGAAGGACCTGACCTGCGTATCGAACAATGCGGGCGTGGACGACGCCGGGCTGGGCCTGCTGCTGCAGACCCGGCAGATCCGCAAGATGATTTCTTCCTACGTCGGCGAGAATGCGACGTTCGCGAAGCAGTATCTGGCGAGCGAGCTGGAGATCGAGTTCAACCCGCAGGGCACGCTGGCCGAGCGCATCCGCGCCGGCGGCGCCGGCATTCCGGCCTTCTACACCCGCACCGGCGTCGGCACCGCGATCGCCGAGGGCAAGGATGAGCGTGAGTTCGACGGCCAGCGCTACATCATGGAGCGCGGCATCGTCGCCGACCTGGCGATCGTGCACGCCTGGCGCGGCGATCCCGAGGGCAACCTGGTTTACCGGATGACGGCGCGGAACTTCAACCCGATCATGGCGACCGCGGCCAAGATGGTGGTGGCGCAGGTCGAGGAGCTAGTCGAGCAGGGCGCACTGGACGGCGACCACATCATCACGCCGGGCATTTTTGTCAACCGCATCGTCCAGGTGCCGAACATCGTGAAGCGCATCGAGCAGCGTACTACGCGGAAGCGTGAAACCGCCCCCATTCCGGCTGCCGCCGGCACCGACTCCCTTCCGGCGTAAGGAGACGCAACATGGCTTGGACCCGAGATGAAATGGCGGCCCGCGCAGCGCGGGAGCTGGAAGACGGCATGTATGTGAACCTGGGCATCGGCATCCCGACCCTGGTCGCCAACCACATCCCGCCCGGCATCAGCATCCAGCTGCACAGCGAGAACGGCATGCTGGGCATCGGCGCCTTCCCGTTCGAGGGCGAGGAGGACGCCGACCTGATCAACGCCGGCAAGCAGACGGTGACCAAGCTGCCGACCACCAGCTTCTTCGACAGCGCGGCGAGCTTTGCGCTGGTTCGCGGCGGGCATATCGCGATCTCGATCCTGGGCGCGCTGCAGGTGGCGGAGAACGGTGACCTGGCGAATTGGATGATCCCCGGCAAGATGGTGAAGGGCATGGGCGGCGCCATGGACTTGGTCGCCGGCGTGCCGCGGGTGGTGGTGCTGATGGAGCATACCGCCGGCGGCAAGCCGAAGCTGCTGCGGTCGTGCACCCTGCCGCTCACGGGTGCCGGCGTTGTCAATTTGGTGGTGACGGAGCTCGGCGTGTTTGACGTGGGTCGGCCGGGGCTCACCTTGGTCGACATGGCGCCGGGCGTGACGATGGACGAGCTGCGGGCGAAGACCGAGGCGTCGTTTGCGGTGCATGAGAATCTGAAGGCCGCATAGCCTCTTGATGTCGGGCGCGGGGGCAGCTATTACCCGCGCCTTCCGCAGCCGGGCTCAACGCTCGGCGCCGGCGGGGCTGTAGCTCAGTTGGGAGAGCGCCTGAATGGCATTCAGGAGGTCAGCGGTTCGATCCCGCTCAGCTCCACCACCTTGTTCCCAGTCGCTTATGTTCTATTGGTTCAGAACATTGCCGACTCAGCCGGCAGCGTCCGTTTCCGTGTAGGTTACGGAGGCCGGATGTCGTTCCTAGGCTGCTTCGTCCAGCATCGCGTAGCGGCGGCAGTGTTCGAGATAGGCCGACTCGTGCGTGCCAATAAGCTCGACGATGCTCGACCATAGCCAGGAGGGAGCATCCAGGTTACGCGGCCGGTTGCGTTGCAGCTCCTTGTGCCATGCTGCGCAAGTATCCGGCCCCATCTGGCGCACGTGAGCGCGGCCGACCACGGTGGCGAGAAAGCGCGCCACTTCCCTTGCTTCGTCGCGGGACAGGTGTTCGATCTCTAGCTTCAGGTCCTGCGGCAGCAATTCCCGGATGAACACGGACCGGTCCAGCAGGCGCGCAGCGACCATCCGCTGGCCCAGGAACGGAGAAAGGTTGCGCGCACCCTCGACCACGCGCTCGGCGTTGTCGCGCGGCATGCCTGCGTCGGCGCAGCGGGGGGCCACGGGGGCGATCGCCTCCTTCAGGTCCATCAGGCAATGGCGCTGCCGGCCCTTGTGTCCCTCGACGGACGCCAGCACCGCAAAACGGAGCCGCCCCAGCGAACTGCACCCCTTGCGCCAATAGGCGGCGTCCATGACCCGGACCTCCGCCGCGTCGTCGCGTCCGCGCAGCGTCGTGGCAAGTGTCCGCAGCCGCTCGGTGTCGAACAGCGCATCGATGGCATCACGTTCGGCAGGCTCGAGCGGCCAAAAGCGGCGTCCAAGTGGGATGGATGGCTTGACGCCCTCGATGCGTTCGTCCGCCAGGTGCTTCCAGGAACGGCCGGCTGCCGCGCGCATCACCCGCGTGACCGTCCTCGGCACGTCGACGTGGTCCGTCGTCTCGTTCCCCGACTTCTCCCCTGGCTCGATAAAGGCAGCCTCGTAGCCCTCCATCATCTGCTCCAGCATATGCGCCGTAGTGACGCCGGGCAGGTCCGACCCGCGTGCGGCCATGGCCAGGGACAGGCCGAGGCGCATCAGGTCGTGTGCGGGGTTGCCGATGACCGTCTGGTCGAGATCGCGGATCTGGATTTCTAGTTCGCCCGCTGCGCTCGCGACCGGACCGAGGTTGCCCACATGGCAGTCGCCGCAGATCCACACCTCCGGTCCGTCCGGCACGCTGCAGCGATCCGACCGCTCCAGCCATTCGTAGAAGCGCATGGTGCTGCCGCGCACATAGGCATGCGCCGAGGCCGCCATTTTCCAATTGCGCTCGGCGGTTAGCGCGGCCTGCCGCTCTGCCGGGTTTGGATACGCTTGAGGAATATGCTTCATGTTCGTGGATGAACATGGCTTAGGCGCCGGCACAAGCAAGATCAGCCACACCGAGGCGTGAGATCAGGATGCCGGGTGCATGGACAAGCCTCGACCGTTCACATACCCGTAGCTCCTGATCAGAGCTGGGTTGTTTTGCAACGACCCGATCGGCCATGCCGCCAAGCTTGGAACGGAATGAGATGCTGACGAAAACCGCCATGGACCTTTATCGATACAGCGTAGACTCCGCCTCGGATACCGCGGCTGCCAACGTTCTTCGTTTCGTGGAGCATGGAAAGAAGGTTCTGGAGATCGGTGCGGGGCCAGGCTCCATCGCCCGGCCGCTTGTAGAGCTGAACCGCGCCAAGCTCACCGCCATCGAGCTCGACATCAGGAGCGTCGAGATCCTCGAAGGCTTTTGCGAACGGGTGATCCAACGGGATCTCAACGATCCCAGCTGGCTCGATGCTGTTGGCGACGCCCGGTTCGACGCTGTCGTCATCGCCGACGTCCTGGAGCATCTCCATGATCCCTGGACGACGCTCCGGCGTGCCGCAAGCCTGCTGAACGAGACCGGAGACATCGTCGTGTCGCTGCCGCACGTCGCCCATGCAGCGGTTCTGGGCTGCTTGCTGAGCGGCGACTTCCATTACCGCGACTGGGGCCTGCTCGACCGCACCCACATTCGCTTCTTCGCGATCAAAAACATACAAGCCCTGTTCGAGGACGCCGGGCTGGTCATCGTCGATTTCGCCTACGTCCTCCGCACCCCGATGCAGACCGAGTTCGCGGAGATGTGGAGTGCGCTGCCGCTGCAATCGAGGGCGTTGCTCGAAACGAACGAGTTTTCCCACGTCTTCCAGGTCGTGATCAAAGCAAGGATGGCAGGCGCCCGAGCGGCTTTGCCGGGTTGCAAGCTGATGGATCACCCGCCGACGGCTGCGAACGGGCTGAAGCTCATCGCGTTCTATCTTCCGCAATTCCATCCCATTCCCGAGAACGACCTTTGGTGGGGCAAGGGCTTCACCGAATGGACCAATACCTCGCGGGCCGAGCCGCTGTTCCCCGGGCACTACCAGCCGCACCAGCCCGGCGACCTCGGCTACTACGACCTTCGCGTGCGCGAAACGCAACGCGAGCAGATCTCCCTTGCCAAGCGTTTCGGCATCGACGCGTTCTGCTTCCACTACTACTGGTTCAGCGGGCGTCGCCTGCTGGAGCGGCCGTTGCTGGATTTCCTTGCCGATCAGGACGCCGACATCGGGTTCTGCCTGAGCTGGGCGAACGAGAACTGGACCCGCAGGTGGGATGCATCCGAGCACGAGGTGCTCATGCAGCAGAACTACACGCCGGAGGACGATACCGGGTTCATCAGAAGCGTCCTGCCGTTCTTCGCCGATCCGCGATACCTGAGGGTCGAGGGCAAGCCGATCCTCATCGTTTACCGGCCGCAGCAGATGCCGGAGCCCCGCGCCAGCGCCGAACGCTGGCGCGCGTTCTGCCGGGAGCACGGCGTCGGCGAGATCCACCTCGTCGCCAGCCTCACCCACGGCAATCGGGATTTCGAGCAATTCGGCTTCGACGCCGGGGTCGAGTTCCCGCCGAATAACATCATGGCGCCGGACCAGACTGGCCGGGAACCGTTCACCAAGATGACCGGATACGTGGTCGAGTTTCGCGATGTCGCGATCGAGAGCCTGGAGCGCGACTACGCTGGGCGCCGGGTTTACCGGACCGTGTTCCCATCATGGGACAATACCGCGCGCTTCGGTGCCCGTGCGCTCGTCGTGCTGGATGGCAACCCGGCCAACTACGAGCGCTGGCTTCAAGGCGCCGCGTCAAGGACCATCTCCGAACGCTTGCCTGGTGATCGCCTGCTATTCGTCAACGCCTGGAACGAATGGGCCGAAGGCTGCCACCTCGAACCTGACCAGCGCTTTGGGTTGGCGTTCCTGGAGGCCACGAGGCGCGTCAAGGACGGGCAATCGCAGGTCGATACGGCTTTCCCGGAAACCGGCTTTCCGGAACCTCCGCCGCCAGCGCCCGTCGTTGTCGTGCAGAATGAGAGCTATGGCCTGCGCGCCGAGTTGGGAATGTGGGGCGTCCGCAGGCTGCGACGCTTCCCGATCATCTACAGGACAGCACGCTATGCCTACCGTTTGATGGTCAAGCGCCGTTGATTAGAAGCGAGCGTTGACGAGTTAGAAAGCTCGCCGTCCCCGCAAGGCCGCCGCCAAGGTCCCGTCGTCCAGCACATCCAGCGCCCCGCCGATCGGCACGCCCTGGCCCACGCGAGTGATCCGCGCCTCGCTATCCACCTTACGCAGCCGCTCCGTCAGCCAGTGCGCCGTCGTTGCGCCATCCACCGTGGCGCCCAACGCCAGGATCACCTCCGTCACCTCGCCCGCTTCCACCCGGGCCAGCAGCGGGGCCACGTTGAGGTCCTCCGGCCCAGTTCCGCCTAACGCCGAAAGCGTGCCGCCCAGCACGTGATACAGCCCGCGGTGCACCGCCGCGCGCTCCAGCGCCCACAGGTCTCCCACCCCCTCCACGACGCAGATCAGCCCGCGGTCCCGCGCCGGGTCGCTGCAAATGCCGCAGGGGTCGCGGCTGTCCAGGTTGCCGCATTGCCGGCACGGCCGCACTGCCCGCGCCGCGTCGGCCAGCGCGCTCGCCAGCGGCAGCATCCGCGCCTCCGGCTGCTGCAGCATCCGCAGCGCCGCCCGCCTCGCGCTTCGCGGCCCCAAACCCGGCAGCCGCGCCAGCAGGCCGATCAGCCGCTCGACCTCGGGACCGCCCACGGCTTTAGAACGGCAGCTTCATGCCCTCGGGAAGCTGCAAGCCGCCGGTCGCCGCCTGCATCTCCTCGGCCATCATCGCCTCGACTTTCTGCTTGGCGTCGGCGTGGGCGGCTACGACCAGGTCCTCCAGCATCTCGGTCTCGCTGGGGTCCGCGAGCTTGGGGTCGATCTTCAGCCGCTTCAGCGCGCCCTTGCCGGTCAGCGTAACGCTGACCATGCCGGCGCCGGCGACGCCTTCGACCTCCATGGCCTCCATCTTGGCCTGCATCTCCTGCATCTTGGCCTGCATCTGGCTGGCCTGCTTCATCAACCCGGCAAGGTTCTTCATGTGTCCTCCTTAAATCGGCTCGGCCGCATCCGACGGCACGAAATCCTCGTCATCGGCGTCGAGCGGCGCAAACTCCCGCCCGTCGCCCTCCTCAAGCGAGGCATTCCTCTCAAGCAAAGGCGCCTCGTCCACAAGTCCATAGGCGTCGGCCCGGCTATCCGTCACGCTCACGATCTTGGCGCCTGGAAAGGCGTCCAGGATCGCCCGCACCAGCGGATGCAGCGCGGCTTCGCCCCGGCGCGCGGTGTCGGCCGCCTGTCCCTGACTGGCCAATGTAGGCTCGCCGGCCTCCCGCGACAACGCGATGGTCCAGCGGATCCCGGTCGCCTCCAGCAGCAGAGCGGCAAGCCGGGGCGCCAGGTCGCGCGGGGCATCCGGCTCGGGCCGCAACTCGATCACCGGCGGCGCAAACCGCACCAGGTGGACGGAGTGCAGCAGCAGCCCATGCAGCAGCGGCTCGCGCCGTTCCGCGACCAGCATGGCGATATCCCGGAAACTCGAAAGCTGCGGGCCGGCCGGAGCTGGCCCAGGCACCGGGTCAGGCACCGGGTCACGTGCAGGCGGACCGTTGGCGACCGCACGGGTGGTGCCCCCATCGAACGGCGGCGGCGCTGCCGGCCCACGCGCGGCAGGCGCTGGCATCGCCGCGCCCGGCGTCTCCGTCAGCCGCCGCACCAGCTCGCCCGGCGGCGGCAGGTCGGCGACATAGCACAGCCGGATCAGCACCATCTCCACCGCCGCCCGGCGGTCCGACGCTTGCTCGACCTCCTGCGCACCCTTCAGCAGCATCTGCCAGGTCCGGCCTAGCACCGGCATGGTCAGGCGGTCGGCCAGGCCCGCGCCGCGGGTGCGCTCCGCCTCCGGCAACTCGGCCCCGTCGCGCAGGGCCGGCACGGATTTGAGCCGGGTCAGGGTATGCGTCAGCTCCAGCAGGTCCCCCAGCATCAGGCCGAGGTCCGCGCCGCGCTCATGCGCCCGGTCGGTGATCGCCAGCGCCTGGTCCGGGCGCCCAGCCATGACGGCCTCCATCAGGTCGAACACCGCCGACCGGTCGGCCAGGCCGAGCATGTCGGCCACAACCGCGCCGTCGATCGGCGCACCGCCCGCGCCTTGCGCGATCGCCTGGTCCAGCAGGGACAGGCCATCCCGTACCGACCCGTCCGCCGCCCGCGCGATCAAGTCCAGCGCGTCCGGCGCCACCGCCACGCCCTCGGTGGCAGAAATCCGTCCGAACTGCCCCACCAGCTCCGCAACCGAGACCCGGCGCAGGTCGAACCGCTGGCAGCGCGACAGCACCGTCACTGGCACCTTGCGGATTTCGGTCGTGGCGAAGATGAACTTCACATGCGGCGGCGGCTCCTCCAGCGTCTTCAGCAGCGCATTGAACGCGTTGCGCGACAGCATGTGGACCTCGTCCACAATGAACACCTTGGTGCGCGCCTGCAGCGGGCGGTAACGCGCGGCGTCGATCACCTCGCGCATGTCATCGACGCCGGTGCGGCTGGCGGCGTCCATCTCGACCACGTCGGGATGCCGGTCGGCGAGGATCGCGACGCAGTTCGGGCATATGCCGCAAGGGTCGGCGGTCGGGCCGCCGGCGCCGTCCGGCCCCACGCAGTTCAGCGCGCGGGCGATGATGCGCGCCGTCGTGGTCTTACCCACGCCGCGCACCCCGGTCAGCATCCAGGCATGCGCCACCCGGTTCTGCGCGAACGCATTGCGCAGGATGCGGACCATCGCCTCCTGGCCGATCAGGTCGTCGAACGTGGTGGGCCGGTACTTGCGCGCCAGCACCCGATACGGCGTGGCGGCCGCTGCAGCAACCGGCGGCGGAGCTTCGCCGAACAGCCCGGGACCGGACGGCGGCGGCTCGGGCAGACTATCGTCCAGAAGGCCAGACATGCGCCCGGCTCCTGCCGCCGAAGGTGATAAGGGGTGGGAGGCCGGACAACGACCCGACCGAGAACTCGTTGCGGCTGCTTCCTTCCGGACCTGACCGGGTTGGCGAGGCGCCCGTCCGCCGCCGACCTCCCATACCGGTCATACCACAATCCCAGGGGGTCGGCACAAGTCCCCCTGTGTCGGCTGGTAACGGGTCAGTTTGCGCTAGGATGGGTTGCTGGGAAAAGCCGGACCGACATTGTGGCGATCGAGACCGGCGACCGCTCCGGCCGTCTCGGCTCGTTCACGCCCGTCCTGGCCTTCGTCGACGAATGCGTTGCCGATGTCCGGGTGTCGGACGCGACGTTTGCCGAGGTCGCCCGCTTGCTCTGTCCCGCGTGAGATCGCGACGGTGCTGATTTTGGTCGGCCACTACATGACGGTCGCTCGGTTCATTGCCAATCTCGGTATCGAGCTGGATTCTATGGCCAGCACCTGGGACAAGGAGCACTGATGCCTGCACTGCAAACTGAGGCCGCGCGGCCCATCAACTCGGTGCGCACTGGCCCCCGCGGCGCTCCGCCGGTCGTCCTCGTGCATCCGGTCGGGCTTGACCTAGGCTACTGGGGTGCGCAGATCGAGGCACTGTGCGACACGCACGACGTGGTCGCGTTCGATTTGCCGGGGCACGGGTCCAGCCCGGGCCACCCGGCGGATTGGACGCTCGACAACGCCGCGGAAGTGCTGGCGCAGGTCGTTCGGTCCACCGGCAGCGACGGCGCGCACTTGGTCGGGCTTTCCGTCGGCGGCATGGTCTCCCAGGCGCTCACGCTGTCGCAGCCGGGCCTGGTCCGTTCGCTGACCCTGATCGACACGGCCGCCGCCTTCCCCGAGGAAGGGCGGGCGGGCATGCGCGCCCGGGCCAAGATGGCACGCGAGGGCGGCATGCCGGCCGTCCTGCCATCGACGATCCAGCGCTGGTTCACGCCTGAGACGGTGGAGCGGCGCCCGGACTTGATCGACCGGGTTACGAAGACGCTGCTGGCAAACGACCCGCTGGTCCACGCTGCCATGTGGGACATGATCGCCGCCATCGATTTAGTCTCGCAACTGCACCGTATTTCCTGTCCGACCCTGATCCTCGTCGGCGAGCACGACCCAAGCTCGCCACCCGCGGCCGCGTATATTCTTCGAGAGAATATCGCAGGGGCCGAGATGCACGTCATACCTGGAGCGTCGCATATGGCGCCGCTCGAAAAGCCGGACGTGATCAACGGCCATCTTGAGGCGTTTCTTTCGAAGCATCTCGCCCGGGTCATGTAGCATGCAGCAAGTTGCGAGCGGTCCGGCGTGGCCGTCCGTGTGCACCCAAAGCATGCCATTCAGAATACGCCGGTGATCCTCGTTCGGACGCCCTGTCCACGGCTTTTCAGGCGGTGGCAGTGATTCTAGACGCCGCCATTGCGCGTCCATCAGCTTTCTTCGTCTCGCCCCATCAATATAAAATCATGCCCCCGAAATCTCAGCGGTTTGCAGACGCGTCCTAATCTTGACTTTGGCCATTTTCGGACTGCTGTCGGCGTTGAATCGCTTGTAATTGAGCCCGGGATTTTCGGCTGAGGCAGCATCAATAAATCTTTCTCCGAGGTCGAGTTGGGAGTGAGCGGATGCTGGT
>JAABUM010005291.1_pt1 | contig 13685 bp, 15 predicted proteins | sample 5559161 | NCBI WGS metagenome assembly JAABUM01 (sample SAMN10711868, study PRJNA513369) | rock metagenome | isolation source: Antarctica rocks | place: Antarctica: Victoria Land, Siegfried Peak nord
GGATGTTGGTGTTGACCGGCGTCAGGCGGCGTCGGGTATGTCTTCGAGCCAGTCGGCGGGCCAGTTGTCGTCGTCGTCGTCCTGGTAGCCGCCGCCCTCGCCGAGCGCGAGGTGCTCGCTGCCGGGTCGGGGCTTACGGGGGACGTAGAACTGCCCGCTCTCGTCCTGCTGCATGTGGCTCAGGAACGACACGATCTTGCGGATAGACGCGACGGCGAAGCCAATCGCGGCGAACAGGCTCTGGGCGGGCAGGCCGCGTTTGCGGCGCAGGCCAGGGGCGCCCATCGCTTCCTGGGCGTCGTCCTTGGCGAACCCGTGGAAGCCTTCCTGGCTGTTGCGGGCAGCACGGTGGATCACCTTGTGCGTGCCGCTGCCGTAGACGAGCGGCTGGCGGTGCTTGACCAGGGTCTCGCGGTGCACGCTGACGGTGCCCTGGCAGATACGGGGAGTCACGGACTTGGCCTTCTTGGCGGCGGCCCGTCCGGCGGCCTCGATCTTGGCGTCGTCGGCACCGGCGGCCTTGGCCTTGGTTTCGGCGTCGGTCTTGGCCTCGTCGACGGCGGCTTCCTTGAACCGGGTGGGGAGGAGTTGCACCAGCAGGCGGGTGTCGCCCTGGCTTCGGTCAGGCTGGGGGATGACGTGCGGCTGGAGGGAGTCCTCCCGCAGCGGGCACTTCACCTTCGGGGAGTTCCCGGCGGCGGGGCACTCACAGCGGCTCGTGCCGTTGTGGTCGGGCTTTTCCTTCTCGTGGAGGCGGTGGCTTTCCCGGACGGCCATCCGGGCCTTGTAGGTGTCGTGGTCGATCGTGCCGTTGCGGAGGTCGCGGGTCGCCTCGATGGCGCTGTCGGGGGTCATGGGGCAGTGGAACTGTCCCTCGACGAGCAGGAGACCGCCGGGAGCGAAACCCTGCCGTCCGAGCGTGTCGATGCGGTAGTCGAAGACGGGTCTCCAGCCGGCTTCGATCAAGGGGAGGTGGAACTTCTCCGGGACCTGCCACGGGTAGAGCCGGTCGGCACTCATGTGCCGCTTGGCGATGCCGGTCTCGGCGAGCAGGTCGAACACGCGCTTGCTGTTGCCCGCGGGGTCGGTGCCCGGAGCGTGCAGGGTGAACCCGAGGGGGATCGTCGGGAACTTCTGCCGGGGGCCGGGCGTCGCGTCGCAGGCGATGACCAGCGCTGCGTCGTGCGCGTGGAACGACTTCTTGATGATGATTTTGGGCTTCGCTCCCTTGCCGCCCTTGGCTTTGGTCTTGCGTGCGTCCCGGTCGCTGGTGGGCTTCGTGCGCATGTAGGTGCCGCCGGTGATGTCCCAGGCGATCCGTTCCTTGTTCTCCTTGCTGGACGCGAGCCGGATGGGGGTGTCGTCGACGCAGCCGTCGCCCTTGTACTGGCGGCGGAGCCAGCGGGGCATCATCTTGATCGGCAGCGACGTGATCTGCAGGGTGACCCAGTCCAGGCGTGCCTGGGCGTCCGCGAGGTCCTGCGGGGTGACGTCGTCGCGGAGCAGGGTCTCCTTGTCGACGGTCTTGATGCGGCTCCGGGCGTGGTTGTAGCGGCTCGGGTTGATGAGGTCGTCCATCTGCTTGGACAGCCTGCTGATGCGCTGGCCGACGGCGTCCTTGTCCAGCCGGACCCGCCGGTCCGCGAGCATCGGCGCGGCGGTGGGGTCCCGGCGGACCAGCGGGACGCCCAGGTCGCCGCGCTGCTGGTCGGTGAGGGTCGACAGCAGGAACCGGGCCGTCTCGGTGTGCAGGAACGAGTTCCGGGCAAACTTTCCCATGAACCAGGCGACCAGGATCGCCTCGACGGTGATGGCGCGCGGGCACCCGGCCTTCGTGTCCGGGTTCAGGACCTTCTTGCGCTCGGCGATGCGCTCCTCGAACCACTCGGACAGGCCCGTCGCGGCGACCATGCTCCGGACCCACGGGAGCGTCGCACTGACGTTGCCGCGCCGGTCGTACAGGCTCAGGGACAACTCGGGGAGCACGACCCCGTCGGGTACGCGGGCGAGGGTCCCGAACGGGTCGGTGTCGTCGGTCCAGGCGGTCACTGTCGGCCATCCCGCATCCACGCCTGGCCGACGGTCGGGTCGACGGGCGGCAGGAACGGCAGGAGGTCCTGCAGGTGCGCGGTGGTCGTCAGGCCGGCGTGCTGCATGAGGACCGGCAGCGGGGTCCCGGCGAGCAGGTGCCGGCACAGCCACGTGTTCCTGGCACGGCGGATCGAGTAGGTGACGCCGGGTGCGCTGGCGTTCGCGGTGTCGATCGTGTGGGTGAGGGTGTCGACGAGCAGGCTCGTCTTGTCCGATGCGATCAGCAGGTTCGACCCGGCGCGCGCGGCGGCGGCCAGGACCTCCGGCTCGAACGCGGCGGCGACGGTCACGGTCCGCTCCGGCTCGGACGGCGACGCCGGAACGGTCACATGGGCCCCGTGCGCGTCGGACCTAACGTGGTCGCCGGTGACCGTGACGAGGTCTCGGCGGCGCAGCCCGGCGCCGCCGGTCAGGGCGAGGACCGTCGTCATTCGCTCCCGCCGGGTCCGCGGGCGCAGGCCGGTGACCCACAGGACGACCTCGGCGGCCTCCGTCTCGCACCAGGGCGCGGTCGTGTCGTTGTTGCCGTACAGGGCCCGGGGCCACGCGGTCTCGTTCTGGCCGTGGAGCAGCGCGCCCGCGACCACGTCCAACCGCGAGCGGTAGGCGGAGCGTCCGTGCTCGCTCAGGTGCCGGCACTCGTGCGCGACGAACCGGTCGATGCGGGCGCGGTCCAGGACGACCTCGGCGGCGAGCCGCATCCCCTGCGTCTCGCTGACCTTCGCGATCAGCCCGATCACGGACGTGCTGTAGGAGATCCAGGCGGTCGTCGGGGGCTGCGGCGCGACGTGCAGGGCGTCCCGCACGACCTGCTTGGTGAACTCGACGACAGCGCGGCTAGTGCTCTTCGACCCGCGGTAGGAGTCGATCCGGTCCTGGGCCTGCTCCGGGCTGAGCGGGGTGCCCTTCACGCCGTCGTCGCGGTGAGGCGAAGGAGCTCGACCGGGGACAGTGCGCAAGCGAACCCGAGCAGCAGGACGACGGCGGCTGGCGGGCACGGCGTCCTCCTGACCTGGTGGGTGCCGGGCGTGGCCGGCGGGTTGAGGTGGACGGGGGCGGTGACGGCAATGGCCGTTGGGTTGGGGTTCACGAGGCGAACCTCTTGAGACCTCCAGACCGGTCGGGCCAACATGCTCACGCCGACAACAGACGTATACGGTCTGGGTCGGCGTGCGGATGACCCGTTGCGCGTGAGCATGCTGACGAAGGAGCGACGTGGACGGTGACGTGTGCCAAGGGACGGGCCCCGACGGCACGCGCTGCGGCGAGCCCCTGCCGCCCAGCCACAGCCGCCGCAGCGACAGGTGCGAGCAGTGCCGGCGGGAGCACCGGGCCAGCAAGCAGGCCGACTACCAGTGGCAGCAGCGGGTCAGGGAACGCGAACGGGCCATCGCCCGGCGCCGGGCCTCGATGCACCCGAACCCCGACGACCTACCGCCGATCCCACCCCGGACCCTCACCCCGTCATGGACCCAGCAGGGCCAGGCCGCCCCGACCAGCGACGACCACCTCCAAGCCCTCGCCGGGCAACTCGCAGACCTGCAACGGTCCCTCACGGCGGTGCAGGCCGCGCTCGCCGCCGCCGCCTCCCGCCGACCGGGCAGGCACATCTGACCGCGCACCGGCAGGCGGTCACGATCCCCGCGCGGACAGCCACCGGACCAGCGGCGTGCCCTCCAGCCACTCCCACGGGTCCACGTCGACCGCCGCAGGGACACCCACCACGTCCAGGGCCCACCGAAGGGCGGTGCTGGTGCCGGTCTCCTCATCCCGGACCGCCTCCCGGTGCAGCAGCACCGCGTGCCGGCGCAGCCACGCGAGGAGCTCCACCGCCACGTCGTCCGTCAGAGCGGTCAGGTCTAGGCGGGTCCGCTGGTGCAGCCAGAACACCTCCGTCTGCCACAGCAGCCGCGGGTCGTAGCAGCGACCGCCCAGCGGCACGGCCCGGTCGAGAGCCTCCGGCGGGACGAGCGCGTCCTCCAGCGCGAGGTGGGCGCCGCGCCACAGGTCGCTGCCCGGGACGAACACGCCCTTGGGCCAGCCGTCCCCGTCGGCGCTCAGGACCGCTCCTCGTCGAGGCGGAGGGCGGCGCGCATCCACTGCTGCACCATTCCGATGCTCACGTCCATCGCTGCGGCGATGACCCGGTAGGACGCGCCGTGCTGGTTGGCGCGCATGACAGCCCGGGCCCGTTGGGCGGCGCAGCGGGTGGCCTGCTCGCGGTGGTCCCGAACCAGGTCGGCGGCGAACACCGCCTCGATGAGGGCCTCCCGGCCCTCCGGGGTGATCACGCCGCGCCTCACAGGGCCGACCGTCGACACACTCTGGTTCCGTTCTGTGCCATTCCTAGCCCCCCGTGGTCGAGGTGCGGGAGGCTGGACCGGTGTCGCCCGATCCCGTCAACCCCTGCCGTTGTCGCTTGACAACACGTAGACAGTCGCAGGACCACCCCGGTATTGTCAATCGACAGCAGCAACCATGACCGACGACATCGAACTCATGGGCACCAGCGAAGTCGCCGTGCTCCTCGGGGTCAGCCGGCAACGCGTCCTGAAGATCGCCCAACAGCCAGGCTTCCCGAAGCCCCTAGGCGTACTCAAGATGGGCAACGTCTGGCGGGCCGACGACGTACGCCGCTGGTCCGCCCACCACCGACCGCCCGCTACCTCCCACTGACTCCCGCAACAGCCGGTCCCCGCTCTCCGGCTCCGGCCGAGGCGGCAGCAGGCGCGGGTGACAGTGAACCTGCTATCGACCTCCGCCCTCGTCCTCCGGCTCGTTGAGTCGCCAGCGGCGCGGTCGACAGGGAGAGTGACCTCGGACAGGTGTTCACCGCCGCCGGTATCCACGACGCCGTGCGGCGGGACTCTCGGCGGACCGATTACATAGGTGGGCGATGAGCCGGGGTAGGCGCGGCCTAGCCTCCAGGCACGGTGGCGACGAGGAGTCGGTGTGGAGACGTTCAGCCAGGCGGCGGAGCTGCTTGCTCTGCTTGAGAGCGAACTGCCCGGGATCGTCCAGGAGGGCCAAGTGGACGGGGCGGCCCTGCTCGGCGCCCTCGGCATCAGGGACGAGGAGGAGGGCCGCCTGTACTCGTTCGCGTGGGCGGGCCAGCGCAAGGCGGAGAAACTGGCGACCCAGCCGACCACGGCATCCCTCTTGCCCTTGCCGGACGCCTCGGTGGACTGGGACAGCACGGGCAACGTGCTGATCGACGGCGACAACCTGCAGGCCCTCAAGGTCCTGAACAGGGGCCTCGCAAATAGGGTCAAGCTGATCTATCTCGACCCGCCCTACAACGTCGGCAAGACGTTCACGTACAGCGACGACTTCAGCGTCAATGAGGCCCAGTACCTCAAGGACACGGGGCAGATCGACGCCACCGGCAAGCAGCTGTCCAGCAAAGTCGAGACGTCCGGCAGCAAGCACGCGGGGTGGCTCACGCTGATGTTGCCCCGCCTCCTCGTAGCGAAGAGCCTGCTCCACCAAGACGGGCTGCTCTTCATCTCGATCGACGACAACGAGGTGCACCACCTGCGTCTGCTGCTGGACGGGGTCTTCGGCGCGGACAACCGGTTGGCGACGCTCATCTGGAGCAAGGGGCACAGCCAGCAGCAGGGGATCTTCAAGGAGTACCACGAGTACGTCCTGGTCTACGCCAAGGAGGCCAACGGCTTCGCGCCCTTCGCCTCGACGGGCGACGACGAACAGATCGTGGCTGGGGCGATGAAGAAGATCTCCCGCGGCAACCCGGAGAGCGAGTTCACCTTCCCTGCGGGCATTCGGTGCGACGCTGCGGACGGCACCGTGTTCACGGGCACCTGGGGCGACGGCGAGACGGTGCGGCTGGTCAGCGGTCTCTTCCGCGTGAAGGACGGCCAGACGCAGGACGAGATGACCCTGGCCGCGGGCTGGACCCAGAAGGACCAGATGCACCGCATGTTCTCCGACGGCGACGAGCCGGTAATCGACACCCGTGGGCAGGAGGTCCTTGAGTTCTGGTTCAACTCGCGCGGGAAGATCAAGTGCACGAAGCAGCGGGGCGTGTTTACGCCGGACACGGTCCTCAAGTACGGGACGCAGGCCAGCGCGAGCGAGGAACTGTCAAGGCTGTTCGGCGGCTCATCGGTCTTCGACGTGCCGAAGCCGACCGCGATGCTGCAGGACTTCGTGGCATGGGCATGTCCGGGCGACGACGACATCGCTCTCGACTTCTTTGCCGGCTCCGGGACGCTCGGCCAGGCCGTCTACGAGCAGAACGTCAAGGACGGGAAGCACCGGCGGTTCATCCTCGTACAGGCGGCGGAAAAGGCCAAGAACCTTCCCGCCGCCACGCGCGAGAAGTTCGGGATCGAGCACGTCAGCGACGTGACCAGGCTCCGCCTCGTCAAGGCCGCCGACCGACTGCGGGGCACGCTCACCGACGCCGATCTCGGCTTCCGCATGTTCAGGCTCGTGGAGGGGTTGCTCAAAGGCTGGAGTACGCCATCCGGGACCGTCAAAGGGGCCGACTACGTCGGCGCGGCGGCCATGTTCGCGGAGGCGTCGGCCTCAGTGCCGCAGGAGCAGGAACAGGAGGCACTCTGGGAGGTCGTACTCAAGGCCACGTCGTGCGACCCCGCGGCGATGCTCACGCCCGTCCCTGACCATCCGCACATTAAGCAGTTGGACCAGCCCGGAGGGGGCCGGTTCGAGGGGCGGATGTTCGTCTCCGTCGCCTCCACGATCACGGAAGACGACATCAAGGCGCTTGCCCTCACAGAGCAGGACACGCTCGCCTGCTTCAGCGGGTCGCTCACCGACACCGACGCCATCAACGCCGGCCTGACAGGGCGCCTGCTGCTCATCGAGAGGGTGTCAGGTGCCGTCGCGGTTTGACGAGCAGGACCACCAGTTGGAAGCGGTGTCGTCCTTCTCGGACCTGTTCGACCAGGCGTTCACGGAGGACGACGGGAAGCGGTCGCTCAACGACAAGGCGGTCCTGACGAACCTCCAGAACGTGCAGAAGCGGAACGGCCTGGTCGCGGACTCGGCACTGGCCCTGGTGACTGCGACGACCTTCGACGACGTCGCCTACTCGTTCCCGAACTTCAGCGCGGACATGGAGACCGCGACCGGCAAGACGTACGCCTACATACGGACGGCGCTCACCCTGGCTAAACGCCACGGCCTGCGCCAGTTCGTCATCGTCGTCCCGTCCGTCGCTATCCGCGAGGGCACCGACGCCGCCTTCAAGGCGACCGCGCCTCACTTCTCCAACCACCCGGACTTCTCCGACGTGCAGTACGACTGGAATACCTACCGCTCCGACCAGCCCCACTTGATCGACGACTTTACTATCCCGTCGAACAAGGTGCGCTTTCTCATCACGACGCTCGCCGCGTTCAACCGTAAGGACGAGAACCGCATCTACCGGGAGTCCGAGAGCCTGCACCTGTTCTCTGACGGCACCAGCGGCAGCCAGATGGAAAAACTCCAGGCGGTGCGCCCGGTGCTCATCCTTGACGAGCCGCAGAACATGGAGAGCGACCTGTCGAAGCGAGCCCTGGCGACGCTCCGACCCCTCCTCGCCCTCCGCTACAGCGCCAGCCACGAAAACGTCTACAACCTTGTGTACAGGCTCGGACCCGTCGAGGCCCGGGAGAAGAACCTCGTCAAGCGAGTTGCCGTCCGCGGGGTCTCCGCCGTCGTGGACCCCCTAGGCGCGCCCGTGACCTGCATCGAGACGACGGTGCGCAGGAAGGCGGCGACCGCCCGACTGTCGGTGGTAGAGGCGCTGGTAGACGGCACGCTCGTCTCGCGCGAGCGGACAGTCGAACCCGGCGACGACCTGGCCGACCTGACAGGCCGCGAAAACTACGACGGGTACGTCATCGACCAGATCAAGCAGGACGGCGTGCTGTTCGACAACGGCGAGTTCGCGGAGCTCGGCACCGACGACCGGCAGGCCCGCGAGTCCGTGTGGCGCGACCAGCTCGCCCACACGCTCCGGCTCCACTTCGAGCGCCAGTCCGACCTCGTTGGCCGGGGCCTCGACGTGAAGGTGCTGTCCCTGTTCTTCATCGAGAAGGTCGCGGACTACGTGAGCGTGGATGCGCCCCTCCCTCGCATCTTTAGGGAGGAGTACGAGCGGCTCCGGACCCGCTTCCCAGAGCACACTTCGGCGAACCCTGCCGACGTCCGGGGCGCCTACTTCTCCAAGACTGCACGCGGCAAGTGGCAGGACGAGACGAAGAGCGAGGATGACGAGCGCCGTGCCATCGACCTCATCCTCCGGGACAAGGACAAGCTGCTCAGCAAGGACGAGCCAACGGCGTTCATCTTCTCTCACACCGCGCTTAGCGAGGGATGGGACAACCCGAACGTCTTCCAGATCTGTTTTCTTCGGCACTCACGCAGCACAGTCCAGCGACGGCAGCAGGTGGGACGCGGCTTGCGGCTGCCGCTGACGCAGGGCGGGACCAGGGTATTCGATAAGGACGTCAACCGGCTGACCCTCGTCGTCAACGAGTCCTACGAGGACTTCGTCGCCAAGCTGAACGCCGAATACGGCCACGACGCAGCGGCTGGGGAGAGCGGCGGCGGGGGCGGGAGCGGGAGCGGCAACAACGGCAAAAATGGCCCGCCGCCGATCGACGACGACGCCGCCAAGGTCAGGGTCACCGTCAAGCCCGGGAAGCGGGACACCGCAGAGTTCAAGGAGCTCTGGTCGCGCATCCGCTATCGGACGAACTACCACGTCAGCCTCGATGGCGACGCGCTCGTGTCCGCCTTGAGTTCCGCCGACTGGGACGTCCTGGACGCGATCAGGGCGAGCAGCAACCTGGTCTGCGAGGCCACGCTAGGCACCGACAAGAAGGGCGCCTTCTCCTTGGGGGACGAGGTCGCCCTCCGCGGCGTCCAGTCGTCAAGCGCCGCACTGCCCGACCTCGTCGGTCTCATCGAGCGTGCCTTGCATGACCGGGAGCCGCGGCTGACGCTCACGCGACGGACGATTGCCGCGGCACTGCGCGCGGTTCCCAAGGCAAGCCAGCGCAGTTCGGTGTTCGCCCCCGAGAGGTGGGCTGCCGTGTTCGCCTCGCAGGTGAAGGCGGCCGCCGCCGACATCATGGTCAAGCACATCCGATACGAGTTGCGCCCCGAGTCCGACTGGTGGGACGCCGAGGTCATCCTGAAGAACTCCTACGACGCGTTTCAGAGCAAGGACGACCCGAATCGGGGCTACCTCGAAACGTCGTCCCCGAAGAGCCCGAACTACTACAGCCACGTGGACTACGACTCAAGCTCGGAGAAGGCGTTTGCGCAGGCACTGGAGACCTCCGGGGCGCAAGTCCGCCTGTACGTGCGGCTGCCCCGGTCCTTCGACGTCCCGACCCCGGTCGGCACGTTCTCTCCGGACTACGCGGTGGTCGCGGTGCGGGAGGACTCCACCGAGGAGGTCTACCTGGTGCAGGAGGTGAAGAGCACCCTGCTGGAGGGGGAGCGGCGTCGCTCCGAGAACCAGAAGATCCGATTCGCCCGCAAGCACTTCGCCACAGCCCCAAAGTCCGTGCACTTCGCTGTGACCACTGGGGAACAGGGCCTGAGGCTGGACGAGCAGGAGGACGACGCCTAGGCCATGTTCGGGCCGGCCCGCATCCAGGCTGCGGGGTCAGGCCCGGTCGAGAGCGACGCCGCGTCGGTGGAGGCCGGGCCGTGCTGGACAGAGTCAGGGTCTAGCCGTACCCCGCCGCTGTTGAGGTTCGCGCCCGCGCCGCCGAGCACGACCATCGCCTCACGTACATCAAAGGGCGAGCAGGCGCAGGTAGGCCCCGAGACGGATGAGGTCCGCTGGGTTGCTCGGCAAGTGGTCGGCCAGCGCGGGGGAATGCACGACGAACGCCGCCCACTGCGCCCGTGACACCGCAACGTTCAGACGGTTGCGGGACAGCAGGAACTCCATGCCCCGCGGCACATCCGCGGATGACGACGCTGCAAGGGTCACGCAGACACGGCAACAACCAGGTCGGTCGGCGACGCAACGATCGTGCCGTCAGCGGTCAGGAACACGAAACTCCTCGGGTTGGTGAAGGGTCGATGCCAGGCGAATCTCGATGTTGCGATGACGAAGAACTTTGGGCCCGGCGGCGTCCTCGTTGACGAATGGAATCTGCTCGGGGAGAGCCGACTGTCCCACGCGCTTCTCATCTGTGTCGTACAACTGACGCGCGGTGGGTCGATCCGCGGCGAGCTTGAGTTGAAGTTACCCGGCCGAGTTTGCCTGCCGGCGACTCGCAGGATCACTGCCGATGGCGGTGTCTGATCGGAGCAGCAGCGAGAGACAGTGCCTACCCGACCCAGGTGGTTGACCGGCGTGCCGCGTCGTGAACCGCCTCGACCTGCTCCTGGCGCAGGACGCCGGCGCCCCTGTTGCGGAGCCACCTGTCGACCTCACGGCGGGTCATCACGTGGACGTCCCCGCCGGGTGGCTGTTCCTTGACCGTGAAGCCTTCGTGCGCGCCCATGACGGCGATGAGGCCGGTGACGGCAACGGGGAAACCGCAGGCTGCGGTGAGGAGCCGGCCAGCGCGCCGGGCTTCGTGGCGGCTGTTGCGGATGTACGGCTGGCGCTGGCCGTTCACCATGAACGTGTTCCCGCCGACCCAGACGCTCGCGTTCGGGTGGTGCTTCGCGTTGACCGTGAACACCCCGGCAGGGCCGACGACAACATGGTCGATGTCACTGCCACGGGTCCCGACAGGGACGGCGTGTAGCACCTTCCACTCCGGCCCGAGTCTGGCGAGCCGGGCGGCGACGGCCTGCTCACCGTCTGCGCCGATCCGCCACGCACGTTCGTCCGTGTGCACCCGCAGTACCCGCGCGAGCAGGGTCTTCACCGGGGCGGCTTGCTTGTGGGCGACGGCCTGTTCGCGGGCGGCCTGCCCGGGCCTGTTGGCGCTGAGGTCGGTCCAGGCTGGGGCCGCCGGGGCGACGATGGCCGCTGGCTCGACTTGGGCGGGCTCGAGCACGGGCGTCGCGGCTGCTGGCGCCGGCAGGGTCCCGGTGGCACCCGGTGTTGACGTCGGCGCCGGCAACGCCGAGATGGGCGCCGCCAGGGAGGGCACCAGCACCTCGACCGACACCGCCTGCCCGGCGACGGCTACGGGCACCGCAGGCGCGCTCCTGAATGCCGCTGTGGCGGTCTCGACGGCCTCACGGTGGGTCTCGTCCTCAACGACCGCCTGGCAGGTCTTGAGGTCCCAGTGGCCGAGGCGAGTCCCGTCGACGGTCTCGACGTACAGCCGGTCGTGGCCGTACCTGGCCCACCGCTTCACGACGTGCTCGGTCACCTGGTCATCGTCGGCCAGTCAGACCGCGCACTACAGCGGCGCGGGACCCGGATAACGACATGGTGGGAAGCCCAGGGCGCGGGTAGTTCACCTTTGCCCACCCCGACCGGCAGGAGTTGCGTTGCGTCTCGTTAGGCCGCCGGCCGTCTGGGGATGGACGCCGTTCCCCGGCACGTCCCTCGCTGTCGTGGACCACGACCGGGCCATCAGGCTCGCGGACGAACTCGACCGGGTCCGGGCCTGCACCACCCTCGGTGACCTCCGCAGGGCGGCGGCGTCGCTGACCGTGGCCGGCTGCCCGGAGGACCTGACCGCCCGCGCCACCGACCCGGACGCGACGCCTTTCGGGTGGGAGACGAGCAGCGGGTTCCTCGCGGGGACGTGGCCGCCGCTCCCGACCGCGGAGACCCTCCGGTGCCTGAACCCGTCGGTGCTGGGGACGTTGGAGGGGACCGTCGGCGAGGTCGGCCACGCTGCGTCCCTACGGCACGGGATCGGGTACCGGATCGACGAAGGCGCCGGTGAGGAACTCGAAGCGGCGATCCGATACAACGACCCGAGGACGGTCACGCACGACCGGGCGCTGCTCGCCAGGCTCTCCTGGGACGAAGACGACCCCGACTGGCGATGAACAGACACCCACGCGACAGGCATGACGTCTAAGCAGTGACTCAGCCGGAAATGTCGGACGTGAGCCGTACCGTCGCTGTGAGCCTCACCGGGGCGACAAGGAGCATGCGATGACCAGACGACCCGACCCAGCCTCGGGACCGCACAACGGCGGCGGGCGACCGTGGCCCCCGCCCGGGCACGAGGAGAAGTCCGGCCAGCAGGCTCGGCCCAACGACGTGCGCCCCGCACGTCCCGCCGCTCCGCCTCCGCTGCCCCCGACCTCCGAGGGCAAGAAGAAGTAGGTGCTGCCGAACAGCCTGCTGGGCCTAGCGCTGTTCGTCGCACTGCTCACGCCCGGCTTCGTCGGCGTGCTTCGTCGCGAGCGGCGACTGCCCTCCGCGCAGGCCAGCGTGTTCCGCGAGACCGTGCGGATCGTCGCGGCGAGCGAGGCATGCCTGGTCGCCGCCGGGCTGTGCATCGCCCTCGCGAGGCTTCTTACGCCGAACGGGACCGTCGATGTCGGAGCGTTGACCCGGGATCCGGGCGGCTACGCCCCTGCCCACCACGTGCTTCTAGCGTGGTGGGCGCTTACCGGGCTCGCGCTTGCTGTCGGCTTCGCGGTCGTCGGCACGGACCACCGGCTGACCGCCGCCATCAGGTCGGTGACGCGACTTCCGCTGCTCCGTTCCGTCCTCGGTGGCGCCGACACCGACATTCGCCCGCTCTCGGGCTGGTCCAAGGTGTTCACGCTCTACGACGACGATCCCGCAGGGCCCGGCGAGGTCCACGTGACAGTTGCCTTGACCGACACGTCCGTCGTCACCGGCAGGCTCAGCAGCCACAGTCCCTCCGTCGAGGACACCCCCGATCGCGACCTCGTCCTCGCTGCGCCCATACGGCTGCGGAGCAAGGATGGAAAGGAACACGACCTCCCCATCACGCACACCGTGATCTCGGCTCGGTCGATCATCCGGCTCGACGTCACGCACCTCGCGCCACCCAGTCCGTAACTACCTGCCAAGGTTCGATTGCTGAGCGAGCCCAGTGCTCGCGCCTACATCTCCCCGGTCTTGTCCTCCGGCCAAGCCTTCGTGCTGAGAGGACGAAGAACTGACTCGGGAAGCGGCAGTTCGATCTGACCGCGCCTCTGCATCAGGTAGCCGTACCAGCGGACCGCGTCATCGAGAACGCTCTCCTCGCACTCAAGGATGCGACTGGGGTCGTCGGATTCCGCGAACTCGGGCGCCAGGTAGCCCAGCTCGGCAACGGCCAAGGCTCGCACCTCCCGCACGAAACCGTGGACGTCGAGGATGTCGAGACTGGAGACGACAGTGAAGGCGCGGTAGGTGCTCATGCCAGTGAGATCGGCTCCCCGGACTCCCTAGGTTTGGACAAGGCTTGATGTCAACCGACCAGCACCATCCCACCGTGCGTTCCATGCACCGGGTCACCCAGTCGGCCATCAGAGGGTCCGTCGTGCCGGTACTTGCAAAGGCGCAGCCGTCCGGACGCCTGTCCGGGCCGCTCCTAGGGCGTGTCTCCCATGTTGAGCGGGCTTGACGCCCGATGATCGGTGGATGACGCGGACTGCTGTTCTGTCGGATGAGTCGTGGGCGCGGATCGAGCCACTGCTGCCACCACTGAAAGCGCCTA
>JAABUM010005292.1_pt1 | contig 13682 bp, 15 predicted proteins | sample 5559161 | NCBI WGS metagenome assembly JAABUM01 (sample SAMN10711868, study PRJNA513369) | rock metagenome | isolation source: Antarctica rocks | place: Antarctica: Victoria Land, Siegfried Peak nord
ACGTCTTCTTTCAACAGGCACAGATATGGCTTCACGAAGTCCCACTCCTCATCGCTCACATCAGACGGATACGACTTGCGGTTCACACCTCTTGGTCTACTCAAACAAGTCACTAACACCCTCTAAAGCGCGATTTTCTCGAATGAATGTTTCGGGGTCGAAGTCGAAGCGCCGTGATTCTGGTGTTTCCATGCCCGTGTCGAGCCGTATTTTCACGGTGCGGCTCACGGCATCGGCGCTGAGGACGGCATTATTTGAGGTGGCGATCCACGTCGCGCCCCAAGTCCGAACTGTTGCGTTCCGATTTATTCCCAAAACCCTCTGCCGTTTTTCTGGCTCCGTTAGGTAGCTCGCCAGCGTTGGCGAATTGAGGCGCCCGGTGATGTTGTCGAAAAACAAATGGGAGCGGCCTTCGAGGAAAGCGGTGAAGATGGATTTCTCCCATTCTTCAGGGTGCTGAATGTCCACCATCGAAACCGGCGTCGTGTGCGGCCAGATCGTGAGCCGCGCTGCGTAAGACTTGCCGCTTGACTGGATCGGCGCGTCAAACAGATGAATCGGTGTTGCTCCCGCGATCATGCGCCGAACGACAGGGAGCAACATCAACGCGACAGCGTGAGCGCGCGAGGCATCATCCGCGAAAGCGACGCCCGCGAGTGCTTTTTCCAGGATGAGACGCCGCGCCGCTTCTACGTTTGTGGGCGTCGGCTCGGTGTCTGGTAACTCGAAGCCGCGCGGAAGTGAAAGCCATGTTTGAGCATCCGGGTGGTAGCCGTTGCGGTCGCATATCGTGCCGTTTGATGCGAAGAACGGCGCGTTAACGATGCTCTCGATAGGTGGGATGTTGCGCCATTTTTCCGGCTGCTCCAAGAAGATCGCACAGACGTTTTTCGGTGGAATAATGCGAGTTACTTTGGCCTTCTCGCTTGTGGAAGTCCACACTGCGGCATCTCCAGCGACACCCTGCAAAAGTTCAAGTGATGCCGGCTTGATGATCTCGGCGCCATCTTTATCCACCGTGAGCCGTGAGAGGCCAATGGAGCCATGAAAAAGCGTTGGGGCATCGCCGTTGTATACGGCCAACGCGCCCGCGAAGTCGTTTATGATGCTGGGCAAGTTACGGTCTGCGACTTCGATTTGAGACCTGCCCGTCGCGCGGGCTTCCTCAGTGATTTTCGCCCGTTTGTTGGCAATTTCCCTCTCGCGCTGCTTACGCTGTGACTCTTCAACTGGTTCGAGATCGCGCGCCAAAAGGAACAGCTTCTCGTTCGTCCCGCCTTCCGCGAAAAAGTCGTCCAGGCCCGTTTTAGCGCCGTTCGGCCCATCTTCAAGGTAAACCACCTTCACGACGGCACCGAGGCTTTTTAGAAGCGCCTCAAGCCGTCGCATGGCTAATTCCACGCCCCGTTTATGGGATACGTCAGAATCGTAAGCGATAAACACGACGCGCCCGCGCAAGTAGGAGCGAAGTTGCTCCCATTCGGGAAGCGGCACGCCTCCTTTCTGGAAACCCCAAACGCCGTTCAGGTTGATGGCTGGTAAACCGCGCGAAGCTGCACAATCTGCCTTCTTCGCGCCCTCGGTGATGATGGCAGGAATAGAAAGATCAGGCCATAGATGGCGTGTCAATGGTGCAATATCGAGCGCGATGGGGGCGCCGATTGGAAGATCGTATTTAATTTCCTTCCGGTTTTTATCCATTCGTGGAATGGTGTGGCGAATTGCCACGCCCGCCCGCTCGCCCTGCACGTTCCACAAAGGAATCACGAGCGCTGGTGTGAGAGCCTGATTTTTGGCGAAGCCGTGTGAACGTAAAAGTGCCGGATCGTTCGCCGTAAAATACCCGCGTGCTTCGATGGCTTCGGGACTAATTGCCGATTCGCTTTCAAGCGTTCCCCGGTGCCTCTCGGAAAGTTCGCCGCGCCAGATCGCGCCCGTTTGAACGTCGGGGTAGCCGTATGAGGCCGCGCCGTTGGTTGGGTTGACGGATTGGGCGACTTTGTGCCCACTGCTGCCGTTGAGTTGAGGTTGCGCGCCGTGTTGCGCGCGTTGGCCTTCGCCTTGCGTGTAAACTTTTTTCATCGTTGGAAGCCGAATCCTTCCAGCGCGCCCGCCGCTCAAAACTTGTTTTTGCGCCCCAAGCCTTCGCCGCCACAGCGAGGGTTTTTTGGGTTTCGGGCAGCTGATTTTTACGTTGTCAAACGAAAAAAAGCGAGCGCAACCATTCCGGCGCTGCCTTAATTTTTTTTGGCTGCTCGGAATGTGCGCCCGCTTTTTCAGTGGGTCTTGGGTGCGCCCGCTTTTGTGGGCGCTTCAATTGTTTGACTCTCCTATTTTAACAAGAGCCTCGCACTTGAAGCAGCGAAAGGTGCCTGGTTCTTCAACCGCTTGAATCTGACCGGCTTTGGTCGCCATACGCCTTCTTTCGCCAGTCCGAGCATTTGTAACCATGCGGTTTCTCTCTTTATCTTGAAAACGCTTGATCTCCTTTGCTTCTGCTTTTGCTTCTTGCTTTGTAAGCCCGGATTCAAGATCGCGTTGCATCTGTTCGCGTCTTATGGCTCGCCGTGAGTGCGCGTTCATGCCGATGGAAACGCCTTTCGTTGGATAAACCCAAACGCATTCGTTGTTGAGAATGTAGCGCGTCGAAACATCAAGGTCGCCGATTAAAAGGCTTCCCTGTGTCCAAGCTAAGACATCGCCACAAAAAGGGCATTTAAGATGTTCGCCCTCATCACGAACGGTCTGAGTTTTCGGATCGAACACTTGACGTTTTTCCCGTCGCGCTTGGCGCGGGGTGTGAAATAAATTCATTGGTTCAACTCCTTTTCTAACCAGTCGGCTATGTCGCCATAGCTGAGGCCGGTTTCCTCGCGTTGTGGCGCGATTCGCGGCCCGTTTGTGTCCTTCGGGCTGTGATGGCCCGCCGCGCTGTGTTGCGCGCGATCCTGAGCGCCTGGGGCGCTTCCCTGCTCGATCTGCTTTGGGGCGTTTTCGAGTGCCTTGCGAAGTGCTGCCCGCGTTTCTGCGCCGTCGCGCTGTAGTTGATAGATCACGCTGCGCAGAAACGCGGCGTTTTCCCGCTCGCGCCCCAAAGCATCGCGCAGAAATTCAACCTCACCAGGATGTTCAGCCTGTCCGTTTGTCCGGTCGCTTCTGTCCGGTCGGTCGCTGTCCGGTCGATTACACGCTCGATTTGGGGATTAGCGTTGTGTTTGTCCGGTCGCTTTTGTCCGCTTGTTTGGTCGGTCGGTCGGTCGGTTTGTCCGGTCGGATCAAAGGCGATCTCCCACACAAAACCGCCGCGCTCGCCCGCGACTTTGCGCGCCGGGAGGGTGCCCGCTTTCGCGCGACGCCAGACCGTCTTTTCCGACACGCCTAAGCGCGCGGCTACTTCGGGAACAGACAGCCAAGCGCCCGTCATTTACGCTGCGCCCTCGCGTGGAACTTTCAGCCCGCGTGCTTTCGCCATATCACGCAAAGCCACTTCGATAACAGAAGCTTGGGACAAGCCCGAATCTTCGGTTAAGGTCGCTAAGAGTTGCCGTGCCGTTGTGCTGAGACGAAAGGATGTGGACGTTTTGGGCGTCTCCACCGGTGGACGCCCTCGCCTTTTGATCGCTGTTTCCATTCCTCTTAATTGTAGCGCAAAAAATGGTTGACGTGTAGGTTTTTCCGCGCTACAATTAGATGTAACGCATTAAAAGTTACAACAATGGCAACCAAACGCGCAACGACTTACGCGTGCCCAGCGTGCGCTTCGGGACGGGGCGCCCGACGAGAGGATGAACGAGATACTCAACGAGTTGAGCGACGAAACACGATGAACCCTCCTGACGAACAGAAGCCCGCCGCGCCGTTCATGGTGCTGGACGCGCGAGAGATCGAGCGCCTAAAAATGCTCGAAAATGTGTTGCACGCCGCGATGCTTGTGGTTGCAGATTGCCGATTTGACGGCGAAGAAGAGGCATCCTGCAATTTTGCGAACTTGGCGAATGCAGTTCGTCAGCTCCCGGAATGGGACGCTTTTATGAACGGCGATTAAGTCTTATCAAGCGTAACCGTCCTGGAGCTGCACGCCGCATAATTGGCATCGAGCCGGGTTTCGAGCAAGAGCAACGCGGCGATCCGGCGAACAATCGCCGTCACCTCACGCGCTTCTTCCTTGGACAGATCGCGCCCTAAAACGTCGGTTTCGCGGTAGGAAAGCCATTTCTTCACGACGCGGTATCCGCCCATTGTGTAAGCCCACACGCGCGACGGAACGCCGTTCCAGAACGCGGCTTCGTTCAAATACACGTCTACGGCCCGTTCACCCAAAAGAGAGAGCGCCGCTTCCAGATCCATCCCTAACGCCTGGGCGCCCTCTTCGATGGCGACGCGCTCTTGCGGTGTCCAATCACGTTCAACGATGCGCCCGCTTCCCGGCATGACCGCGCCTTTGGTGCGACTGCCCCAGTTGACGTTGATCGTCAAATCGCCCGCGTCGGGGTTGAGCGTGCCACCGCCAACGCGCGTGATGTTGCCTAAAACGCCCAGCTCTGGCCGGATCGTGCCCAAAGTCACGCCGGGAACAGCTTGTAGAACATCGAGCAGCGCCGCGACCGTCGCACCCAACTCGCCGGATGTTTCGAGCGTTTCGCGTTCTACTGGCAACGGCACGCGCGGCCAATCGAGGCGCAAGGCGTCGGCGTTATCGCCCCGATAGCGCGGCGCGTGTTGAATCGCCAAAGTGTGCAAAAACAGCCTCTTCGCGTCGGCATCGAGCGCGCTTAGATACTTCACCGCCGCGCCGCTCAGGTTTGGCTTGTGGGGCACTTCGCCTGTATCGGCGAAAAGGTTCTGGGCGCTCGTGTCGCGCAGATAAAGTGGGAAAATGTTGGCGCCGCGCTCGATGATCGGGTAGGCGCTGAGGTTTGGGGTTGCGTAGGGTGGCTCAAACCCTTTACGGTTGAATTTTATGGCCGCCATGTGGATGTTACCGATGAAGATGTGGGGCCAATATTCAGCACGGTTCCTGTCCAAAAGCTTCGTTTCCGGTTCCCAATAGAGCCAACGGGCATCAAATGGCCGGTAGGCATAATGAACGATATTGGCAGGCAAAAAGCCGCGCTTTTGAAGCGCGCGCCGCGTCGTGATTACTTTAAAACCCGATGTCTCCTTCATTGCCTGAGGTGCAACTTGCTTCATCTGCTCGTCGCTCACGTTCGGGTCGAAATACGCCTTCATGCGCTCTTCAAGCTGTTCACAGTCAACGTCTACAACGACTTCATCCCGACTTGTTGTCACTCCGGGTGACGAAAAGGGGAACAGTTCAGGCAAACGCGGCCACGCCATATAATCGGCGCTGCTTCGTGTCGGTTTGAACGGCAAACCCAGCGCGCGAGGTGGCTCTAAAACGCCGTATTCGAGCGCGATTTTCCCTTGGGCTTCGGCTTCGAGTTGAGCGTGTTTGCTTGTGCCCCACACGTCGCGGTAGTGGATCGCCGCGCCGTCACTTGGGCTGGGCTTCTTCACCAGAAGCGCGACAGCCGCGCCAACTTGGATGCCTACCGGGTCGCCCGCCGTTGAGAAGATGGACGGGTCGGGCTTGCCGTCCGGCGTCTTCTTGCCCGTGTTGTAGCGGTCGCCGTTGAGGTTGTCGATCCAGATGCTCGAAAAGCGGGTCGCATACGTTTCGCGCATGATCGGGTGCGACTTGCCATCGAGCCATGAGTTATTCGAGACGTAGCACACGACGCCCTTGCCGGTGTCCTCGGTGATCTTGCGCTCGGCCATGCGGAAGAAGCGCACATACAGCTCGTTCAGCCCTTGGCCTTCGGGCTTGGGTAAATCGGTCGCCGCGCTCGTCTTGGCGCGGTAGCCTTCGCTCAGTTCGCGCTCTTCGCCAACGGCAACACCTGCGTAACCGTCGTAAGGCGGGTTTCCCAGAATCACGAGAATCTTCTGCTCGTGCTTGACCTTCTCCGCTGCTTCTTTCTCTTGCGCTAAACCAGGCAAAGCGATTTTGAGTTGCTCGGCGTCCGGCTCTTGCCAACCCGTCAAGGCGTTGGTGAGGAAAATCTGCGCGCGTTCGCCTGCACTCAGTGGCGCTTCCAGCGTGTCAAGCAACAAACCGAGCTGCAAGTGAGACACGACAAAAGGCGCCGTTAGAATCTCAAAGCCATACAAACGCCCCAACACGGCGCTCTTGAGGTCAGATGAACCTAAAGCGTCTTGGGGCCGCGCCTTGAGGGTGTTGTGAATGTGGCGTATGACTTCGACTAAAAACGCGCCCGTTCCGCAACAGGGGTCAAGCACGATCACGTTTTCGTCGGCTAATCCGTCGGCAATCCCCAGTTCGGTTTTAAGCGCTTGGTCTACTCTTTCGACCATGTAACGGACAACAGAAACGGGCGTATACCACACGCCCAATTGCTCCCGAAGCAGGGGATCGAAGGCTTCAAGGAACGGCTCATAAAAATACTGCACCGCCGCGCCGTCGCTGAAGCGGCTCTCGAACGCGGGCCGGTCTACACGGTTGAGCGCCTCTTCAACCCAATCAAGAGGCGCGCGAAGATCAAGAGCCTGAATCGTCGTCGGGTTGGAGAACTCGTAGAACAGCCCTTGAATGACGGGCACGCGCAAGTAATAAGCGCTCGTTCTCCAATCGAAGCGGGCGCCGGTCGTCGCCAGGTTCTCGCGGCACCACAAAACCCACGCCGAAAAAACTCCATAGAAAAGCGTTTGAACCAAAGAAGAGCGGAAAAAGGCGTCGGCCTTCTGCGCTCGGAACGACACGTCGAGCGCCGCTTCGAGCGAGCTGCGCACGTTTTCCAACGCTTGCACATCGGCTCGATCCACGCGCACCTTCGCCTCGCGCGCACACGACGCCATGAACGACGCTACGGCCTGCGGAGATGCGAGAGGAGCGCCATAAAGAAGCGCCCGCTCCAAAAAGGCGCGCAGGCTTTCGCTGTGTTTCTCCTCGAAGCTCTTAAGATCGTTTGTTGCCGCCCAGAACGCCGCTTCGCTCGCTTCCATCGAGAAGGTTTCGAGCGTGTGCGCCGTATCGCCGCGCTGTTCCACGACGGCGAACTCACGGTAGTTGGTGCAAATGACCTTGCGGTATTTGTTCAGATACTTCGCCACCTGAGCCGAACTGATGATCTTTTGAAGGTTCTCGCTGGTGCCTTTGACTTCCAACACGCCGCGCGCCGGGATCATTTGCAAGGCGCTCTTGGGATCGAAATCGCGTCCCAACGGTTGCAACTGTTCGCGTGGGAACAGCCCGCCGTCTGGGATGCCCGCGCCCTGGCTGGCCGGGTGAAGGATGCAACGCACCGAAGGCTTGAGGGCACCGCCGATGCTATCGAGAAGCGCCTGCAACGCACCGTAAGAGGATGTTTCTTTGACGCCTAAAGCGTGGTTTTCTCGAAGCGCGCGGATGTAGTTGGGAAGAGACACGGATTTAATTTGTGGGTTTTGGTGGCCTGGGGGCTTTCACCGTCGCCGGATCAATAATGTTCAATCCTTCGGGCGCGAAGCGGGAAAAGTCGCGCACGTTGAACGTCAACACATTTTGAACGCCATAGACGAATGCAACAGCTGCAAGGCGTGTGTCATGGGCTAACACACCTTCGACGGCGTAGGTGTTCACAAGGCGCTCCCACTGCGGGAATATCTCAGCCCGGTCGGGCAAAAGGATGAACGCGGCTCGGTGGCCTGCGACTTCGCGTTGTGCTGTTGCTCGCGTCAATGCCAAACCGTTTTGAGTGGTCGGGCGCGTGGCGACACTCCAAAACTCGATAAGGTTTTGGGGTGTGATGCACAAAAAAGCGCCGCTTTGCAAAAGCGCGCTTACGGCTCTTTTGGCCGTTTGATGTTGTCGGCTGCTCTGGTCACTCAGACGTAACAACAAGTTAGAATCGAGTAAGTAGCGCGCCGGTTGCGGTGCGCCTTGGGGTTCGGGCGTTAGTTGTGTTTGTGCGCTCTGGCTCACTGATGGCCCTCCATGAGTCGCGCGGCGCGTTCCTCACGGTCTTGTCTTACTCCGGCTGTCGGGTCGTCCGATTGAGCACTGCGTTCAACTGTGATTCCCTGCCCCAACGTTTCGAGCGCAGCCAATCGGCCCGCAATCTCTTCGGGCGTTGGTGGCGTGAAAAGCGCGTTCAAGTCCATCGCGTTCGCCTCATCAATCAACCTACTAAAATCGGCGTTTTTGAGTTCGCTAAAATCGGTTTTCTCAAGCTCGCTAAAGTCGGCGTTGTTCAACTTGGTGAAGTCGGCGTTTTCAAGGTCGCTAAAGTCCACGTTCTCCACTATCGGCGAAAAGACGCTTTCGGGGATGCGCCATAGCTTCCCGGTTCTCACTGACTTAATGCGCCCCTGGCGCAAGTGTCGGCGCAACGTGTCGGGGTGCATTTTAAGCCGCTGAGCAGCTTCTTCCACTGTGTAAAGCGTTTCTGTCATGGGTTCACCTTCTACCGGTAGTATCTGACAAACGCCTGCAACACGCCAAAAAGGGACACTAAGCTTTATGTCATTCAACGCATATTTGAAAAAGCGACAAGCGGAACCAAGTGCAATTGGCGACTTCGCGCGTGATTGGTTCGCCGACAAAAGCGAAGACAAGCCACGCTCTTCCAAAAGTTTTACTTCCATCGAGCGGTATTTGGAAGCGGAAGGGGCTTGTAGAGGGTGCTTGGAAGCGGCGTATGATGCTTGGAGCCAGTGGCAAGCGGCGAAGGGTTGATTGGGCGTTTTGATATTGACTCTTGAAAGCGGCGTCACGATTTAAACACCAAACTTCAAAATACTATCGGCGCTCGATTGAGTAAAAATGAGGAGATTCAAGATGACACAATGGCTCAAGTGGAAGGTTGAAGAAGTCGTTAACGGATGAGCAAAGCGGCGCATTTTTACGCTTCAAACTGGCCGCGTCCAAGTCCGCTCTATCGGATGATGCTGGTCAGCGTTCCGGTTTAACGGCAAGTAGAAGTGAAGAAAGAACGAACCTGCCTACTTCCGATCAGACTTCGCAAAACGCTAAAGTTTTTGGTTTCGTGTTGAACGCGACCAGCGACAATGGCAGCACTAATTCGTAAGGACTCTGCAAGACGACATACCTGAGCAGGTGTCGAGAACTGGTTTAATCCCGCCTGTTGCCACGCTTTTTGCGGAATGAGAACTTCACTCGCCAGAGCATCGGCTTCTTGCTCGAAAGTTTGAGTGTCTTCTTGCGTCAGGTCATCGAAGAATGCTTCATCTTCCCCTTTGACGCTAAAGTGCAAGTGGATGTGGGCTATCTCATGCATCAAGGTGAACCAGAAGTTGTCCAAGCGGTCATAGCGCAGCGTTAGACCCACGACAGGTGCTCTGTTCCCCACACGCAGGGCAGCGCCGTCCAGATGGGTTTTAGGTAAATGCTCTTCTGTCACTAAAGCGATGCCGCGCTTGTTTAACCACTCGCGTGCCAGTTTTGGCCCTTCATCTAAGCAACTCAGGCGCACTAAATCTTGCAGGGAGTCCCGCGTGATGAGTTCGGCCCGATAAACGGGCAAAGCCTCTTTGGTTGACAGAGTAATGACCCGCACACGCCACGCATTCAAAGCGCATTCGTTGTTTTCTTCTTGGCCTCGAATGTGTTGACGATTGAGCGCGCATCCTTGCCACGCTGTTGAGGGTGTCCCAAAAGGACGGAAAAACGCTCCCAATAACTCTTCTTTTTGTTCCTTCGCGTTGTTCAAGGTGCCATAAAAACCCTCGAAGTAGTCGCGCTCCCACATCTCCCTGAAGGGAAAATTTAAACCCGTCCATTCGGGAGGTTCGGTTTCGATCTTGGCTCCGGGTTGTCCAAGCAAAACTTCGGCGGACATTCCCAACCCGTTGACGAGGTTGCGAATCATTGAAAGGCTGAGCGCGCGTTGACCACTCAAAACCTCGGATACCTTGCTTTGGCTCCCAATGTAGGGCACTAGATCCTTTTGTTTGAGGCCTGCTTGTTCCATGCGAAAGCGAATCGCGCTGATGGGATCGGGCGGGCTAATGGGAGCGGTTCGATCTTCGTATTGCTCGACTAAAAGAGACAACAATTCCAGTTCGTCGCCTTCGGGTATGCCAACTTCGGCATCCATGATCTCTTCGATCCGCGCCAAGGCCGCTTCGTAATCCTCTTCGGTCTTAATGATTTTGGGTGTGAGTGTCATATCGTCTCCGCGTCGACTTTGTCGTATTCCTTGTGAGTGCCAATGAAGCGAACAAAAATTCGGCCAATGTCATAGCGAATCTTCACGATCAAGCGAAATCGGTTGCCACAAATGTTGAATATAACGCGGCCCGCCTTGAGAATATCCGCAGTCGGAAAGCGGGCCAGAATGTCTTGAGGCGTCTTCCATGTCGCGGCTTTGGCCTCGGAATACCAAGCCTGTAATTGCTGCTGCGTTTCTGGAATTTTCTCCCAATAGTTCTGTAATGTCCGCTTTTTGACGATGTGCATTGAGTTTAACTTCCCCGAATCGGGAAGTCTATCTGACTTCCCAAAATGGGATTACTCTTCCTCACTGTGCGTTTTGCCCTGTTTCTTCCGTGCCGCCCGCTCGCGTTGGTAAAGCAAACGCCCGCGCGGACACGTCGTTTTGTGGGCACTCGCTTCGAGCGATTCGCCACCCTCGCACAGGCAGGGTAACGTCAACGGGTCGCGCCGTCGTGCCTGTGCGCCTTTCAAGGCGTTTGCACGACTGGCGCGCTTTTTCGCATCTGTTTTGATGCTTCCAATTTGGCCCAGATACTCGCGGGCCGCTTCGGAAATTTCCGGTCTTTCCATTGATGGAAGTATGCCAACGGATAAGGAAAATAAACAACCCTACCGGAAGGGATTAGTTGACAACCCTATCAGACAAGCCTATAATGTGTAGGGTTGAGGTGAAAAGTTCATGCCTCAAACACAAAAAGCCGCCCGATGCTGAAACATCGAGCGGCCTCATGGAAGGGCAACGTGCTAACGTCCCTGACCTGATTCCCGACTGAGGAACAGTCGAAAATCCAATGGACAATCTACACAACACCGAAGCGGCCAAAGATGCCGCCCTTGAATTCGCCCTCGATCTGCTTGCTTACGAGCAGTGTTTTCACCCGGATGCGATTGCCTCTTACGAGTGCACCGACCGAGCGGAAAGCCGCGCGAGCGGAGCGGAGAAACAGCGCCTTTTGAAGCAGCTTTCCAAAGACAAGAAGAGGATGAACACAACGGGTAAGCTCCTCACTTTTGCCAGTGGCTACGGGCCGTTTCCCGGAACGGATTTTCTTGTCAGGAGATTCGCGGAGTATCTGAACTTCGCCGGGCCGGAAAAGAAACGCGAATTCGCCCAATCGGGTCTTTCCCGCCAGGCTGTTGCCGAAGCGGTGGAGCGTTTGGCGCCGCGTCCGACCGTTCAAGAGAACGTATCCAAGGGCGACGATCCCGTTGTTTCCTTCAAAGTCAAAGCCGCGCGCAAGTGGCTTGGTTCTCTCGATTCCTATTTGCAGAACGCTTTCCACTCTGCCGACGACGAGCAGAAAAGCGCCGAGCGGCTGTTGCAACACGCGGCGCCCCTCGTCGTCGAGAGGGCTAAAGCAGTCGGTTTCCTGCCGCCCTTCCCGTTTCCTATTGCGGAATGCGGATGCGGCAACGGAGTGAGCCACATGAAGGAGCGGGCCGAATCACTGGCCGACAAGATGGAAAGCGACCTCACAAGTGGGCAACTGGGCGAGATAAAACCCCTGCTTGAGTTTTTCGCCCTGCACCTTTTGCGCGCCCAATATGCGCTCTTCGCCGATGCAACGCGCGAAGCGTATTGGTTTGAGCGAGGCGACCAGCAGGCTGGCCAAGACACGGACACGCCGATGTATTTCCGTTTGTTCGAGATGTATCTGGATCATTCGGGTCGCCGCGCTGAGTTCGTCTTAAGCCGGTTGCGTGTGGCCGATGTCGTAGTGGAGGGCGAAGCGGAGAACGTCGAAACGTCCGCTTCGCTCGCGCCGGTTTTCGATGAAACGCTTGTTCGCCTGGTGGATGAGGCACGCGACCGCAAGGCACTTCTCTCGCACAAACTGGCGCGCCTTGAAGAAGGGCGCCGATGGCGCGCTGACAGAGGAAGCGACCTGAGCGAATACGAACGCAACTATGGCGACGAGATCAGGGCGCTGGAAGCGGAGTTGGCGCAAGTCGAAGTCGTCTTGCAAACGCCCGGTCTGGACACAGCGTATTGGTGGGCGCGCGGCGTGGATGATGGCCTCGACGATTGCGAAGTCCTGAAGCCGTCCATCGAACTTGTGTTGAAGTATTGGCGCGGTCGTCGCATGGCGCGTGGCGTCACTGCCGATGCGCTGTTCGAGGAGATTTTCAACACGAACGACTAACCCATTGGTGCGCGGTTCTTGTGGGCCGCGCGCCCAACTTGATTATGGGAAATGTGCTTTATCTCTTTTACTGTAACAGCCGCGAGAAGGTCGAAGAGGCATTTCGCGCCGAGCTGCCCAACTACGCCCAAGATGATTTTACGGCGGCGTTGCGCGATGAACCCGAAGCCGGTTTGTCGTTGTGCTGTTCCGCGCCGCCCTCTCTGCGCGGCGAACTCGCCGTCTTCTTCTTCGTGAGGCTGCGCCATACCCAAGCCTTCCGCGACGTGTTTGCACACGCATGGGAGATGAACCACCGGGAAGTGATTGAGGCTGTTGGAACGCGGTGCGACTTAGAAGCAATGTTCCAAGCGGCTTCGTTTCCTATCCCCGACGAGTGGAGCGACCGCGTAACAATATATCGCGGAACGTCGTTTCTACCATTCGAGAAATCCAAGCGCGGCTTCTCCTGGACGATGGATAAGCGCGTCGCCGCGTTCTTCGCCATGCGCTTTGCCCTGCTTAACGGCAACCCGCTCGTGTTGAAGGCGACTGTTCCTAAAAGCTCCATCCTCTTCTACTCGGACGGGCGAAGCGAGCGCGAAGCGATTTGTTTCCATGTTCGCGGCGCCCAAGTTGACGGCACGCCCGACGAGTGGGAAAAGCTCTTCGACGATTTCTCCGCCCAAAGGAAGGCGGAATTACACGTCATGCTCGACGAGGCGAAAGCCAAAAGGGAGCAGGCGACACTCATACCGCCCTAAGACCCCACCGATGCCCAACACGGCGCCAAGAGCGTGCGATTTTCGTCGCGTCGGGACATACTGAGACACCTTGCTTTGAGTGCCGGGACATCAAGGCTTGTCTCGCCTGTCCCGGCGCTTTACAACTGGCTTTTACTCATGTTCACTCCTACCGATATTGAACAGGCGAATAATCTTTTTGTGCGCCTCTTGAAGGGCGAACTTGATATGCGCGAAGAAATCGAAACCGTCCCGAAAAACGTTCGCGCCGCCTTTGAAGAGATGATCCATCTGGCACACGAGACGGCTCAAAGCCTTTCTTCTACACCGGATTCGTCGGACGAATCTCGTTTTGAAGTGGTAACAAAACATCTAATGTGCGCGCTTATGAAAGCGCGAATGGAGCCTGAAACGATTGAACAAACCTTAAAGGTCAGTTTGATAGATTCACTCCTTGGCATCACCTTAGAGCCTGTCTTCATAAGGCTGTGGAATGCGATTTTCTATAGCGGAAGGGCGGGTCATCGGAGGGGGCGGGCGCCAAACGCCTGAGCCACCTGTGGAGGTTGACGACTTGAAGGG
>JAABUM010005294.1_pt1 | contig 13676 bp, 15 predicted proteins | sample 5559161 | NCBI WGS metagenome assembly JAABUM01 (sample SAMN10711868, study PRJNA513369) | rock metagenome | isolation source: Antarctica rocks | place: Antarctica: Victoria Land, Siegfried Peak nord
CGCCCGTAGGGGCGGGCCACCTTGCGATAAGCCTTCTTTTCACAGCGATGGGCTGGGCGGGCGATCACTCCGCGATCAGGGGGAACTCTGTGATCCGCAGATTCGTCGCGCCGTAGGGGAGCAAAGTCAATTCCTCGGGCGGGCTGTCCGGGCGCGCGGGATGCTCGGGCGGCGGGGCGGCGGCATTGTGGGCCAAATCCCACCCCGCCAGGCGATAGCCCGCGACCCGTGCGACGATCGGCGCGCCCTCGGGCGAGAAAGGGCGCGCGCCGACCCCGCGCTCCTCGAACCGCAGCGCGGCGGCGGGATCTTCGGGATCGAGCGCCAGGGCGTAGTTCCAGGGGGTCGTCGGATAGACTTCCCAATCGTCGTGCGGGCGCTCGCCGCGCAGATAGCGCCACTCCTCGCCGATACCGAGCGCGTAGAGGAACGGCCCGCGCGCGATCGCCACCGTGCCGCGCGGACGCCGCACGACGCGGGCGCGCTGCGGCAAATGCAGCACGATCGTCGTCTCGCCGACCCACCCATGTTCGAGGCGCGCGAAGGTGCCGGGCTCCAACGCGACCGGCGCGGCGTCGCCGATCCGCGCCTCGGCCCCCGCCGCCCACCCCGGTACGCGCAGATGGAGCGGGAAACGTGCCCGCCCCTCGACGCGCACGACGATCCGCAGACGCTCGCCGAACGGGTAGTCGCCCATGACCTCGATCCGCACCGGCGTGCCCTCGACCACGGTGTCGACGACGCACGGCGCGTAGGCGACGGCGGCCAGGCCGCCGTCGGCAGCGCGCATCCAGAGGTGCGCGGCGAACTTCGGCCAGCCCTGCGACAGGTTCGCCGTGCAGCAGCCGAAGTGCGGTTCGAGGCCGAAGATATTGGCATCCGGGCCGTTGTTCGTGTAGACCCGATCCTCCGCCACGCGGCAGACGACCTGATTCGCCTGCTGGTCGTACTGGTGCGCCCACATGTCGGGCGAGAAGGTCGCGGGGAGGGCGTTGAAGGCGAGCGCTTCGAGCCGATCGCCCAGGGCGGGCTCGCCGAGGATGGCGATGGATTGCTCCAGCGAGTACATATACTCGACGACCGCGCAGAGTTCCGTCCCCTGCGACGGGCTCAGGCCCGCCAGGTGCTCGTCACCGGTGAAAGCGCCGGTCGCCTGCCCGTGATAGCGATCGAGTTCCGCGATCGCGCGCGGGCTCCCGGCCAGGTCGGCGGCGTCGCCGGACTGGCGCGACCAGACCGCCGGGGCCTTGATCGCCATCGCGTTGTTGACCACGTGGGTCAGCAGCGTGCAAGCGTCGGTCGCCGTCTTCTCGCGGTAGGGGAAGTCCGCGAAATGTGCCACCCAGTCGAACCCCTGGTCCCGCACCTTCGCCGCCAGGTCGAGCAGCCAGTCCTCGCCCGCACGCTCGTAGAGCCAGTGGATACTCAGGACGAGATCGGCCCAGCGCATCTGCCCCCACGACCGCAGCGGGACCCGGTCGAGTTCCGCGTCGAGGCGGCGCAGGAACCGCACGATCGCCGGGACGATCCGCGCATCGCCGGTCGCCTCCTGGAACTGCGTCAGCGCCTTCAAGGCGACGAAGGTCGGCCACGGATCGTACGGATAGCCGTGTTGCGGGTCGCGGATCGGCCCCAGCCAGCCGTCGGGGGCCTGCCGCGCCAGGATCTCGTCGATCCAGCGCCGCACCTTGCCGAGCAACACCGCGTCGTCGAGCGCGAAGGCGAGCGGCACCACGCCGTCGAGCCAGTACGGCCCGCGTTCCCAACCCTCCGCCGTGCCGCCGATCCAGCCGCTCCCCGCGACATCGGGCCAGAACTCGTCCAAGTGGCCGCTCAGCCCGTCGGCCTGGAGGCGCAAGTGGCCGAGCAACCACCCCGCCGGACGAATCGCCCCGAGCGGCAACGGCGTGAACGAGCGTGGCCGCAACCGCCCCGCCTCGGAATCCTGCGCCATGCTCCCTCCCACATCCTGAGTGCCAAACACCGTAGGGCGCATTGTACTCGCGGCGGCGGGACGAGGCGGCGGCGGGCCGTTCCCGAGCGGACCGGGACTGAAGATCCCGTCCAGGAGCCTACGACCACGAGAACCGCCGCTGCGGTGTCGGAAAACCGCAAACTGTTATGACAAATAGATTCGCGGCCCGCTGTCGAGCGCGCAATGGTTGCGCCGCCGCGCGCTGCTTGTTACCATCCTGTAGATCGCGCTGTCCGACCAGGATGGTGCTGGCGCATCGTGTGATACGGATCGCGCGGTTTCTGGGAGGGACGATGCAGGAACAGCAGCGCATCACCGGGCGGACGGTCGTCCTCTACGTGGCCGCCTATGCGGGCTGGCTGGCGCATTGCGCGGCCGGGATCGCGATCTGCATCTTCTGGCAGCAGACGCTCCTCCTCCTCTATGCGCGCGCCGGGTGGAACAAGTACGGGCAGGCGGGCTACAACGATCTGGTCGTGATCGTGCTGGTCCTCGGCTGGCTGGCGCTCTGCGTCGGGACCGAGGCATGGTATCGGCACGGCATCGCGGATGGCACGGTCGGTCGGCGCTTCCTGCGCCTCACCCTGATCGAGATCGTAGCGGCGGTGCTCGCCGTCGGCGGCGGGTGGCTGATCGCGGCGTCGGTGTAGTCGGCAGTTGGCGGTCAGCAGTCGGCGGTCGGCAGTCGGCAGAAGTGGCGTGGTGCAGGTAAGGGGCATTGCCTGCCAGCGAACCCCTCTACGGACTACGGACCACCGACTACGGACTACGCACTCCCCTTCTCTGCCGACTGCCGACCGCCAACTGCTGACCGCCGACCGCCGACCGACTATACTGCCCCTATCGGAGAACGTACCCAAATGGACGCGCGTGCGCGGCGCACGCACACGTCCTGGCGATGGCGGGCAGTTCGGTCGTGGGACGGCACGAAGCGTGACTCTGGGACATGAGCAGTCCGACGAGCGGGCCATAGCGCCCATCCTTCGGCGTGCCGAGCGCCCGGAGCGCGCCCCGCGCGGGCATGTCCTGCCGCCGGGTGGGGCCGCCCGCTACGCGCTCCTCATCGTCGGCTTTACCCTCCTCACCATCCTGATGCTCTGGCCGCTCGCCCGACAGGCGGGCGACGCGGTGACCGATCACGGCGATCCGCTCTACGACATCTGGAATATGCGCTGGGTGCAGCACCAGCTCGTCGTCGATCCGGCCCACCTCTGGGACGCGAACATCCTCTATCCCTACGAGCGGACCTTCGTCTTCTCCGAGCCGCAACTGAGCAGCGCCCTCCTCGCGTGGCCGCTCGTACTCGTCACCGGCAACGATGTGCTGACGTACAACCTGCTCCTCTTCGGCACCTTCGTGGCGCTCGGCGTCGGCGTCGCGCTGACCGTCGAGGAGTGGTCCGGCGACCTCCCCGCCGGTGTGCTCGCCGGGATCCTCGCGGCCTACACCCCGTACCGCTACGGGCATATCAGCCACCTCAACCTCCTCTCCTACGGCTGGCTCCCCCTGGCGCTCTGGGCGCTCGTCCGCTACGCCCGCCACGCCCGCCCGCGCGATGGGGCGCTGGTCGCCCTCTTCCTGACCTTGCAGGTACTCGCCTCCGATACCCTGGCCGCCCTGGCCCTCGGCACCGTCGGGCTCCTGCTCCCCTTCGCCCTCTGGCGCGCACGCGCGCGGCACGCGCCACGTTTCACCGTCGGCCTCGCGCTGGCGCTCGGGCTCCCCCTCCTCGCCCTCCTCCCGCTCATCCTCGTCCGGTTCGAGGTGCTCCGCCGCTACGGGTTCACGCGCGACCTCGGCGACATCCGCCAGTTCGCGGCGACCCTCCAGACCTATCGAGCGATCTCGCCATTCAATCGCTTCTGGCGCGGGGCGCTGCCGGAAGCCTATCCGGGGCCGCTCTTCCCCGGTGGGATCACGCTGGTCCTGGCGCTCGGCGGCGCGCCCTTCGCGCTCCGCCGCTGGCCGCGCTGGGCGGGGTTCGCGCTGCTCCTGGCGACCATCGGCATCGTCCTCTCGCTCGGCCCGGAGCTAGCCATCGGCGGGCGCACGATCGGGCTGCCCTACGGGTGGCTCTTCGACCACCTCCCCGGCATGGCGGCGATGCGCGATCCGGGGCGCTTCGGCACGCTGGCCCTGCTCGGCCTCCAACTCCTCGCCGGGCTCGGTGTGGCGGCGCTCGGCGCGGCGCTGGCCGCCCGCGCGCCCCGACGTTGGGGGAGGCCGCTCGGCACGGCCGCGCTGGCCCTCCTGGGGCTCGTCGCCCTGATCGAGTTCCGTAGCGATGTCCCTACTATCTCGGTACCGCGCGACCCGGCCACGGTCGCGGTCTACGACTGGCTGCGCGCGCAGCCTGCGGGCGCGGTGCTCGAACTCCCGGCCAACGGCTTGCTCGTGGACGAGCCGCGCACGATCCGGCAGATGTACTACTCCACGCGCCACTGGCACCCCCTCGTCGCCGGCTACACCAGCTACTACCCGCCGGGCTATCTCGACTTCCTGTTCGCCTTCCACGGCGGGCCGCGGGCGCTGCGCGAGGGCCGGGCCATCTCGGAGGTCAACGCGGAGAATGTCGGGCTCCTGCAAGACCTCGGTGTGCGGTATGTCGTGCTCCACAAGCACGACACATACGACTGGCGACGCGCGCAGGCCGAGGCCGGGCGACTCTCCGCCTTGACCCCGCTCGGGGAGATCGGCGACAGCGTCGTCTACACCCTCGAACCGGGCGAACGCGCCCCGCTCGCTTTCACACTCGGCGCGCCGCAGCGGGCGACCCCTGGCGGGACGCTGATTGCGGGGCTGGCGATCCGCAACGACAACCCGTCCAGGGCGGCGGACCTCGCGGGCGAGCCGCACACGGTGGCGTTCGACTGGTATGACCGGCAGGGACGCAGCATCCTGGCGGGCGAATTGCCGGTCGGCGTGCCGACCCTGGAGCCGGGCGTCAACGGCCTGCCGCTGGACCTCCCGGTGCCCGCAGCCCCGGGCGACTACCGGCTCCGGCTGGCCTATGGCACCCGCGCGAGGGCGCTCGATACCGCCGTCACCGTCGCGCAGGCGGCGGGGGAGGATCCGGGCGCACCCGCGCTCGCGCTGGTCGGGGTGCAAGGACTGGCCGACCGGGCGGAGGCGGGCGCGACGCTCACGCTCTTCCTGGAATGGGCGGTGCGCGGCACCCCCACAAACAATTTCAAGACGACCGTGCAACTCCTCGGGCCGGATGGCCGGCTCGTCGCCCAGACGGATGGCCCGCCCTTCCGGCGGGGTCACCCGACCGCGCGCTGGCCGCTCGGGGCCACGGTCGCACAGCCGGTCGGCCTCGCCATCCCGCACGACGCGCCGCCGGGCGAATACCGCGTACTGATCGCGCTCTACGCGGGCGATACGCCAGGCAATCCCCGCCTGCCGCTCGCCGTGCCTGACGGCACCGTCGGCACGGCGGCGTACTTCGGCCCGCTGAAGATCGGCGCACCGTAAACGGCGCGACGCACGCGAGCAGACCCACCCTTCATCTGTGGGTGAGGGGCGACACGGCAGGGTTGGGGGGGAGGGCTAGGGGGCGGTTGGCGTGTGCGGCACGGCAGCCGGGGTCGTACTCCCCCCGACGGTGGCGGTGATCTGGCGTGTCGGCGTCGAGCCGAACACAACGGTGGGCGTCGCCTTCGGCGCTGTTCGTGTCGCGACGATGGCGATGAGGAACCAGCAGGTCAGCACCACGCCGAGCACGATCCCGATCCTGCGTATCGCTGCCTGATCGGGCGTGCGCATAACCCTTCTCCTCCTATCAACAATCGAAATGCACAGTCGGCCCACGCAGGTGTGCCGGTCGGCATTGTAGCGGGTCGCAGGCTTGCATGCTGTCCATGATACAGACACGGCGAAACGAACACGGTACGAGCCGCCAGCTCAGCCTGCCGAGCGCTGGGGCGTGGCCCGCGCCGACGAGTGGCAGGGGCGCATCCGACCGCTGGCCCACGCCGCGCACAGGACAAGCCTGTCGCTCGCACGCCGCCGCCAGTTCGTGGCGGCGGGGGGATAACCAGTCAGTCATAATAATCGGGCGCCTGCTTGAGGGTGCGCCATTGGGCGCTATCATGGCCGTAGACCGTCAGGGCGGCCCGCTCGCGCGCCGCCACGTCGCGCAGCTTGCGGACGCTGGCCCGCCCCCCACCGCATCAACATCGAAGGGGCCGGGCGGGCCGTTGCCGGATCGGCCTGCGCGACGACGTTGATCGCATCGATCGCGCGCAGCACCGGCCCGGTCCGGGCCAGCCTACCCCAGACCGACTGATGCACCGGCACATGCCCGCCCGTCGCGATCAGCGCGACGCCCGGCAGGAGCACGGTGTCACCATCGATCTGACGATAGCGGAGTCCGGGCGCGTCCCAATGGCGGCGATCGGGGGCGAAGCGCGGCGACGCGGCGGTGAACGCCGCCGCGTACTGGCGCGCGAGAAGGCGTCGATCATGCCCGCATGGTCGGTGTCGAGATGGGTGGCGATGAGGATGTCGATGTCGGTGACACCGAGGCCGAGGTCCGCGAGGTGCTCCACGATGGGGCGGTACTGGCCGACCCGGATGCCGCGATGCTCCGGGTGCTGCGAGGCCGCGACGATCTCCGGCGCGTAGCCGGTATCGATCGGGATGTGCTGCCCCGCATCGGTGCGGATGAGGGAGCATGGCACCGGGATGTCCGCGCCGATCGTCGCCGTATTCATGCGGTAGAGGCGCATACTCCCCCTCCCGCTTCCTTAGCGTGCAGTGTGGTACATCCCCGCATACGCCAGCGCCGCCCACCGCCGGTCACGGCCAGGCCGCACGGCCATAGCCCCGACCAGCGGACGGCCCCGGCATAGTGCCGGGGCCGTCCATTCGTGACCTGGTCCTGCGACCTTACTCCACGCCTGGGGCCTCGATGCCGAGCAGGCGCGCGACGTGCTGGGAGAGGTAGCCACAGTTGCGACAGATCCGGCTCACCGTGGCGAGACCGGTGCCGCCCGCGTCCAACTCCTGCAAGTTGGCGCGCATCGCGACCAGCGAGTAGCCGTCGCCGATCAGCCAGTCGTTCTCGTGGCAGGCGGGGCAGGCGGCACGCGCGCCGCGCTCCGCCAGCGCCTCCGCGATCCGCTCGCGCTCCGCCTCGGAGAGGATCGTCCCCGCCGCGGGCCCCGTGTGCCGCTGCCCCGCGCCCGTCCTTTCGCTCGTCACCCGTCCTCCTGTATTCACGCACTTCCACATTTCGTCGTCGCGTCGCCGCCCGATCGCCTCCGCCCGGTGCTGGCGATCGGCCCATGTTACGACGCAGCATGACAGTCCTCAGCGTATCGGCGCAACATCCATGCCGGGTCAATGCCGGGCCCATGCCGGGTCCGGGCCGGGTCCGCGCCGGGTCCACGCATGATATCCCGGATCCCTCATCGAATCTTCATCGAACGCGCGCCCGATCTTTAAGGAACGGGTCCATACTTCGATCACGGACGAGGGCGACGACGCCCCTGCCGAGCGGACACCGGGGTGCTGGATGACGTTGTCGCCGTCGGTAGCTGGCGATCATGGCGTCGGCACACGGGGGCCGCAGCGCGGTGGTGTCGTCACCTCGCCGGGCGAGCCGGGAGTACGGGCCGCTCCCCCTCGCCACCGGACGGCTGAGTTCCCTCCTTTTCTCTCCTTTCCTCCCCTGTCTGCGGGTCGGCGGCGCCCCCACGCCGCCGACCCATTCTCCCGCCCCTCGGGACGGCTGAAGGGATACCGACCGCACACCAGCAGCGTCGATAATGGCAACACCCGGCAGCGGCGTAACGCGCCGCGCGCCGTCACAATAGAATGCCCCGAGGATGTCCCTGGTTTGGTGTCCGACGTTGCTCATCAGGAGGGATTCGATCATGCGCGCGCCTTCTCGTATCCTGGTCATCTGTGCCCTGCTCTTCGCGACGGTCCTCGCGATCGGTGTCGGCGATGCCTCCGCCCGGACGGAAACCGCCGCGGTCGCGGCGGCGGCGAACGCCCTGAACGTCGACCTCGCCACCCACACGATCACCAGCGGCCCGATCTTCACCCCCGACGAGGCAATCGCCTTCTGGTTCGATGTGCCGAGCGGCGGCGCGGGCGGCTTCACCTCGTCCGATTCGACCGGCACCGTCCACGCGCAGGCGGACGGCTCGCTCAACGTGACGATCAGCGCCGACGATTGGCGGCAACTGCCGCTGAGCGCGAAGACGATCGTCGCGCACGGCATCTCGAGCGGCGTCGAAGCGGTCTTCCAGATTCCGGCGACGCCGGGGTTGGACCTCGGCCTGTACTTCAACGACGCGCACACCATCAGCGCCGCCTCGATCTTCTCCCCCGCCGAGCAGCTGGCCTTCTGGTACAACTTGCCGGACGGCACGGCGGTTCCGTTCACCCCGCTCGGCGATAGCACGACCTACGCGATCGGCGACGGCACGCTGAATGTGACGATCACGTCGAGCGTCTGGGCGACCATCCCGTCCACGGTCACCAGCATCGTCGCGCACGGCATCCGCAGCAACGTCACCGCCGTCTACGTCTTCCCCGCGAAGTAGGCCCGCGAGACGCGGACGGCCTGCCGTCCGCGTCCGCCGTTTGTCGCCCTGTTCGACACCAACATGCCGCGCGCCCTCGTCTCACGGCCTCGCATGGGGCAGGCGGGGGCGCGGCGCGTGCCAGCCCCGGCGCAGAGCGAGCAGGCGCAGGAGGAAGACGAAGAGGGCCGCGCCGACGGCGACCGGCAGCCCGTAGAGACCGAGGCGCTCCGCCACGACGACGATCCCCGCACCGAGGATCGCGGGGACGGCGTAGAGTTCGCTGTCGCTGCGGAAGACGGTGGGGAGATCGTTCGCCAGGACATCGCGCAGGATGCCGCCGCCGACCGCGCTGAGCGCGCCGAGCGCGATCGCCGCGAATGGGCCGAGGCCGGCGGCGGTCGCCTTCGCCGCGCCCGACACCGCGAAGAGCCCCAGCCCCGCCGCATCGAAGATCAGCATCGTCGTGTGGAGCCGGTCGAGGCGGGCGTGGGCGAAGAAGACGAGCGTGGTGGCGAGCAACGGCAGCAGGAAGTAGGCGGCAGCGGTGAAGGCGACGGGCGGGACCGCGCCGATCAGCACGTCGCGCAGGATGCCGCCGCCCACCGCCGTGATCTGCGCCAGCACCGCGATTCCCACCAGATCGAAGCGCTTCCGCACGCCGAGCAGCGCACCCGACACCGCGAAGACGAACGTGCCGATCAGATTCAGCGCCGTCTCCAGCGCCTGACTGACTTCCCCAAACCCCACCCGCGCGCGTCCTTCCCCATAGCGCCAGCGAAGACGCCCCCTGGTACTCAGCGCAGCACGGCGACGCCACCGACCAAGTACGATCGGCATTCGCGGGCGGGCGCTGGCAGCCCGGACCGTGCGCGGAGTATCGCATAGTCGGTGCACATGACCGTGCGTTTCACCCAGCCGTACCAGCGGTATCGACGACCGGGAGTGGTCCGCGAGAACGCCCGGTAAGTGGTGCTGTACGCGGCATGCGCGCCCGCTATGGTAAAGAGCCGGGGGGCCGCTGCGCGCACGGTGATGCCGCGATCCGGCGGGTCGAGGGAACGGCGACCGATACACGACGACGCGATCCGCGCACGCGATGGAGGGACACCGATGGCCGCGACAAACCTGCCTCGCCCCCAGGCGGACGAGCACAGCCCCTACTACGGACAATACATCGCCCTCGTGCCGGCCGGCGATCTGATGGCGCTGCTGGCCCGGCAGGGCGCGGAGACGGCCACGCTCCTGGCGGCGTTCGCGGAGCGGCAGGCCCGGCACCGCCGCGCGCCGAGGGAGTGGAGCGCGATCGAGATCGTCGGGCACCTCGCCGACACGGAGCGCGTCCTCGTCTATCGCGCCCTGCGGATCGCCCGGCATGACCCCGCCCCGCTCGAAGGGGTCGACGACTTCGCCGCCTATGTCGCGGCGGCGGCGTTCGCCGAGCGCACATTCGCGGATGTGGCGGCGGAGTTCGCGGCGGTGCGGCAAGCCACGCTGGCGCTCTTTCGCAGCTTCGATGGGGCGGCGTGGACGCGGGTCGGCGTCGCGGACGGCGACCGGATCAGCGTGCGCGCGCTCGGCCACATCGTCGCCGGGCACGAGCTGCACCACCTGCCGGACCTCCGCGATTATCGCGCGGGGGCGGGGTCGTAAGGACGGCGGCCCTCAATCGAGCGTCGCCCGCACGGTAAAGCGCGCGTATTCGCCGGTCGCGGGCGCGCGCTCGATCGCCACGTCGGTTACGCGCGCCCGGGTCGGGCCGTCGTGGCACCAGTCGAGCAGCCGCGCCACGACCACCGCCTCGCCCTCGAAGAGCGCTTCCACCCGACCATCGGCGCGATTCCGCACCCAGCCGGTCGCGCCGAGCGCTGCGGCGAGGCGGCGCGTCTCCTCACGGAAAAAGACGCCCTGGACCCGCCCCGAGATCAGGACGTGCACCCGTTCCACCGCCGCCCCCTTCCACGCTGTCGCCGCTCGCGAATCGCGAGCAGAAGTGTAGCAGCGCGACCAACACGAGCGAGCCGACAGCCACCCCGCCGCGCAAGGGCGCGAGGCCGGATAACCGCCCGCCTTCGTGCCCTTTCATGATCGTTGTCGCGTTATCGAGGATTACGGACGCCGCCCACCGCCGCCCGGTGCGCCACCGCCGGTGTTGGTATCCGCCGCGCCGACCGCCGCATCGCTGAGGTCGAGCCCGATGCCGAAGGTGGCGGCGTAGCCCTGCGCGGTGGCGGTGGGAAGGAGGGGGTTGGTCCACACCCTATGGGGACTCGTAACGAGCAGAGCGGATCATGCTGCGCGATGCTGTAGCGCTATCGCTACACACCCTCGAACCACTGGCCCACTCGCCCGCTGTGCCCCACTCGCCGGGCAAGGGGCAGGCCGTGGCGGGGGAGGCCACGGCCCGATGGGAATAGGGGGGTTGGGGGCTGGGACGGAGGAGGATATGCGGAACGCCGCGAACATTCCCGGCGACCGGGCCGAAGCCCCGCCGCTGCGGATGGCCGCCAAGCAGCAGCGCCCCGTAGGATCTTTATGATACGCCGCGCGCTGTCCGGTGGGCATCGTCCAAATAGCCCGTTCATACGTCCCTCTTTCGCCCGCCTGCGGCTGATCGTTCGGACAGGGGTCAATGGGTCCGTGGGCGGAGCGGGGTCCTGGGTATACGCCGCCATCGAGCGGGTGCGCGGGCCATCAGCGGAGCGGGCCGAAGCCGCGCAACGGTATGGATGGGGCGAGATCCCGCCCCTGCGCGAGGACGCCGAAGTGGCCCATGCCGCCCGGATCGATCAGCGCGAGGACCGCGCCGCGTTCGGCGAGGTAATCATCGAGCGCGCGTCCGGGGCGCTGCGTGGCGACGAGCATTTCTCCGAGCCCCAGGTTGCTGAGGAATGGCCCCTGCGTCGTGAAGCCGAGCGTCCGTAGCCCGGCTGCCGCGCCCGCCCGTTCGAGCGCGCCGAAATCGACGTGCGCGGTCATGTCCTGCTGCCCGACACGCACGTAGGGTTCCTCATTGGCGGTGTGGCGGTAGTAGCAGAGGAAGGTGCCCGCGCGGCGCTTCGGCGCGTAGAGTTCGGCGGTCGGGTAGCCATAGTCGATCGTCAGCACGAGGCCGCGCGCCAGTCGCATGGCGGCACCGGCGAGCCAGTCCGCCGCAGCCAGCGCGATCTCCCCCGCCTGTCCCGGCGCGAGGGCCACGCCCCCCGCCGCCAGCGCGGCCGCGAGGCGCGGCGTGGACGGCGCGGCCCAGCGTTCGACGAAGCCAGCCGTCGCCACGTCCCACCCGACGAACGCCTCCTCGAGCGCGCCCGCCGCGCCGTGCGCCGCGCCGCGCACGCGGTGGGTCGGCAGGGCATCCGCGAATTCGTTGCTGACGATCGCGCCGACGAACGGGGCAGGATCGACGGGCGGCAGGTCCGGCCCCTCGAAGGCGATCCGGTCGGCGAAGCCCGCGCCAGCGAGCAGGGCGCGGGCGGTCAAGCGGCGGTGGGCGTTCCCCTCGTACAGACGATAGCGGAGGGCGGCGGCGAAGGCCGGATCGGCGGCGCGCGCGGCGGCGAGGATGTCGTAGGCCAGTCGCCCGCCCCCCGCGCCATATTCGAGGACGGTGAACGCGGCGGGCCTGTTGAGCGCCGCCCAGACCTCCCGCAACTGGCGGAAGAGGCAGTGGCCGAAGAGGGGCGAGAGTTCCGGCGCGGTCACGAAGTCGCCGCCCCGACCGGGACGCTCGGCGGCGACGCGGTAATAGCCCCACGTCGGCTCATCGAGGGCCAGGTCCATGAAGCGCGCGAACGTAATCGCGCCGCCCGCCGCCGCGATCTCCTCACGGATGAGGGCGACGAGTGCGGGCGTGCTGGCGACCGGCAAGGGCGCGGCGGCTGGCATATCCATACAGGAAAGTATAGTTGAGCCCGATATGCCAGCGTGCTCACCGTTGGCGTGGTTCGTGCGCCGATAGTAGAGTATCCGCACACGGCGAACGACGCCGACGGCGCATCACCTTTCGGAAGGGGAATACGATGGTACGGGAGCGGCACAACGTCGCGTTCTTGGTCGGGGTCATCTTCGGTGCGGCGGGCGCGGCGGTCGCCTCGCTCGTCTCCACGCCACTCTCCGGCGCGGAGACGCGCCAGCAACTGAGCGATCGCGTGGCGTCCCTGCGCGGCGGCGACAGCACGGCGAAGCCGACCCGCATACCGGGCGGCGAGACGACGGTGACGACCACCCGCATCTACAGCAGCGACACGACGGAGCCGACCCGGGTGCAGGGCGATGAAGTCATAACCAAGACAACCCGTATTTACAGCAGTGATGCAGCGGAAGCGACCCGGACGCAGGACGACGATACCCCGGTGAACACGACCCGCACCTTCGGTTCCTGATGCCGGTCGGCCAAGGCGACGGAGGGCGTGGATGATCCCGATCGGTGACTACGCCGGGGAACGGCGCAACTTCCCCATCGTCAATTACGCCCTGATCGCCATCAACGTGCTCGCGTTCATCTACGAAATGACGCTGCCCGGCGCGCAACTGGACGAGTTCTTCCTGCGTTGGGGGGCGATCCCGAGCGCGATCGTCGGCGGCACCGCCGCGCCCTCGCCGAATGGGTTGCCGGTTTACATCACGCTGCTTACGTCGATCTTCCTGCACGGGGGCTGGCTGCACCTCGGCGGGAATATGCTCTACCTCTGGGTCTTCGGGGATAACGTGGAGAACGCCCTCGGGCGCGGGCGGTATCTCCTTTTCTACCTCATCTGCGGGCTCGGCGGCAGCCTGGCGCAGATCGCCATCAGCCCTATCTCCACGATCCCCACCATCGGCGCGAGCGGCGCGATCGCCGGGGTGATGGGCGCGTATCTGGTCATGTTCCCCGGCGCGCAGGTGCGGACGCTGATTTTCATCGTTTTCTTCGTCACGATCACCTACCTCCCGGCGGCGATCGTGATCGGCATCTGGTTCCTGATGCAACTCTTCAACGGCGTCACCTCGCTCGGCCCCGACGCGCAGCAGGGCGGCGGCGTGGCCTTCTTCGCGCACATCGGCGGTCTGATCGTCGGGGCGCTCCTCGCACTCCTCCTGCGCCGCCGCGATTACCGCAGCTATGCGCCATCGGAGTTGAGGGGGTATCGGTAGAGTGGGCGAAGTGGGCGAAGTGGGCCAGT
>JAABUM010005295.1_pt1 | contig 13675 bp, 10 predicted proteins | sample 5559161 | NCBI WGS metagenome assembly JAABUM01 (sample SAMN10711868, study PRJNA513369) | rock metagenome | isolation source: Antarctica rocks | place: Antarctica: Victoria Land, Siegfried Peak nord
GAGGCGCTTTAACCCTGACCGTCGCCGCCTTTCCACGCTCATCCTTGCACCGCCCCCTGAAGCGTGTTCGTCCCGCCCGGAAGTGTGAACGCCATTGCGCCGCCTAAAGCGTGTCTCCGAGTCAGTGCTCTCTTGGGAGCGCAGGCCTTTGAGCCTGCGCTTCCATCGTCATCTCACCGGACGCGATGCGAAAGCCGCTCGTTGGGCTAAGGGATGAGCAATCGAGGTCGGGTTGGACGCGCTTTCGGTCGCGGGATGGGAGCGCAAGATGCCGGCATGAAGCAGGAAGAGCAGGGCGATGCCCAGCGCGATGCGATAGGCGATGAAGAGGCTTGTGTTGTGCTCTTTCATGTAGCCCAGAAACCAGCGCACGACCGCGTAAGCGAAAACTCCGGCCACAACTGCCGCGAGCAGATACGGGCCGGCTTCACTTCCCAGATGCGTTTGGCGCAGCACTTTGAACCCTTTGTAAAGGCCGGCGAGCGTGATGGCCGGGATGGACAGCAAAAAGCTGAAGCGCGCCGCGCTTTCGCGGTCTAAGCCGCAAAACAGTCCGGCGGTGATGGTCACTCCCGACCGCGAAGTGCCCGGCACGAGCGCCAGCACCTGCGTCCAACCGATGATCTGGCTTTGACGCCACGTCATCTCTTGCAACGAGCGGTTGCGGCGCCCGACGCGCTCGGCCAGCCACAGCACCAGCGCCAAAATGATCAGGCTCCACGCGATGACCGAAAGGCTGCGAAAGTCGTGGTCGATTTTCTTTTCCAGCAGCAGGCCGAAGATCGCCAAAGGGATTGTGCCCAGCAAAACGAACCAGCCCAACCGGGCATCCACGTCGTTTGCGGCCACGCGCATCGGGCTTTTGCTGCGGAGCACCCCGTGCCAGTAGCGGGCTAAATCGGCCCGAAAGTAGGCGATGATGGCGATGATCGGCCCCAATTGAACAACAGCCGAAAACGCGGCGCCGGGGTCTTGCCAGCCCAACAACTGAGGAGCAATGGCCATGTGCGCGGTGCTGCTCACCGGCAAAAATTCGGTCAGGCCTTGCAGCAAACCCAACACAATGGCCTGCAAGTAGGAAAGGTGAACCAGTTGATTCATGTTGTGATTTAAGGAGCGGAGCCGCCAAGCGCGAAACCGCGTTTCAATGAACCGGCACTTCGAGTTCGCGCTCGACAGCGTCGAAGTCGGTTTCGCCTTCAGGCGCGATGTTCGTTTTCTTCTTGAAGCCTTCGCTCCACACGTAAAGCACCGGCGCGACGACAAGAGTGAACAGCATCGAAACCGACAGGCCGCCGATCACCGCGATGGCGAGCGGCTTTTGCATCGCCGCGCCCGCGCCCAGTCCCAGAGCGAGCGGAAAAAGCGCCAGAATCGCGGCGAGCGTCGTCATCAAAATCGGGCGCAGACGCATTTGCCCGGCTTCGGCAACCAAGTCAATCAAAGGCCGGTCGGGTTCGCGCTCGCGGCGCTGGTTGAAAAAGTCAAAAAGCACGATGCCGTTTTCCGTGACGATGCCAACGATCATGATCGCGCCAGTGAACGAAGAAATGTTGAGCGGCGTGCTCGTCACGAACAAGCCGAGCAACACGCCAAACAGCGACAAAATCGCGGCGATGAAGAGCGCGAGCGACTGGCGAAACGAGCGGAACTGAATCACGAGCAGCGTCGTGACGAGCAGAAATGCGAGGCCCAGAACGGTGCCCAACTGCGCGAACGATTCCTGCTGCGAAGCATAAAGTCCGCCGTATTCGATGCGATAGCCGGGCGGCAACTTCAACCCTTTGCTCAGGCGCGCTTGCACGTCGCGCACGCCCGTTCCCAGATCCACGCCTTCGAGCCGCGCCGTGACTGCCACCATTTGCTGTTGGTCTTGCCTTGTGATGAGCGGCGTGCCGGGGCGTAGCGACAACGTGGCTAAGGAACTGAGCGGAACCGTTCCGCCGTTGGGTAGGGTGGAAGAGGCCGAAGCCAGAGCCGGAGCCGCGATGGGCACGTCGGGCAGGGTTTGCGGGTCAACCGAAGTTGTCGCGTGGGCGCCCTGAACGCGCACGTCAATGCCTTCTTCGCCCTGTTGAACCGTTGTGGCAACCTTGCCGCGAAGCGCCGCTTCCGCTGCGTTTGTGACGGCTTCTGTTGTCAGTCCGTAGCGCGCGGCTTTACCCCCGTCCACGCTCACGACCAGTTCCGGGCCGCTTTCGATGACGCCGTCGTTTTCGTCCACGACGCCGGGCGTTTTAGAAATGATGGCGCCCGCTTGCCGCGCCACTTTGGTGAGGGTATCGGTGTCTGAGCCGAAGATTTTGACTTCGATGGGCGAGGGCGAACCGGCGATGTCGCCGATGCCGTCTTGCAAAATCTGGATTAGGTCGACCTGCAACTTCGGCTGGCTTCCCTCGATTTGGCCGCGCACATCCGACATCACCTCATCCGAGGGCCGCGAGCGGACGCTCTTCAAACGAACCAGGATGTCGCCTTGATTCTGCTCGGTCAGTTCCAATCCCGAACCCGAACGCGCGCCCGTCAAGCGCGACCACGACGCGACTTCGGGCGTTTTGGCGAGCAACCCTTCGACTTGACGGCAAACATTATCCGTTTCGGACAAAGAAGTTCCGGCGGGCATCCGGTAGTCAATGACGAAGGCGCCCTCGTCGAACTCAGGAAAAAAGCCGGTTTGCAAGTGGTTGAAGAGGAAGTAAGAACCCAGCGCGACGGGCACCAGCGCCGCCATCACCCACAGGGGGCGGCGCAAGCACCACTCGAACGCGCGGCGATAGCGGGCCGACAACCGGTCGAACAGCGATGGAAAAAACGCCAGAGCTTTTGCTAATGTGCCGGACGGCGCGCCGTGATCGGCTTTCAGAGGCAACAAAAAACTCGCCAACAGCGGCGTGAAGAGCAGCGCCAGCGCCAGCGACACGAACAGCGTGGCGATCATCACTAAGGCGAGCGGCGCGAAGAATTGGCCGGTCACGCCGCCCAAAAAGGTAAGCGGCAAAAACGCCATCATCGTGGTGAGCGACGAACCGACCATCGCGGGCGTAATCACGCTTAGCCCGCCCGCAATCGCGGCGGTTCGACTGCGCCCTTGTTCCAGTTCGTGGAACATATTCTCCACGACCACGATGCCGTCATCTATCACTAAGCCCAGCGCGACGGCGAGCGCGCCCAGCGTCATGATGTTGAGCGTTTCGCCCAGCGCCTTCATCAAAGTGAAGGTGATGATGAGGCTCAGCGGCAGCAAAATCAGCACAACCGCCGCCGCGCGCAGGTTGCCCAGAAACAGCATCAACACCAACAAAGCGAGGATGGCGCCGATGACGATGGACTCGACCACGCTCGATTCCGACTCTTGCACGATTTGCGACTGGTCGTAAAACAGCGAAGTCGTCACGCCTTTGGGAAGCGTTTGGCTCAGTTCGGCAAGCGCGCTGTGAACTTCGTCGGCGACTTGGACGGTGTTGGCTTCGGGCTGCTTGATGACGTTCAAAATTACGGCGGGTTGGCCGTTGCCCGTCGCCAGAATTTGCCGTTGCTGAACTGAACGCGACACGTCCGAGACATCGGACAAAAGCACGGGCACGCCGCCTTTGGCCGCGATGGTGACGCTTCGCAAATCGTTCTCGTCGCGCAGCAAGCCCGACACGAAGATTTCGGTGCGTTGATAACCCTGGTCGAACTGCCCGACCGACGCGATGTTGTTCGCTTTGGCGATGGCGTCTTGCACGTCTTGAAGCGACAGGCCGCGCGCGGCGAGTGCGGCAGGTCGAACCGAGATGAGGAATTCGGGCACATCGCCGCCGGTGATGCGGATTTGCGCCACGCCGGGCAAGCGCGCCAAACGCGGGCGCAACGTGTAAATCGCCATGCGCCGCAGTTCGGCGAGCGAGTGCGTTTTGGAACTGAGGCTGTAACCCATGATCGGGAAGATCGAAGGGTTGATGAGCGCCGCCGTCACATTCGCCCCGGCTGGAAGGGTCGAGCGAATCTCCGAGATTTTGCCTTGCACCCGTTGCAAAGCAAGCTGCATATCGCTTCCCGAAACGAAGGTGACATCCAACCCGTTCGAGCCTCGGCTCGTCGTGGACGCCACGCGCGTCACGCCGGGAACCGTTGAAACCGCCGCTTCGAGCGGGCGCGTCAGTTGCGTCACGGTCGTGTCAATCGGGATGTCGCCCGCTTCGCCCGCGACCACGATGCGCGGAACCGTCAGTTGCGGAAAGATGGCGACGGGCAGGTGAACCGAAAAATAGCCGCCCAGCAAGCACAAGATGAAGATGAGCGTGGCCACCGCTTTCCGATTGAGCCAGACGAGGCGGGTTAGCTTCATGCGCCCGGCGCTCCTCCAGCACTCGCCGCGGCTCCAGCCGTTCCACTTGTTCCTGTTGCGCCTCCGGCTCCTGTTGCGCCTCCGGCTCCTGTTGCGCCTCCGGCTCCTGTTGCGCCTCCGGCTCCTGTTGCGCCTCCGGCTCCTGTTGCGCCTCCGGCTCCTGTTGCGCCTCCGGCTCCTGTTGCGCCTCCGGCTCCTGATGCGCCTCCGGCTCCTGATGCGCCTCCGGCTCCTGTTGCGCCTCCGGCTCCTGTTGCGCCTCCGGCTCCTGTTGCGCCTCCGGCTCCTGTTGCGCCTCCGGCTCCCGCTGCGCCTTGACTACTTCCGGCTTCGCTGGTTCCTGATGCGCCTTGACCGCTTCCGGCTTCGCTCGTTGCCGTCCCGGAACTGTCGGCGGCTGTTCCCTTGGGCACGATTTTGATCGCAGTCCCGTCATCGAGTTGATAGCCGCCTGCGCCAATCACGCGCTCGCCCGCTTTAAGTCCGCCAGTGATTTCAGTTTGGCCTTTGCTCTCGATGCCCGTTGTCACCGTCTTCTGGTGGGCTTTGCCGTCGCTTCCGGCGACCAGCACGACCTTTTGGGCGTCGCGCGACAAAATCTCGGATGTTGGAATCACAACCGCCAAAGGTTTAGTCGCCACCACGATGCTGGCCAAAGCGAAGGCGCCGACTTTCAACTGGCCGTTCGGGTTGGGAACCGCGATGCGAACCGAAAGCAAGTTGGTCTGCGGATCAATTTGCCCGACGCTTTGCACGCGTCCAAGGAAAACGCGACCGGGCGCTTCCGAAGTCGAAACGCGCGCGATCATGCCGGCTGTGACTTGCGCTCCCTTGCCGCCGGACAAGTTGGCGAGCAGGTTCAGCGCGTTCGTGTTGGCGATTTCCACGACGGGCGTTGCAGGATCGGCCAAGTCGCCGGGGTTGAGGTTGCGTTTGGTGACCACGCCCGCGAGCGGCGCGCGGATTTGCGCCGACGAAGCGGTGACTTGGGCGCTTTGCAAATCGGCGGCTTTGCTCAAGGCCAGAGCCTGTTTCGAGCGCGCGTCCTGCGCTTTGGCCGCGATGTTCACCGCGCCCTGCGACGCCGCTTGAAGTGCTGCCCGCGCGCCCGCGACTTTGGCGTCGCCGTTAGCCTGAGATTGACGAAGCGCGTCTTGCGCGGCAGAAACGCGAAGCCGCGCGGCGCGCACGTCTTCGGGCCGCGAAAGCGAGGCCTGGCCGAGGTTGCTTTGCGCCAACTGAAGCGCCGATTGCGCTTGGAAGACCTTGGCGTCGCCGCTCGATTGCGCCGCCGACACCGCCTCGCGCGCGCCCGAAACGCGCAGTTCGCCCGCCTGAATGTCTTCGACGCGCGATCCGGCCTGAACCAGACTCAGCGCGTTTTGCGCGCTCTTGAGGCCCGCTTCGGCGACGCGAAGCGCGGTTTGAGCGTCGTCCAACTCGCGTTTGGCTTTGATGCCCCGGTCAAAGAGGAACTGAACGCGATCCACTTCGGTCGCGGCCCGGTCGCGCGTCGCTTGGGCTTGACTCACAGCCGCTTGCGCTTGCCGAACTTCTTGCGGGCGCGCCCCGGCGTGCAGCTTGGAAAGGTCGGTTTGAGCCGAGCGCAGCGCGTTGCGCGCGGCCTTGATGCTCGAATCGCGGTCTATGCGCGCGGCTCGCAGCGCCAGCCGCGCCTGTTGCAAGGCGTTGGTTATATCGGTGGCGCGGGCGCCGACCTGAGTTTTGCGAAGGTCGGTCTGAGCCGAACGCAACGCGATTTGAGCTTGCCGAAGCGCGCCCTCGCGCTCGGTGATCGCTGAACTCAGGCCCAGTTGCGCTTGACGGAGCACATTGATTTGGTCGGTCTGGGCGGCGCGGATGGCGAGCCTTGCGCTTTGCGCATCGGCTTGCGAGGCGACCAGCGCCGCTTGCGCGCTTTGCGCTCCGGCAGCGGCAGTGCGGTTGTCCACGACGGCGAGCAGTTGACCAGCCGAAACCCGGTCGCCTTCGGCCACGAGAACGCTTTGCAAGCGTCCCGGCGCAACAGATGCGACTTTGGCGCTCGCGCCCTGTGCCGCGATGAGCGTGCCCTGAGCCGTCACGACCTGCTCGACCGGCCCCAGCGCGGCGGGCAGGACTTCAACGGGAATCGGGTCGGCGCTCTTGGCCGGATTATCACCCTTGGCGGACGCGGAATCGGCGGAATTCGCTGTTGCGGCGGGCGCAGACGCGCGGCGCGAGCGCACGAACAGCCCGCCTGCCAGAAGCAGCGCCAAAGCCGCGACGAGCCAAGGGCGCCCCGTTTTTTTGGGCGATTGGGGATGAGTCGAATTCAATGGAGGCTCAGGACGCTGTTTGATTTTGGGTTCGGGTGTCACGGTAATCGGCCTCCGACGGCGCGCTGCAAGTCGGCGAGCGCGGTGTTCCACGCCGCCAGAGCGCGCGCGTCATCCGCCTGCTCGGTGCGATACACAGTTTGTGCGTCGATCAGTTCGAGATAGGAATTGGCGCCGTGCTGATAACCGGTTTGCGCCATGTCGAGCAACTCCCTCGACTGGGCCAACCTTCCAGCGTCGAAGGACTGCACGGCGGCTTGCGCGGCCACGAACTTTTCAAAAGTCGTGGCGACATCGAGCCGCGCCGCGCGCGTCGTCTGATCGAGCGTGCCCTGTTGTTCGGCGACGGTCGCGCGCGCTTCGCTTGTTCCAGCGCGGTTACGCCCGAAATCGAGCAGCGGAATGACCACGCCGACGCGAATCGAATTCCCGTTCTTTGAGCCGGAATACGAGGTGATGCCCGCCCGCCGCGCTTCAACAAAGGCATCCGGGCGATTGAGAGCGCGCGCCGTTTGCACCGCCGCTTGCCTTGATAAAAGCGTCGAGCGGGCGCTTTGCAAATCGGCGCGTTGCCGCGAGGCCAAGTCCTGAAGCGTGTTCAAGTTAAAAGTCACCGGCGAAAACCCCAGCCTATCGCGCAGTGAAAGCGGCGACTCGTCCGGCACGCCGAGCAGCGAGCGAAGCGCCGCGTAGCGCACGCTCCGGTCGCTTTGAGCCGAAGCGAGCGTGGCGCGGGCGCGCGACACTTCGATGTTCGAGCGAACCACATTGGCGCGCGGCACATCGCCCGCCGTGAGTTGCGTTTGGGCCGCGCCTTGAAAGGTGAGGGCGCTTCGCAGCGCCTCGTTAGCTAAGTTGCGCTCGACATCGGCGCGAAGAGCGTCGAAATAAGCCGCTCGCAACGCGTATTCGAGGTCGGTGCCCACGCCCGCGCGGTCGAACTGAGCCGCCGCAACATCGGCCCGCGCGCCGCGCACACGCGACCCGCTTTTCCCGAACTCAATGACCTGACTTAAGATGACATCTTCATCAAAACCCGCCGTGTTGTGGCTGCCAAACGCGCGGGCCAAAGTCAGCGTCGTTCCCGGAAACGCGCCCGCCGCCTGAAGCCGGGCCTGCGCCGCTTGAATGCGGGCTTGCGCGCTGCCCACGCTAAAGCTGCCGCGCCGCGCGACACCGAGCGCGTCGGTCAAGGCGAGCGGTTGCCCCAAAGACAAACCGGCTCCCGGCCCAGTTGTCGCTGTTGAACTCGTTCCCGCCGAAGCCGTTCCCGCCGAAGTTGTTCCAGTCGAAGTTGTTCCAGTCGAAGTTGTTCCAGTCGAAGTTGTTCCAGTCGAAGTTGTTCCAGTCGAAGTTGTTCCCGCCGAAGTTGTCCCGGTTGAACCTGCCCCAGCCGAAGTCGTTCCCGTTGAACTTGTTCCAGTCGAAGTTGTCCGGGTTGAACCCGTTCCATTGGGGGAAGAACCGGATGCGCCCGGCGTTGTGCCAGAAGCTCCGACCGCCGCGCCTCTGGAAGCCGTGGCCGCTCCGGTCGTCGCGGCGGCGGCGCCGCGCGTGCCCACCGGAGAAGGTGTTGAACCCGAACCGCTTGCCGAAGTGGACGCGCCGGAAGAAGAGGAACCCGCTGTGGACGTGGAGGAACCGGCTCCAGAAGAAGAGGAAGCAGCGGCAGGAGCCGCGCCCGCCGGGAGCGCGACGGGAGCTAAGGCCGCCAGTGCAAGATAAAAAAAGAAACAGGCTTTCATGCCAGACAAGGTGAAGTCGCGCCGCTTGAAAGCGTGTTCACGCGGAGGCCGCTCCGCCGGTTGGCGAGTTCCCCGACGCATCCTTCTTGGTGACGGATAGAAAAACGACCAAAGCCAAAATCGCGGACAGGAACAGGGCGCTGGTTCCCACGGTGCCCAGACCCAAGCCGCCGTCTTTGTGGGATTGCGAAAGAAGGTCGCCGATGGACGCGCCCAGAGGACGGGTCAAAATGTAGGCGAGCCAGAACGCCAAAATGCCGTTCAACTGGAACTTCCAGTGAGCGATGGCAATGGCGGCGATGAGTCCAGCGAACAGCAAAGCGGACAACGGGTAGCCCAAATGAAGCCGCTCGGCGATCAAGTCGCCGGACGCGGTTCCCAGAGCGAAGGTGAACAAAATGGCGCCCCAGTAAAAGGCTTCGCGGCGCGTCGTGGTGATGCTGTGGACGGACAGCGTTTTTTCAACCGCATTCCACGCCGCAAAAGTCAACGCCAATAAAATGCTGAAAGCGATGGTCGTGGTCACCAGCGACACCCCGAAGTGATCGGTCAAGTTGTCGGTGATGAGCGTGCCCACGACGCTGAGCAGCACGACCGCCAGCCAGTAGAGACCCACGATGTAGCGCTTGGCCCGGAACTGAAAGAACAAGGTGACGATCAACAGGCTTCCCATGAGAAAGGTCGTGTTGGTCAGGCCCATGTGCAAGTTCATGTTGAGAAAGTCGGCGAAGGTTTCGCCCACCGTGGTGCAAAGGATTTTGATGATCCAAAAGAACAAGGTGACTTGCGGCACCTTGTTGAGCATTTGCCGACCTATGTCCGCGGCCATGTTCTGGTTCGGGTTGTTCAGCGCGATGTTTTGTGAGTTCATGAGATGATCGTGGGTTCACCACGTGCGAAGAACCGCTCCAAATGGCGCCAGCGGCGCGAAGCGTGTGTCGCCTCGCGCCGCTGGGTTTTCGATTGGCCGGTTAGCCGTCACCCGTTTCGCTGTCATCGGCCTCGTTCGAGCGCCCTGAGTTCTGTGGCCGTCGCATGGGCGGCGTTGGTCTTCATGGTGTTCTCCTCGTTCGAGGTAGCGGATTCGTTGGCGGTTCGAGCCGCCAATGCTCTTGAAGATACCCGGCTCATCTCAAAGCTTTCTGAGTTGGAAGTAGGAACATTCCCAACTTTGCTTAAAAGTTCTTGCTGATACTAAAGCCGCCGCCGCCACCTTCGTTTCTCGATTTAATGAAGGGCGCCAAGAGAAATCCTCGTGGCTGCTTGAGTTCAAACCGCGCGGTCAAGTAGCCCACCGCCGCGCCCGCCAAAACATCTGTGTAGCGGTGACGGCGCAATTTGACGCGCGAGTAAGCAATCGCCGTTGCGCCCGCATACCAGAAGATCGCTTGCTTGGGATGATAATGCGCCTGCATGGTGGCAACGGCAAAAGCCGCCGTCGCGTGACCTGAAGGAAAGGAATCGCGCGCGTTGGAGTCGGGCCGCTTTTCGCGCACGATGCGCTTGAGCGCCTCGGTGATGAGCGTCGAAGTGAGCAGGGAATCAGCCGTGCGTAACGCGTGGTTTTGACCGTTTTTACCGTCTTCGACGAGCGGCAAGAGAGTGCCTGCCGCCAGATAAATGATGTTGCCCGTCCCCGACGCGAAGCGCGCCAAAAACGGGCCTCTGGTCGTGCCCGTCGCGCGCGAAGTGACCGATAGATGAACGTCGGCCTGTCCGCTTTGAGCAATCGAGGTGGCGGGCGAAACGCCCTGAACCGCGATGCTTTGCGCATTCGCCGGAAGACACGCCGCGCCCGCCGTCAACAGCGACAGGACAGGCAGCAAAAGAAAACGCTTCGTTTGAACCATAAACGCCCCAGTCTTACCCCAACAACTAAGAGGAAAACGAGAATCTTCTGGACATTCGTTCAGAAAGAGGCCAGTTCGAGAGGGGGAATCCCCTCGTGAAGGAAGAGGGCACCTTGGAATCTTCCTACTTTCATCTCAGAGTTTTCCTAAGCTGGCGTTCAACACTGCGTGCGCTTCAACAAAGGAGAACTCAGATGTCTCTCGACTGCAATCTGAACCGCTTCGGTGGGTGCGTGGCTTTTCCTACCCGCCGGGCTTGGCTTCATCAAGCCGTGTGTGCATCGCGTCACAAGAGCGTGCCGCTCGTCCTCCCCGGCTGAAGCAGAGCCTTCATGAACATCCACGCACAAGAGAGTGAGAGGCACGACGAAAGTTTCGAGGGACGAAACGCCGCCGTGAACATCCCCGCCCAAGAAAGCGGCTCGTTTGCGCTTGACACGGGTGAACGCCGTGCTCCAGGGATCGGCACTTTCCTGGCGAGGTTTTGGTTGCCCACGCTCAGCTTTTTGGGGTTGGTGCCGTTGACGCTCCTCCATTCGAGCCAAGGCGCGGTGGTTCAACTGAGCCGATTGTTGAGCGGGATTGGCAACGACCTGTTCATCGGGATCAGCGTGGTGCTGCTTTGGTTGTGGGGACGGCGCTCGCCCGACAAAAGGGCGCTTTGGTGGTGGCTCGACATCATCCTGTGCTCGACTTTGGCGGTTCAGGTGCTTAAAGTCACGACCGGGTTGCCGCGTCCCAGCGGCAGTCCGAGCGGGTTTCCCAGTGGGCACACCACCTTCGCCTTTGCTTTGGCGTGGCTGGTGCTGGTCATGCGGCCCTGGTGGGCGCCGCTTTGGTTCATTGTCGCCGTCGCTGTCGGCTGGTCGCGCGTGGAAATGAGCGCCCACTATCCTTATCAGGTCGTGGTGGGCGCCATCTTGGGCTTGGCGTTGGGATGCTGGGTGTCCCGGCAACGCGGCGGCGTTTTGGTGCCGCGCTGCGCGGCTTGGAAACGCCGCGCCCTCACGGCCAAAGCGCGCTTTTGAAAACGCTTCATGCAAACCCGCTCTTCCCTTGCGAATCACACAAACACTTGGCCTCCAGAAACCAAGAACAGCCGCGTTTTCCTCCAAGCCGGTCTGGCGCTGGCGCTGTTGTGGCTGGGCTGCTTTTTCGGGTTGGGCGCGGCGGGCGTGTTCGACCTCGACGAAGGGTTATACGCGACGGTCGCGCGGCAGATGGTCGAGTCGGGCAACTGGATCGTGCCACGTGTAGGAACCGAGGTGTTCTACGACAAGCCGCCGCTTTTCTACTGGTGCGAAGTCATTGGAATCCGCCTTCTGGGAAACACGGCGCTTGCGGTGCGTTTGCCTTCGGCCGGGGCGACGGCACTGACGGCTTTGTTGCTCTGGTGGTGGTGCAAGCGCCGGGAAAGTGAGCGCACCGGGTGGATCGCCGCCGCGCTGTTCCTTTTTTGTCCGCTCACTTTCGCCCTCGCGCGCGAAGCCGTGCTGGACAGCTTGCTCACCTTGTGGCTGACGCTCGCCGTGGTCGCATGGATCGAAGCGAACCGCTGCGAGGGGCGCGAAAAGAGGCGGTTTTATCTGTTGATGTCGGTGGCGGCGGGCGGAGCGGTGATGACCAAAGGCATCATCGGCGTCCTTTTGCCGTTGGTGGCGCTGGGGCTGTGGTGGCTGCTGCGCCGCGACAAGGCCGAAGCGCGCCGCTTGCCGTGGCTGGCGATGGCCATAATTGTTGTTGTTCTCATCGCGCCGTGGCACTTCGCCATGTGGCGCGCCACGGGCGAGGCGTTCGTGCACGAATACATCTATCGCAACCACTTCCAACGCTTTACCGGCAAAGATTTCAAGCACAACGCGCCGTTTTGGAGTTACCTGCCGGTTCTGCTCACCGGGATGTTCCCGTGGAGCCTTTTTGTGCCGCTTTCGTGGTGGCGAGGCTGGCAACTGCGCCGCGCCAATTCCGGGCAATTGGAAAGTGCCTGGACGATGTGGGCGCTGTGGGCCGCCGTGGTGGTCGTTTTCTTTTCGACTTCGATCTCCAAACTACCCTCTTATGTTCAGCCCGCCGTGCCCGCGCTGTGCTTGCTCGTGGCCGCGCGACTTGATGCGCTATGGACGCCCAAAGGCGCGCTGACGCGAGGTGAAGCGGTCGCGCTTGGACTGGTGGGAGCGTTGCTTGGCGGGTTGCTTTTTTCCGTCGGCGCGCTCGGTTGGAGTTGGCGCGGGCAAAGCGGCGCGACGCTTTTCGGCAAAGCCCTCGCGCCCAAGGTGTTCACCTCGATTTCGCTTTTGTCGCCCACAACTTTGTTGCTCGGCGCCATTTTGTTGCTCGGCTGTTCGTGGATGCTCTTGAGTTGGAAGCGCGTTTCCCGCGTTTTCGCGGTGGGCGCGGGGATGGGCGCGCTCCTCATCACGGCGCTGGCCGGGCTGGGTTTGCCTGCATGGAACGCCTACGACCTCGCGCCGCTTCACGATTTGTCCCGGCAAGCGCTTCCGGCCCTTGAACACGGCGACTCCTTGGTGCTCTACCGCTTCAAGCCGCGCCGCGCCAGCGTGCGCTTTGTGCTGGGCCACACCGCTCAAATCACCGAAACGGGCGAACCGCAAGTGCTCAGCGACGTGTTGCGGCGCGCGCGCGGCGGCTTGGTGTTGACCTCTTCCACTCAAGTTCTGCCCGCTTTGCCGTTTCGCGTTTATCCACAAGCCCGCAACGCCGCGTGGACGCTGTGGAAGTGCGAGCCGCCCGTTCGATGAACCGGGGTCAAAAGAAGGCGCGCCACTTGAACGGCGCTTATGAGTTTTCCCACTTCTCTCTCAGGAGCCTCCTAAGTGCGCGCCCGACACTGGGCGTCGAAAGAGAAAGGAGAAAACCAAATGTCAACTCAATTCAACCCGCACCGCGGCGCCCGCACCTTGGCTATTGCTGTAACTTTGCTTGTTCCCGCTTTGCCGTTCGCGGCGCACGCGGCTCCGGCTCCCAGCGGCCAGGCGCACCTCGCGCAGGCGATGGGCGAAAAGGGCGAAGATGCTTACGACAATGCCCTCGCGGGCAAGTGGAGCCTCGTTTCCAAAGCGGCAACGCAACTTCAATCCAGCAACGCCCAGTTGCCTGCGCGCTGGCACGTCCTGCGAGATCAGTTCGGCTTGACGCGCAGCGTGCGCGGGCTTCAGTTAGCCGCCGCATCGCACAACAAGTGGGCAGCGGCGGGCGCGGCCAACGGCGTAACGCTGTTCGCGGCGCGTTTGGAACAACCAACCAAACCCACCATTCCCACCGAAGTGACGCTGCTCGATGTTTATGGGCGCGCTTTGCAAGTCGCTGGCGGGCGCGGCGATGTGGTGGCGGCTCGGCGCGCGCTCGGCTCGCTCGATTCGACGTGGATCATGATTCGCCCGCGCGTGTTGCGACAGGGCGGAACAGTCGCCG
>JAABUM010005297.1_pt1 | contig 13666 bp, 23 predicted proteins | sample 5559161 | NCBI WGS metagenome assembly JAABUM01 (sample SAMN10711868, study PRJNA513369) | rock metagenome | isolation source: Antarctica rocks | place: Antarctica: Victoria Land, Siegfried Peak nord
CCGGGCTGGCCGCAATCGCGATGGCGGACAGCGCGTACTGCAGCGGCGACGCCTGCAGAAACGATGAAAGTAAAGCTCGCCATGTGGCACACTAGATATGCCGCCCGACAGCCACTGTGTGCATATATGGCTTTATATGGCTTTATATAAAGCCACAAGTCATGTGGCTTTATATAAAGCCACAAGTCATATATGGCTTTATAAGCCACAAGTTTATGTAGTGCCACAAGGCATATACGGCTTTATGTAAAGCCACAAGTCAACCCCGAGCAGGCGACGCGCCATTCCGATGCAGCACCTGCGTTCCACGTAGAGTGTGTGCACACCTGCGCTGCGGCGAGGCGGCGGCCGGCGGCCATCGATTTGGCGACGGATGGCACAAAGGTGATGGAGGTGACGCCCCTGAATGCTGTGGTGACATTGAAAGGAGCCGCATCTGTGCCGATGTTGATCACCTGGTCCGAACAGCAAGGCCGCAAACGCTGTCAGATACAAACAACGAACCCAAACACGAAGCTAAACACGGATCCACAAGATGTTGTAGTTGCAACCATTTCTCGTTGTGCTACAAACGCTACAAACGTTGCGCTACAAGGCAATGCCAATCACCTGGTCCGCCCCCACGGGCGCCGCTGTGATTGTGACATTCAGCGCAGAGCGGCTCACCCTGCAAGGTGCAGCAATGCGATGGACTTGAGTCGAATATGGCAGCTGTTGAGGCCGTATCATGGGGCATCAGCGGCTGCTGGCTTGCCTGGGCGGTTATCACCAGGTCTGCGCTGCTGCTGTGGTGCCGCCGCGCATCATGTGCGTGTGTCTGTTAACAGACACATGCACATGATGCGCGGCGGCACCACAACGTTGCTATAGGTGTGCCACACGGCGCCATGGCGGCCAGGCTCATGGCTGGTGCAGCTGCAGATTGTATGTGGGACGGAAGTCGGGTGCAGTGTGCCAGAGAAGTCAGACGACATCCGAGTCCAGGCTCACCCGCAGATGCCAAATGAGAAGAGATCGAAGGCGGCGCCATCTGCGGAGGTGATGCTCGCCGTGTCGCCAAACTGGTTCGTGAGCACCTGCGTTGATCAACCTGCGTTGATCAATGGTCATGACCAAGGAGGCTGCTGTGCGACTTGTTCCCAGCAGCCCATGGGGCGCAGGCAGACAGTTGCGCAGAAATGGCGGCGACCATGCCACGGCAAGAGGCAACAGCTCGACTGCTAAGCTTTTTTCTGGTCCAGCAGTTGGCACTCCTGATCCTGCCCAGGGCATCCAGGGATACCGGCGGACGTCGCCCGCTGCACACGCAACACCTTGGAAGAGTTGATGGTGCGAGCGAACACCTGGATGGCGCCGGGGACGACGCTCGTGTCCGCATAGTCTCCAGAGGTGGGCTTCGTCGCAAAGCCCTGCAACCGGAGGTGCGCGCCGCCTGCAACTACCACGGGTGCCGGCGCGGCGGCGGGCGGTGGCGGCGGCAATGGGGCAGGCTGCTTTGGTGGGCTGGCCTTCACACTGGTAGGCCTTGTGGTGGGCTTGACTGCACTTGGCACAGCGGCAGCTGTGGCGCAGAATTCAAAAGATGCTGGGTGTGTTTGTGTCGGGTGTGCGCTGCGCAGAATGATACAACTGCGGCATTTGCCTTTCGGGACATGACAAAGGAGCTCGAGCACAGCAGGGCGACCGGAGGCGCACCGATGCAGCTTGTGCGGGCGGGATTTGCCGCGCGCCCGCCAGCGCACTTGACGCATGACTTCTGGCCCTGGAGAGGCTGCACCTTGGTCGACGAGCACCGCTGGCATTTGTACATCCCTGGGCTGGACTTTGAGTGACCCGGCTGACACTTGCGCGCGCCCTTGGGCCCCCCTGTCCGCTCATAGCCGGCCCTGGGCACTGCAAAAATCGGCACAAGAGGCTTTCACCATACTTCAACATCACATTGCTGCTGAGTGCTGTTGCTGTCCGAACAGTTGTTTTGTCACAAGTACGAGGCATTCAAAAGGCGCCGACGGACGTGACTGCGTGCAGTGCAGGCCTCAAAAAAAACAAAGGGCAGAATGCAGCACTTGCCTGCTCGGCGGTCGAGCAGGGTGAAGCGAGATGAATCCGCCACGCGGGTGCAGCCGGCCGCCGCCGAGCACGCGGCGCATTGCCGGCCGCCCCTGTCCTGGCGGCACGCCAGCAGCGACGCCTTCACAGGCGCGGTTGCCGCCGCCGCTGCATTGCAAGTGCGGAGGCATGTCATGTGCAGGCCCGGTTGATTCAGCCTGACACGTACTGCCGGAGAAAGGGCAGAGGAGCCAGCAGAGTCAGCTCCCGCCAGCAAATAGCTGCAAGGTCCGCTCGAGCTCAAGAGTCTTTGGAAGCGCGCACAGGCGCAGTATGCGTGGCCATGCATGGGAACACACTCGTAGATCGAGACTCTTCTTGAGGACAGTCCTGAGAGGAACACCTGATGAGTCGGCGGCGGTGGCGGTGCAGGTAGCGTGTAAGCTGACCATGGTGAGCATCAGAAACGCCGCAGCGGCCGTCATGCGGCAGTGGGATGACAAAGCTGTACGCAGGGGGCGCGCCATCACCCTGCACGTTGGAAGTGATGTAGTTTAGTCCTGCTCTCGCCAATCACCCATCAGTCTGGTAGACACATGCCCAAAGATGGACAGGTCTGCTGGACTGTCAGTGCACCGATTACTGCTTTGACGATTTCGTGTTTGAGATGTGCAGACTCAGCAGAACCCGTCAGCATTGTTCGGAAGTGCCGGCTAACGTACATCGACAGCGACCGCGCTGGTAAAGACAATCGCCGGGACCTAAAGTCAGCCATTGCAAAGCCATGCAGCGTAAAACGCCACCCGGCCCGCCCAGTTTGGAAAGCTGGCAAACATTGTGTGTATGATCGCAAAACAGCAATGCGGAGCACCCCAGGCCAGACCGCCCTCGATTATGTGTCTCGTCACACCGGCGGCCTCGTCACTCAACATGGCGCCCATCAGGACATAGAACCAGGGGGAGTAGAAGAGCTTCTACTCCCCCTGATAGAACACAAGCATTGCCAACTTTTGTATAGCCTATCGATAGCTTCACGAAAAAGTAGTATACGCGGAGACAGCTCGCTGGCAGAAGAAACCTAACGACCACAGACGCAACCCGACATCTCGCATCTGCCAACTTGCCAAGGGCGATTGCAGCCATCGCACCCCTCATGCGCAGTACTCACACAGAATGGATAAAACCCCCGCGCCAAGAAAGGACCGTGATCAAAGTTTTTTGCCGCTGATGGGTCAAGAACTCACCCGACAGCTCCGGATCCGCCGCAGTTCTGGTTCCTCGCAGCTGTCGATGCGTGAGCTTGCCCCTGAATGAAACGCAACTCAATCTTTTGTGTCCGGATGCAAGATGCTGTGCCTGCACTCGAAATCGGTGGCTGCAGTACGGCATCGGACGTCACGATTGCCGTGCAGATTTCATCGTATGATATTCGATTTTGTTCTCTATCCATTGAGCTGCGGCTGGTCTCGTGACAGCCTGCCAATGAAGCCTGTGCATAATTCTTGACATGCATGCCGCACTGGGTACCGTTTCCTGGGCGCGCCATGGGCCACTGTTGCGCCGCCGCAGCGGCGAGTGACACGAGGGCAAACCTGAACCACAGCAGCAGCGCCCAGGATGCAGGACGTACACGCGTAGGGCCCAATGTGCATCCCAGGGGATACTAAGTCCAACTTAGTATTCCCTGTGCAACCAGGAGCAGAGGCGGGTCCAGATGCTCCTGCAAATCATCCAGCTGGCCCACTTGCTCGCGCCTGCACGGCAGGCGGACGAATGGTGTGAAAATGCCGGCCCAGCAGGCCGGCGTACCACAGCGCAAACTGTTCCTGCCATGCCAGGCTGTACCGCACTTCTGGCGCGCCCGTGACAGCGTGCTGCGCCTCGTCCACCTCCCACAGCGGGTCCAGCTGCTGCAGCGCTTCCGCCGAGAGGCCATAGAACTTTCGAATGGCCAGCACAATGCGCTGTGTCAGCTGCTGCTGCTGCTGCTGCGGCGGCGGCAGCTGGTGTTGCTGCGGCTGCTGCTGCGGCACGCTGCCGGCGGATGCGGCGCGCTGCGGCTTGCCCGAGGGCCCCGCCATATTACGGCCTGCCATCCGATGCCGAGCACGCGTTGAGAGGAGATTCAGGCCCAGCTCTACTCGTCAACAGAAGTCGATATTGTAGTGCGCATCAGCACTGGCCAGAATGGTGAAGCTCTGATCCACCCTCTGTGCACACTGCTGCCTTGCTGAGACAGCTGCCGCTCATAGGTGCCACTGCAACACCTGTGCGCCGGCCCAGGCGCCTCAATAACGATATTGCAAGCACAACCAACAGTGAAAGCAGCTCTGCGTAGGCACATCACAGTGCTCCATGGCCAAAACGGTAGGGAGTCGGGAGGGGGGAGGGAACTCACAGCTGCGAGCGCAGGCAGAGGCCTGGCCAGGTGAGGTTGTCTGCGAACAGACGCTTTGGTTGCGGCGGCACCGGTGTGTCCAGGTACAACGAGCGCACCAGCAGCAGTTGCTCTTCGTCGAAAGGCCCCGCCCGCTCCTGCAGCGCCTCCAGGTGCTGTTGGCTAAACTGCTCCTGCAGCATCATGAAATGGAAAAGTCGTGCTGACTTGTCAAAACATTTGGCAGTTGTAAGGGCTCCCTTCCGAAGCTTGCCCAGCAACGTCCGCTGCTGCAGCATCTGCGGCTCCCGCTGCGCAAGAGTTGCACTTGCGCCAGGCTGGGAAACGATCAACATGAAACATGAGGAGTACAGCGGCGAACTGCCGGCTGAACAGCGTGTTTGGATACATATCACGCAACAGCTGCATGGTGTCCTCCTCGGCGGCGGCGCTGTTCCGAGATGAGATCAACAAGGTGTATGGTTCAATTGCCTTCTTTCATCGCAAGCTCTCTTCACCTTCACTTGCCACTCGCCAGTCTTCAGCGCCGCCAGCAGCTGCCGCAGCCAGGTGGCGATGAAACGGTCGCCGTACGGGTAGGCGTCGCGCACCTGTACGTTGATGAATCATGGTCATGAAAGATCAACATATAGACCAGCACTTTCACGTAGTGCAGCGTCGTGCACCGCATTTTGCTGGTTTCGACAGTGTCTTCGTCTGACGGGTCAAATTGAGGACGGCAGCAGTGGGGCCAATGTGCCGCTGTGTGCTGGCATGGAGGCGCAAAGCTGTACAGACGGTGCAGTATCGCGAGTCGCCCCACATAATAGAATCGAGGTTGCCAAGGGAACCGCACCTTCTCTGCCTCTGCTGAAGTTGGACGCGGCCAGCCCAGCACAGAGCGTGCGATCTGGTCCCCGCCCTTGCGCAGGATCGGCACCGTCAGTGGCGGCGCCTCTTTGGGGGACTGCAGGATCATCAACCACATTAGAGCAGCCCCTCGCCACATTTAGGCCCTGCCTTGGTTCGGGCAAAACATACGCCAGGAAGCGCATGTGCAGAAGGTCGCAAGGGACATCGGAGCCAGTGTAATTCGGCGCCACATTGGAAAGTGTTGGTCTGCTTCTGGAACTATCACCTGGCCAGGGGCGCCGCTGGGTGACGAAGCTGGCTGACCTGTGGCGCCTTCGTCACCGCTGGGCTCCTCTGGCGACACCGCCTCCTCCACGCAAAGCGCCACAAACGCCTGAAAAAGCCACAAGCAAGTTTGTGTCTCAACACACGGAAAAGCAGCAGAAAAAAAAACTGGCTGCTGGCAGGAACAGCACTGGTTGGATCACAAGTCCAACACCATGAGCCGAAGGTGGTGGCATGGCTGCGTCATTCATCCGCTGCTGGGCTCTCGACTGCTGGCAGCTCGAAAGGGATGGCATACGTCTCGAGGGATGACACACGTCAGGGCGGCCTCTGCTCCACACATTCTGGCAGCTAAACTACTAAAAACCATGCCATCCGGGCCTGCCCAGGTTCAGTCGATCCAGGTCTGCTGAATCTCCAGATGGTCAGGCCTGCAAAGTCAAGTCAACAGCTCAGTGAGCATGCCTGGCCAGCAGCGCCGGTCGGGGAGGCAGCGTCGGTTTCCTGGCTGCTGGAGTCGCTACCGGGCACGTGGTGTGCCACGGGCGCCTGGGAGAAGTCGCTACCCAGCTGCCACGCCTGCAGAAAGGCAGGAACACAGGGTTCAACACCATCGATTTCCATGGCTGGTACACCTTCACTGGCAGGATCGCATGCTTTGCTGTGCACAGACATCGCGGTGTCGGTCCCATGCAATCAATGTCAACAAGTTGTCACTGCTGGCTCAGGCCGAGCAGAATGTGGACGTTACCTGGAAACGCAAACACAGCCTGCAGTGTCAAAACAATGCAGGCGGTGGTGGAGGCAACCTGAACAGCAGAGCTGAGCGGTGAGACGGTGCAGGTCGTGGCTGCCGGTGCATCCGCTGCACGGCTCGTAGGGTGCGCCGCGTGCGGAAAGCGGCTGCGGCATTTGAAAGCAGGCAGTCAGCATGTGGTCGCGGATTCCATCGATCTTCAGGCAATCTGTCTCAGCGCAGCATTCGTAAAGTTGACGGTACAACAGGCCTGCACACTCGCAACTGCAGGTCGTGAGGGCTAACTGGCCGGCGGCGCTGGCAAACGAAGCTGTCGTGTCCTGGCTGCGTAGGTGCTACGCACATGGCAAGAAGAGGCAAGCGCCGGAATGAAGCGACTCAGCTGCAGCGTATCCGGAAGCGAGCAATCGCAGTTCAGTCTGTTGCGTGTTGCGCTCATTGACGCATCAGCGCTGAGCCCTGATGCATCTGGAAGGGGCTGCGGAACAGGCTGATGCTGACCAAATGTTCAGGCGAAGCAGTTGACAGGCAGGAGCGCATATCTGCACAGTCAGATTTGGCTGAATGAATGACTACCTGGCTGGCGACGTCGGCGAACGGCGATGCAGTCTCCGAGTCCCGCGCAGCAGCGTCGCCGCTGCACACCTCTGGGGTTGCCGAGTCGTCGAAGCGGGAAAGCAGCAGCGTCTGGAAGCGGGAATGGTAGCAATCTTCAGTGTTTGACATCAAACTGCCCAAGGCCGCTGCACTCATGACTGCAAGGGGAAGCTATGGCGCGCTGTGCCGCACCCGCAGCATCCCAGCACTGCCGCAAGAAATGCTCTTCAACAGCAATCGTGTATACAAGGGAATATGCACGAAGCCCATCATCCTCAGTCACGGTGTCGCTGCGAGGCAAGTGAACTCGTTTCCCAGAATGCTCCCAGCCAGACTGTCATGACCCTCCTCCGACATCAGCACCTGCGGCGGCGGGGTGCTGAACGCAGGCGAGGGCTCAGTCGCCGAAAGAGTGCCGTATGAAGGTGGCGTTCGCTTCAGCGACGCCTGTTCCTGCACGCATGGCATGAAACAGGCTCGACCCGCAGAGTGTTTGCACACGACTCGACAGGTTCAGCAATGTGCCTCGGTCCGCAGGCTGCGCGATCCTAGCAATACGAAGCATCCTTTCCACGTGCATCCTTTCGCACAGACGGGAGCTTACCTGAGGGTCTGGTGTTTCAGGTGCAGGAACGGTCTGCAAGGCGCAGGCCCCAAACACACAGAGTCATGCCTCAGCTTTGCTATTGCACACAGGCCTGCTAGACTGAATCTTTCAAAGACAACCATGTGCAGACAAACCACCTCAACAGGCGGACATCTCTCACCTCCTGCCGCGGCTTGCTCATCTCTTGCCTTGGCTCTGAATATTGGACGTCCGAACAGTTGTCTCGCGCAATCGCGATCGCGATTGTGGAGGACACTTAACGCCGAAGGCTGAGCGGTGCTTTTGTGCTTGCAGTTGATAGTGTAATTGCTTGCAGTTGATAGTGTTGACGCCGTCTGCGCCTAGAAGGGCGTCAGGTGTGAGGGATTGGGAATCCTGTCGCTTCACTCACACCCGTGTGAATAAAACGACAGGATTCCCAATCCCTCCGTGTCCGACAGACAAGTCTGACACTTCGCTCAGCAGGATGATGACAGTGAGCTGCGCTAAGAGCACAGGCTTCCTCGAGCCCGGCTAATGAGCTAACATCTCGAGCTATCCTAGTTTGAGGTCCACCCTGCTGAGTGCCAAGCAAATTTGATTTGCATCAAATGCTTTCTGTGTCGGCGATTCTTGAGCAGGAATCATGAGCGGACCGCTGAACCTTGTGCCTGGTCGCCAGGCGCGCCTCCAGTATGGATCTGCAGTCCGTCGGGGTCTGAAGCTGTTGGAGGTTGATGAAAGCGTGCTGAAGGAGCTACAGACGCGCGGGTGTGTCCTGAACGTGCTCCCAACATCGAAGACGATCAAACACACTGTATGTGTCGGGTCCTGAGTCGAGGTTGATCAGATCAAGGCGTTGATCACTGGGTGGCGCTGCAGATTCAAATTGCAAGCACCAGTGCTGCATGTGAACGTAGCAGAAATGCTCGACAGGACTTGTATGAGTCGTTCATTGTATGAGTCTTTCATATCATATACCATCCTCTCGAAGCGCAGACAGTCAAGACACATGTGAGCCTTGCCGCAAGGAGTGTCTGGATTGGGCGGTACAGAATCAGCCCGTGCTCAGTCACTTGCGCCCCTCGCCGGCGATGCAAGCGTGATGGTGCATCCACTGCATTGCAGGAAGCATAACAGTCTGATGCTCAGGCGAATCGTGAGGCTCGTGCTGCTTGGTGCAGGGGCTGCATCAAGGGTGGCTCTCCGGCAGATGAGGCAGTGCTGTGCACGGAGACGCACACCTACGCGCTCAAGCACGTGGGAACAACCAACACGCAGCTGCTGATGCCGCCGGCGCAGGTGTGTTTACAGTTCTCTGCTGCACGCGACGCCAATGCCAACATGCACCGTGGCCGCACTGCCAGCAAAAATTTAAGATTGTTGCAGCAGTGAGCCTCAGCGGCAGCAGCAGCCGCTGTCACGGCAAATCTGCCAGGCTCGAGGCATTGTGGGGGTTGGGTACGTGCGGATACAATGCAAGCCGCCTCGCGCCGCAAACATGCATCTGTGATGCGCAGACCGGTACGGGCGGCGCGGCGTGTATGTGCAAGGCCGCTGAGACAGACGGAGTAACACGTAAAGGCGGTGCATTCGGAGCTTGCCTGTCTTGACTCTGCGTTTGGATGTGCAGAACGGTGCGGTGGATGTGGGTGTGGCTGCAGAGACGGATTACCACATGGAGGCGGTGCTGGCGGCGCCGCGCCTCGCCGACCTGGACAGCCTCCTGCCGGTGCGCCTTTTTCTGGCTTCGGCTTCCGACATGGATCACGCCCCCGGGCACACGTCCGCTGTGTAGGTGTCCACGTGCTTGGCTTCTGTGGTCTCCTGGAAAGACTTCAGCCTGATGAGGTTCGCCGGAACAGCGCGACTCGCCAGGATGCCGCACATGCTGCTTGTGCTGGCGCCAAATAATCGTGCATTTTTTTTCAATATGATGTATTCCGTGTTCGCAGCTGTTTGACGGCGAGGAGGATGGGGGCGCCGCTCTGTCAGGAGGCGGCAGCCCGCGCGAGGCGTCGACCAACGGCGCCGCGGCCGGGCCGCTCACCTTCGACGAGCTGCTCACGCACGTGCAGGCGAGACTCTTCTGTTCTGATCTGGGATAACATTTTTGCTGCCAATCATGTGGGACACGAGGCTGAAATACCAAGGTTGAGACACCGGCCGCCTTCAACGGTTTGCTGGCGCATGACCAGGCGAGCGTGCCCTGCCCGCGAGAGAGCGTGCGGCATGTTTTTAGCCGACAAATCTGGCACGAGCACGCTTCCTGCCATCGCCTCCTGTGGCACAGAATGGTCTTCGTGCTGTGGGCGTTCCCACCACGGCAGCTGTAGCTGCAGGTCACAACTTTCCCAGACGCCTTCCTTGCAGGGTTTTGGGTTTAGAGTACGCTTTGACATGCCGGCTTTCAAGGGAGTGTCGTTCCCAAGCAGCCGTGTGCCGTCCCCTGGCAGGCCAGCAAGGGGGAGCTGCGAGCTGCTCTGCAGGAACGGAGGGCGGTCGAGCTGGACGGCACATGGCGGCGGCTCGAGCCCGGGTTCCTGGTGCGACCCTCCCGTGCGACCCTAAACCCTAAACCCAGACACCGCCATATCTGATGTTCGTCTGGATCGATGTTCCGCTCGATGACGGCCAGCAACGGACCGCAGATGGGCAGGAGGCCCATCCTAAACCCTAAACCCTAAACCCTAAACCCATGAGCAACGACTCACAGAACCTGGCTTGCACGTCTGGCATGGTTCACGGGCGCTCGCAGATCTGGTGATGACTCAACTGCCATTCTGGTTCTTGCAGCTACCTAAACCCTAAACCCTAAACCCCGCACGCAGGGCACCCTGCTGGAGGTGCTGCTGCTGAGCGCGACGCAGCACGGCTGGGCCCGGGAGGCGATTGACGGGGATGCCGCGGCGGCGGCGCTGCAGCAAGACGGCTTTGATCCCCGGTGCGATGCGGTGCTGAGATTCTCCGTGACAATGACAGGAGTTAACTAAACCCTAAGCAGCCGAAGGGGACGCCACGGCGGCGGCGCTACAGGGAGAAAGCTTCATTTTCCGGTGCGTACAGCTCAGGCAAAGAAGTGGCTGAACTGTTTTGGCTGTTGACAAAGCGAAAGCATGTTTCTTGCGCATGAAGGACGTTGCAGTCGGTCGCGGCGCCCCCCGCTTGCAGTGCCAGCTTGTTTGCTTTCTTGCAAGCAAACTTGTTCTAAAATCGGAAACCATCGATAGAATGCGCGTGACGCCCCTGCCTGGCTGGCGCAGGGTAGTGCGGCACTGCCTGAGCCTCTTCTGCAGTCCCGCCGACGGCGGCGGCGACTCCGACAGCGGCACGCCGCGACGGTGGAGACTGGACGATCGGAAGGTGGGGCGCTGCGACAGGACCGCGCTGCCGAGCCTAAACCCTAAACCCTGCCTGCTGACAGGGATACTTCTCAGCCGTGCTGCCTGTGACCGGGGCGGCTCGCCTTGTCGCCTGCCCTGCGGCAGCATATGGCACGCACAAAAGAGCTGCCGAGCCGCCGCGCCGGAATCTTCAGACAGAGAGCACAATCAGACAAGCGCACACGATATACGCAGATGCTGACCGGACCCGCATCGCAGGTGGCGCGTCACTTTGCCGTGAGGCTGCTGCGGCAGCAGTCCACCTGGGAGCGGCACGAGTTTATGTCTGCCTGGCAGGACGCTCTGCCCGAGGTGAGCGCCACCCCTTCCCTAAACCCTTAACCCTAAACCCTACCACCCCTTCCCTCCACAAATCGCCAGGGGCTAGCTCTGAGGGCGGCTGCAGGCTCGGCCAGCATCTGCAACAGGTCCACCTCTGCAGTACGTCTGATATGCTGGCCTGCCCTTTCGCTGGCTTTCGCTGGAGCAGCATTGTGCGTCCTGCCCAGCTGCATCCTCGCACTAGCACCGCTTCAACAAGTCAGCGGTCGGTATAACACAATCAGGCAGCGCTTTCTGCTTGCAGGGCATAGAGCCGGACGAGAGCGTTCTGCGCGGCGAGGCGCTGGCGGAGTCGGAGGACCGGGTGCGCAGCTTCCCGGCGGGCGCGCTGCCGACTCAGCCCGCGGCGCGCTTCGCCGCGCTGTTTGCCGCGCGCCGGCGCTGGGCGGCGGCAGACATTCTTCCCTACCTGCAGGGCGTGCAGGCGAGTGCTGATGAAGACGACATGTGTGGACTGATCGCGTTTCAGTCAGTATGACGCTGCTCCTGTTCACCCGAACGTGGTGACTTGGCGTTCACAGGCCAGACGCGCGGAACTTCGCTGTTGCGCCTGCGCGTACACGAGCAGCTCTCTATTGAAATGGATTGTGCTTCAGGAAACAATGCACTTCCTTCATGTTTCATTCGCATGACATAGCTGGTTTGCTGGCGCGCAGGCGCCGACGCAGGCCGTAAAGGCGTAGCTGCTGCCGGTGCTAGGGTTTAGGGAAAACTCAAAGATGTTATCGTCGTGGTGAAACGGCCTTGCTGATGCGCAGGCGCCGGGGCATTCTGTAGAGGCGCTGTTGCTGCGGTATGCGCGCGCCAGCCAGCCTTCGCCGGCCGAGCCGCCGGTCTACAGCGCACGGTGACTCACCGCCGGACATAGCAGCCAGAAGGGTTTAGGGTGTAGGGTGCCGAAGGGGCGAAAAAGAGACGGCAGCGGCTCCTACGACCAGCTGCTGCCGGCCAGCCGCAAGTCGACACCACGCTGTGTTTCGGCTGCTGAGATGATCGGCGCCAGATTGATGCTGTTGAAGCAGAAAGCTCAAATGACGGCGGCGCTTTAAAGCCCCTTGGCAGGGTCAGGCAGAAGAAAAGTAGAATTCATGTCTCAGCAGGATTGAGCACGAACATGAATGGAAGTGGCTAAAACTTTTCAGTAGTGCATTGCGCATGAGCTTCCAAAGCCCGGCGCCACTCGCAGGATCGTTTGCCATTGATTCAAACATCAAGCGGCGAAACCACGCCACTCCTGGCACAAAAAAACCACGCCGTTGCTGCCACGACGACTTCGTTATGAAGTAGCAGCTTACAATAACCATGCCTCTGTGATAGCGAGTCTATGAAAACACGACTTCCGGTACCCTCCACGAGCCAAATAAGCCCCTGGGGCTATCCTGTTCCGTCTGAGATACATGTTACTGTCTCAGAGGCCACTGCTGGCTGTCTACCTCTACTGTTTTGACATCTACTGCAGCTGCTGCTGCTGCGCAGCCGCCGCCATTGCGATGCGCTGCTTGTGGCGCGCCAGCAGCGGTTGTGCCGCCGCGACCTTGTCGGTCGCGTCTGTCGTGAGCAGCGGCGTGGGCGGCGTGCCGACAATGGCCCTGAGCTCAGCCATGCGCTGCTTCACATACGACTCGAACAAAAACAGCAAGAGCTTGTCCGAGTCATGCTCTTGTCCGACCCTAAACCCTAAATTCTAAACTCATTACGCGCCCACTTCCCGGCCCATGTGGCGATGTCTGCTGCGATGGGTTCGCGGCCGAGCTGTGCTGCTTTGGCCTAGTACTTCATTCAAGAGGCGTCCTGCTGCAGCTGCTACGCCTGCCGCAGCGGCTTGAGCGCCGCAAGCTCCGCCACACGCTGCTCATCTGTCAGCTGCTGCAGATCCTGCCGCTCCAGGCGCTTCCGCACTGCCGCCAGCGCAGCCACGAATGTCTGCTGCAGCACAGCGGCAAGGTACAGCCACTGGTCCGGCGACAGCTCGGAAGAGTCGCGGATGACGATGTGGCGCTCCAGAACCTTTGCATCCGGCCCCCGCAGGACCGCGATGCAGAGGCTCCGACGCCGAGTGCGTCGCCGCTGAACATGAGCTGATGGCCGTCCAGCGGAGAGACCTTGAGCCGCTGCAGCCGCCGCTGGAGCCACTTGAGGCGGCGGCCGGCCGCCAGGCCGTGCATGCTTGCATCTTCCAGCAGCGCGTAGTTGGCGGGCGGCAGGGTGACTGTAGGCTCCGCCCAGCTGCCCTGCTGCTTCCTCGGACTGCAATTCCTGGGCGGCGAGCGAATGTCGCCCTGCAGTGTCCAGCAGCCGTGTGTGCGAATAGTACTGCCGCAGGCTGCTTGGAGTCACATTCTGCCAGAGCGGCCGCAACACGGCGTTGGCGGCTGCATAGCTGGCCATTGCCGCCAAAGGGGGGTCCTGCTGCGGCTGCGGCTGCTGCTGCGGGCTTT
>JAABUM010005298.1_pt1 | contig 13663 bp, 11 predicted proteins | sample 5559161 | NCBI WGS metagenome assembly JAABUM01 (sample SAMN10711868, study PRJNA513369) | rock metagenome | isolation source: Antarctica rocks | place: Antarctica: Victoria Land, Siegfried Peak nord
CAACGGACGACTCGAACACCTCCGCGGATCAGCCCTCGGATTCCGCAACCTCACCAACTACATCGCCAGATCGCTCCTGGAGACCGGCGGCTTCAGACCCCGACTACACCCTGGATCATGAAGAGCCATCAAACTGAAGATCTGCACAAATGCTGCATGTCGGTGCCCCGGCACCGCTCGGACAGTCCCCCCGGCCGGTCATTTCAGCTCAGGACGGCCTGGCGTCTCACAAGTCCGGGCGAAAGCGAACAGGCCATCACCGAGCCAGGGCGGGTCATGCGGACGGTTGTAGCGTGAGTTCCTAGGCCGCCCGACAGCTGCGTTACGAGGGTTCTAGTGCTTCAGCGCGCAGACCACGGTGGTGATTTTGGGCTCGACGCAACTCAGCATCGGAGGCGTCCTCGAGCGCGATAAGCGAGTTGTCAGCGCGCGGGAGGGAACGCAGGATCTCGTCCAACTTGCGTTGCGTGGCGACCTGCTCACGGCTCTGCGTGTGCTGGATGACGAACACCATCGCCAACGTCAACGCGGCTGCCAGGGTCTGAAAGATCGTCTCCCACCGGGACGGGAAGCTCCACACCAAACTCAGAGCCACCCACACCACGTCGGCGGCGACCACTGCCACCGCCGTCGCCGGCCGTGAGGCCATCCGGTCGATCAGGTGAAGCAAACGGCTACCGGGCGCCCGCAGGCTGTCATCAAGGTCCTGGCTCACGAACCAAGTGTGACGGCAAACCCAGCCCCCGCAGAAACGGCGCCCCGAAACAAGTCGCCCTTGACTTCGCCTACCGCACTGACCCGTCCAGTCAAGCGACCTTGAAACCCCTCTGGTCGACCAGATCCCAGCCCGGGCACCGTGGTGGCAGCGTTGCTTCCCCCGGAGGCGGCCCTATACCCATCCTTCAGTCTCTTGCCGGTCCACGACCCCGCACGAGACGCTGCCGGCGCGGCCGGCGCTGGTGATGGCGGGGCGAGCGCGCCCAGCCACGCGTGCAGGACCGCATCCAACACGTCGGCGTCCACCCGCAGCAGGACTCTACGGATCGTGGACAGGCTCGGTGGTCGGCGCCCGATCCCCAGGCGCGGCCGGGCCCAGCGGGGCAGGTCCGCGGCCCATCCGGCGATTCGCCACGCTCCGGGAGCCGGCCACCACCGCCGCCGCGACCGCCACCACCAGCCGCGGTGGCCAGCTCGTGGCGTCGACCGCGCCGCTGGCGTAGGTCCTCAGGGGTGGTCAGCACGTCCCAAACGGCCACGGGGACGTCCTGGGCGGCCCCAACCGGCTAGAATCACGTGCACCCGTGTTCTGCAGCGGCCCTGTGAGCGTGCGTGAGACGTGCCGGACACCCGCCCGACAAACACGCGAGGACACATCGTCATGGAGGCACGGACCGACCACACCCAGCCGCCTCGGCGCCTGGACCGCAAGCTCGCGCACATCCTTGAAGGTCGTTACACGGCGGCCGACTTCGTCATCGCCGACGCAAAGGACGCCGACATGGCGTTCGGGCTTGCCGCGGCAGGACTGGTTCCTGGGGCTACGGTTGGGGCTGGGGCGGGGCCGGGACGTCACCGGACGCGGGAGACGTACCTGGCTGCGATGCGGTCGCTGGTCGAGCAGGACGTCGTGGACATCCTCCTGACGTCGGCTTCGAACGGCGAGCGCCTGGCCCGCGATGGATCTTTCGGGACCTCTGTCACTCTGGCGATCCGGGCCAACGACTCGTCCGACATCTGGAACCACCGCAACGGCGCCTACGCCGGCCGGCCGTCTCGGCCGTTCAGGACGGCTCTGTTGTCCGCGGTCCAGCCGATCTGCGACCTCGTGCTGTACTCGGTGACCTTCAACAACGACCTCGACGCCGACCTTGCCACTCTCGAGGCGTACAGCGCCTTCCGGCAGGAGGCTGCGGAGCTCGGGATCCGCCACTTTCTCGAGGTGTTCAACCCCAACGCCGCTGAGATGACCCGCGAGCAGGTCGGTCCTTTCGTCAACGACTCGATCGTGCGGTCCCTGGCCGGGGTGACCAGCGCACACCGCCCGGTGTTTCTCAAGATGGCGTACAACGGCGCGAGCGCGTTGGCCGAGCTCGTCGAGCATGACTCCTCCATGGTGGTCGGCATCCTCGGCGGCTCCGCGGGAACGACCCGCGACACGTTCGAGCTGCTGCACCGCGTCGAGCGCAACGGTGGTCGGGTCGCGCTCTTCGGGCGCAAGATCCAGCACGCCGAGTCCCAGCTGAACCTGGTCCGGCTGATGCCACTGGTGCTCCGTGGCGAGCTCGACCCTGGTCAGGCTGTGCGCACCTACCACGACGGCCTGCGCGAGGCCGGCTGCTCTCCTCATCGCGCGCTCGAGGACGACCTGCGGGTGACCGATCCGGCACTGCTCGCCGAATGAGCGGCGCCCGGGGTCCACGTGCCGGCGTGATCTGCGCCGGCTCGGTCATCGTCGACCAGTCAAAGGTGATCGACGCCTACCCGGTCCCGGAGCACCTGGCGATGATCGAGCAGGTCTCGCTCAGCACGGGCGGACCCGCCCTCAACGTGGCCGTCGACCTCCGCCGGCTGGGCGCGTCCTTCCCGATTGAGCTTGCAGGAGCCATCGGCGACGATCTGCACGCGGCCTTCGTGCTCGCCGAGTGCACGGCGCAGGGCATCGACACCACGAACGTCCAGCGGCTACCTGGGGCGATCACCGCGTTCACCGATGCCATGGTCGAACGCGTAGGCGGGCGGCGCACCTTCTTCCACCATCAGGGGGCGAACGCCCTGTTCGACGGCTCAAAGGTCCCGGTCGAGGAGTGCCAGGCGCGAATCCTGCATGCCGGCGCGCCCGGCATCCACCCCCTCATGGACAGCGCCCGGCCCCAGGGCGGCAACGGGTGGTCCCAGTTGTTGCAACGGGCCCACGCGGCGGGTCTGCGCACGAACTTGGAGCTCGTGAGCGTCGGCGCTGACCGCATCACGGAGGTGGCCGCGGCGTGCCTGCCGCACCTCGACAGCATCGTTATCAACGAGTGGGAGGCCGGTGCGTTGACCGGCCTGCAGGCGCGACCGATAACCGTTGCGGCATCGACAGACTGGGCGGCGGTCGAGGCCATGGCGGTGGGCCTGCTCGACAGGGGCGTCGGGTCGCTCGCCGTCGTCCACTTCCCCACCGGCTGCGTGGCTGCCGCACCCGGGGGGCGCACGTGGCGGCAGGGATCCGTTCGCCTGTCACCGGATGACGTGCTGAGCACCACGGGAGCGGGCGACGCGTTCGGGGCCGGCGTGCTGCTGGGACTGCACGAGCGGTGGCCGATCGAGCAGTGCCTGCGGTTGGCCGTCTCCTCTGCCGCGGCCAGCGTCACGAGCATCGGCACCTCGGACGGCATCCGAGCTGCGGAGGTCTGCCTTGCACAAGCAGATCGTGCCGGCTATCGAGCTACCTCTTCGTGACGAGCCGCGGCTGCGCGACTCGTGGGAGCGGCTGATTCAGGGCATCCGAAACGGGCGCGCCCCTGCCTCGAGGAGCGCGCCCGCCGCTGCGGACGGCCCGGCTAGCAGGCAGCCTTGTAGGCAGCGCCGCTGGAGTCGATGGTGCTCTTGGTCAGAACCGTGAAACCGGTCTGAATCTTGGGTGTGACGGCCGGCTTCCCGTCGAGGGCGGCGACCGCCTGGTCCACGCCGTAGACCCCGATCTTGTAGGGCTGCTGCGCGACCAAGGCCTGCACTGTGCCTGCCTTGAGATCCTTGACCTGGGCTGGGCCGGCGTCGAAGCCGACGATCTTGACCTTGTTGGTCTTTCCGGCCTGCTTGATGCCGGTCGCTGCGCCCTCGGCCGAGAACAGGTTGGTGGCGAAGATCCCGACGATGTCGGGGTCCTTCTGCAGCGCTGCGGTGGTCACCTGTGCAGCAATAGTCGGGTCGTCCTGGTCGTACTGGACCCCGAGGTAGTTGTATGACTTGTCTGCCTTCACGGCCTTCTCGAATCCGTTGACCCGGGCGTCGGTGGTGGAGATGCCAGGCTTGACCGACAGGACCAGCACCTTGCCACCGCTCGGTGCGAGCTGCTTGATGGCGGTGAACGCCGCGGCTCCGCCGCCGAAGTTGTCCGAGGCGATCTGCGATACGGCCTTGGAGGGGTCGGCGAGCGTGGTGTCGACGAAGACCAGCTTGATGCCGGCCGCTGCGGCGGCGTCCAGCGGAGCCTTCATGGCCTTGGTGTCCGTCGGCGCAATCAACAGCGCGTCCGGCTTGCTCTGCCGCACCGAGTCCACGATGGGCTTCTGCAGCGTGGCATCGAACTTGGCCGGTCCCTGCGTATTGACGGTGACGCCCAGCTTGGCCGCTTCAGCCTGGATCCCGCACTGCATGGTGATGTAGAAGTTGTCGCCGGCGACACCCTGAACGAAGCTTAGCTTGTACTTCTTGCTCGCCTTGGTCGGCGCCGCAGGGCTTGCCGCCGACGCCGAGCTGCTCGTCGATGAGGTCGACGACGAGGACGTGGATGACGTGGATGAGGACGTCGGTGACGATGACGTGCTCGAGCTGCTCGTCGTCGCCGCTGGCTTGCTGGATGAGCAGCCTGCCAGGGCGACGAGTGCGGCGGACGAGCCGGCCGCCACGAGGAGTGAACGCTTCACTGCATTCCCTTCAGTTCTTTGATCCGCGCATGGCGGCTGCCCTGCGGGTTTGGTCGACGTAGACCGCGGCGATCAGCACCGCACCCAACGCAGCTCCCTGCCAGTACGGGGACACGCCGATGATGACGAAGCCGGCCTGGAGGACGGCCGGGATGAACAGGCCGACAAGGGTGCCGAACATCGAGCCCTGACCACCGAATATCGAGGTGCCGCCGATCACCACCGCGGAGATGGCGTTCAGGTTGAGCAGGCTCAGGCCCCCGATGCTGGTCGTCCCGAACTGGGAGAGGTACATGATCGCGCCCAGGCCGGCGAGGAACCCGGACAGCGCGTAGACCGCGATGAGGTGTCGTCGGGTCCTGACACCGACCCGCTTGGCTCCCTCTTCGTTGGAGCCGACGGCGAAGGTGTACAGGCCGAACCGGGTGCGGTGCAGCGTAATCCCGCCGACGATCACCACGACCAGGGCGACGAACGAGATCACCGGGATACCGGCGACCTTGTCGTACTGCCCGATGTCGGTCAGCGTTGTCGCGTCCACCCCGACGTCGAGAGCGTTGGTGATGACCTGGGCGAGAGCCAGGGCCAGTGACAGCGTCCCGAGCGTGACGATGAGTGGAGGCACCCCGGATATTGCCACCAGATAGCCGTTGAGCAGGCCCCACAGGAGGCCGGTGACGAGTGCGGCCAAGAGCCCGATGAGCAGTACGCCGACGTTGTTGCCGCCGACCGCCAGCATGACCTTCGCCGAGATCACCGATGAGAAGATCAGCACCGACCCGACGGACAGGTCGATGCCGGAGGTGATGATGACGAAGGTCATGCCGACCCCGATCACCGCCAGGATGGACACGTTCTGGCTGATCGTGGAGAGGTTGCTGGTGGAGAAGAACTTGCCCCCGCCCTTGGCAGCGAAGAAGGCGACGATGACGAGCAGGACACCCAGGATCCACACCGACTGGAAGTTGACCAGGCGCTTCCAGAGCGGCTCCTCCGGATCTCCTCCGGTGCCGACGACCGGCGCTTCGGAGGTGGCTGCTGCCACTTCGCTGGTCATGCGGCGGACCCCGTCCCGGTGTCCACGACGTCCAGCGCACCGGTCATCGCACCGACCAGCTGCTCGACCGAGGTCTCAGACCCCTGGTAGACCGCCACGCGACGTCCCAGCCGCAGCACCTGCACCCGGTCGGCGACCTCTAGGACGTGCGGCATGGAGTGGGATATCAGCACTACCGCGATGCCCCTGTCCCGAACCCGCTTGATGGTCTCCAACACGTTCTTGGTCTGCACCACACCCAACGCTGCGGTGGGCTCGTCGAGAAACACGATCTTGCTCGCCCAGGCAATCGCGCGGGCGATGGCGATGCCCTGGCGCTGGCCCCCTGACATGGATCCGACCGGCGTGGTCAGCGACCGGACGGTGGCGCCCAGGTCGTCGAAGAACCCACGGGACTGCCGGCGCATCTCCTTGCTGTCCATAAACCCGAGCCGGCCCAGGGGTCCCTTGGCGGGTATCTCGCGGCCCAGGAAGACGTTCTGGGTGGGGTCGAGGTGCGGGGCCAGCGCTAGGTCCTGATAGACGACCTCCATGCCCAGCGCCGCGGCCTGCTGTGGTGAGCTCAGCTCGACAGAGCGCCCTTCGAACTCGATCTGGCCGGAGTCCAGCGGCAGGTTGCCCGACATCGCCTTGACCATGGTCGACTTGCCCGCCCCGTTGTCACCGATGAGCGCAACCACCTCGCCGGGATAGATGTCGAAGTCGGCGTGATCCAGGGCGCGGACATGACCGAAGCTCCGGGTCAGACCGGTCGCCTTGAGGATGGGCCTGGAGGTCGCTGTGGCGCCGTCTCGGGCGCGGCTGCTCGTCACGCGGGCGCCTCTACGTCGATGAGCAGGCTGCACGCGGGTGCGGGTTCACTTGGTGTGTTCATACGGCGTTGTTCCTTTCAGCTCGATCTGTGCGTTCAGGAAGCCCCGGCCATGCACCCCACCTGGGCGCGAACTAGCCTTCAATCCGGGCGTGCCGGCACGAAGGCCGACGTTGGCATTGCACTTCACCGCCGTGGGTCAGACCCAGGTCGGCTGGGGCTCCTTATGTCAGGTCTGTAGATCGAGATGCGAGCATTGCTCAGGCGTCACGGGGCAGGCGTTGACCGGAGGAGCCCGTTAAATCGTGAGCGCCACCCTGCTCCGGAGTTGCCCTCTTGTCAAGGGTTTCTTGTCACCGGTGTCAGACTGTCTTGGCCGAGGTGGTGTCATCGATGACACGGGCTACAGTCAGCACCGGGATCTACCGTTTCCAACGTGGGTTTGCAGCTACCTTGACACCGATGACACACTTTGGTCCGACACGGTCAACTGGAGGAGTGATCCCTTGACCACCATGCGCGATGTCGCAGCTCGAGCTGGCGTAAGCGGCAAAACTGTCTCGCGGGTGATCAACGACGACCGCTACGTTTCAGACGGCGTTCGCAAGCGCGTGCAGGCCGCCATCGATGAGCTTAATTACGTGCCCAACATGCTGTCTCAGACGTTCCGACACGGGCGCGACAGCGCCATCGGCGTCGCTGTTCCCAGCGGTGCAGACGTCTTCTTCGGAGCGGTCATACAGGCGATTGCCGATGAAGCGCACTCTCGGCAGACGGCTGTGATGATCACGAACCTTGGCTACCAGCCTGAAGAGGAGCAAGCTGCTGTCGAAGTTCTGCTCCGTCGCCACATTTCCGGCCTGATCATCGTCCCCATCTCCTCCGACCACCGATATATCCGCCCCTGGCAGCAGCGAACCCAGGTCGTATTCGTCGATCGGTCCCCGCGGGGAGTCACCGCCGACGATGTGGTCCACGACGATGTTGGAGGAACGCGGCAGGCGGTCGCCCAGTTGGCGGGCGCTGGTCATCTTCGCATCGCATTCGTCGGAAACGCCTTAGCCGTCGAGACGACGGCGTCGCGGCTACGCGGCTATGAGGCGGAGATCGTCGAGCGTGGCCTAGTCATCGACCCGGACCTGAGGGTCATCGACCACGAGGACCCCGACTTCGCAACGCGGGTCCTTGACCGGCTTCTGAAGCGGGACGACCCGGCGACGGCGATATTCTGTACCAACTCACAGATGTCCATCCGCCTAGTGCCGGAGTTGCACTCGCGCGGCCGCGCGGACATGGGATTCATCAGTTTCGGTGACTTTCCCATGGCTGACTGCGTTGAGCCTGCGATAACCGTCATCGACCAAGACCCATGGTTGCTCGGTGTCACGGCAGCGCGTCAACTGTTCCAACGCATTGACAGACCTACCGCGCGGCTTAAACGTCACACAGTCCTGCCTGTGGAACTACGGCTGCGTGAGTCCAGCGGCACTGTTCCCGTCTCCCCCATTCGTTAGGATTGGCTGACCGTTCACTCCCTCACAGACCCCTCGGCCGGCCGGCCGGCACCGTTGCCGCATCGGCACCCGCAGCGGCTCGCTCGGGACACCCACGACGACGACCGTGCCACCCCTGGTGCCATAACGAGCACTCGGAGCCACTTCTGATGTTCGACCACCGCACCTCCCGGTCCGCGACGGCGCGCACCGGCCGGTCATGCGCCGAACTCGAAGCGAGGGTTCATTGGCAATACCACCGACCGTGCGCGGACCACAGGCGCAGTCGATGCGCCCTATGTCCCGGAATTTCTCCGGCTTCTCACCGAAGCTCAACGCCACCCGGTGCGAGGTCAGCGAGAAGGGCAACGACGGCTGGTGGGCCGGTCAGCTCCAGGTCGGCGATGCCTGCGACCGGAGAGACGGGCCCACTGACGACGGCGACCGTGAGCACCGGTCGCTGGGCGCAACTGCGCCAGCGGTGGCTGGCGCGGAAGGCGGGGATGTCACCAACGTCGTCGCCGATGTACACCAGCGCGGAGGTGGTGTCACGAAGCAGCCGGGTCAGTGCGGTGGCCTTGTCGATACCAGGTTGGCGCACCTCGAGAACGTCTTTACCCGGGTGCACCTCGAGTTCCATGGTCGAGGCCATCGCGGCGAGGGGGTCGTGCAGCGCGTCGAGGGCAGCTTGGGGGTCGCTGGTCTGGCGGGCGTGGACGACGAGCGACAAGCCCTTGTCCTCAACCCATATCGAGGGATCCCTCACCAGCTCCTGGATGAGGTTCGGCAGCTCCTGGCTGAGCCTCTTGATTGCCGGCGGCGGTGGTGGTGACTCGAGATGGTGGTGGTGCCAGAGTTCGGCCCCGTAGTTGCCTGCGATGACTAAGTCTGGGATGTCCGCGAAGCCGCCAGCCTCCAGCGCTGACATGGCGCTGCGACCGGTGTTGATGGCCACGCTCGCTCCCGCTACGGCGAGGGCGGTCAGCGCTTCGACCGCGCCGGGAGCGGCCCGACTGTCCTTTGGGTGGGCGGTGATCGGGGCCAGGGTGCCATCGAAGTCGACGGCGATGACTGCCCGGTCGAGCACCGCGGTAATCGCGCGGCCGGTGGCTGCGACCGCCTGTGCCTTGTGTGCGGGGTCTGCGGTGTCGAGTCGCGGCATCTTGAGGTGCTTGAGTGGCGTGGTGGGTGGGGATGAGGTGCACTGGTCAACCCTTCTGACCACGATATGTCACCGATGTCAGTTAATTGCGACGGGGGCCTTGACATCGGTGACATATAGGCGTCAACGTCTCTCTTACGCGACGGCAGCGACATGCCGCTGCCACATGGCGACGAGTTGGTTCGGCGCACCGGCAAGCCCGACAACTGCTGACTGGAAGCCCGTGGGTGACCACCGTGGTACATGGCCCACCGACGTGACACGAGAGGAAACCCATGAAGGCTGTCGTTTACGACGCGCCCCTCAGCTACCAGGTGACTGAAATTCCAACCCCGGAAGCCGAGGCCGGGGAGGTACGGATCAGAATTGACCAGGTTGGAGTCTGTGGAACCGACCTGCACATCCACCACGGCGACTTCAACGCCGTCTTTCCACTGATCCCCGGCCACGAGATGGTCGGAGTGATCGACCAGCTCGGCAAAGGCGTCACGCGGTTCGCCATCGGCGAACAAGTTACCGTCATCCCCAACGTGTACTGCGGCACCTGCGCGTACTGCCTCTCGGGGCGGCTGATTCTGTGCTCGAATGCCAAGGGGCTGGGCAGCAACTACCCCGGCTTCTTCGCTGAGTACGTCACCGTCGACCACACCCTGGTGTTCTCCGTCGAGAGCTTGGACAAGGACACCGCCGTATTCACCGAACCCGCCTCCTGCGCTATGCATGGCGTGGAGACCTTGAACCTGCGCCCCGGCGCCAGCGCCCTCGTCCTCGGCGCCGGCCCCACCGGACTGCTGCTGGCCCAGCTCATCGCCCGCAGCGGAGCGTCCTCCGTGACGGTGGCTGCCCCGACCCAGTTCAAGCTAGACACCGCGACCGCCCTCGGCGTGGACAACACCGTCTTGATCGACCGCGGCAACCCCGAGGCCAACATCCCCACGCTCATGGCCGCGTCCCCTTCCGGCGACGGGTACGACGTCGTGGTCGAAGCCACCGGATCCACCGCAATAGGCAACATCTGCGTGCAGTTGACCCGCAACGGCGGCACCGTAATGGTCTACGGCGTCACCCGTGCCGACGAGACCGTCACCTTTCATCCTTTCGATGTCTTCCGCCGCGAGATCACCATCAAGGGCTCCTTCGCCGAGATGACCTCCTTCGGCGCCGCCATTGCCGCTCTACGCACCGGCCGCGCGAAGACCGACGGCATCATCACCCACCGGTTCACGCTGGACGACTACGGTAAAGCGATAGACGCCCTCGCCACCGACTCCACCGTCCACAAGGTCATCATCACCTGCTGAGTTGGCGCCGCGCCCGATATCTCGCTCGCGATTCATGCCCTGGAAAGAGCAGCCCATGACGTCCCCGTCCGCCAGCCGCCCCGCGCTGCTCGGAATCGACCTGGGTACCAGCTCGGTCAAGGCCGTCGTGACCGAGCTGGGGGGTGAGCTGCTCGCCCAACCAGTGCGGGTTACCCGGTCATACACGACCACCCGGGGTGGGCCGAGACAGATCCGCTCAGATGGTTGTCGCGACCATTGTCGCCGTCCGCCAGGTCCTTGACAGCGTCCGCGTCGACATACGAGCAGTGGGTCTGTGCGGGCAAATGCATGGACTGGTCCCGGCCGATGTCCTCGGAAAGCCGGTGCGCTCGGCGATGTTGTGGTCGGACTCCAGGGCGGTCGGGCAGCTCGGCGCCTACCACCAGCTCCCGTCGCAGTTGGGTGCCCGGCTGGCCAATCCGCTTACTCCAGGGATGGCAGGCCCGATGCTGGCCTGGCTGCGAGACAACGAACCCGAGACCTACCGGCGAGCTCGGTGGGCACTACAACCGAAAGACTGGCTCCGCGCGCAGTTGACCGGGCAGATTTGGTCCGAGCCAAGCGACGCTTCAGCGACGCTGCTGTACGACGTGGCGGCAGACCGCTGGGACAGCGGCATTGTCGAGGCCCTCAAACTCGACTCACGACTCCTGCCCGAGCTGCTGGCCAGCGCCGGAAGCTGCGCGGGGCAGCTGACCGCAGTTGGAGCAGACCTGCTTAACCTGCCCACTGGTGTCCCGGTCGCCGCAGGCGCGGCTGATACCGCAGCCGCGGCACTCGGCTCCGGGCTGACGGTCGGTACAGCGCAGCTGACCATCGGCAGCGGTGCTCAAGTCGTCACTCCCTACGCGTCCTTGCCCTCGCGTCCCCACGGCCAGCCGCCGGTGACCCATCTGTACAGGGCGGCGACTAGCCGCGGTTGGTACGGCATGGGAGCAGTCGCCAACGCCGGCCTGGCCCTGGACTGGGTCCGCGGTGTCCTCGGCGCCTCCTGGGCGGAGCTGTATGCCGCCGCGTCACTGCCGCCCCATGAAGACGACCCGTACTTTCTGCCGCATCTGCAAGGAGAGCGGACCCCCTACCTTGACCCCGACATGCGCGGCGCCTGGGTCCGGCTCTCCCCACGGCACGACCGGAGTCGGCTGCTACGCGCCGCGCTGGAAGGCGTCGCGTTCTCGATCGCGGACGCCGTGCATGCCCTGCTTGCCGAGTCACCGGTGGACCATTTGCGCCTGGCTGGCGGTGGAAGCACCCATCCGGGTTGGCGGCAGCTTCTCGCCGATGTGCTTGCCCTCCCGCTGCGAGCCGTCGACGTCTCCGCTGCCTCCGGCCGCGGTGCAGCGCTGCTCGGCGCCCAGGCAGCGGGCCTGATGACTGAACACGAGGTCTTAGCCAGGCTGATTTCAACGACTGAGCTGGTCGCCTCCCCGCGATCAGAGCTTGCCGACTACTACGACCAACGCAGCAGCAATTACCTCGAGACCGTCCGCGTGCTGCAGCGGGTCGGTCCCTGATCGCCAGCCGAACTCACCGAACGCCACGACGCCACCACGAGAGAGAACACGTGATCCCATGATCGATGTCACCAGCGCCGTACCCACGACCATGCGGCGCGTAATCGTCTCAGCCGACCTCGGCCCCACCATCGAACACTCCTTCGTTCCCACCCCACAAGCCGGGGAGGCGCTAGTCCGCATGACTGCGGTCGGAGTGTGCGGATCCGACACTCATGCCATGCACGGGCAACACCCCTTCATCTCGTTGCCGTACGCCCCAGGCCATGAAGTCACAGGCATCGTCACAGAACTCGGCCTCAACGCCACCGACGTGAGCGTGTGACAGCGAGTCGTCGTCGAACCGACCCTGCCCTGCTGGACCTGCAAACAGTGCAAAGCCGGTCGAATCAACCTCTGTGAGAGCCTCAAGTTCTTTGGCTGCGTCTACGACCAAGGTGGGATGGCCGACTTCTTCTCCATCCCCGCCAACCGGCTTCACCCAGTGCCCGACGCGCTTGACGATCACCAAGCCGTCCTCATCGAACCATTGTCGACGCCCGTCCACGCCGCCCGCCTCGCTGGACCGATTGACGGTAAGGCCGTCGCCATACTCGGGGCTGGCACCATCGGGCTGCTCCTGCTCCGCGTGGTCCTAGATCAAGGCGCCCGACGCGTAGTGGTCACCGACGTCCTGAATAACAAGCGGCAACGAGCTCTCCAGCTCGGCGCGCACGCGGTCGTGGAAGCCGCCCGCCCTGACGTCGCCGCTACCGTCCGTCAGGAACTCGGCGAAAGTGCCGACATCGTTTTCGACTGCGTCGCGAACCAGCGCACCGTCGACCAGGCGGTCACCATGGCGCTCAAGGGCGGAACCGTCGCCGTCGTCGGCGTCCCAACGGGGCCGGTCAGTGTGCCGCTGCCCGAAATCCAAGACCTTCAGGTCAGAATTCAAGGCAGCGCCACCTACGAGCCCCAAGACTTTGACCAAGCCATCAGGCTGCTTCTCGCCGGACAGGTGCGCTCTGAGGACTTCGTCACCGGCGTCTACTCACTCGACCAAACCGCCAACGCCTTCCACGCATCAACTAACGGCGAGCACGTCAAAGTCATCCTCACCCCGGACGCAGGCCAAAACGATCCGTCCTAGGTGCTCTACGCACTAGTGCCGTGGCTGCCAACGTTCGCCCGCTGAGCGACACGCCGGTGAGCATCCGTTGCGGTAGGGCTTGATCGGTTGATGCTGGTTCGCGTCTGATCCTGACTTTCCCCAGGAGACGCGAGATGGTGGCACGCGTGCAGGTCCGGAGCATCAGCAACGACGAGGGCAACAAGCTGCTGCGCATCGTGCGTCGAAGCAGCGGGTCGGTCGAGACGTGGCGGCGGGCACAGATGGTGCTGCTGTCCGCTCAGGGCATGGACGCTCCTGAGATCGCGAAGGTCACGTTCACCAGCGCGGACCGGGTCCGCGACGTGATCCACAACTTCAACGTCGACGGGTTCGACTCGCTGCAGCCCAAGTACGGCGGCGGTCGGCCGCCGAAGTTCACGTTGCCGCAGCGCCAGGAGGTCAAGAAGACCGCGCTGGCCAGGCCGACCGATCATGGTCTGCCGTTCTCGACCTGGAGCCTGCCCAAGCTGGCGGACTTCTTGGTCGCTGAGGGGGTGGTCGACGACATCAGCCACGAAGGCTTACG
>JAABUM010005299.1_pt1 | contig 13654 bp, 13 predicted proteins | sample 5559161 | NCBI WGS metagenome assembly JAABUM01 (sample SAMN10711868, study PRJNA513369) | rock metagenome | isolation source: Antarctica rocks | place: Antarctica: Victoria Land, Siegfried Peak nord
ACGTCGCCCCGCTCGGGTGGGAGCACTTGTCGCTCACCGGCGACTACGCCTGGGACGCCCCCGATCAGCCCGCCCCCGGCGAGCTCCGCCCGCTCCGGATCAAGCTTTCGCTCCTCGCAGCCTGATCGAGAAGGCTGTTCACGTCGCGTCCGCCCTTAACGTACGCTCAGCTCGCTTTCTTGTAGCGACCCCGTGTCGGTGGGAGTCATCGAACCTTCCAAGGCAGGCTGCGAGCATCCGCCTTGGCCGGCGATCCGGGGCAGTGCTCCTCAACGGCTAGGGCGTAACTCTCGCACCTGACATTTCACGAACGCTGGCATGAAGATTCCGTCATGTGGCCTGTCGGCGGACGCTCCCAGCCTGCACGTCCCCTCTCGCAGTCGGGGTCTGCAACATGACCCGCGTGCCACGCCCGACTTCGCTCTCGATTGCTACATGCCCACCGTGCAGGACGGCGATGCTGCGGACCATCGCTAATCCCAGGCCGAAATTGCCAGCCGAACCGGAGCGAGCCGGGTCGGCACGGTAGAAGCGATCGAAGACGTGTGGGAGATGCTCCGCCGCTATCCCGTGACCGTTGTCGGCTACCTCGACGTGTAAAGTCCCGTCTTCATGGCGAGATCGGATCGTCACTTGGCCGCCAGAAGGCGTGTGGGCGATAGCGTTGGCGACCAGGTTGCTGACCGCCTGCTGGAACAGGGCACGGTCGAAGGCGGCGATGAGGCCATCCCCATCCTCGGCACGCAGCCTTACCCCACCCTCCGCGGCTTGAGCCTCGTAGAACTCCATGACGGCCTCGATCTCTTGATCTACCCGGATCATGTCGTGATGGGGGACGCCTGTTCCAGCCTCGGCCCGCGCAAGAAACAACAGGCTGTGGATCAAGTGGCTGACGCGTAGGCACTCTTCAAGGGCGGAACCCAGCGTTTCACGATACTCCTCGGGCGTCCGCGCTTTTCCGAGTATTACCTCGATCTCGCCGCGCAGGTTGCTGATGGGCGTGCGCAGCTCGTGCGCCACGTCTGCTGAGAATTGCGAGACCTGCGCAAAAGACTCCTCCAGCCGGTCCAGCATCTCGTTGAAGGTGGCGGCTAGTGCTCGCAGTTCGGTAGGAAGGTCGGTGGTGTCGATGCGCTCGTGCAGAGTGGAGGAGCGGACCCTGCGTGCCGTCGCGGTGACGCGCTCGATCGGCCGCATGCCGCGTCTGGCGATGCTGTAGCCTGTGCCGGAACATAGGATCATGGCCGATGCGAGCACCAGCCAAAGCCGTTCACGGTAGTGAACGAGGAGATGTTCCTCGTCGGCGCGGTCCATGGCGACTTGCAGCACGCGTCCGTCCAAATGGGCGGAGTCGGCCGAGACGCGTGCGCTGAGAACCTGGAACAATCGGCCTGAGCCAGCAGCGATCTCGCTGTCGATGTCGTGGCCCGTCTCGACAAGCGCGGGCGCCGGGAACGCCGACACGGGCAGCTCGCGGCCCATGCCGGGTGACTCCAGCAGCGGCCGGCCCTCGGAATCGACGACCCGTATCCAGATTTCCTGCGGCTGGCGAAAGGCGTAGCCCGCACCGGGCGCCCCCGTCTCGGCCAGGCGCAGTTCGCCCGACGAAGCGCGCAGCAGCAGGCGCAGGTCAGTGACGGTGTTAGCCAGTGTGCGCCGGTCCTCGGCGTCGAAGCTGGTGGCGAGTACCCCGTAAAGGAAACCGGTCGCGGCCAGGATCAAGATCAGGGCCGAGCCCGCGTACCAAGCTGTCATCCGAACAACGATCGACCCCGTCCACGGCCGCAGGTGGCGGGCTATGCGGGCGCTCGTAAGTGGCCAGCTAGGAGCGATCTTCGAGGACATAACCGATGCCACGCACGGTTTGGATCAGCTTGACATCAAATGGGTCGTCCACTTTGGAACGCAGGCGTCGGACGTGAACGTCCACCACATTGGTGCCGCTGTCGAAATTGATGTCCCAGACCTGCTCGGCGATCAGCGTGCGTGAGAGTACGTCGCCTGCGCGGCGCGTCAGCAGCGAAAGCAAAAGGAATTCCTTGGGCGTGAGATCGAGCGGCTTGCCGCGCCGGGTTGCCTTGTGGCGCTCAACATCGATCTCGAGGTCTGCCACTTGGAGTGTCGTGCCCTGTCGCGCCGTGCCGTTGCCGCCACTGCGGCGCTGGATCGTGCGCAGCCGGGCCAGCAGCTCGGAGAAGGCGAACGGCTTGATGAGATAGTCGTCGGCACCGAGTTCCAGCCCGCGTACCCGGTCGGGTACGCTGTCACGCGCGGTGAGGAACAACACCGGAACCTGGTTGCGCCGCTGACGCAGGTCACGCAGCACCGACCAGCCATCCTTTCCGGGCAGCATGACGTCGAGGATGACCAGCTCATAGCTACCCTGGCCCGCCATGTAGGCGCCGACCTCACCGTCCTCCGCAACGTCGGCGACGTAGCCGTTCTCCTCGAGCCCCTTCTTGAGGTAGGCGGCGGTTTTGGCTTCATCCTCGACGATCAGCACCTTCATGGCGGCCATCCTATTACGGACGCGCCGGCGCCGAGCGTTGCGGCGCCAGCGACCAGAGCAACAGGGTGGACGCCCAGCCGCTCGGCCGCAAGGACGGCTGCCGCCCCAAACAGGAGGAGGGGGCTGCTGACAACAAGCGGCCTCGCCAATGCGATGAGGGTGGCTCCCAGCAGCCCGACCGCAGCAGCAGCAGCAAAGCGGCCGAAGGCCCGGAACCAAGCCACGTCGCGGAGCTTGGCGACGAGCTGGGCGGCCAAGCCCGCGAGGGCGACCGGAACAGCAAACACCGCAATGGACGCGACAAACGCTCCGGCCACACCCGAGACGTGCTGGCCGACGAACGCTGCCAGGATCAGCACCGGCCCGGGCGTTGCGTAGGATAGCCCGACGCCTGCCGCGAACTGCGCGGGCGTCAACCACCCCGTGTCACTCACCGCTAGATGTTCAACAAGCGGCAGCGCGGCTTGACCACCGCCGAAGGCGAGCATGCCGACGACCAAGAAACGCAGGGCGAGGTCAGACACGCAGCCCTCCCCGGTCCAGCAGCACGCCGATGATTCCGGCCCAGGCAATGACCAAGGCTGCGTTGACAAAAAGGCCGGCCGCGAACGAAAGGGCCAACACGCCGGTAAGCAGTGGGGCGTCGGCCTCGCTCCGGGCCAAGCCCCAGAAGGCTGAAGCTAATAGGCCGACGATTGCGACCTGCACGCCAGTGAGTGCTCCATGTACCCAGCGCACGTCGTGGAGCGCGAAGGTGGCCGCAGCGGCGACCGTCATCAATGCGATAGCTGGGAGCAGGAAAGCAATCGTGGCAACCAGGGCGCCAGGCCAGCCTGCCAGTCGCCAGCCTAGGAAAGTCATGACCTGCACGACCGTCGAGCCGGGGAGTGGTTTGGTGAAGGCGAGCGCGTCCTTGAGATCAGGAGCCTCAAGCCATCGGCGCTTATCCACGAATTCTCGTTGTAAGAGAGCCAATGTCGCGCCGAGGCCACCGAATGAGACGGCTCCCAGCCGGAGCATGGCAATGAAAATCTTTAATAGGGACTGGGAGGATGCCGACATATCGAGTCCGGATGATGGGCCCTACCCACAATTATGCCACCAGACTTACATATTGCCGACCCGGAGATGACAATTTCGTCATCTTTGTCGGTGCGGCCCTGGTCCAAACGCCCGCGTCCGGTGGATCACGGGCGGGGTCGCCGCCGGTCTGGCCGGAGCGGGCCTGCTGGCTGCGTTCGCGGGCAAGGTTTCCTCTCTGCTCTCCGACTTGGCGTGGATACAGGACAACCCTGCCCCAGATAGGCTGCCAATCCTGCCGCGCCTGCACGAGGGCCTGCCACCGGTGCTGACTCTGGTAAGGCCGGAGGGGAGCTGTCCAGAGTGTATGCTCGTGCTCCGGCTATGGCGATCAAAGACCACGGTGTCCATGCAATACGACTCAGCACGCTCGGTGCTGATTGGCGCCGTGCTGCGTCAAACACTCTGCCATTCGCTGCCGTCGGTCAAATTGGCAGCAGCTTTGCCCGACGCCAACGGTCCGCGGGACGCGCTAGCGCAGGCACTCGGGACAGGCCGGCTGCGTGCCCGGCCGGGAGCCGTGGCGAACCCCGACTGGGACGGCGCGGTCCTGACGGCACCTGACGCAACCACGCCGATACACCCAAATGCCGCTTCGCAATGAGGCCTGCGACAGCTCAAGCATTTTGCACCCCGCGAAATGTCATACGCAACGCAGCCTGGTTCTTCAGCATGACGGAATCGTCATCTTGGCTTCAGGGGTCCGTCAGGTACGCGGACTATCATCGCGCGTGGGTTTCGCGGTTTCGCCGTCGCGGCAGGAAACGCCCCTCATTCTAAAGGATCGACGTATGACCATGGCAGCTTTGCTGGCGCCTTACGATCTCAGCGTGCTCGACTTGATCTCCTATGTCGGTCTTGCCGCCTGCGGCACTATGAGTTTCGGCTTATTGATCGGCATGCTGCTCGGGAGCAAATATGATCCGGTCGTCTCATGGCCGCACCGCAAGCTGCCGCTTTTCAAGGTACATAATGTTCTCGCCTATGTGACCTTGGTGCTCGTTCTCGCCCATCCTGCGCTGCTCCTTTTCGCGAATGGCCAGGGTTTCGGTCTACTCGAAATCCTGGTTCCCATTTTTGCTCCAAAACAACCGTTGGAGAACGCCCTGGGTGCAATCGCGCTATACGGGACGCTGGTTGTAGTAGCGACGTCTTACTTTCGAAAACGGATGACGTTCCGGCGCTGGAAAGTAATCCATTATACCAACTATCTGACCGTTCTCACCTTTGTGTTCCACAGCTTGTTGACCAACCCCAACCTCGACGGCAAGCAGATCGACTTCACGGACGGTGGCAAGCTGTTCGTCATCATATGCGTCATCGGCGTCGTGATCGCCATCGTCGGCCGGGCCTTCTACGCCGGCCGCGCCGCCCGTCAGGGTCTCACCACGGCTCAGGCGGTCCAGGCGTCAGCCGCTCGCTGGGAGGGCCGGCTGCGTGTGGCCCGCAAATTCATCGAGACCGGTGCGGTTCAAACCTTTCGACTCATGACCGAGGATGGCGGACCGCTGCCGTTCCGCTGGACTCCGGGACAATATCTCACGCTCGCATTCCAGACACCGACAGGTCCGATGCGACGCGCCTACACCATTGCCTCATCGCCCAACCAGAACCGTTTCCTGGAGATCACCGTCAAGCGCGAAGCTAACGGCAACGGCGGTTCGGCCTTTCTGCACGATCATGTCCACGAGGGAGAACTTCTTTCCATCGTTGGACCGCAGGGCAGCTTCACGTTCACGGGAGCGGAAGCTGAAGGCATCGTCATGATCGCCGGCGGCGTCGGCATAACGCCGATGATGAGCAAGCTCCGTCATCTCACCGAGTCGGCCTGGGACCATCCAATTATCCTGATCTACGGCGTCCAGACCTTGGCCGAGGTGATTTTCAAGGATGAGCTCTTAGCGCTCCGAGATCGACATCCCAACTTCTATCTGCATATCGTGCCGACCGAAATATCCAATCCGAACTGGACCGCGCCGTCGGGCTATATCGGACATGCCATGCTCATGAGCTTCGTGCCCGACATCGCCCGCTATCGCGTTCATGTATGCGGTCCAGCACCGATGATGAACGCGGTCGTCCCGATGCTGCTCCAACTCGGGGTCAAGGACGATGCCGTATTTACCGAGGCGTTCACGGTTTTGCCGAGCGACGACGGACCGGGTGCCGAGGAAGAGGTCACCATTACTTTCCAGCGCAGCGCCCGCACCGTGATCGCCCGCCGTGGCGAAGGCATGATCCGGGTGGCCGAAGCAAATGGCATCGCGGTCGACTACTCCTGTCGTACCGGCGAATGCGGCTCGTGCCGCTGCAAGCTTCTCGCCGGCGAGGTCGACATGCCGGACGGAACGGCCTTGACCACGAAAGAGCGTAAGGCGGGTCTGATCCTTGCCTGCGTCGCGCGGCCGGTTTCGGACGCCATCGTGCTGGACCTGTAATGCGGCAACGGTCGACCGCAGCCGTGGTCCGCCCGCCGGGGCAGTCGATCGTCGGGGCCACTTGCATCAGTGTATCTCGAAGCAAGGTCGCCCTCCTCGCTGCCCTGAGCCTCGCGGCTGCTATCTTGGGCGTAACTGCAGTGGGCTCGTGGTCGATCGCACGCGACCTGCCTGATGTGCGCAAGATCATCGAATACCGACCGCAAAAGGCCCATGCCAACCGGATGTTTGTCCCGGCAGGCGCCATACCGCAGCTCGTCGTCGACGCCTTCCTATCTGCCGAGGACAGTGACTTCTATCACCATCCAGGAATCGAGGTGCCTTTCGTGCTTCGGGACGTCCTCGTCAATCTGCTGCGGTTCGACTTGAACCGGCGCCCGATCGGCGCGTCGACGATCACTCAACAGGTCGTCACGAACCTCTTGCTCAACGACGAGGTCTCGCTCAAGCGCAAAGCTCAGGAAGCGGTCCTGGCCTTGCGCCTCGAACGCAGCCTCTCGAAGGATCGCATCCTCGAACTCTATCTCAACGAGATCTATCTGGGGTGCCGAGCCTACGGGGTGGCCGAGGCGGCGCAGCGTTATTTCGACAAATCGCTCGATCAGCTATCGCTGCCCGAGACGGCATTTCTGGCGGGTTTGCCGAAGGCGCCGACCCACTACAACCCGGTGCGCTTCCCCGATGCGGCCCGAGCCAGACGAAACTGGGTGCTAGACCGGATGGCTGAAGACGGGCGCATCACATCCGACAGCGCCTCTCGGGCGAAGACCGAGCCGCTTCATACGAGTGTCGCGGCGAAAGCACGATGCTGAACCCGTCGTTCGCGTCCGACGGATCGGCACGGCGGTCTTCCCGCCCCACAATTCTCTCGGCGTGACGATCGCGGTGGCGCCGGTCATGGACTTCGAGCAGATGAATCGTTCCCTCTTCGAGAGCCTCAACGCACCCGGAGATCTGTCGGGCTGGCCGCTCGGCCTGGCAATCGCCGCCTGCCAATACGCCATCGTCGGACTGGTGATCCTCTTGGTCCTGGCGTGGCTGAAAGGACGGCCCGGTGATCGCGCGCATCTGATCTATGTGGCTCTGTGCGCCGTCCTGGCGCTCGGTCTCAACTACTCCCTGGGCCTCGTCTATCCGCATCCGCGCCCGTTCATGGTTGGCCTCGGCCATACTTATCTGACTCATGCGGCCGACAGCAGCTTTCCGAGCGATCACGCCACCATCATGTGGACGTTCGTCTTCGGCTTGCTGCTATCGCCGGCACTCAGGAAGGCGGCCTGGGTTGCGGCCCTGCTGGCCGGTCTGACGAGTTGGGCTCGGATCTTCCTCGGGCTTCACTTCCCGTTCGACATACTGGGGTCGATCGCCGTCGCCCTCGTCGCCCTTGCCGCACTCACACCGCTGAAGTCGTGGATCGATCGAGTCTTGGCGCCTCGTTGCGAGCAACTGCACCGAGCCACGCTCGGTCGGGTCATCCGCCCGCCCGATGTCGATCATGCCGATCCCGCACGACGATGAGGAGCAAGGCATGAGCGACGGGACACCGCAGACCTGGCGCAACATGCCGCGCAGCGTGGTCGCGCTCGGCGTCGTCGCCCTATTCATGGATATCTCGTCGGAGACGGTCCATAGTCTCCTGCCCCTGTTTCTAGTCAATGTAATCGGCGCCAGCACCGTCACAGTCGGGATTATCGAGGGAGTGGCGGAAGCCACCGCCGCCGTCGCCAGGGTCTTTTCGGGAGCGATCTCCGACCGGCTCGGCAAGCGCAAGCTTCTGACGGCTTTCGGGTACGGTCTGTCCGCGTTGGCGAAGCCAATCTTCCCGCTTGCCGGTTCCGCCGCAGCCGTGCTCGCGGCTCGATTTTTCGACCGCATCGGCAAGGGCATTCGTGGCGCTCCCCGCGATGCACTCATCGCAGATATTACGCCTCAGGACATTCGCGGGGTGGCGTTCGGGCTGAGGCAATCGCTTGACACCGTCGGCGCTTTCGCTGGTCCCCTCCTGGCAATCGCCCTCATGGCCCTCTACGCCGATGACTTCCGCGCCGTATTCTGGTGGGCGGTCGTGCCGGCGGTCGTCGCGATGGTCTTGATGATCTTCGGTGTACAGGAGCCGGAGGGCACCAAGCAGAGCGGGCAGCGCGGTTGGCCGATCCGGCGCGCCGACCTCGTCCGGATGAGCGGGGCCTATTGGTGGGTCGTTGTCGTCGGTGTGGTGTTCACTTTGGCGCGGTTCAGTGAGGCCTTTTTGGTGCTCAAAGGGCAGGACGCGGGCTTGCCTGTCGCGCTGGTGCCGATCGTCATGGTGCTCATGAATTTGATGTACGCCGCTGTTTCGACGCCGGCCGGTGCATTGTCCGACCGGATTGGCCGTCGCAAGGTTCTGATCGCGGGCTTACTCGCGCTCGTTGGGGCCGACCTCGTGCTCGGGTTCGCTCCAGGGCGCGTAGGTCTGTTCCTCGGAGCTAGCTTGTGGGGTCTCTATATGGGCCTGTCCCAAGGTCTTCTATCGGCTCTGGTCGCAGACACCGCCCCGGCGGATCTGCGCGGCACCGCGTTTGGAATCTTCAATCTCCTCACGGGCGGCGCACTCCTCGTTGCGAGCGTATTGGCGGGCATCCTGTGGGCCCGCTACGGGCCGACCGCCACGTTCGCTGCCGGTGCCGGATTTGCGGCCATCGCCGCCATCGCGCTGACAACCGATCGCGGCCGGCGCATCCTGTAACCCAAACAGTATCAGCCGAGCCTTCTGGACCCGCCATGCCTTCGATTACCGACCTGACCGGGTTCATCGTCGCCCATTCGCACCTGGCCTATGCGGCGGCGTTCCTGCTCGCGCTCTCCGAAGCCGTGCTGGTAATCGAGGTCGTGGTCCCGCGCTCCGCGCTCGTAATCGGAATATCTGCCCTTGCGCCGCAGGGTCTCGTCAGCATCTGGCCGGTGCTGGCCGTAGCCCTCCTCGGAGCTGTCGCCGGGGATGGGCTGTCGTACTGGCTGGGGCGCCGCTTCGGCGCGGTGATCCTTAGCCGCTGGCCCCTGAACAGGTCGGTTATGGTCATCGATTGTTATGTCGGCGCTTAGGCTCCTTTCAAATGACGTTACGCCGCGCTCTCTACTACCTATACGAGCGCTGGCTCCTTCGACAAATCACGCAGCGCCGGATGCCACGCCACGTCGGAATCATTCTGGACGGCAATCGCCGGCACGGACGTGCTCTGGGCCTTTCGAACCCCCAGGCGATCTACGAGCTCGGGGCCAGGAAGCTCGATGAAGTGCTCGACTGGTGCGCGGAGTTCAAGATACTCGCGGTCACGCTTTGGGTATTCTCGCCCGACAACCTGCAGCGAGCCCCCGAGGAGGTCTCAGGCATCTTCGCAGCAATCGGTGCGAAGATGTCAGCGCTTGCTCACGATCCCCAGATCCACCGCCGCCGCGTGCGGGTTCGGGCCATCGGCGATCTCGCCCTCGTTCCTGAACGGACACTCGTGGCTATCAGGGCCGCCGAGTTCGCGACCTGCGCTTACAATGCAATGGAGCTCAACATCGCAGTCGGCTACGGCGGGCGCCAAGAAATCGTCGACGCGGTCCGAGCCGCCCTGACCGATATGGCGGCTCACGGCGCGACCTTGTCCGAGGCGATCCAGCATCTGACGCCAGAAGCTGTTGCCGAGCATTTGTACACGGCGGGCATGCCCGACCCCGACTTGATCATCCGCACAAGCGGCGAGGTTCGGCTGTCAGGGTTCCTGCTTTGGCAAAGCGTTCACAGCGAATTTTACTTCTCGGACGTCAACTGGCCGGCCTTCCGCCGGATCGACTTCCTGCGCGCCGTCCGGGCCTTCCAACAACGAGAGCGGCGGTTCGGCGTCTGATTGATCAGCACCAATCTCCAAGTGTCGCGCGTTTCCCTTCCATGGACGATCCCATTCTCGTCGGCGAAGGTGACCTGGAACGCGAGCTGGCGCTCGCTCGTGTCGCTGTGCGGGACCCCACGGCAGGCCTTTTCGGTCCCGCCTCCCTGATGTGGCGCGTAGACCGCGAAGCCGTGTGTTTCTTGGGGCACGGCGGGCACTCTTGCTGCAGCTCGCTCACCCATGGATCGCTACCTGTACGCGCTCAATCATCGGCGCTCGTGCTCGCAAACAGAGCCGGATCCTGCTCGAATTAGCTGCCAGCGGGTTTGCGTTCGCGCTCACATTAGCTGCCTCCATGCTCGCCATTATCGCACCGTGCTCGCCAACAGAGGTTTGTGCTCACGATCGGTGACAATGGGCTGTCGTGCCCGCGTGTGGCGGCTTCTCGCAAACCAACGTTTCTGACGAAGCCTGGCACGGGCTGCCCCGAACGTGCGTGTAGGCACATTCTCTTTCTCAAAACCGTTCTTGATCGCTCATTCTGAAAAGGCTACGGATTCGACGGCTTCTGAGAACGTGGGGCAGGCATGCGGGTCGGCTACGCCAGGGTGAGCACGACCGACCAGTCACCCGAGCTTCAGCTCGACGCACTTCGCTATGCCGGCTGCGAGAGAATGTTCACCGAGACGGCGTCCGGCGCAAAGGCGGACCGGCCTGAGCTTGCTCGTGTCCTTGATGACGTGCTGCGCAAGGGCGACGTGCTGGTGGTGTGGAAACTCGACCGGCTTGCCCGATCACTGAAGAAGCTGATCACGACGGCAGAGAACCTCGAGGAGCGCGGCATTGGCCTGGTGTCGCTGACGGAAAGCATCGACACCACGACACCAGGCGGCGTGCTGGTGTTTCACGTGTTCGGGGCGATCGCGCAGTTCGAGCGCGCGCTGATCCGCGAACGCACCGCCGCCGGTCTTGCCGAGGCCCGTCGCCGCGGCCGCAAAGGCGGCCGTCCTCCTGCTTTCAAGGCAGGCGACGTCACCGCGGCGCGTGCCCTGATGAAGGAAGGCACGCTGCCGGTGCGCGACGTGGCCAAGCGCATGGGCGTGTCCGTCGCTACCCTCTATCGCCATGTCGGCAAGCGCGGCGCTGGGGATGACATTGTGGACGGCTCCGTGGCGCATGGCTGATCGTTCGAAGCGACCGCCAGGCGAGGCGCTGGTGGACCTGCGCCGGCGCCTGGCACTGCTGGCGCCGCGCGACCCCGCCCGGTCCGAGGTGATCGCGCGGGCGGCCGAGGCGTATGGGGTCTCGGTCTGGACGATCTACCGGGCGTTGCGCGAACTGACCCGGCCGAAGTCGGTGCGGCGCTCCGACCATGGCTCGACCCGTGCGGCGCCCGCGGCCACGATGGAGCGATACGCCGAGATTGTCGCCGCGCTCAAGATCCGGACCACGAACAGTAAGGGGCGCCATCTCTCGACGGCGCGCGCAATCCGTCTGCTGGAGGAGGACGGCGTCGAAACACCGGACGGTCTGGTCCAGGCGCCCGTGGGCTTGCTCAAGCGCGCGACGGTCGACCGCGTGCTGCGCGCCTCGGGTCTGGACCATGCGCGCGTAACCCACCCGGTGGCCGCGGTCCGCTTCCAGGCCAAGCGCGCCAACGAACTCTGGCATTTCGACATGAGCCCGTCCGACCTCAAGCAGGTCGAGGCCCCGCTCTGGATCGAGCAAGGCCGTGGCAAGCCGACATTGATGCTGTTCTCGGCGGTCGATGACCGCTCCGGCGCCGTCTACGACGAATACCGCTGCGTCTATGGCGAGGACGCCGAGGCCGCGCTGCGTTTCCTGTTCAACGCCATGGCCCCGAAACCCGAGGCCGAGTTGCCGTTCCAGGGCATCCCGACAGCGATCTACATGGACAACGGCCCGGTTAGCCGCTCGAAGGTGTTCCAATCCGTGATGGGCAGCCTTGGCGTGCGAATGCTGACCCACATGCCGCCGTCGCAGGCCGAGCGCCGGACGCCCGCCCGGTCGAAGGGCAAGGTCGAGCGCCCGTTCCGCACCATCAAGGAGGTGCACGAGACGCTGTTCCACTTCCACAAGCCGGCGGACGAGGCGGAAGCCAACCTGTGGATGCGCCGTGCGCTCGTCACCTACAACAACGGCGACCATCGCAGCGAGCCGCACAGCCGGGTCGAGGACTGGCTGAAGCACCTGCCGGGCAATGGCGTTCGCGCGATGTGTTCGTGGGAGCGGTTCTGCGCCTTTGCGCGCGAGCCGGAGCGCCGCGGCGTCGCTGGCGACGCGACCGTCTCGGTCGAGGGCACCTCCTACGAGGTCGAGCCCGAGCTGGCTGGCGAGATGGTGACGCTCTGGTGGGGGTTGTTCGATCAGGAGTTGTATATCGAATTTGAGGGCAAGCGCTTCGGGCCATACCAGCCGTCGCGGGGCGCGGTGCCGCTTTACCGCTATCGGAAATATCAGAAGAGCCGGGTCGAGGAACGCCTCGACAAGGTGGTGCGGCTCGCCGACCAACTCGGGCTGCCGCGCGCCGCCGTCACCGGGAGAGACAGGCCCTTGCCGTCCCTGCCTCCAGGCGCCGCGTCGATGGTGGTGCGGCAGACGCCATTCCCGGAGCCGGCCGCCGAGGCCGCCACGTTCTCAACGCCGCTGGCAGCCAGGCTCGCGATCTCCGTCCAGCTCTCAAAGCCGCTCGGCAGCCTGCCCGAGCCCGATCGCGGTTTCATCGACGTCCTGCTGGCGGAAACGCTCGACCGGGATACCATCGCCGCGCGCGTGCGCGAGCACTTCAAGGCGGCAGGGAGAGGCTGATGCTCGCCGACGTGCAGGCGCACTTTGGGCTGACCCGGCCGTTCCACCGGGTCGGCAACTTCGAGACCGAGCACCAGCGTGCGCTCGTCCGCGAGGTCTGCGCGGTCGTGCAAACCGGCCGGCTGGTGGTCGTCGCGGGCCTGGTCGGCTCAGGCAAGACGCACCTGCTGACGCGCATCGAGGAGGAGCTCGCACGGTCCAACCGGATCGCGGTTGCGAAGTCGCTGGCGGTCGACAAGCGCCGCACGTCGCTGCCCTCCCTGATCGAGGCCTTGTTCTATGACCTGACGTCCGGCGACCGCAGCAAGATCAAGATCCCCAAGCAGCCGGAACGGCGCGAGCGCGAATTGCGCGATCTCATGCTCAAGAGCAAGCACCCGGTAGTACTGATCGTCGACGAGGCCCACGATTTGCACCACCAGACGCTGATCGGCTTCAAGCGGCTGATGGAGTTGGCGGCCGGGGCTGGGGTAGTCCTGTCGGTGCTGCTGATCGGGCATCCCAAGCTGCGCAACGACCTCCGCCGGCCGCAAATGGAGCAGATCGGCTATCGCACGACCACCTTCGAGTTCGAGGGCGTGTCTGGCAGCCGCCGCGAGTTCATTGGCTGGCTGCTGAAGGCCTGCGCCCAGGACGGCGTGAAGCCGGCAGACCTGATGGATGCGGACGCGGTCGAACTGCTCGCTGAGCGGCTGCGCACTGCTGTGAGCGAGCCTTTTATGAACGACGTCCGCTTATCCACGACATCCGGCGCTGCGGTCACCATACGCGGGCTCGCACCAGAGCTGAAGTCCAAGCTACGGATCCGCGCGGCCCACAATGCTCGCTCGATGGAGGCCGAGGCCCGGGCCATTCTGGAAGCAGCCCTGTCAGCGCCCGACGAGGACGCGACGGATTTCGGGGCCTTTGCCCGCGGCCTCTTCGCCCCCCTCGGCGGCGTCGAG
>JAABUM010005300.1_pt1 | contig 13649 bp, 15 predicted proteins | sample 5559161 | NCBI WGS metagenome assembly JAABUM01 (sample SAMN10711868, study PRJNA513369) | rock metagenome | isolation source: Antarctica rocks | place: Antarctica: Victoria Land, Siegfried Peak nord
GTCGCGCCGCCGCCCGACGTCGGGGCCACCTGGCACTGGTCGCGCTGGCGTCGCCGCCATCAGGCCATCGCTCGGTTCTACCACTATCGCCGCCGCGCGGCCAGCTAATTACAACTGTAGTACTAGTACACGGCGGCGGAAATGCCCCGGCGGTTCATGCGACGAGGGCCTTGCCTCGGCAGGTCCATTGGAACGGCTTGGCCATGGTGCGGTTGTAATACTCGATGAAGGCCAGCACCGTCGCCTGCAGGTCGGCGGGCGAGGCGAAGGAGCCGCGCCGGAGCAGCTTGCGGGCGAGGATGCTCAGCCAGATCTCGATCTGGTTGAGCCAGGATGAGTGCTTGGGGGTGTAGTGGAAGACAATCCGGTGGCCGGGGTCGCGCAGGAACGCCGCCCGGCTGGGCTGGCAAGCGAGGATGCCGCGCTGGCCCTTGACGCCCAGGTCGGTGTCCAGGCCCATGTCCGCCGCGACGAGGCGGACCAGCGCCTCGGACCGGTGGGTATTGAGGTTGTCGACGACGAAGTGCCAGCGGGTCGCGGCCGGGTCGGTCGCCATCACCCCCTGGATGTGGGTCAGGAAGTCGGCCTCGGTGCGCGTCGGGCCGCACGACGGCGCGACGATCGCGCCAGTGGCCACGTCGCGGCTGAGGATGAAGGTGCGGGTGCCGTGGCGGATGTACTCGAACTCCCGCCGCTCGACCTTGCCGGGGGCGAGGGGCAGGCCGGGGTGCGTGCGCTCCAGCGCCTGCACCCCGGTTAGCTCATCGGTACTCATAACCCGCTCCCCCCGCGCCGTCAGGCGCGGCGCGGCCAGGTACAGCCCGGACACGTCGGCCACCGCGGCGTCGAACCCCGCGCCCTCGGGCGGGGTCGGCTAGTAGCGGATGCGGTGCGGCTGGAGGTCCCCTTTTTGAGCAGCCGCCCGGCGGGGCGGGGCGACAGCCGCGCCACGAGGCCCCGCGCGATGGCCTCGTCGGCGACCTCGCGGCCGGTCCACTGGCCGATCGGCCGGGTGCCTCGCAGTCCAGCGCCACGATGCGGCAGCCGTGCTCGGCCGTGATCCGCGCCGGGGCACCGCTACGGGGCGCATCCGCCAGCCACTCCTCGACGCTCAGGTCGGCGAGCGCGATGGGCCGCAGGCCGAGCCAGCGCCCCCGCCAGCGCCGGGCGGCCTCCACCTCCACCCCCTCCTGCCGCGCGACCTGGGCGTTATTGAGGCCGACGGCGACGGCGAGAATGAGGCGGGCGTGCAACGCCACCTGCTTCGGCGTGGTGTGGCGGCGCAGCAACGCCTCCAAGCCCTGCCGCTCCTCGCCGCTCAGCTCGATCGCCGGCGGCCTCGGGCCACGCATCGTCTCCTCCTCACCGCGCACCGCCGCTCCCGCCAGGCGGCCGAGAGGAGCACTCTACCACAGGTACATTTCCGCCGCGCTGTACTAGCGACGCAACAGGCTCGCCCCTGACGCGCCCATCAGCAGGCCGAGCGCACCGGGACCGAGGAGGGCGACCGGCGCGGGGTTCCCGGCGACGATAGTGGCCGCGAAGGCGATGATCCCCATGGCCAAGAAGATCATGCCCATCGCCACGAAGACGTAGCCGATCTTGCCCGGTCGCGGCTGGCGCAGGTGCGGCGCCAGGTTGCGCCCGGTGAAATGGCCCGGTACGTACTGGTGGTCCTGGATCTCTTGCCAGTCGGCGGCGGCGGGATCAACCGGGCTGGATGAGGTACTGCGCGGCGTTCGCTGAGCCATAGTGCGCTCCTTCTGTCGATTGCGGCGGCTCTATGGCTTTGTAGCAGACGGTATGCCACTGTCGCTCGCGGCGCTCGCGAGCCACCGCGCCAGCAGGGTCACCACAAGCACCTCCCGGATACTGCCCGCGAGTTCCGGCTAAGTGTCGCTGTAGTAATGTGTATCGGCTGTGCGGGCTGGGCGTGATCCACCCTATGATTGCGTCGATTCTCTCGTGTAAATGAATGGCGTCGGCAACCTTGAGAGCCTGTCGCTCAATGGCCTACTCGCCGTTGTGTCAGGGACTTCTCTCGCGTGATCCTCGGTCACCGTATCTCCCGCCACACTTCCCGAGCGAACCGACGCACCAGTGGTAGCAGCCCTGAAACTTGTGCGTGCGGATATTGTTGCTGTGGAAGGAGATCACTGGACGCGTCGTAATACAGTGCGTCGTTGCGAGCGGCGACAGTCAGGAAACGGCTCAGGATGCTATACGTGGCGAAATAGGGCTTCGTCCGATCGGCCACTTGGTCAAAGAAGATGAGGCGTGCCTTGTGGGCGGACCTGTCCTGGATACCGCCGCCCGGCGACGGATAGGCCTTAATCGTCTTACCCGACGGGGCGTTCAATATCGTCCAACCCTCCGGAGGTACCTCATATCCACTGGCGGCGATGTGCGCACTCAGGATGCATTCGAAGGCGTGATAGGCATGGAACGCGGCCCCATCGGCGAAGCCCCACCGCAAGAGCCTGATCGCCATCCGCAGATGGCGTTGCGCCAGGCCGTACCACTTGCGCTTGATATCCGGCGGGACGGTACCCCCACTCATGCCCGGCTCAGCAAGGGGATCCCCAGGTCTTCCTCCCGACCTCTGGCCCGCGCCAGCGTGAGGGCACGTTGCCACTCGGGCAGCGTCTTCAGCTCGAACTGCACCAAAACATCCTCGTCATGCAGATCCGTGAACACCGTCTCCGCCAGTCGCACATAGAGGGTGAACGGGCGCTCATCCCCGTGGAGCACAATGTCGAGCACGACGTCATCGTAGGGTAGGTTTCGCAGGTCGATCCCTTCGCTCGCCCAATCGCCGCTCGCCAGTACCTGCTCGATCTGCTCGTCGAAATCAGTGGTCAGGCGTAGGAGAACCGTTTGCAGGACGGTCAGCAGCTGGCCGTACTGGCCGTCGAACCCGCGATTGTCGCGATTTGCCTCGCGCAGGCGATCACGGAGCAGTGCGAATCCTTCCAGGTCCGGTTGCAAGGGGCGTTCGTCCTGTGGGTGGCGACGTTCGAGCCGCTCCCGCAGCGTGTCCGTTTGAGAGGGGCGGAAGAAGAGGCGTAGCTGCTTGTACGCGGTGACCCGCAGCGGGTCGAAGCGCCAACGGTGTGGCCCGATGGGCTGGGCGATGCTGCGCAGGAGTCCCGGTACATCGACCGGCACCGGTTCTCGGTTAGGGTCGGTGGCGAGCCGCGTGAGCAGATATTGGGTGACCTCGCCTATGGTCACCTCGTCGCGATCACGGAGGAACTCGAAGGCGGCGTACCGCGCGCGGTCCACGGCTTCCAGGGCGGGATCGAGGGCCGTCTGCGATGCCATCACCCACAGCGCTTTCCCGCTCGGCGGTTGCCAGGTGGCGAAGCGCGGGCCTTTGAGGACCTGTTGCAGGTCGTCGCGCACCTCCGAGGCGTTCTCGTTATCGTCCCGGAAGGCGCGGCTGTTGAGGGCCTGCTGAATCACGCCGGAGGTGATCAGTTCGATATTCGCGCCGAGGTAGGCGACGATGAGGCGCTCAACCTCGTGCTCGAGATAGTTCGCCCGCGTCGGCAGCGCGAGCGGCTGCGGCAGCCGGTAGAGCGCCTCGAACCGCCGCGGGGCCATCTTGCGGAAGTTGAGGTACATGTCCCCTTTAGGGTTCACCCCCGGGCTCTCGATCTGCCGTGTCGAGGGGATGCCCACGTCCTGCCAGATGGCGTTCACAAAGCGTAGCCCACTCGCCTCGCAGGCGGCGACAATTGTCTGCCACAGGCTCAGATCGCGATGCTTGTAGACGAGGGTAAACCAGCGCTCGCCCTTCAGCGCGCGTGCGATCGACTCCACTGAGGCGGCAAAGTCTTGCTCGAACCGCTCACGCGTCTTACCCTGCTTCGGGTCGATCAGCAACTCCGCCTGCCGGTCCTCGTCGGTGATACGCATCCCTAGCCAGGCGGCCCAGAGCGTGGACAGGTCCAGGAAGCGGATGTCGTTCGAGTAGGGCGGATCGGTGAAGCAATAATCGAGCGCCCCTTCGCCGATCACCTCGTGGATCCGCGCGGCTGGAACGTCGGCGAGCACGAAGTTCTGCGCGCTATACCGGCCCCCGATGAGGCGATTCGTCTCCGATTTGGCCTCGCGCACCGCCGCGACGCGGCGCTCGAACACTGGCCAGACCCGATGCTCGTGGAAGACCTTGTCCGAGGCGAGCGAGTAGCTGAAGCGACGCAGGAAGTTCGCGTTGCCCCGGTACTGCGAGCCTGGGGCGTCGGCGCCACGCCCGGCGAACGTCCGATTTGTGAACCTTACCGTGTTTGCCAGTGCCACGCGCAGCAGATCCCGCGCCGTAGCATCCTCAACACGGTTGATTGCCTCACGGAGCAAGGCCAGCCCGGCCAACTGCCGCGGCGTGTGCAGCTCGTCCACAGTCACGGCACCGGCACGCCGTACCCCTGACGGGATCGGGTCGCGCGGATAATCGAGCGCGCGGAGTAGGCTATGCAGCTGATCCTGGGTGAGTTCGTCCAAGCCGTTGATGGCGACCTGGGCGGCCGCGCGTACTTGCTCGTAAGCCAGTTGCAGAGCGGCGAGATCGACCGGGGCGATCGCCGTCATGTGCGTGATGAAGCGAGCCACGGGGTTGATATCGCTCGCGATGGCTCGTCGGCCCAGGACGAGTGCCTCGACAGGCGTGACTCCGCTGCCAGCGAATGGGTCGCATACCAGATCGCCAGGCACCGTGTAGTGCTTGATGTATTCCTGTACCACCTGCCACGGCTTCTTGGCGAAGAAGGGGAAGAAGCCGAAGTGGCGCGCGCTACCTTTCTCCCGCGGCCGATAGGGCACGCTGAAGTCGATCGGCGCATCGGGCACGCCGACCCCGTCGTGCTCGGGGGGCGGCCCGGCGCGGAGAGCCGTGCTGGCCATGATTATGCCACCTCCTGCAACTTCGCCACCTGTTCATGGATCGGGACAAGCAGCATCTGCCCCCGATGCTTCAGCACGTCGACTACCTCGCCGTCGCTGAAGGCGTAGTAGACCGAGTACCCATCCGTGAGCAGATATGTCTCCGACGCGTACAGCTGGATGTCATGCTCCCGTAAGTTGCGGGCGACTTGCTGCATCTGGCTTGGGGTAAAGCCCCGTCGTCGCAGATCAGCCAAGATCAACGCTTTAAGAGCATCGGTTGCGCTGTAAAACGAGGCGGGCTGACCAACAGCGGCATCGGGGTCACGGAGCGTGGGATTGACCAAGCCGATTTCCGCCCAGTGGGTCACTTGCTTCCGAGTCAACCCTGTAAGCCGTATCAGCTCCGGTACGGTGTAAAGTCGTTTGGTCAGTCGTTCACGGAGCGGTTTCCCGTCGGCTACTAGCATCGCTGGGGTTGCAACACCTTGCTCATTGATCATGTACTTCTCCATAAGCAAAAGCAACTGCTTTTGGTCATGGTAACGCACATGCTATCGATTAGCAAGAGGAGTAATTTGTACGCAGCTCAGATGCTATGAAGGCCAACAGACATGACAATAATTTGCCCCGCCGGCACTACGGCCACGCGTCGAGGTCCGCAGCCTCAGCGGGCTCCGTAACGGGGGAGAAGGTGCCCGCGTCCCGCGTCCACACCACCTCAAGCGTCTGTCCGACGGCCAGGGACCACGATTGCTCCTCGCCGGGACCGTTGGCGGTGCCGACCTGCGGGACGATCAGGCGCGTCTCTTGCACCAACCAAGTGCCATCGCACCGCAGCGCGATCCGCCCGCTACCGGGGAAGAAGGGCCGCTCGACGGTGCCGATATCCGATAGGCGCGCGTCGCTCGGCTACATCGTCACCTCCGATCGTGCGTGGTCGCGTTCTCCCTCTGGCCCCAACGTTAGCGGTCACCCCACCCGGTCAAGGGCGCTGTGCGCCGCCTGCTGCGGTTGCACCCTTGACCGGGCGAGGCCCCGACCGCCGTGCCCCCCAGCAGAGGGCGAAGCGACGGTGGCTCCACACGGTAGGGCGCGCGATGGGGTGGCCCGATTGCTTGCGAGGATCAGTGGTGCGGCCTGCGGGCCGCGATTGCGAGAGGGCTCGCTCGGGCTCACCACCGGTAGGGGGCGGCCTCAATCATCCCGACCCTCAGTGGTCGCGCGGCGCGGTCGGCCCCCGCGATGTGGACGCAGCTTGTACGCGGCCACATCCGTAACGTGAATCGACCAGTCGCGCCCGAACTTCGTCGCCGGCAGGCGGCCCTGGAGGATGGCGCGGCGGACCGCACTCGGGTCCATCTCCAGTACCCGCGCCGCCTCGATGGCGGTGAGCATCGTTCCCGGCATCGTTTCCCCTCGCACCTCAGTCGCACGCACATCTGCCCAGCATAATAACGCGCTAGCGTGTAATACGCAATGGGGCGATTTCCCCAGCTATAACGACAAAGACGCTTGACAAGATACACGCTAGAGTGTATAATAAGGGTGTCGAAAGGCCCCACGGGAACGCCGGGAAGCAGACCCCGTGAGGCCATCAGGATACCGGGGCCGAGGCCCCAGAACAGGAAGTGTAGCATGATCCGCACCTTCGCCAAGCCCCAGGAAGCCCGCGCGATCGAGGCCCGCGCCCGCGCCCGCAGTTGCGGCGTCCGCATCGCCGTCGTGACCGAGGCCCGCCGCTACTGCACCCCCGCCCGATCCGAGCCGGGCACGACCTACACCATCGCCCGCACCCCGATCGGCTGGGCCTGCTCCTGCCTCGGCTACTGCCACACCGGCGTCTGCAAGCACCTCGGCGCGGTCGAGCGCCGGGCGGCGCGCGAGGGCTGGGTATTTGGCCGGATCGCCCCGCTGGCCCGCGTCGCGTGCTACATGCCCCTCGACCCGCCGACCCCCGACCCGGAGCCCGACCCGGAGCCGCCGACGCCCGCCGGGGGCGCGGCGCGGCCCCGCTCGCTCGACGAGTACCGGGCGCGCGGCGCGGCGGCCCTGGCCGACCTGTACGGCGACGCGGCCTAGCATTGTCGTGGCCGGGGGTACACCCGCTCCCGGCTCCCACGTCCATCCTCAAGCACCGGCACTCTCTGGCATCGCCATATGGGAGGGAACGATGATCGAGCGCTTGCTGCGCGCCCTGCTCGCCGAGTTGCTCGCCGCCGGCGTGCCCGCACCCCTGGGCCAGCCGCTGACCCTGGCCGCCGTATGGGCCGACCTCGCCCGCCTGGCCGGGGAGGAGCTGCCCGCCGACGTGCTGGCCCTCCTCGATGGTCCTGCGCCGCGCACCCCCGCCGACCGCGACGCCTGAGCGCGCCCACCCGTATACGATACCCGTAGCAGGAAGGAGCATACTCATGATCGATCAGCAGCACGAGCCTACCGCCGCCCAGGAGCGCGCCCAGGAGCGCCTGGCCGCCGCGCTGGCCCTCCTCGACGCGGGGATTGGGGCGATCGTCGACGGCGCGAGCTTCCGCGCCTACCTCGCCACGCTGGCCCGCTTCCCGACCTACTCCGCCCGGAATGTGGCCCTGATCCACGCGCAGCGCCCGGACGCGACCCGCGTCGCCGGGTACCGCGCCTGGCAGGCGCTCGGGCGGCAGGTCCGCACAGGGGAGCGGGGCATCCGCATCCTCGCCCCCTACCGGCGTGTCCTCGCCGCGGGCGACGAGGATACCCCCGCAGGCGACGGCGGCGCGCTCGTGACCGGCTTCGGGGTGGCGACCGTCTTCGATCTCGCCCAGACCGAGGGGACGCCCCTCGACGAGGCCCCGGCCCCGCATCTGTTAGCGGGCGCGAGCGACGCCGGTACGTGGCTGTGGGACCGGCTGGCGACCTTCCTCGCCGCCGAAGGGATCGCGCTGGCCCGCGAGGAGACCGGGCGAGCGAACGGCTACTACGCCCCCGCCGAGCGGCGCGTCGCGGTCCATGCGTGCCTCACCGGTGACCAGGCGGCCAAGACCCTCGCCCACGAGTGCGCGCACCACGTTGCCGGGGCGCGGGCCGGTGTGAACACGATGGACGCCGAGACGATCGCCGAGGGCGCGGCCTTCGTCGTCCTGGCCCATTACGGGATCGACGCCAGCGGCTACACCTTCCCGTACGTCGCCCGCTGGGCCGCCGAGCGGGCGGTCCTGACGCGCAACCTGGCGGCGATCCGCGCCACGGCCTCCACGCTGATCCACGTCGCCACCGGCGGCACGGGCGCGGCGCTCGACGCCGCCGCCTGATCGGGGGGCTGGGTGCGGCGATGGGCGGGTCTGCGCTTGTCGCCGCGCCCGAAAGGGGAGGGAGGGAAATGGTCATGATGCGGCAACTCCGCACAGTGGCGAAGATGTGGTACCGCGCCGACCATGCGGTGGTGAACGTGGGGTACGCGCTGGTCGCCGGGTACCCCGCCGGGCTCCTGAAGGCGTGCGGCGTGTCGGCGGGCGCGATCGCCAGCGGCAAGGTGAGCGGCGGGAATCTCGTCGTCGCCTGGGCGAACGAGTGGGGCTATTTGCTCGAACCGGGCGAGGACCTCCGCGCCGACCGGGCGCGGGCGGTACTGCTGGTGCCGGGCGCTTCCTACCGCTGCACCCTCGCATTCGCGCCGGACACCCCGGAGGGGTGGTTCGTCCCGCCGCTGTAGCGGATCGAGGACCCGCGTCGGGCAGCGTCAAGCGTGGCGGTGGGCGCGGGGGAGGGCATCGACGGCTAGCGGGCGTTGCACCCGACCGCCGGGCCGCGACTACGACCACCTCGCCCGGTCGCTCGTCGGCCCCCACCTCGTCGCCTTCGCCGTCGTCCCGGCGACCCGGCTCGTGCGGGTGTTAGCATCGGACACTTAACACCCCCACCGGGATCATGACGCGCAGGGCGACCCATGAGCGGGGGGACACGCACCGGTGGGGGCGTCGAGCGCTCGGCTCCGGTTCTTCATGCCAGGGTCGGCGCGGCGCGGCATCACGGCCGGTGGAGCCCCCGGAACTCGGCGCGTGCCCGGAAGAGCAGCGACTTGACCGCGGCGGGCGTCAGGCCGAGCCGCGCGCCGATCGCCGCGCAGGAGAGGCCGCCGTACTCCCGCAGCACGAGGGCCTGGCGGTGGAGCGGCCGCATGGCCCGCAGCGTGCGCGCCACCGCCGCGCGCGTCTCCATGTCCAGGACGCGGGTCGCCGGGTCGGCCAGCCGATCCCGGTCCACCGGCTCGGGCACCCGCTCGTCCCAGGCACACCGTCGCGCGCGCTGGCGGTGCCAGTCGGTGCTGGCATTCGTCGCGATCCGGTAGAGCCAGGCTTTCAGGTTGAGCTGTGCTGGCCGTTTACTCTATCCGCGCCGAAGTCTTGGCACTTCGGCTCCCAGATTCCTGGCGGATCACGCTGGATGGAGTAAACGGCCAGCACAGGCATCCTCTCGCTTGATGACACGCGCTTCGTCCTCCATGGTGATGCACTCGGCCGTGCGATGGACTGCGGGCGGGCTCGGCAGCGGTGTGCAGACGACAGCACGCAGCCGCGCATCGGCACGACCGGGCGACCGCGCGGTCGCCCGCGTCCGGGCGCTCTCACGGGGACCCCTTCTCCGCAGGAAGCGAGTGCGGTCGCGCGATGGTCTGTCGCTGTGGGTGCCGCGCGACTTCTTGCCCCGTATCCCCCGGGGTCGTGGCAGTGTCCGCGCCCTATTCATCGCTCCCGGCATCGTCATCCTCGGGCGCTTGGTAGCGGAAGTAGCGCTCGTACAATTCGCGGTAGTGGCCGTCATTGCGCAGGAGCGCGTCGTGCGTCCCCTGTTCCAGCATTTGCCCCTCGCGCATGACGACGATCCGATCGGCGTGGCGCACGGTCGGCAGGCGATGCGCGATGACGATGGCGGTGCGCCCGCGCACGAGCGCCGCGAAGCCCTCCTGGACCAGGGCCTCGGTGATCGGATCGAGGCTGGCCGTCGCCTCATCCAGGATGAGGATGGCGGGGTCTTGCAGGAAGACGCGGGCGAGCGCGACGAGTTGGCGCTGGCCCGCCGCGAGTCCCCGGCCCAATTCGCCGACAGGGCTGTCCAGCCCTTGCGGCAGTCCCGCGAGCCAGTCTCCCCCGGCGACGCGCCGCGCGGCCGCCAGCACCGCGTCGTCGGGCGCATCCGGCCGACCATAGCGGATATTCTCGGCCACCGTCCCGGAGAACAGGTACGGCGTTTGCGGCACGATGCCGAGCCGGGCGCGATACGCGTCGAGGTCGAGCGTGCGGATGTCGCGCCCGTCGACGAGGATCTGCCCCGCCTCGAACTCGTACTCGCGGGCGATGAGGCGGGCGACGGAGGTCTTGCCAGCGCCGGTATGGCCGACGAGGGCGACCGTCTCGCCCGCCGCGATCCGCAGATCGAGCGCGTCCAGCGCCGGCGCGCCGGCCCCGTAGCGGAACGTCACCCGTTGCAGCTCGATCCGACCTGCCAGCCGCGGCGGGGGCTGCGCGCCGGCCTGCGCCACGGTGGGCGGCGCGTCGAGCAGCGCGAACAGGCGCTCGCCCGAGGCGAACCCTTGCTGCACCTGTCCCCAGGACGAGGCGAGGCTCGTCAGCGGCGACCAGAACAGCGCCACGCTCTGCGCGAAGAGGTACCACTCGCCCGGCGTGAGCGTGCCGGCGAGGACGGCGCGCCCGCCGACGAAGATGACCGCCACCGTGCCGAGGCCCACCACGGTGAGCATGAACGGGAAGATGCCGCTGAGGAGCAGGTTGAGCCGTCGCGCGGCGTCGAACCAGCGGGCGTTCGCGCGCGCGAAGTCGGCGCGGAGTGCGCCCTCCCGGTGGAAGTTGCGGATGACGGCGATCCCGCCGAGCGATTCTTGCAGCTGCGCGGTGAGCGCCGCCAGCGCTCGCTGCTGGTCGCCGGCACGGCGGCGCGCCAGTGCGCGGAACGCGCGCGTCACCGCGACGATGAGGGCGGCCAGCGACGCCGTCACCAGGGTCAGGCGGAGATCGATCGTCAGGAGCACGCCCATCAGGAAGAGGAGCAGCAGCACTTGCCCGCAGAGATCGAGGGCCAGTTTGAGCAGATTGGCGAAGGCCTGGGCGTCCGCGACGATCCGGCTCACGAGGTCGCCGGTCGTCCGCGCGTCGAAGAAGGCGCGCCCCTGCGCGAGCACCGCCGCGAAGGCCGCCTCGCGCAGGTCGGCCACCAGCGCCCCGATCACCCCGAAGGCGACCCACTGGCGCACGAGCCCGCCGCCCCACGCGGCGACGCCGACGGCGAGGATCGCCGCGATGAGCAGGGCGGTCCCGCTCCTCCTCGCCCGCGCGACCGAGCGCGTCGATGCCGCGCGCGAGGAGGAGCGGGAAGAGCGCGCCGAGCACGGCACCGAGCACGGTGGCGATCGCGACGAGGACGATCCCGCGCATGGAGGGGCGCAAGAATCCCCAAGTGCGGCGTGCCACGGCGCGATCGCTCGACGTGCGGTCGGGTTGGTCGTCGCGGAGTCCCTGCAGCAGCTGGGCCATCTCGCCTCCTTGTCAGCGGTATGCCGCGTAGATTCGACGATAGATCGCGCAGCGATTCATCAGGTCCTCGTGGCGTCCCTGATCGACCATCCGGCCGCGGTCCAGGATTACGATCCGGTCGGCGCGCCGTATCTCGGCGAGGCGGTTGGTGATCAGGATCGTCGTCCTTCCGGCCCGGAGTCGCCGGAGCGCCTGGCGCAGCAGCGCATCGGTTTGGCTATCTACGGCGGAGGTGGCGTCATCCAGGACGAGAATCTTGGGCTCGGTGAGCAAGGCGCGGGCAACCGCCAGGCGCTGGCGCTGCCCGCCGGAGAGGGTGGTGCCGCGCTCCCCGATGATCGTGTCGTAACCGGCAGGGAGGCGTGCGATGAACTCGTGGGCCTGCGCCTCGCGCGCGGCCCGCTCGATCCGGGCGCGGTCGATGCCCGGGCCGCCGCCGAGGGCGATATTCTCGGCGATCGAGCGCGCGAAGAGGGTCACGTCCTGCTCGATGATCGCGATCTGCGCGCGCAACGCGCCGACATCCCAGTCGCGCAGATCGACGCCGTCCACGGCGACGCGCCCGCCGACGGGGTCGTAGGTCCGATTGAGGAGCTTCACGATCGTGCTCTTGCCCGCGCCGGTGGCCCCCACGAGGGCGATCGTCTCGCCCCGGCTCGCGGCGAACGACACCGCCTCGAGGGCGGGCGCATCGTCGTAGGCGAAGCGCACATCCTCGAACGCGATGTCCCCGCGCACCGTCGCCCGGTGCCCGCCCGAACGCCGCTCTTGCGCGCGACCATCGTCCAGCACCTCGACGATGCGCCGGACGCTCGACAGGCCGAGGCGGATCAGCGGCACACTCACGCCCAGCGCCTCGACCGGCTGTTGCAGCAGGCCGATCAGGCCCAGGTAGGCGACGAGCTGGCCGACAGTCAGCCGGCCCGCGGAGACGAGGAGCAGGCCGTGCAGCAGGCCCCCGACCAGGGCGACGTTCACGAGCAGCGGGGGCAGGTACAGCGCCTGGGCCTGCCCGCGCCGGATGAAGGCGTCGCGGTAGTCGCGCGCCTCCCGCGCGAACGCCCGCCCCTCCCGCTCTCGCTGCCCGGCGGCGGCGATCAGGTCGATCCCCGCGAGGGACTCCGCCAGGCGGGCGCTCAGCGCGCCCGCGCGCCGCTGCAGGCGATCCGAGACCGGGCCGAGCCGGCGATTGTGCCGCCGCACCGCCAGGGCGAACGCCGCGAGGAAGAGGGTCGGCGCGAGCAGGAGTTGCGGGTCGAGCGCGCCGATGACGACGAGCGGCAGGAGCGTGCCGTACGCGGCGATGAGGAGGAATTCGAGGCCCGGCTGGAACAGCTGCTTGATCTGCCCGGCGTCGCCCGTCGCGCGCGCGAGCAACTCGCCCACGCGCCAGCGGTCGAAGAACGCCTGCCCCTTGCTGAGCAGGCCGCGATAGAGCGCCGCGCGCACGTCGCGCTCGACGCCGTTGCCGATATATTCGAGCGTGTAGGTGGTGGCGATCCCGATCGCACCGCGCACCAGCACGACGAGCAGGAGGATCGCGACGAGGCGGGTGAAGGAGTGGACATCGGGCGCCGCGCGCAGGATGGCATCGAAGCTCGCGCCGCTGAGCCGCGGGATGGCGACGGTGAGCGCCTGCCAGGCGAAGGTGCCGACGAGGTAGATCGCGAGCGCCGCCCGATACGGCGTGAGGTGTCCTCGCAGCCAGGGACCGATCCGCGTCGGGCCCGTGCTCGCCGATGTGCTGTCGACAACGCCCTCTATGCGCATCTTTCCTCCATATCGCTTCGCCACGATCATCTATGAGGATTGGTGGGTTTCTTGCTTAAGGCCTCACGTGAGCAAATTTCAAGGCAGGCAAAAGGCCGGGTGGCAGCTAGCCAAAACCCGGCCCTATTCACGCGAATCTTCTGCGAGGCGATGTTCTAATCGCCTACTGCTTCGTCACTATAGAATACCCAATAGAATACCCACCAGCAAATTGTCAACAATTTTGACGGAGGCAACACGAACGCATTTCGACTGGCCGTCGCGCTGCGACCGCTCGAGTTATTGCCCGAGTGATGCTATAGGGGCCACCCTTGCAGTGTCGACGATAACTGAGGACGCGCCGGAGTACTACAGTTGTAATTAGCTGGCCGCGCGGCGGCGATAGTGGTAGAACCGAGCGATGGCCTGATGGCGGCGACGCCAGCGCGACCAGTGCCAGGTGGCCCCGACGTCGGGCGGCGGCGCGACCCA
>JAABUM010005303.1_pt1 | contig 13648 bp, 14 predicted proteins | sample 5559161 | NCBI WGS metagenome assembly JAABUM01 (sample SAMN10711868, study PRJNA513369) | rock metagenome | isolation source: Antarctica rocks | place: Antarctica: Victoria Land, Siegfried Peak nord
GGCCGAGGATTCGAGTGAGGCTTCCGCGCGTCGTCTCGGCGACCCCGCTTGTTCCCGGACCGTCCGCCGTGTCCACTTCGGGGAAGAAGATCGACCAGGTGGCGGTGACCGCGTCCAAGGGCGCGGAGAAGGTGCTCGGACCGAGCACGACGGCACTTGACGAGATCGCGCGGATGGCCCAGAGCGGCTTCTGGCGCTGAGCGGTCGCCGCCGCCCGGACCGGGGAGGGGGGAGCGTGCGATACTGAGGCTCTGTCGGGGCGTGGCGCAGCCTGGTAGCGCGCACCGTTCGGGTCGGTGAGGTCCCCGGTTCAAATCCGGGCGCCCCGATTCATGGAAACCCTCGCTTCGGCGGGGGTTTCCGCGTTCTGGGCTAGGTCCGCGTCGGACCGCTTTGCCGTCCCGCCAGCCGCGCTACTGCCCATTACTGCCCATTCACGCCCCTCTACGAGCGCGCGGAGGCGGTCCCGCTCGCCCGGATCGCGGCGCATCATGTGGGTGTAGACCCGCAACGTGAATGCGGGGTCGGTGTGCCCGAGCTGGCCCATGACGTGCGCCGGATCGTTGCCAAGGGCCACGAGCAGCGAGGCGTACGAGTGCCGCAGCTTGTGCGGAGACAGCCCGACAGGCAGCGGCGCGGACTCCCGCTCGGCCAGCAGCTCGTCCGCCTTGCGCACGACGGGAGCGACCACTCGCTGCCGCAGGTTGTGGCGGTCCCGGCGCTTTCCGCTCGAGGTCACGAACACCGGCTCATCGAGGCCGTGCGTGCTCCTACTCGCCTTGTACGTCGCGAGTTCGTCGCGAAGGATCGGCAGCAGGTCTACTTCGCGAACACCCGCCTCGGTCTTTGCGCGACCTACATAGAGGCGACCGTTCGCTAGGTCGACGTCGCGCCAGAGCAGCCCGGTGACCTCCTCGGCGCGCAGGCCCGCGAAAAGGAGGACCGCCACGGCCGCGCGGCGCCCACTGGTTTGCGCTCCGCGGGCACGGTCTAGGGCGCTCGCCGCCTCGAGGACGACCGCCAGGTGCTCCGCGGTGTCGAGATGAACAGGTCGAGGCCGCGCCGCCTTGAGTCGTCTCCGCCGGCCGGAGGCGGGGTTTCGCTCTAGGTGCCCGTACTCGACGGCGACCTCGAGGATCTGTGCGAGCAGCGCGAGCGTCATGTTGATCGACCGCGCGCCGAGGTGGCCTTCGCGCACTTTGCTCGCCCGGTAGTCGTCAACCGAGCGAATCGTGATCTCCGAGAGTCTGTGCTGGGCGAAGTAGGGGAGTAGATGGTGGGTCAGGTCGTTTCGGTAGCTCCGCGCGGTGTTGGTCGCTATCTGGGCTTGCTTCGCGGCGAACCACTCGGATGCGAATGAGTGGAAGTCCGGGTCGACGGGCTGCTGGTGAACCTGCGTGCGGGACGGGGGTTTCCAGATGCCGCGCCGCACGTCAGCGAGCACGTTCGCCAGCTCTTCCTCCGCCGTGCTGCGGCTCCAGCCCTCACTGCTCGCGCCAACGGTCACGTACTGCCGCTGGCCGTAGGCCCGGAATCGGAGCGCGTAGGTGACTCCGTTGGCCGTTCGCTTCTCGAGCACTTGGCCGGTAGCTGGGCGTGGCATCAGATTGCCTCCTCGTCCTCGGTCGGCTCGTGGAAGGTGCGCTCGAGGTCTGCGATCGGCCCGTTGAGCTCGGTTTTCCGGTAGAAGCGGTAGCGCACCTGGCCGCAACCGTTGGGTTCCGGCGCACGGCAGAGCTCGCCCTCATTGAGCAAGCGCATGAGCGCCTGTCGCGTAGTGCTGTCGTAGACGGCGCCGTGTCCGAGCCGTTCCGTGATTTTCGCGGTCACTCCCCTGACTGTGAGCGATCGTCGCCAAGTAGCTCGACGATCAGCCGCGCCCGATCGAGGCGCGAGAGGTTCCGCCACGTTGCCTGATTCGCTCTCGATTCGATTTCGCGCTCGCGCCACTGCTCGAGCTGGGTCGCCGGCGCGGCAGTCGAAGCGCTGTCTTCCTTCTCCGCCATCGCCTTGAGGTGGTTGAGCGCGTTGTGCAGGATCAGCCCCGACCCGGGCTCGGTGCGAAGCAAGAGTGTGCGGAGGGAGGCTCGCGCCTCTTCGATCATCTCGCGGTAGTCGTCCATCGTCAGCTCCTCCTGTGTCGGAGGCGCCGAAGGGAGCCGCTCTGGCGAGGCGGGCACGCCGCCGGGGTGGGTAGCGTGCCGGTCGCGCCGAAGTCTCGTCACTTCGGTGCCACGGGGCCCGGGCTGTACCACCAGTCGCGGGCCCCACTTATGTGTGCTGGCGCAGCCTACGCCTGGTGCTGGACGTCCGCAAGACGGGCATCGCGCCAGGGGCCGCCTTGACCGGCATGCGAACGTGTGTTCGTGACCAGCGAGGGGAGTCCGTACACACGATTCCAGCGCGCGCTGACGACCGGGAACCTGCTGCTCGTGCGAGCCGCGGCGCTCGAGCTGCCCCGCGTCGATCTCCCTGACGCACTGCGAATCTGCCTGGTAATCCATCGCGGCGACCCGGAGCGATACGAGCAAGCGGCGATCAGGTGGCTCGGACGGCTGTGCCTCGAGCACCCTGCGATCGACTTCAACGATCTCGCGGAGGGCTTGGCGGCGCTCCGGGCGCTGCCCTCGCAGCCGGTGCCTGCGCTCGACTCGCTCAGGGCGCTCTGCACGCGGTGCGGACTCGACGCCCGTGGGCTGCGCTGAGCCAGTGGCGCGCGTCATGGCGCGGCGACGCGCCTTCGCGCTGTTCGCTCGAGGGGCCTCCACCGCGCTCGCCACGAACACTCCTCGCCGGCCAAGCAGGAAGTGCAGAGGCCGATGGTCTCGATGGTCGCCGCTAGGTCATCGAGGGATCGCACATCGACGCGGGTCAGTTGAACGCGCGCAGCGCAGCACTCGCAGGTGAAGATCGGCTTGACGAGGGGGGCGGTCACGGGCGGCCAGCGGCCCGACGGATCAGCGCGTCCATGCCTGACTTGTCCGCGGCCGGCGCGGCGGCCTGGGCCGGGGTAGCGGCCGGCGCATCGTTAGAGGTCACTTTGTCTGCGAGAGCGCGAGCGATGTCTTCATGGCCGGCTTCGGCGAGCGCTTCGACGAGCTGGGTGTCCGTGAGCGTCGTGTCGATCTTCATGGGATGGGTCCTTTTTCGAGTGGTTTCGGTGGGACTAGTGGAGAATGGGCTTCAGGAGCCCGAGGTGCTCGGCGAACTGGCGTGGCATCGGGACCTGACGTGGCGCCCTCCCGCCACAACTGCCCGAACGCCCAGGTTCCGCGATCTCGCGTGCGGTCTGCGCCAAGATCTTCTCCTCATGCAACGAGAGCGGCGTCATGTTGCGCTTGAGCTCGCGGCCCTTATGCGTCTCCAGAAGGGCCCTCCACGAACCGTGCCGGCTGATCCGTGCATACGCCGCCTGCGCCTCCTGTAACGCTGCCTTCTGCGTCACGTCGGACGGGTCCTGATACGCGGCCTCAGTCCGTTCGAGCGCCTCGTACGCCGCCACGGCGTCTGCAGCCTGCTCGGCCAGCAGCTCGTCGAAGTGCTCCTCCACGAACCGACCCGCATCGGCACGCGCCGCGATCGCCTCCTGGCGGAACGCGTTGTCGTACTGATACTCCGGCGCCGCCTCCATCGCGGTCGCTCGCGCGCCGAGCTCGGCCCAGCGCGCAAGCGCGACCCCGGCGCCGTCTGCTCGTCCTTCGTAGCGGTCGTCATCACGCCGCACTCCTTTCGTTGTCTGTCTTCTGGATTTCAGTTGCGTGATCGAGTGCGCGGCCAAGCTCGCTGCGCGAATAGCGAATCCACATCTCCGAATGGGTCGACCGGTAGCTCCGATTCGATCGGCTCGGCGGGCAGGCGACGCAGCAACAGCTCCGCCGCGCGGATCGATCCTCGCCGCGCCGCAGCCTCAAGGACACGCACAAGGTCTGCCTCGCCGAGCGGGGCAACAGCACGAACGCGAGCTGCCTCCAAAGCATCCGCGAACGAGCTCGCCGCGTCGTCTCCCCCGTGCTCGCCGCGCAGCGCCCAACGGCGAACGGTCTTCGGCGTCACGCCGACGCGCTCGCTCGCCTCCTCAAGCGAGACACCCGCCTCGATGAGGCCAAGCAGCCGTGCGCGACGATCAGCGGTGAACCGACTAGCCGCCATGACTACGCCACCCCGCTTTCCAACCCGGTTTTTTCGCGGCGAACCTGCGTGCGGTCGGGAAGCGAGGCGGCCCGGAGGGGGTGCGCCACCCCCCACCCATGCCGCAAAGCGGCTCACCCCGCACCCCCGCAAAATCCGGTCGGCGCGCGCGACGAGTGGCGTGGCGGTTTGGAGCAGGATCGGCCAGGGGGGTTGCGCCTCCCCGGCGCAACGGCGGCCCGCCGGCAAGGATCGGCGGGCCGCTCATGCATGCGCTCGCTGACGCCGCGGCCATAGCGAAAGCCGCGTCGCGTAGCGCCCTCGCGTCGCCGCCCAGGAGGAGCCGGCGTGCGAGGTCTATGGGAGAAGCGGGGATGATGCTCACGCGGCTCGTCCTCGGATCGGTAGGAGCGGCGTGGCGGTGCGCTGCCGTCGAGCGGGGGCTGTCGGTCAGGCAGCAGCGCGGGGGTGCGGTCCCGGTCGAGATAGCCGGCAACGCGATCCGGGTCGAAGCGCAGACGGGCGCGGCTGCTGGCGCCGAGGCGCACGGCGCCGAGGTCGGCGGCGTGGTCGTATGCCCATGACCGGGTGACGCCGTGGCGCCGGGCGACCTCGGCCGCGTCGATCAGCGCCGGCCCGGTGTCCGGTTGGGCGTCGGTCAGGCGAGCGACCACGGCGGCGGCGATCTGCTCGATGGTCGCCGGGTCGAGTGCGAGGCGGTCGCTCATGCCGTCGCCTCCTGGCCGGTTACCGGGTTACGCCTGGTTACCGTTCCTACGCACGAGGCCTGGCGGCTTCTCGCGCGCGAAGTAATAGAGACACCTGCGGTAACTCGGTAACCGCGGAGGCCGATCACGACTCGTTCTCCCAGCCGGCGGCGACCTCGTAGAAGGACCAAGCGAGCTGCCCGGGCTGGCTGCCGCGCGACGCTTTGATCCGGCCCGTCGTGCCGCGACGTTGCCAGCCGACGCGCAGCATCCGTTGGGCGACCTCTGTGGCCGAGACGTTCTCCTCTGCGCGGACGTGTGCTCGGTACCAGCCGCAGCGCACGAGTCGCGCGCCGTTGCGGGCGACGAGCACGATGCTGGCGGCCGCGATGCTCGGACTCTCGCCGCGCCACCGCGCCGTCACCGGGTCGCCGTGGGCCAGCGAGGAGAACGCACGCCAGCGGTCGGCTTGGTCCTCGAGGTCTACGTCATCGGTCGTTGCCGCTTGCAGGTACGACGTGCCCCACTCGCGCGCGCGCTACGGAAGGTCCGTCGCGCGCCCCCGCCGCACGCCGTCAGTAGTAGTGCCTGCGTCCCCCGACGGCGTGCCCCATCGTGCTCAGGAGCATTAGAGCCACGCCGACCACGAGCAGAATCGCCCCGATCGTATAGAGAATCGAAATACCGAGAAGGGCCCCCGCAATTACGAGGACCACGCCGAGAATGATCATCAAGCCTCCTTGCGCTGTTGCCGTGAGCCCTCTTTACCCGGAATCGAGCGGCAACAGTCACTTGCTCGGCCCGTCGCTTCCCCTCACGCCCTCCTGTAGACGATGGTAAGGAAGGGGTCTCCGGTTCGAGTCCGGAAGAGGGCTTAGGCCGGATCCAGCGCCCCCTCATCGCGGAGATGCTCGCACACGACGTCGTGTGCCGCGCCGGGCGCGCCGTCCTCATCGCGGGCCTCTCGAGGCCGTCGCGAGCAGCCCTGCCGCCTCCTCGAGCGCGTCGCGGGCGGCTGGGAGCGCGGCCGCCCGGTCGGTGGGGATGAGCCCAAGGCGGGTGCGTCGGTCGAGCAGGTCATCGACCGAGCGCGCGCCTTCGTGCAGCGCGCCGAACAGGAGCTCGGCCCTGAGCGTCGGTATGGCGTCGGCGACCGGGTCCAAGAGCTCGGGGCGCCCGGCGGCAAGCGCGGTGATATCGCGCGCCTCGGCGCCGTAGCGTCGCGCCAGCCGAGCCGGCACCGCGTCCATGTCGGCGGGCTCGGTCGTGGTTGCCCCGATCAGCGAAAGCCGGCGCGTGCGGCACGGACCCGCGCGCAGGCCGGCGCGGAGTACGGCGAGGTCGACCGCGTCCTCGGCCATGCGCCGGTACGTCGTCAGCTTGCCGCCGACGAGGCTGATCGCTCCGGTCTCAGGGTCCTCGATGAGCGCGTGGTCACGAGAGAGGTCGAAGCTCTGACCGTCGGAGGCCAGCAGGGGACGCACGCCGGCGAACTCTCCGCGCACGTCGACCTCGGTGAGGCTCGTGCCCAGTGCGCGGCTGATCGTCTCCAGCAGGAAGGCGCGGTCGGCGGCTTCCACCGGCGGCGCCTCCAGCTCCTCACCGTCGTAGCGGTCGTCGGTGAGACCGATGAGCACGCGCTCGTCGGCGATCGGCGCGGCGAAGACGAAGCGCCCCCACTCTCGCCCGACGGGCACGCTGATCGCCGCGCGCGGGTGGCCGAGCGCGGCGGCGTCGACGATCACGTGTGCCCCCTTGCTCGGCGCCAGGCGGACCCCCTCAGCCAGCCCCGCGGTCCAGGCGCCGGCGGCGAGCACGACCTGCTCCGCGCGTACGTGCAGCTCCTGCCCGGTTTCGGTGTCCCGCGCGCGCACGCCGCCGGGCATCACCTCGAGCACCGGGCAACCGGTGATGATCGCCGCCCCGTACGCGGCCGCGGTGCGCGCGACGGCGACGACCAGGCGGGCGTCGTCCTCGAGCTGTCCATCCCAGGTGAGCACCCCGCCACGCAACCCGGTGGGTGTGAGCCCTGGGACGAGGCGGAGCGCCTCCAGGGCGCTGATCGTGCGTGCGGGGGGCAGGACGTCGCCGCTTGTCCCGGCCAGCGCTCGCAGCCCGTCGCCGACCCGCGCGCCGATTCGCACCAGCCCACGCTGGCTACGCGGCCAGTCCGGCGTCAGCGGCACGAGCATCGGGAGCGGGCGGATGAGGTGCGGGGCGACCGTGCGCATCAGCGCGTCGCGCTCGCGCGCGCACTCCCACGCCAGGCCCACCTGCAGGTGGCTCAGGTAGCGCAGTCCGCCGTGCACGAGCTTGGAGCTCCATCGGCTGGTGCCCGAGGCGAGGTCGTTGCGCTCGAGCAAAGCGACCCGCAGGCCCCGGCTCGACGCGTCGAGCGCGACCCCCGCGCCGGTGATCCCACCGCCGACCACGAGCACGTCGACCGGCTCGCCCGCCGCCAGGCGCTCGAGCTCCGAGGCCCGGCGCGCGGCGTTCAGGGAGGCTCGGATGTTCATCGCGGGCGCAGGTAGCCGTCGAGAAGGTCGCGCAGCTCGGCCAGGGCCTCGGCGGGCAGGCCCTCGGCCTCGGCCACCCGCGTGGAGAGCACGAAGCCCTGGGCGGCCATCTGGAGGCAGTACGCCGCCGCACGGCGATCGAGCGGCCGGATCGACCCGTCGCGGGCCCCTTCCTCAAGCAGAGCGGAGAAGAAGCTCATCGCCTGTCGTTGGGTCTCGCCGAGGCGGTCGGTGACGTAAGGCAGGAGCAGCTCGGGATCGACGCACAGCACTCGCTCGAACAACGGGTTGCCTGCGAGATGCCCGACGCCGCGCACCGTGCCCTCGACCAGCCGCTCGCGGGCGGTCGGCAGCTCGGCGGACTCCGCGTACGCGGAGTCGACCAGCGCTCCGAACTCGCGTGCCATGAGCGCAGAGAGCAGGGCGGAGACGTCGGCGAAGCTGCGGTACAGCGTCATCCGGCTCACCCCCGCCCGGCGCGCTACATCGGAGGCCGTCGTGCGGCGCACGCCGACCGCCATGACGAGGTCACGGGCAGCGTCGAGCAGGACATCCTCTTTGGTACGAACTGACATCCTCTGTCACAGCGTACACAGGCGCAGCCCGTCGACTACTGCCGTCGTGGAGCGAGCGTGCCCAGCGGCGAGCCCTCGAGCACGGTTATCGCCGCCGGTCGACGTTGCGGGTGGACGCCACCTCGTTCAGCATCAGCGCGGAACGGCGCAGGGTGCCGGCGTCAGCCAGCCGTGCTGCCCATGGCGTAGGCGTCGTAGCTGCCAAACGACCACAGGGTTGCCGTCGAGGTTGCGGAGCGCTGGACTCGCGCGAGCCGTAGCCCCTCGGGGCGCGTTCAGCTCGTGAAGGCGCGCCCGCCGACGGGCGCGGTGAAGTGCCGGTCGACGAGCGACGAGGCGTCGACGCGGCGGCCCTCGAGCGTGATCGTGGTTAGCCGGTGAATCGCGGCGTGGCTCGCGCGCGGACCAGGCGGACGTACGTCGTTCCGCTCCTGTGGGGCATCGGCGCGGTCGCCTCCGGCATCTGGTGGCTGCGTGGGCCAGAGGGGACGCGTTGCGGCGTTTATGCGTTGGCCGCCGCGTAAGGGCCGCCACGCACGACGGTTGAGGGCTACGGAGCGTCGTGAATCGTGAAGTCGCCCTGGGTGAGCGGCATCATCGTCGGCGACTGCAGCGGCGCGACGCACTCGGAATTCTGCTCGGACGGCGGATCGTAGTTGGGAGTCAAGTCCAGGACGAGCGCGAATCCGATTCGGTCGGGCGACTGGCCGTTGTGCGCCTTGCCGTTGTCCTCGAGGAAGATGAGGGTGTCGAAAGCCTCGTCGGCCTCCGGCTTGGCCTGCTTGTTGGGGTAGACGAGCCGTGCCCGGTTGCCGTCGACGACGAGGCAGGTCACCGGGCCCTCCTGCTGGAACGCGGTCAGCGAGCTCCCGAAGTCTCCACCCGCTCGAAAGTGCCCCGTCACCGGATCGCCGCCGATGGCCCCCGTCAGCGGGTCGACGGTGGTTGGACCGCCAAACGCCGCGAAGGCGACGTGCTGCTCACCGGTCGGGCTCGACTTGCCGCCCACCGTCCCGGAGCCGACAGCGGAGTCCCGGGGCGAGCCGCCGGAGGCCTCCGCGACGCCAGGAACGGCGAGCACGGATGACAACGCGACGGCTGCAATGGCGGTCCACGGCTTCATCGGTGTCCTCCTCGGTGGTTCAGGTACCAGTCTCGGCAAGGCCTATACCCGAGTTCCGGAAGCGCAAATCAACGCCCCTCTCGCGCGGCTCTGCCGTGACTCGGGAGAGCCCTCCCGGCATCAAGGCGCTCGAGCGGGGATGCTGACCGCTCGCGGAGGATGACGCTAGTCATCCCGCCCGAGCCGTCGCCATGGCGAGCGGCGATTCGCGCCATCGAGATGCTCCGCCTGGCGGCGCCGCGCTCGACCGGTTACCTCGCAGATGGGCGCGAGCTGAGCATCCAGGCGGTTGGAAAGCCCCCTGCGGGGCGCATCCTCGCGGGGGACGGTCGCCGGGAAAGCTTGTGTGAAAAAACGGCGGGGTTAGGCCCGGGCGATAGCTGACTACGAGCGGGGCCGCGACGGTAGAAAAGCCAGCCGGGGCAACCGTGCGCGTCGTTGCGTGGTGTCTTCGGGAGTCTGCGTAATCCAACGGCCCACGAGCCCAAGATCACGTCGGCGATGACCGAGCACGACGCCGTTGACGAGCCCTCTGCCATATGTCCTACTTGCACCGGCGACTGGACGATTGTCACAACGTCCGCCCTCGGATGCCAAGGGCCCGCATGGGAGGTCGCCCAAGCCGCGCAGAACCGCGCGTGCACCACTGCTCGCCGGCCCGGTTTGCGGTGGGCTGGAGGGCTGCGGGGCGGCGGCGACCGGCGTCAGGCGCGGACCGCTGCCCCCGGTGCCCCGCTTCGAGGAGACGATCGTCAGCGTGATCGCACCGAGGAGGAGCAGCGTCGGCGCGATCCCAATGTAGATCCGACGCTCCAGGCGCTTGGCTCTCGCCTCCCCTGCCGGCTGCTCCTTCTCCACACGCGCCCGGCGAGCAAGCTGTTTCTCGCTGCGACGGCCGGCCATCAGCGAAGCGCGGAGCGCCGACATTGCCGGGCCGCGATGGTTGCATGCATACAGAGACACCTCCGGTTGCCCGATTCAGCGATAGAGCGCCGCAGCCCGCATCGGACACGCACAGCGACATCAGATCAGAGACGTTGGACGCCCCAAAACGCCAAAAAGGTGCAGCGGTCTGAGCCCGGGACGGTCGAGCGGGAAAATTGACTCGGGCTTGCGTTGCTGTCGCTTCACGCCTCGGCGAGGGCGGTGCGCTTGGCGAGCGTCTCGAGCGTTACGCCGCGGCCCTCGCGTCCGCGGCGCCACCAAACAACGGAGGCGAGCGCGCCGATCGTCCACAGCGCCGATAGCGATAGGAAGGCGCTCCACAGGCCGAACTGGCTGGCCGTCTTAGCCAGCACCACGACGCCGACGATCGCGCCGATCCGCCCAAACCCGACGCACGCGCCGACCGCGGTCGCGCGCAAGTGAGTGGGGAACAGCTCCGAGAACGTCGGGTAGGCCGACATCCACGCCGCGGACGCGAACAACACGGCGATCGTGAGCGTGATCAGCGTGAGCGTCGCGGAGTGCTGTGTGGCGGCCCACGCCAAGCCGAGCGTGCTCAGCGCCGCCGCAGTGTACGCGGCGAATACCGTGGGCTTGCGGCCGATGCGATCAAGCGCCCAGGCGACACTGAGCCCCCCGACGACGCGCCGAGGTTGGCGACGACGAAGTACCACGGCACCGAGCCGGCACCGACATCAACCACGCCGGGGACGAGAACGAACACGGCGATAAACGAGAAAATGCCGTAATAGGCGGCAGCCTCGGAAAAGTCGAGCGTCATCCCGTAGATCAGCTCCGGGCGATGCTCGCGCCACAGCTCGCGCAACTGCCCGGCGAAGCTCAGATCAGGCTCGTGCGCGCCGTAAGCCGAGCCGTCGCCGGGGATGCCGCTGATCCGCTCGATCACCGCGTCGGCCTCCTCGCGCCGGCCGCGCGCGGTGAGCCACCGCGGTGATTCGGGGATGACGCGGCGCACGTACAGGCCGTAGAGGGCCGAGACCGCGCCGAACAGGAAGGCGTAGCGCCAGCCGTGGGCGCCGAGGACACCGTTGATGAACACGATCCCGACGATCCCGGCCACGATCCCGCCGAGCGACCAGAAGTTCATGATGAGGGCGTTCGTGCGTCCGCGCACCCTCGCCGGGACGAACTCCGCCATCGCCGAGGAGACCGCGGAATACTCGCCGCCGACCCCGAGCGCCGTGAGGAAGCGAAAGAACAGGAACGACGCGTAGCCCCACGATGTCGCGGTCAGGATCGCCGCGACCGAGTAGAGGATCAGCGTGGCGGAGAACAGGCGCCGCCGGCCGACGCGGTCAGCGAGGTAGCCGAAGCCGAGCGCCCCGATCATGATCCCGACGAACCACACGATCCAATACCAGACCGACTGCTGATCGGCAGAGAGATGGAAGTCGTGGCCGATCGGCCCGATCACGCTCCCGATGATCTGAATCTCAAACGAGTCCAGGGCCCAGCCGATGCCCAGAGCAAGAACGATCCGGGTGTGAATCGGCCGCCACGCGGAAGCGTCAAGACGGGCCGACATCAGACGGGGCCGCTTCCTTGGCCGACGCGGTCCCCGGTCGTTTCGAAGTGCGCGCGATGACCTGCGCGCGGATTCGCCGCCTCTTGCGCCCCGACGCGTCGCTCTTGGATCTGGCCGTTGGCGTCAAGCGACGCGCGGACCAGCTCCGTCGCGGCGCGATCGCCGTGGCCGCGGAGGGTCCCGGCGAGCCACCGTCCCAATGAGCGCAGCGTGCGCCTGACGCGGTCCGCCAGGACCGGGAAGGGATCCCGGCTACGAGCGGGAGCAGCAGACCGAGGCGGTCAAGGCGCGCAAGATCATCAGCGCCGCCGAGCGCCACGCCGCGGATCACGATCTGCGGCACCGTCGCGCCGCCGGTACGCGCCGCCAACTGTCCGCGGAAGTCTGCGACGCCGGCGCCGGAGACCTCGTCGTAGGCGATCGCGCGGCGCGCCAGCAGCGCGCGCGCTCGGGCGCACGCTCCACAGAACGGAAGCGTGTACACCGTCACCGTCGCGGAAGGCATCCCCGGGGTGCTGGGTGCTGGGTTGGGGCGAGCCACCATCGATCCCTTAGATTCATCCGGATGGGAAAGGATTCGCGGGGTGCCGCGAATCCTTTCGCGGCTCCCTGGCATCCAATCGTGAGGCAGTCGGGGCGCCAGGCGCGGCGCCACGGGAGCGGTGAGCGTCGCGTGTACTCGCGGTCGCGGGTGGGGTTGCGGCACTCCCGGCATGGGCGGGCGGGTGGCCAGCGGGGTGGGGGCTCGATGACGGTCATCGCGCGGCTGCTCCCAATCCTTGCCCGGTCCGGGCTCAGCGCGGCATGTCGTGCGGGGTGAGGTCGAACTCGTCCTGCCGGGAGCGGAGGTCGGCTACCTGCTCCTCGAGGCGGGTGAGTCTGCGGGGGGTTCCGATGATCGCCCGGCTGACGAGTAGCAGGTCCTCGCTCGTGATCGGTCTCGAGGTCGAGGAGTCGCCGGGTGAGTGTTTGCGCCCACTGCGCATCTGGAGCAAAGGAGCCGAGGGGAGAACCATGATCGCGATCCTGTGGCCGTCGCGTTTCTTCACGGCGCGAGCGAAGCGGGACTGGTTGGTGCTGGTGCGGCCCGGTGACCAAGGGGCGTTCGGGTTCGGGCGGTGCGCTTCGCATTGGTCGCTGGTTCTGCCGCGATGGGTGCAGGCGTATCTCACTTCGGTCTCGGCCCGACGGGCTGGCCGGTCAGTGACGCGCGGGGCTTGGTCTTGGCGCACAGTCGTCGACGAGGCACTCGGTCAGGCGCGCTCTCGCTCGCGATAGCCGATCGCCGCCGCCCGTACGTCGCGCGGGCCAGGCCGGGCGTCGGGTCCTACGCGGCGGCGGCGTGGCGCCCGTGCGCGGCACGTTGGCACGCCGGCGAGCAGTAGCGCGCCGTCGGCCGACGGCCCGCCCGGCGCTCTGCCGGCCCTTCGCGCGGTAAGCGCTGAATGGGCACCGGCCGCCTCTCAGTGCCCAAACCCCCCTGAATCGGCCCGATATCACCGCGTTTCCGGCATCTCGTCGTGCAGGTGCCAGCAGGCAGTTTCCCGGTAGTCACGGGGATTTCCGGGCCTTGTCTGGCTTCCGCGGGTGCGTGTTTCGGGTCGGTGAGGTCCCCGGTTCAAATCCGGGCGCGATTGTGGGAGTCGCGGCGACGCTGAGGGCGTCGCTGGGCATGGGTCCGTGCGGATTGTCCCATGCGCGCTCCTGCTCAGCCCCGCCGATCCTCTGCCGCAAATCGGGGCGCCTTCGGCGACCCGATTGCCTTTCGTCGGGCGAAGGAAGGCGAAAGGGCGCGCATCCACGCGGCATCTCACGCGCTGAGACCCACGTCTCGGGGCATAAGACGAGCATGTCCAGCGACCCCGCGGCCGACCGGCTTCTCGCGGATCACGATGTCGCCCTGGTTCGGGCGGAGAATCCCGGGCTCCTCACCCTCTCGGGCACGAACACGTGGCTCGTGGGACGCAGCGGGTGCTGGGTGATCGATCCGGGACCGGCCCTGCCCGCCCACCTCGACGCCGTCGCCGCGGAGGCCGAGCGCCGCGGCGGCGTGGCCGGCATCGCGCTCACGCACGACCACGGCGATCACTCGGACGGCGTGCAGGGGC
>JAABUM010005304.1_pt1 | contig 13647 bp, 12 predicted proteins | sample 5559161 | NCBI WGS metagenome assembly JAABUM01 (sample SAMN10711868, study PRJNA513369) | rock metagenome | isolation source: Antarctica rocks | place: Antarctica: Victoria Land, Siegfried Peak nord
CGCACGAGCAGCCCGATCGTCGCCGAGATCCACGACAGGGAGAAGGAGATGAGCAGCAGCAGCCCGGCGGCGCCGAGCCAGCGCAGGGGGCTCCCGTGCGGGCGAAAGCCGACGAGCAGCCCGACTCCGAGCATCACGAGGACGGTGAACATGTTGCGCCCGAGGTCGCCGAGCGTGCGGCCCGTGAGCACGGCCGAGCGCGACATCGGCAGAGAGCGGAAGCGGTCGACGAGGCCCTGGGTCAGGTCGGTGGCGAGCCCGACGCCGGTGGTCATCGCCCCGAAGGAGACCGACTGCACGAAGATCCCCGCCATGAGGTAGTTCACGTAGGAGGTGCCGCGCACGGAGATCGCCCCGCCGAACACGTAGCGGAAGAGCAGCACGAACATGACGGGCTGGATCGTCGCGAAGATCAGCAGCTCGGGAGAGCGCACCGTGTGGGTGAGCGAGCGCTTGGTGAGCACGAGCGTGTCGGCCAGCGTCAGCTTCAGGCGCCCGAGCCGGCCGGAGGGCGGGGCGACGTGGAGGCTCTCCGGGCGCCGCTCGGCGACGGCGGTCATGCGGTCACCTCCTGCTCCACGGGGGCCTCCTCGCCGGCGGCGTCCTCCGTGGCGTGCCCGGTGAGGGCGAGGAACACGTCGTCGAGGGTCGGACGGCGAACGGCGAGGTCCGCGAGCTCCACCCCGGCGGCGTCGAGGTCGCGCACGACCTCGGCCAGACGGCGCGCTCCGTCGGGCACGGGCACGGCCACGCGAGCGCGCTCGGGATCGACCTGGGGGGCGCCCTCCCCCAGCCGAGCGAGCACTCCGACGGCGGCGTCGAGCTGCTCGGCGTGCGCGAGGGTGGCCTCCACGCGCTCGCCGCCCACCTGATCCTTGAGCTCGTTCGAGGTGCCCTCGGCGATCACCCGTCCCGAGTCGATCACCGCGATGCGGTCGGCCAGCCGGTCGGCCTCGTCGAGGTACTGGGTCGTGAGCAAGAGGGTCGTGCCGCCCGCGACGAGCTCGCCGATCAGGTCCCAGACGACCTGGCGCGAGCGGGGATCGAGCCCGGTGGTGGGCTCGTCGAGGAAGAGGATCGGCGGCGCGACCACGAGCGAGGCGGCGAGGTCGAGCCGCCGGCGCATCCCGCCCGAGTAGGTCTTGGCCTGGCGACGCCCGGCCTCGACGAGGTCGAAGCGCTCGAGCAGCTCGTCGGCGCGTTCGCGCGCGCGGCGCTTGGGAAGGTGGTAGAGGCGGCCCACCATCTCGAGGTTCTCGCCGCCGGTGAGGTACTCGTCGACCGCCGCGTACTGGCCCGTCAGCCCGATGCGCGCGCGCACGCGCTCGGCGTCGCGCACCACGTCGAGCCCGTCGACCTCGGCGCGACCGGCGTCGGGCTCGAGCAGGGTGGCGAGGATGCGCACCGCGGTCGTCTTGCCGGCGCCGTTGGGGCCGAGCAGGCCGAGGACGGCCCCCTCCTCAGCCTCGAGGTCGAGCCCGCGCAGGGCACGGGTCTCCCCGAAGCGCTTCTCGAGCCCCTCGGCGCGGACGGCGATCCTGTTCACGGGCAGGCCTCCATGGTGATCCTACGTTAACGCCGCCGACAGCGGACCAGTCGGGCGCGCAGGGGTAGCCTCGCCGCGCCCTAGATGGATGATCCCGCGGGGTGTGCGCGGGGCGGCGCGGATCAAGCGCCCGACCGACGGGCACCCCTTGGCCGGGGGCTACCCCGGGGTACCCCATGAGCTACCCGGGGGTAGCCCAACCGGCAAACACCTCCACCCCGAGAGCCTTGAACCGTCTGCGGGCTGGAATCAGTCACCTACACCCCGAGCACGGCGGCGCTCAGGGCCAGCGCCACCTCGGCGCGACTCGCCAGCGCGTCGGCGCGCACGAACTCCTCGGGCGTGTGGGCGCCCCCGCCGCGCGGGCCGAGGCCGTCGATCGTGACGGGCACCGAGGGCGCGATGTGGCTCGCGTCGCTCGCCCCGCCGCGCTCCATGCCCACCACGGGGCGCGCGAGACGGGCGCTCGCCCGCTCGAGGACCTCCCCGGTGCTCCCGCGCGAGTCCATCCCCGGCCACAGACGGATCATCTCGGCGGAGAGAGCTGCACCGCCGACCTCCGCGGGGAGCGCCTCGCGCACGGCGGCGAAGGCCTCGACCCGGTCGGCGCGCAGGTCGCAGAAGAGCTCCCCGGCGGCGGGCACGACGTTGAAGGCCTCCCCCGAGCGGGCGATCGTGGGGACCGCGGTGAGCCGATCGGATCCGGCCGGGTCGTGCAGCTCGGCCACCCGGGCCGCCGCCGCGGCGATCGCCAGGAGCGCGTTGCGCCCGCGGTCGGGCGCCGAGCCCGAGTGCGAGGCGGCGCCGTGGGCCTCGACCCGGAGGGTCCCCGCCGCCTTTCGCCGCACCACCACTCCCTCCTCCCCGTGCGGCCCGCGCTCGCCGGCCTCGAAGCACAGGCACGCATCCCAGCCGGCGAAGCGCTCGGCGTGGTGGAAGGGACGCGTGCGCCACTCCTCGTCCACGACGAGGAGAAGCGCCGCCTCGGCGTAGGCCTCGGGCCGGGCGGCGAGCGCGCGCAGGACGCCGAGCGAGAGCACCACGCCACCCTTCATGTCCGCAGTCCCCGAGCCGAGCAGGCGATCGTCGCGGCGCTCGAGCGGTCGGTGGCGCTCGTGGGCGATCACCGTGTCGAGGTGCCCGAGCAGGAGGAGCCGCCCCGCGCCGGTGCCGCGCACGAGCGCGAGCAGGTCCGGCGCATGCTCGGGCGAGGAGCACGCCGGGCGCTCGATCTCCGCCCCGGCGGGCAGGAGCGCCGAGGCGACCGCGATCGCCTCCTCGGCGCCGGGGACGTCGCCCGAGGGAGAGGAGACTGCCACCAGCGCCGCGAGCTCGCGCTCGGCGCGGGCGGCGATCTCGAGCGCCCCGGCGGCGACCCAGGGATCGATGTGCGCCGCGGAGCCCATGCCGCGCGGAGTCTAGGAGGGGGCGCGTTTACGCCCCGCCTCCCCGGGCATGGTGAGCACTCTCGTGCCTCTCCTTCCCGCACCGCCGATGCTCCCGAGCCAGCTCGGTCGCGTCGCGCACGACCTCGGGCTCGCCGGTCTACTCGGCGGCAACCTCTTCGGGCGCTGGGCCCTTCACCCCGCTCTGGCCGAGATCAGCGATCCGGCGGAACGCGGCAAGGTCGTGAACGCCGCGTGGAGACGCTACGGGACGGTCAACTCGCTCTCTCTCCTCGCCGTCACGCTCGGCTGGGGCGGCGCCCGGGCCACCGAGGTGCAGGGGCGTTCGATCACCGATCGCGAGCGCACGCTCGCGCGCGCCAAGGACGCGCTCGTGGCCGCGGTCTTCGCCACGGGCGCGGCGACCGCCGTGCAGGGCGTCCGGTTCTCCCGCCAGGCGCCGGGCGGAGCGGTGCCGCTGCAGGACGGGGGCCACCCGGCGGCCGAGACCCCAGCCGGGGCCGCCCGGGCGAAGCGCACCCTCAACGTCCTCGGGGCGGCGAACATCGCGGCCGAGATCGGTCTCGTCGCCGTGAACGCCGCGCTCGCCCAGGAAGGCTTCCGCCGGCCGGCGGCGCGCCGCCTGCTGCTGCGCCGCGGCTGAGCGCGGTCGGCCGGCGCCGCGGAGCCGGCCGCGTGCTGAAATGGTGCGTGTGAGGCTTGCTCGTCGCCGGTGGCTCCTCGCCCTCGCGCTCGCATGGGGGCTCAACCCAACCGGGGGGCCGCCCGCCGCCCGCGCCGCGAGCACTCCCGGCTGCCCGGGAACGCCGTCGACCGCCGGTGTACCGCAGCGTCGCGGCCCTGCGCTCCACCTCGGGATCAACCCGGCCGGCCCGGCCGGAGCGCTCGGGCCGGCGGAGCCCGCCGCGCCCGACCAGCCCGCACAGACCCTGGCCGCCCTGGCGCGACTGCGCCCCGCCCATGCGCCCTTCGCGCTGCGGCTCAATCGCCTGTTCTGGTCCGACGGAGAGGCGGCGATCCGCCGCTTCCGGACGCTCTCGAACCGCTACACGCATCGCAACTACCTCGTCGAGCTCCAGGTCCGCTACCACCCGACGCCCGCACAGGAGGGCGACGTCGCGGGCTTCGTGCGCTTCGTGCGCGAGGTCGTCGACTCCTTCGGCTCGAATCCGCGCGTGATCGCGGTGCAGGTCACGAACGAGGTGAACCTCACCTTCTCGCCCGACTCCTCCGACGGCGCCTACCGGGGCGCGCGCGAGGCGCTCGTGCAGGGCGTGATCGCCGCCAAGGAGGAGGCGCGACGCCGGCACTTCGGCCAGCTCACGGTCGGCTTCAACTGGGCCTACCGTGGGGCGCCGTCCGACGATGAGGCCTTCTGGAGCTTCCTGCGCGACCACGGCGACACGCGCTTTCACCGTGCGCTCGACTGGGTCGGCCTCGACGCCTACCCCGGCACGTTCTTCCCGCCGGTCGAGCCGCCGGGCGGCGAGCGCGACGGGATCGTCAACGCGCTGAGCTCGCTGCGCGAGTGCTGGATGCCGGGCGCCGGGATCGGGCGCTCGGTCCCCATCCACGTCGAGGAGACGGGCTATCCGACCGGCCCGGGGCGAAGCGAGGAGCGTCAGGTGCTCGCCGCTCAGACGCTGGTGAACACCGTGAACGACTTCCGCGGCACCTACAACGTGAGCGACTTGCGCTGGTTCGACCTGCGCGACCACAACTCGCGCTCGACGAACTTCCAGCGCCACTACGGGCTGCTGAACGACGACTACACGCCGAAGCCCGCCTTCGAGGTCTTCCGCGCGCTCGTCGCCCGGCTCACCGCGCGGCCGCGCCCGCGCGTGCGGCTAGCGGTCCGCCTCCAGGGAAGGCGCGCGACGCTCGCGGGGCGCGACCTCCCTCTCGTGCGCCGGGTGGACTGGTATCTCGGGCGTCGCCTGCTCGCCCGCACCGATGCGCGTCCCTTCCCGCTGCGGCCGGGGCGCGGGCGAACCGGCAGCCGGCTCTTCGCCCGGGTGGTCCTGGCCGACGGCCGGCTCACGGGGGTCCATCGCTCGGGCCGCTAGCGCTCAGCGGCGATCGACCCACAGCGATTGCACGCCCCGCCCGATGCGTCCCTGGGCGTCGAAGAGCACGCTCTCCGCCGCGCCCGTGCCCTGGGCGTCGACCCGGGTGCGCGCCTCGAGGCAGATCCACTCCCCCGCCGCCTCGCGCTCGAGGTGGAGGGTGAGGTCGGGGTTGATGAAGACGTGGCCCTCCCAGGGCAGCGCGGCGCTCACGCCGTTGCCGAAGTCCGCCGCCGCCGCGACGCGCTGCAACGGCGTGAGCTCCTCGCCGAGGACGAGCGGCTGGCGCAGTCGCATCCACACCGTCGCCGGACCGATGCCGTAGTCGCCCGAGACGAACCGACGCTCGACCGCCTCGAGGAAGGACTCCTCCAAGCCAGGCAGCGCGAAGGGCTCCTCGCGCCCGTGCTCGGGGCCGGGCGGCGCGGGCTCGAGTGCGGTGCCCTCCACCACCGGCTCCTCCGTGCGCCGGATCCGCAGCGCCGAGCCCCGGCACACCTCGCGCTCGTCGGCCAGCACCCGGCCCGAGAGGAGCTGCACGAGCCGGCCCGCGCGCGTCACCTCCGCCTCGACGCGCAGCGGCGCGAGCGGGACCGGGCGCACGAACTCCACGCCGAGGCGCGCCACCAGCGCTCCGGCGGGATCACCGGCGCGCTCGAAGGCCCGTGCCAAGAGCGCCGCCGGGGCGCCGCCGTGCTGGGCGTTCGGATCCCACGGACCGCGCGCCAGCGGCGTGGGCACGAGGAGCTCGCCGTCGGGCACGAAGACGGCCTCGTGCTCCGGCGCGACTCGAGTCAGTTGGCGACCTTGGTGTAGAGCACGCCGCGCAGCGGGTTGGGTCCCGGGTCGCGCGAGGTGGGATCCTCTTCGCGCAGCGGCCCGGGCACGGCGTAGCCGGGCTCAAAGCGCTTGTCGCGCCTGAGCGCGCGCACCCATTCCCCGGTGCGGGTCTTGACCAGGCGCGACCACGGCGCCTTCCAGTGGCCGTCGTCCCAGAAGATCGGGCGCACGAGCAGGAGGTGGCCGCCCACCGGCATGCCGCGCAGGATCGGCTCGAGGTCGGCGGCGACGTTCGTGCGCTCCAAACGCGGAACGCCGTCGCGCCAGTCGACCACGCCGGGATCGCGCTCCGGTCCGAACACCGTCGCGAAGCGCAGACCGGGAGGCAGGTAGTAGGAGACCACCGGAAGCTGCTCGGGCTCGGTGGAGACCACCCAGTCACCGGGGAGGAGCGGGCCGGCGAAGCTCGCGACGACGTAGTGGGCGTTTGACTTGCGACTGGGGCCCGGTGCGCTCACCCACAGCACGGTGAGCAGCGCGAGCGTCGCGAACTCGAGCGCACGAAGGCGAGCGAGTCCGGCCGCCGCGATGAGCAGAAACGGCCCGAGCGCCACGGCGAGGTAGCGTGCCGCCCACGCCGGCGAGAGCTGGGAGAAGATCCACGCGATCAGCGGCGTGAGCAGGGCGAGGGCCAGGAGCGAGGCCAGCGCCGTGCGCCGCGCGTCCGTGCGTCGCAGCAGCAGGGCGAGCCCGCTCCCCGCGACGAGCAGGAGCAGCACGCTCGCGGCCTCGCCGCCGAGCAGCCCCTCGATGGCGTTGCGCAGGGAGTGATAGCCGGGATGGGCGGCCCACGGCGCTCCCGTATGACGCGCCTGGAAGATCACCGACGGAATCCACGGCGCGAAGAGCACGAGCGCGCCGCCGTAGCCGATCGCCGCGTCGCGCAGCAGCGCCCGTCGATCGCTCGCCGCACGCCAGCACAACCAGACCGCGATCACGCTGGCCAGGCCGTAGAAGAACGTCCAGTTGTGCGTGTAGAGGAGGAGAGCGAGCGTCACGGAGAACAGCGGCAGGTGCCGGCGGCGGCGGAAGGCGAAGATGTGCGCGAAGGCCGCCGTGCAGAGGATCGAGAGCAGGACGACGAGCGCGTACATGCGCGTCTCCTGCGCGTAGGCGGTGAGAAACGGGCTGAGCGCGGCGAGGGCGGCCGCGATCCAGCCCGCCCGGGTGCCGAACAGGCTCCGACCCGCCCACAGCGCGGCCGGCACGCACAGCGTCGCCAGCACCAGGGAGAGCGCGTGGGTGTGGGACTCCGTGCGCCCGAAGAGGACCATCCACCCGTGCAGGAGCGCGTAGTAGAGCGGTGGCGAGCCGTCCTGGCGCAGGACCGCCGGGATGTCGGCGAGCCCATGCGAGGCGATGCCCACCGACAGCCCCTCGTCGACCCAGAAGTGCACGTGCAGGTAGCGCGAGCGCAGGAGCACGGAGGCGAGCAGGAGCAGCGCGAAGGAGACCGTGCCGAGCACTCGTGCGGAGGGCAGCGAGCGCGCGCGGAGGCCGGCGAGGCGAGGATTGGCGGCGTAGGAGGCCATGCCCGCGCTCTTTAGCTCCCGCAGCGGGTGAGCACGCGCCAGGTGCCCGCGCTGCCCGCCTGCCGGTAGGTGAAGGGTCGGTAGATCGTCGCCGCCGGGTAGCCCGCATCGTGGGCGCGCGCGTCCTGGGGCAGGAAGACCACGTCGCGCGGGTGGGGCAGGTAGTCCACGTCGTCGATGCGGGCGTGAAGGTGCCAGGCCAGCGGGGTGACCTGGAGCGGTCCGACCACCGGCGTGCCGCAGCGCAGCACCGCTTCGCGACCGCCCACCGTCGCGATCGCCGCGGGCAGGAAGGAATGGAGCTCGGCCTCGGCGCGCATGTGGCCGAGGTCACGCCCGAGCTGGTTGGCGGGCGGGAGCCCCGTCAGGACGATGACCGTGCCGAGCGCGCCCGCTACGAGCGCCCCGCGCACGAAGCGTCCAACGCCGCCTCCCCGCGCGGTCAGGGCGAGGAGCCGGCCGACCCCGACGCCCCCGAGCACGCAGACGAGCGCTGCCGGCGCGAGCAGGTAGCGGAGGTTGCCCGAGTAGCCGATCTGCGTCATCACGCCGACCTCCACGAGCCAGAGCGCGGTGGCGGCGCCGAGCCAGAGCACGGTGCGGTCCTCGGCGCGCGCGCGCCGTCCGAAGAGCGCGAGAACGAGCGCAAGCGGCGCGGCGGCGCGAACCGGCCAGATGATGATCGGCCACGCCGTATCGGCCAGGGCCTGGATCGGATGGGCGGCGTGACCCGGCAGCCCCGGCACCGCCTGCTTGGCGCGCACGGAGGCGCGCAGGGCATCGCCCGATCCCCACAGCTCGGGGCCGAACCACAGCAGCGGAAGCGCGACGCCGAGGCCGAGGAGCAGCGGGCGCCGCGCCGGCTCGCGCCAGGCGAGCCACAGACCGTAGAGACCGAGGAAGGGCCACACCTCGGGCCGCAGCAGCGCTCCCGCGAAGCCGGCGAGGAGCGCGTCGCGGCGGCGGCCGACGAGATGGAGCTCCACCGCGCCGAGCACGAGCGCCACGAGCAGGCCCTCGGAGTCGCCGAGGGCGGAGGAGCGCAGGAAGAAGTTGACGAGCGCGAGGGCGACGGCGGCACACAGACCGGCCACCACGCCGCCGAGGCGGCGAGCGACGCGGAAGCTCATCACGAGGGCCAGGAGCCCGCCGGTCCGGGCGACGACGAGCCACAGGGCCGGGGCCGCGCCACCCGCGAGCGAGAAGACGGCGGTGAACGCGACGGGCAGCGGCTTCCACGACGGTCCGTTGACCGTGGAGAGGTGACCCGAGGCGATCTCCCGCCCCCAGATGAGCCACGCCCACGGGTCGTAGGTCGGCGTGGACGGGAAGAGCAGCGAAAGAGCCGCGAGGCCGAGGCAGGTGGCCACGAGCGCCCCGACGCCGAGCCGCAGTCGCGTGAGCGAGAACGGCGTGCTGCGCGAGCGGCGCGGTGCGAAGGCGCCCGCTCCGAGGCGCTCCGCGGCGGTGCTGTCGTGCGAGGGTGGCGTCATGTGATCGGGCCGCTCGAGGCGCCCCGGAGGGCGCATCGACGAAGTCCGAAGCGGCGGGTGGCCTCACCCCTCCGGCGCAGCCTGGAGGGTATTGCGCGGCGCGGCCCTCTCCGCCCGCGCGCGGGCCTTTGTCCGAACCTTAACCGGGCGGGCGTCGAATGTCGGAAGTGCGTGCGGGGCCGAGCGCCATGTGCGCTCGGGGAACCTGAGCTACGATCCGCCGCGATGCCCTCCGCCGATCCCGTCCAGCTCATCTCCGGTCTGCGCGCCGTGATCGGCGTGGGCGCCTGGGCGACTCCCAACCTCGCGGGCCGGGTCTTCGGCCTGGATCCGGTCTCCAACCCGCAGGCAGCCTTCCTCGCCCGGCTCTTCGGCGCCCGCGATCTCGCCCTGGCCATCGGCACGCTCTCCACCCGCGGCGAGGCTCGACTCCTGTGGCTGCGCCTCGGCGCCGGCTGTGACCTGCTCGACGCCGCCGCAGCGGCGCTCGCGCGGCGCAACGGCACGGTGCCGCGACCCGCCGCCGTGCTCTCCGGCGTGACGGCGCTCTCCGCGGCCGCCCTCGGCGCCGCCGCGCTGGCGCGCGGCGAGCGCGCGCCGGCACTGTGAACCCCTAGGCGCGGACTGCGCCGAGCACGTCGGGCCACTCGCTCGGCGGGCCGTCGGGCCGCCGGACGCGGTGCGGCTCGGCCGCCGGCAGGCCGGCCAGCTTCTCGGCCACTGCGGGCGCACGGAGCTGGGCGCGAACGGTTCGCGTCGCGGTGGCGATCACCTCGGCGCGACGACGCCGGCTCATCAGGTTGGGTCCGATGACGTCGAGGTCCTCCTGCAGTGGCTGCACCAACACGATCTCGGTCCCGCGCTCGCGCAGCGCGCGCGCCTCGCGCCCGAGCCGGCGTCCCGAGGTGCTGCGGACCGTCTGGGCCAGCCGGTCGGCGGGGTTCCACGCCCGGGTGGGATGCAGCGAGGAGGTCGGGTTGAGGCAGATCACGAGGTCGAGCTCCGCCTCGCGCACGATGTCGAGGTTCGAGGTGGAGTACATCCCGCCGTCCACGTAGCGCCGGCCGGCGATCTCCACCGGGCGGTAGAAGCCCGGGATCGCGCACGAGGCGGCTACCGCGTCGGGGAGCTCGGCCGGCGGCGCCCCGGCGCGCCCGAAGGCAACCCGTCGCCCCGTCGCGTAGTCGCAGGCGACGATCCACAGCCCGGGGTGTTCCGCCCAGCCGTGAGGCACGACGCGGCGGACGGTCTCCTTGAGCGGCTCTGTCGAGATGAACCCGCGCGGCAGCCACCCCGCCGCGAGCGCGGCGGGGCGGTGGCGATGGGGCCGGGCGAGCGTGTTCATCACGAGCCGCCAGGAGCCGGGGCCGAACGGCGGCACGCCGGGCTGGAGGCGGAAGACCGCGCCCGCCGCGCGGTCGGCCTCGGCGGCGGGGCGCCCCGAGGCGTCGGTGAGCCCCGGGAAGGACTCGCCGGCCGAGTGGGCGACCATGAACCACGGGGGAACCCCTCCGGCCACGAGGGCGCCGATCATCGAGCCCGCCGAGGTGCCGACGATCAGCTCGGCGCTCGCGGGGTCCCACCCCGTCTCGGTGGCCAGGGCCTCGAGGCCGCCGGTGAGCCACGCTCCGCCCAGCACGCCGCCGGCTCCGAGGATGAGTCCCACGCGCATCGTGGCGCGGTGGTTAGCAGACTGCGGGGACGATGCTTCTCGTCACCTGGAACGTCAACTCGCTGCGCGCCCGTCTCGGGCGGGTGCTCGAGCTGCTCGAACGGCACGCGCCGGACGTCGTCTGCCTGCAGGAGACCAAGGTGGAGGCGGCGGCCTTTCCCCACACCGAGCTGGCCGAGGCGGGCTACGCGGGGGTGGAGCACAGCGCCGGGCGCTGGGCGGGCGTTGCGATCCTGGCCCGGAGCGGGCTGGTGGTGGAGGAGGTGGCGCGCGGGCTGCCCGGTGAGCGCGCGCCCGAGGAGGCACGGTGGGTCGAGGCCAGCGTGGGCGGCATGCGGGTGGCGAGCGTCTATGTCCCCAACGGCCGCGCGGTCGACTCCGAGCCCTTCGCGGAGAAGCTCGCCTTCCTCGAGGCGATCGCCTCCCGGGTCTCCGGCTGGCGCGACGAGCCCGCGGCGATCCTCGGCGACTTCAACGTCGCCCCCGCCGACCGCGACGTCTACGACCCGGTCGCCTTCACCGGCTCGACCCACGTGACCGTGGAGGAGCGCAGTCGCTTGGAGAGAGTGCTCGCGGCCGGCGAGCTGCGCGACGCCTACCGCGAGCTCCATCCCGAGGAGGTGGGCTACACGTGGTGGGACTACCGCCAGGGCCACTTCCACCGCAAGCTCGGCCTCCGAATCGATCTCGCGCTCGTGGGCGCTCCGTTGGCGGAGAGCGTGACGGCGTGCGGGATCGACCGGAGCTTCCGCAAGGGCCCGAAGCCCTCTGACCACGCGCCGCTGCTGCTCGAGCTGAGCGGGTCTTGAGCATCCCCGAGGGACAGCCCGTCGTCGCCTACGTGGACCGGGAGCTCGGCGCGCAGTCCGACCACGCGCGTCGGCCGCTAGGACAGGTCGGCGAGCGGCGCTCCGGCCCGCTCGGAGGCGCGTCCGCGCCGTCGCTCGAGCACCCGCGCCGCCACGACCCCGCCCACGCCGCCGAAGATGTGTCCCTGCCACGAGATCCCGTCGGCGGGAAGCGCGGCGAGCAGCAGCGATCCGCCGTAGAACCCGAGCACCGCCACGCCGATTGCCCCGTGCAGCTTGCTCCGGCTGAAGAAGCCGCGGGCGATCAGGTAGGTCGCGTAGCCGAACACGAGCCCACTCGCCCCGATGTGATCGCTCCCGCTCGAGGCCACCAGCCACGTCCCGAGGCCGCCGACCACCGCGACGATGACCGTCGTGGCCAGCACCCGCATCAGGCCGCTGAGCGCGATCGTCGCGCCGAGCACGAGGAAGGGGATCGTGTTGCCGATGAGGTGTGCGAAGCCCGCGTGGAGGAACGGCGCGGTGGCGATGCCGACGAGCCCGTCGATCCGGTGCGGCTCGATCCCGTAGCGCTCGAGCGCGCCGCCCGCGATCTGGTCGATCACCTCGACGATCCACATGAGCGTGGCCATCGCTCCGACGAGGACAAGCGCGCGATGGCGGTCGCCGCGCCGCGGTGTGATCTCCTCGCTCACCACGCATCCCAGGGTAGGGCTCGGAGCTAAAACTCAGTTCAGTCGTGCCCGCAAGGCACGCAGCTCCCCGTCGAGCTGCGTGCGCGCCTCGGGGCCGAGCGGGAGCGCGAGCCGCAGCTTGGCGGCGCGGATCTCGCGGCCGAGGTCGCCCCGGCGCCCGTAGGCGCCGACGAGGTTGTTCAGCACCCGCAGCACTGTCTCCTGCGCTTCCCACGGCCTCACGAAGCTGGGATTCGGGGCCTCGCCGAGCGGCCGGCCGCCCGCGAAGGGATCGATCAGCAGGGGCGGTGCGGTCGCAAAGTGCCCGACGACGTAGTGGCCCGGCAGGCCGACTCCGCGCAGGTCGACCTCGGCCCGGCGCGCCGCCTCCACGTAGACGATCGAGAGGAGGATGGGCAGTCCGGTGCGCCGCTCGAGGACCAGGTCGAGCATGGAGTTCTCCGGATCGTCGTAGCGCTCGACGTTGCCCGCGAAGCCGTGCCGGTCCCCGAGCACGCGCGCGCACGCGGCGGCCTCCTCGGCCGGGGTCGCGCCCGGCCCGATCTCGGCGGCGAGCTCGGCGCCCAGTGCGTCCAGGCGCTCCTCGACCGCTCGGGAGTCGACGTCGCGGAACTCGGCGGCCACCGCGAGGGTGAGCGCCTCGAGCGACGGATCGGGCTGACGAGCGAGCTCCGCGAAGTCCACGCAGGCAGCGTGCCCGCCGGGCGGCTCGTTTGACACGGAATGCGCGCGCTCTGCTCCGGGTGCGCTCGCGCTGAGCGTCAAGTCACGCCCCGCAGTCGCCGCCCGCCCGATCCGCGCCGAGGATGCGCAGCTCGCCCACTTCACTTCAGAGAGGACTCCCCGATGCACCGCACACGCCGCTGCGCCCTCCTCGCCGGCGCCTTGGCGCTTCTCGGCGCCGGCACCGCCGCCGCCGAGGCGCCTACCGTCATCGTCAAGTACCGGCCGGGTCGCTCCTCCGCGCGACGGGCGGCCGACGCCCGGCGCGCCGGCGTGCGCCAGACCGTCGGCAGCGTTCGCGGCCAGGGGGCTCGCGTCGTGCGCGTGAGCGGCGACCCCGACCAGGTCGCCCGGCGCCTCGCGCGCTCACCCGAGGTGCTCTACGCCGAGCCCAACTGCCGGCTGCGGGCCAGCGCGGCCCCGAACGACCGCTTCTTTCGCAACCTCGGCGGCCTGGCCGAGATCCATGCCGCGCGCGGATGGGACCTCGCCGGGCTGGCCGCCTTCCCCCTCGGCGGCGGAGTGCCCGTGGGAATCGTCGACACGGGCATCGACGCCACCCACGAGGACCTCCAGGGCAAGCTCGCCGCCTGCGGCACGTCGGTGAACGGCGCGGTCAAGGCGGGCGCGTGCGCCGACGACAACGATCACGGCACGCACGTCGCGGGCACCATCGCTGCCACGGCGAACAACCGCCTCGGCGTGGTCGGGGTCGCGTTCTCCTCGCCGCTCGTGATCTGCAAGGCGCTCTCCGGCGACGGCTCGGGCTCGATCGCCGACGTGGCGAGCTGCATCGTGTGGGCCCACCAGCGCGGCGCGAAGGTCATCTCCATGAGCCTCGGCGGCGCGGCGTCGATCACCCTGC
>JAABUM010005305.1_pt1 | contig 13646 bp, 12 predicted proteins | sample 5559161 | NCBI WGS metagenome assembly JAABUM01 (sample SAMN10711868, study PRJNA513369) | rock metagenome | isolation source: Antarctica rocks | place: Antarctica: Victoria Land, Siegfried Peak nord
ACCTACACCGCCACCATCGTCGTCGCCCTCGCCGCCCATCATGCCGCCCGTCCGGAGCTGATCCGCTCACCCAAACGGGTGCTCGCCCATCTCTGGGAGGGCAGCCTATGAGTTAGGAAACGCCCTCTAGTCTATCAATATTGGACTACTACAGCCCGATATGGATGGTATAGAGGGGGAACAAACAGTGTTTGTTCCCCCTGCCACGAAGTACACCCAATTGGTACGGTTTGGCCCGAACTTGACAGAGTTTTGAGCGTATACTATTATGTACGTACAGTCGACAGTAAAGGCATGCGGGAAGATGCCTCGAAAGGCGGTACGGCATGATAGGAATCGTAATTGAGAAGGGGCATGAACCGGCATTAACTGTGCGCGATGTTTGTGCCGAGTTACGCCTTAGTAGGAATACTGTCTACGCGCTCATTAATTCCGGCCAACTCGCGGCGTTCCGCGCCGGCAAGCAACGCTATCGCGTGGAGGCAGAAGAGCTGCGCCGCTATAAGGCCGCACAACGAGCGAATCCCAGCGGAACAAACAACGACTGATACGAATAGTCGTGCACACGCGCGGCGGCGTGTAAGGAGTGGGCGTGGAACGCGAGCAGATCGTGGCTATCATCAATAGGAAGGGTGGGGCTGGGAAGTCGACCACCACCCTCAATCTTGCCGGCGCTTTGGCGGACGTTGGACTTCGAGTGTTACTTGTCGACCTCGACCCACAAGCATCCCTAACGCGTCTACTTAGTGACAAGCCGATATCCGGCGATCAAGGTATCGGAGCCTGTATCCGCAGCCAAGGTGTTGCGGCGGCTTCACTCATCCAGCGAACCGAGACCGGCCTGGATCTCATCCCGGGCGATCGGACTATCGAGGCCGTCGCGCTGGTGTCCTACGACAATCCGGGTGCGTTCAAACGATTACGCCGTAGCCTCTTAGCGCTCGAGGATTATGACGTTGTGCTGCTCGATACCCCGCCAGCACTCGGTTTCGCCGCCACCAGCGCGATGCTCGCCGCAGGATGGGCGATCCTACCAACGGCACTGGCGCAGCAAGACCTCGATGCGCTCCTCGATACCCTCGCGGCGCTTGGTGATCTCGAGGCTGATGGTGAGGTCTGCTGCCGTCAACTGGCGATCTTACCAAATGCCTACCGCGGCACCACGACGATCGACCGACATGGGGTCGCCCTCCTACGGGAGGCTTATGGCGATCTCGTCGCCGAACCGATCCCGCTGGCGGAGGCGATCAGACGGGCACTGAGCGCACAGCGTCCGGTGATCCAGACCGAACCGCGTTCCGCCGCGGCGGAAGCGTATCGCTCGCTCGCCGACCGGGTGATCGCCGAGATTGGTGTAGCAATGGATCGACACGAGGTACGCCATGTCGGCGCGTAAAGGCAAAGGAGCCGGATTACCCCAATTGCGCGGTGCTCAGCCGCGGCCCGAGGCCCCCAACGTCGTAGCGATTGGCGAACAGCGCTTACAAGGCGCGTTCGTGGTACCAGCCGATCAGGTCGTACCCGACCTGTCACAACCGCGACGCGATTGGGGTTACGACGATGGCGATCAACGCCTTCACGAGCTTGCAGAGAGCATTCGCTCATTCGGGATCTTTCAGCCACTGGTCGTGCGCGAAGATGGGATCCTCGATGATCGACGTACCCGCTATATCGTCATCGCTGGCGGCCGCCGCCGCGCCGCCGCCGAGATCGCGGGGTTGCTCACCTTACCGATTATTGTTCGCGGTGAGGAAGGGACACGCCTGCGCGTCTTGCAACTGATCGAGAATCTGCAACGGCAGGAATTGAGTCCGCTCGACGAGGCACGCGCCCTCCAAGAGCTCCTCGACGCAGAAAATCTCAGTGCGCCGCAACTTGCGGGCCGGATCCATAAATCGGCACAGCACATCCGCGCGCGGCTGCGCATCCTGGCCGATCAGGTGATCGCCGACGCGATCGAACGGCGACAGATCCCGGTTTCGGCCGCGCGGATGATCCAACAACTCCCCGACGAAGAAGTCCTGCGCTTTCGCTCGCGCCTACGTGACGGTGAGACACTCCATCTAGCCGACATCGTCGGGGTGCGGGATCGCCTGCGTGCCGAGGGGATCACGAACCCACGCTTCAAGGGTGGGGGCCGACGCGCCGCAGTGCAGGAACGACTGCCGAGCGTGCCACACCCGGAAGAAGGTGTCGCATCGAGCGCCCTCCACACCAGCAGCGCGATGCCACAGGAACAAACAGTGTTTGTTCCCACGCCGCTGGAAAGCGCCGACGACGCAATATCAGAGAGTACAGTACCGGACCTGGCAGACAACGCCGAGCATCCTGCTGCGCGCCGTGCGGTCGCTCAGGCGGTCGGTGAATTGATTCGTCGCCATCTTTCGGGACCGATCCGTCAACAGGTCGCGGAACAGCTTGCCGCACTCGCCGCGCGTGGCGAGCCGATAGAATGGTTACCGGGCCTCTATGTAGGCCTGAGCGGTGAGATTACCTCGTCGAACGATCCGGCCTGACACAGGGGATAACGTGGACAGCGAGAAACGCGCCAAGAGCGACAATATCCGCCGACTGACGCCGCGCTCCGCAACACTGCGGCGGAGAGCGACGGCTGCGGACGGACCTGATGGGGAAGGTTCGCCACGCTTCGAGTTCGATCCTGCCCGCTGGGCGGGGCAGATATCGCGTCATATCGACATCGCCGATTGGGCCGAATCGCTCAACACGGTCCTCGAGGCCCCGGAGTTGTGGACCGCCGCTGCGACTACCGCACCTCCCGCCCCGGACGCTCATCGCGCTATTACGACACGCTTACGTATGACCACGCCCCTCTACGAGCTGACGGCAGCGCTCACCGTCCCGTGGCTTATCGAGACGTTCGCACCTCCCGCGCCGGACATACCGAGCGTCAGGGAAAATCTCGTCGCTTTCATGCGCCATCTCTTCGACAACCCGGGGATCGTCGATTATGACCCCTGGCAGGGCCTATTCGAATGGATCTGGTCGCACCAGACGGCCTGGGCAGGGGCGGCGATTCGACGGCAGCTCGGGACTGAGAGCATCAGGGAGTTATCGCCCGAGGAGTATCACCGTCTCCTGGCCGATTATCTCCGGGATGCCGACCCTCAAGCCTTGCGCGAACGTTCCGATCAGCTCCTCAGCACGTATGCCCAGGAACTAGCCAAAGTGACTATCGAGATACTCGAGCTTGGGAAAGCAACGCCGGAACGCCTGGCGCTCATCGTCGAGGGCGCACCACTGCACGATGTAGCGCTCTTATTGCCATCCGAGGGTCCGGTCGCGATGTCCTCGGATGCACTCACCGGCCCGCTCGCCGAGGGTTACTTGCCGGTGATGAATTCGGCACATTATCAGGCCGTGCGTGAAGCGCTCTACCTGAATACGTTCGAGCAGGCCACCGATACACCGTGGCCGACCGCTCGCTTAGCGGTCGGTCCCACCGGCGGACTGGCACAGCTACGCCCCCCGGCCATCGACGGGCAAGTCGTCCCGCCAGACGAAGTCGACGCCTGGGCTGCGCTCATGTGGCGACAACGCGACAAGTTGTCCGACTTGGACGCAGATGCCCTTGACGCCTTAAGTGCGCTCTGGCTTTCGCAGGCACGCACAGCCCAGGATCGTGCCATCGCCGATGTAGACGGACTGCTGACGATGCGTGGGATCATGCCAAGGGCGCGGCAGAGCGGGCAACGGGTGGGGTTTCGGAAGGAACAACGTGGCGAGATGCAGCAGGCTCTCGCGCACGTGCAAAACCTCTGGATCGACATCGCGGGTGTCGAAGATGGGGATGGGGTACGCCGCAGCCTGCAAAGTCGGGCATTCGTCATCACCGACCGCTACGGCGTGACCGACAGGAGCGGGACCATGATCGACATGGAACGCTTCGTCTTCCAGCCGGGCCGTGTTTTCGCCCATTTCCTGATGGGGGCTGGGCACCAGACCGCCCTCCTATCCGCGAAGGCATTGAAATATGACGCCTATCGCCAGACCTGGGAGAAGCGCCTCTCACGTTTCCTCAGTTGGCAGTGGCGGAGCCGAAGCGACGGCCCGAAATCACAACCCTATCTGGTCGAAGCGCTGCTCGATGCCAGTGGCGAGACGGTAAATGAGCGGTTCCCGGCGCGGACACGCGAGCGCCTCGAGCAAGCCCTCGACACACTGCAGTCCGATGGCGTGATCGCAGCCTGGCAATACGATGACTGGGACGAGCGCTTGAGCGAGCAGCGTGGCTGGCGCGATAGCTGGACACGCACAGTGATGCTCATCGCTCCCCCACCGGCCGTGGTCGCATTCTACGAGAGTTCACTCCCTTTGCGGCCGTCATCACCAACGGTCACATCGCCAACTGATGCCCTGAATAGCAACGGCGATCTCGGCCCAATCATTAAGGCGCATCGCCGCACCTTACGACAGAGCCAGAAAGCCGCCGCCACGATCCTGGGTGTCACGCAAAGTTACATCAGCAAACTCGAAGGGGGCACGATCACCGGCATACAACCTTCGGAAGAATTCCGCGAACGCGTCGCGCTCTGGCTCGAGGATACACCCTGATCGTGGCAGCGACGGACGGTTCATCGCAGCGCCCCTCCATTCATACTGGGAATATTTGGGGCCATCATCGTGAACATAACCCCTGATTTTATGGCATTCGTTCGTGTGACGGCGATCTTCAGCATAGCAGCATAACACCCCTGGGCAAGAAAGCAATATTATCTGTTCTCGCACTATCGTCCGGTGGCTCGGGAGCAACAGACGGCAATATCAAATACTTCTGGTGAAAGCCTGCCCCGGCGAGACGCTTTTCACCCATGAATTATCCCATTCATATCCATTCATATTTGGGATCATCATCCTGCACCAAAATCTCCAGATTCTGGCATGCTATTCATATTTGGGATCATCATCGCGCACCAACCGGATCGTCATCGTGAACCGTGCCATCATGGCACACGATGAAAAAGCGGCGTTTAGTGGTCAGATCGCGACGATCAACCCCAATCCAAATATGAATGGCGCGACGGTTCAGCATGCCGTCATGGGAACAGCTGCGGGAAGGCTGGGGCTACACTCTTAGATAGGAGAGACCGCCCAACGGCCTTGCCGTGCGAGGTCATCAGGACCGCTGTGAGGGAGCCGCTGTCGTGACCGCACTACCGGCGCTGCCATCCACGAATATGCTGATCGGCGGGCGGACATTATTGTTCTTGCCCAGCCTTGTCAAGGCGATCGGCATAAACGAGGCAGTCGCACTGCAGCAGGTGCGTTATCGTCTCAGCGATGAGCGGAATCCCCATGTTTGGCAAGGTCGCCGCTGGGCGCGCGCGAGTATTCAACGGTGGCAAGAGCGTGACTTCCCGTTCTGGGAGCGGAAGACCGTCCAACGGACGTTCGAGTCACTTGAGCGACAAGGTCTGGTGCTCACGGCGCAACCTGAACTGGCGCAACGCGATGCCACGAAGTGGTACACGATTAATTTCGCAACCCTCGAGCCATTGGCGCGCCTTGTTGCCAACGGCTCCTATACGCGATCTGCCCACCAAGCAGCCGGACCAGCCGCACCCTCATCGCTATTACCCCCCCTGCCACCGAGCAACCTCTTGCTTGATGAACCGCCATTGGTGATCATCGTCGAACTCGCCGTGCGAGTCGGCCTCGATGAAGCCCTCCTCCTCCAGCAGATTCGCTATTGGCTCGCGGATGAGCGCAAACCACCTGTCCGCGATGATCGTCGCTGGGTCTGCCCACGCGACGTTGATTTCTTCGTGCCCTTGACGCATCGCTCGCAGGAAACGCTCATCAGGCTCCTGGGTCGCCTTGAGCGAGCGGGATTTCTGATCGGTTCGAGCCGCTATAACACGCAGCCTGGCGATCGTACGAAATGGTACACACTTGACTTCGAGGCGATCAAGCGTCTGACAACAGAACAAATCGAAGCCAGGGTTGATAATCTCATGGACCAAACCGACGAAATGTCCTTATCTATACCGACACAATGTCCCGATCCAGCTGGCGAAAATGGCCCTATCCATATGCAGCTTTTGTCTCGATCTACACGGCGACAAAGTCCCAAGCCAATCGTATCGGCTGACCAAGTCCAGGCGGTGGATCTGATCCAATCTTTAAAGGATTCGGAGACTGATCCTCAGACTGATCCCCAAATACAACAGCAACAAAACCAAGAAAACATTAAAGATGTTGTTGTTGAACTCTGTCAGGGATTAGTTAAACGCGGAATTACGTTGCGTGTAGCGAAGCACTTATGCGACAGCTACCCGAATGCGCGTATCGCGCACCAAACCGACATCTACGACTGGTGGTGCATGCGCGAACTCGACGCGCCGAATAGCAATCCTGGACGACTCGTGCGGATGATCGAGGATGACTGGCAACCCCACCGGGACTACGTTTCATCTCAGGAACGGGCCCAGGCAGATGCGGCGCATACTGAAGCGCGTGCCGTAGCGATCGTTGCGGCTCAAGAGCGTCACGCCGAGATGCAGGCACGACGTGCCGAGCGCGAGCACATGATCCGGGAGTTGGGACTTGACGAGGCGCAACAACAGCAGTGGCGGGGGCTTGTTGCTAAGCATCCCATTCTCCCGAGTCCCTTTCATGAAACATTATTCCGGCCGCCGACGATCGGAACCACCGAGCCTGCGCTCGTCATCGCCATGAACGAAGAGCGCTTGGCGCGATTACAGGGATCTGGCCATCGTGCGAGCCGCGCGACAGTTGCCGCGCGGCTCGCCATTTTGTATCGGAACCCCCTACTAGTGGTTGTATATTTTTCTCTTCCCGCGCTTCGTGTCGCTATGGGGCTTGCCGAGCCGACCTGACGCAGTACGCCCAGATTCAGCTTCCCGGCTCTGTTGCTTGAAGGGCATAGACGTTCGTATTGAGGTGCCTCAAAGCAATGTGGTAGTGATGATTCGATGGTTACTTCCTATGAAGAGAACGATCAGGGCAAGCCTGAAGTCGGGCGAGACACAACGTGTTGAGACTAATTCCGGGCTAACAGCGCTTGCTCGTAGTGTGCCGTGAGCTACCACGATAGCAAGGGGCAAGAAATGCAGCAGGCGGACCGCTCTAATTAGGAGCGGCCCGCCCATCCGAAACGCGAAATACTGCGGGCAGGCCTTCCCTCCCGATCACCGCATCACACGTCGCGACCGAATTGTAAGTGGGCAACCTTGGATATTGATTGGACCATTGCTTTGTAGGAAACACCGCCCCACTTATTTTCAATCTGCCGGTCCATACCTGGACTATCGAACGATAAGTGCTCGATAGGCTACCACTGAAGCTGAGGAATCGAGTGCATAGTGGGATCGATGTACAGCAATCCAACGCGCTATCGACCTATAGACGACCACCGTATGAAACTCCCAGATCGATCTGGGAGGGGCCTGTGGAGCCGGAGCCACGCGAAGATAGTCAGTGCGGAAACTCGCCGCATATAGCCAATTTGCCGGATGGCCAGGACGTTGCGCGTGTGCCCCCAACCCGCCCCCCTTGCAGGCCAGATTGCTGACGGAGTCGACGCAGCAGTTCACCGAGCCTCACCGTGGTTTGTGCCCATGGCCACGCGGCGAGTAATAAGAATGGCACCTGATTGCGTTCTGCGACTATCTATCCGCGGGAAGCATTGTGGCTCGCACTGGTGCTCGATCACTACAACCAAACACGAGGTGAAGGCTACGGAAGCGATCAGGTCGATCCCCGCGCTGACCAAACAGGACGGAAAGTCTCGTCATCCCGTTCGCGCTCCTGCCCGCCGCGCTACAGTGGTCATATGTTCACGTTCGCTCGTCACTCCGGGAGCATGTGTCGCGGCACCAGGCGGGGATATAGCAACGTCCCCCTCACCGTCCTGTCCTACGCCACGCACCTAGGCTCGCATCCATTGGGATGGCATGTACCGGGTAGAACCCTCCCATGCCCGCAGTCGTGCCCACGGTTGACGCGAGCGGCGTGGATCGCGGTCGGCCGCAACCCGCCTTGACGAGCGATAAGCGCTTCCTCGACCAACGGTGTGGCGCGACACCGCATCCTACTCCTACATCCTTCAAGCGCGCACGGCGATATTCGCGACATGCCACGAGGCAGTGGGCTCGCTTCTGGCGCTGCATCTTGATCTCGTCGACGCTCGGAATATCGCGGCCAAGTACCGTGACCACTGCAGTACAGCTGTTGGTGTCGGGCCGCAGTCGACCAGCCTCAACGTCTCTGCTACCGAGGCCTGCCGGTAGCGCCAGGGCCAAGATCCGGCTTTTGCTGTGGATCGTTGACACGCTATGTGCTCTCGCGGACGGAACAAACACTGTTTATTCCGGCACTGCTCTATAGAGAGTACGGTCAACTCCGCACGCGCTATGAGACTGTCCAGCAGTGGTGCGGGAAGGTTAACTAGACTTACACGAATGGACAGTGTGGCCGCCGCTACAGGTTAAAAGGCGGTTTCATAACCGCGAGACATGCCGTAAATCTGTAGCATGGAAGTCATTTTCGTTGTGGCTTACAGGGTTATGAAACCGCCTATAATTCTACAGTTTCACTTGTCTGACCGGCGACGCATCATGCCCGCTGCGGTGAGGGGGGCGATGACGGCGATGGTTGAGCAGGCGTCGGTGCGGGGCTGGGCGGCGCGGCTCGATGCGCTGCGCGCGCGTCTCGCCCCGCAATTCGGGCGGGCGGAGCCCCGTCGCCGGGTGCGCGCGTATATCGAAGGATTGCCCCAACCGGTCGAGCGCAAGAATGGCTGGCAACTGGCCGAGCGGGCGGGCGAGGCGACGCCGACGGGGATGCAACGGCTGCTGGCTGGAGCCCGGTGGGACGCGGACGCGGTGCGCGACGACCTGCGGGCCTATGTGATGGAGCAACTGGGCGATCCCGGCGCGGTGCTCATCATCGACGAGACCGGCTTCCTCAAGCAGGGCCCCAAGTCGGTCGGCGTGGGGCGGCAATACAGCGGCGCGGCGGGGCACATCGCGAACTGCCATGTGCCCGGAGGGCGCCCAGGGTCTTCCTGGCCTATGCCGCCCGGCGCGGGCGGGCGCTGCTTGACCGCGCGCTGTACCTCCCGAAGCCCTGAGCCGACGATCCGGACCGGCGCGCCGAGGCGGGCGTGCCGGAGGAGACGACCTTCCAGACCAAACCCGCGCTGACAAGGGACATGCTGGAGCGCGCCTTCCGCGCCGGGGTACCCGCCGCCTGGGTGACGGGCGACAAGGTCTACGGGCGCGACCGGCGCTTGCGGATCTGGCTGGAGGAGCAGGAGCGCCCGTTCGTGCTCGCGGTGCCGACCCGCGCGTCGCTCTGGGTCCAGACCGAGCGCGGGCCGCAACAGGTCGGCGCGGCTGCTATCGCGGCGACGCTCACGCCGGAATCTTGGGTGATGCGCTCGGCGGGCGGCGGCACCCAAGGGCCGTGCGCCTACGCCTGGGCCCGGGCCCGCCTCGCCCGCTGGCCGGTGCCGGGCTGGGAACACTGGCTGCTCGCGCGCAAGAGCCCGCGTGATGCGACGGGCCGCTGCGGGGATCTTCCCCTTGTATCGGTCGGGGAAGGCCCGCACCGGACGACGTCGCGAACGGATGCGTCAGAAATGGGCCGCCGGGTATTGGCGACGGGTGTCGAGGGCAGCGTGAAGCTCCGCCCCACTGACGATCAAGCGGCGGCCATCTCGGCCATGACGGCGGCCCAGCGCTCCTGGAACCGGCGACGGCGTTCCGCCAACGAGACGCGCTCGACCAACCTGGCTCGGGCGCGGAAGTACTGGCGCTGCTCCTCGCAGCCGGCGCAGCAACGCGCGGCGGCGGCGAAGGCACCGAACCCGCGCATGGGGTAGTAGCGTTGCTTGATACCCCGGTGATCCTGCGCGATGCGATTGTTTTTGTAGCGGCTGGTGCGGTGGAACACGCCATCGCCCAGCGTCTCGCGGATGGCACGTGGGTAGGCGTCGTGTCCGTCCGTCGTCACGTGCGTAGGCGCATGGCCAGTGGCCGCAAGGGCTGCGGCAAAGAACTGCTGCGCTGCGGCCATGTCGCGTTGCTTGCTCAGCAGCGCCTCGACGAGATTGCCCGCCCGATCGATCGCCCGGTATAAGTAACACCAGGCACCGTTGACCTTGACGTATGTCTCGTCAGCGTGCCACGCGATGCCCGCCTGACCGCGCCGCTTGGCACGCAACCGATCCGCCAGGAGTGGGGCGAAGCGCGCCTCCCAATCGCGGACGGCCTCGTGGCTGAAGACGAACCCCCGCGCCAGGAACATCTCCGCGAGATCCCGCAGGCTGCGCTTGTAGCGCAGCCGCCAGCGCACGACGAGCAGCACGAGGTCGGTCGGGTATTGCAGGTGGTTGTACGGCGTGCCGGTCCGCTCGTTGCAGAACCGCCGACAGCCCGGACACCGGAATGTACGATAGCCGAGGACGGTACGCCGTCGCTGCTCGGTGGTCGTGGTCGCGGCACCGTGGGGGCAGGGCATGAGTATCTCCTTCACGCTGCGGCCAACGCCCCGACGTTACCAGAGCAAACCCGGTCCTACCAGCCCACGTCCGAGTTCTGACGCAACCCGCGCGTCCAGCTGCAGGAGTACGGCTTCATCCTGGTCTTCCTGATCGTCGCCCCAGACGGGGACAGGGAATACTGGGCGGCGAACGACCGGGGGATGGGCGCGCTGGCCCGCCGGAAGTACGGCCGAGTTCGCCTGGTGCATCGAGGTCTACCACCGGGGCCTCAAGCAGCACTGCGGCGTCGAACGGGCACAGGTCCGCGCCGCCCGCGCGCAGCGCAACCATGTCACCTGCGCCCTGCGCGCCTTCCTGCGCCTGGAAGCCCGCCGCCTCGCCACCGGCGTCAGCTGGTGGGAAGCCACGGCCGCTAGCATCCGCGACGCCATCCGCGCCGACCTCGCCGCTCCGACCTACACCCTCGCCCCAACTGCGGAATCCCTAACCTTGACAGGGCTCTTGGGGCGCATGTCCGCCACCTGACCGTGGCACGATTGCTGCATGCTTGCGGGATGACGGTATCGCGGACGAAGTGGCGCGAGGGGAGTGCGGCGATGCGGCGAGGGTGGGGGGTGCGTGGCCTGACGATCGGCGCGCTGGCGCTGCTCCTGAGTATGACGCTCGGCGGGTGCGGCCTCGGGTCGGCGACCGCCCTCACGGCGACCGCGCGGAGCGCCGACATGCCGATCCCGGCACCTGTCGGTGCGGGCGGGAAAGCGCCAACCGTCCCGGCAGCGGCGCAGGGCGGGCAGGTCGGCCCGCCGAGCCTGTACCCGGACCCGACGCGCACCCCCGGCGATGTCCTGCCCGGCGTGACGGCGCAGGAAGTCTGCGCCCCCGGCTACAGCACGAGCGTCCGGAATGTCTCCGGTGACGAGAAGGCGGTGGCCTACCAGCGGTATGGCCTCGCGAACGAACCGGGGAAGCACGAGGTGGACCACTTCATCTCCCTCGAGCTCGGTGGCAGCAACCTGCTGACGAACCTCTGGCCCGAGCCCTATGCGACGCCGGACGCCCCGAACATGGTCGGCGCGCACGAGAAGGACAAGGTGGAGAATTATCTCCACGATGCGGTCTGCAAGAACGCGATGACGCTCCAGCAGGCGCAGGAGCAGATCCGCACGGATTGGTACGCGGTCTATCTGAAGATCGGCAAATAACGCGACGACAGGGGGGTCAGCGGATGGGTTTCACGATTCCCGAAGCCGCGCGCCGGGACATGCAGCAGCAGGCCACGGCCGCCGGGATGCCATACGGTACGCTCGTCGGGCAGAAGGTGTACGACCTGCAAGGGCTAGTCGATGTGCTGGCCGATGAGCTGAAGGCGGTGCAACAAAGCGGGGATACGCAGCAGATCGGTGCGGTGATGGGGAAGCTGACCCGCCGTCAGGCCGAACTCGCCGCCTACCAGGCCGAACAGCGGGTCGCGGGACGCAGCTAAGTACATTCACACAAGGTCTGCAAGTTGCGCGGGCGAAGTATTCGTTTTCCAGTCACGAAAGCACCCACGACAAACCAGCAGTAGTAATGTGAATGTACTTAGCTCGACTTTGGCCCTTTGAGATACTGGAGAGGAAGTGGGAGGGTCGGCTCGTCAACCACTCTTGCCGGAGGCGGTAACGATGCCGACCCTCCCAGCCGCCATGCTACCGCTCCTCGCGCCCTTCGCGCCACTGTTCGCCCGCCGGGTCTGGTGCAACGCGCTGGTGCTGGTCGTCGGCACGCTGCTCGCGCCCGGCAAGCGCACCGTCTGCGCCGCCCTGCGGGCGATGGGTCTGAGCCAGACCAAGCGCTGGAGCCGCTATCACCGCGTGCTCAACCGGGCCGCATGGTCGAGCCTGGCGGTCAGCCAGGTGCTGCTGGGCCTGCTGGTCGCAGCCGTTGCCCCCGCCGGGCCGGTGGTCGTCGGGATCGACGAGACGATCGAGCGGCGCTGGGGGGCGCGGATCGCGGCCAAGGGTCTCTATCGCGACGCGGTACGCTCCAGCAAGGGCTACTTTGTGAAGGTGAGCGGGCTGCGCTGGTTGTGCCTCATGCTGCTGGTGCCGATCCCCTGGGCCGGGCGTGCCTGGGCCTTGCCCTTCCTGACCATCCTCGCCCCGTCCGCGCGGCACGACCGCGCGCGGCAGCGGCATAAGAAGCTGACCGACTGGGCGCGGCAGGCGCTCCTGCTGCTGCGGCGCTGGCTCCCCGAGCGCGCGCTCGTCATCGTCGCCGATAGCGGCTACGCGGCCATCGCGCTGTTGGCGCGCTGCGCCCGCCTCGCCACGCCGATCGCCGTCGTCACCCGGCTGCGGCTCGACGCCGCGCTGTACGCGCCGGCCGCGCCGCGCCGGGCGGGGCAGCTGGGTCGCCCGCGCAAGAAGGGCCGGCGCCGGCCCACCCGCGCCGCGCGCCGCGCCAACCCGGCGCCGACCTGGGCGGCCATCACCGTCGCCCACTGGTACGGTGAGGGGGCACGCACGGTGGAGGTGGCCTCCGACACGGCGGTGTGGTACCACAGCGGCCTGCCGCCAGTGCCCATCCGCGGGGTGCTGGTCCGCGACCCGCAGGGGCAGTGCGACCCGCAGGGGCAGTGCGACCCGCAGGCGTTGCTCTGCACCGACCTGGCGGCGGAGCCCGCGCAGATCCTCGCCTGGTTCGTGCTGCGCTGGCAACTGGAGGTGACCTTCGCGGAAGCCCGCCGCCATCTCGGCGTCGAGACCCAGCGCCAGTGGTCCGAGCGGGCGATCCTGCGGACGACCCCGGCCTTGTTCGGCCGCTTCTCGCTGGTCACGCTGTGGGCACACCCCTCTATGGCGGCACCCGGCGACCTCGTGCGCCAGGCCGCGTGGTATCACAAGCCCCGGCCCACCTTCGCCGACGCGCTCGCCCTGGTCCGCCGCGAGATCTGGGGCCAGGCGGCTTTTTGCATGTCGGCGGACGAGACCGATCTGGTGCAAGTCCCGCGCACAGTGGTGGAACGCTTCGCCGATGCGCTCTGCTACGCCGCCTAGTGCGCCATTCCTCAAATGCGGTAGACTTCTGGCCTGAGCGGGAGTCGCTGGAGGAGGCCGCCATGCCGAAGCTGATCAAGGCGCGTGACCCGCAGGATGGGCGCGAGGAGCGGCGCGTGCGG
>JAABUM010005308.1_pt1 | contig 13646 bp, 11 predicted proteins | sample 5559161 | NCBI WGS metagenome assembly JAABUM01 (sample SAMN10711868, study PRJNA513369) | rock metagenome | isolation source: Antarctica rocks | place: Antarctica: Victoria Land, Siegfried Peak nord
CAGAGAACGGCCTGCTGCCGCACGCCCCATCGGCTACGCCAGTACGGACGCGGGAAGACAACGAGCGATGCGGCGAGACGGCGACCTTACCACCCTCGCGCCACCCTTTATCAGACAGTTTCTTAGGCGTGCCAAAAGTGGACTCTTCTTGTTCATCAACGATAGAGCGCCCGATCCCATCACACAGCCCTGGTTTGTGCAGCAAAAAGAGCCCGGCCCGGTCATCATGACCGGGCCGGGCTCGCGGCTGTCGTCCGTGCGTTATGGCGTCGTGGCTCAGCCGCGCGGCGCGCGATAGCCCGCCGCTTCGGCCTCTTCGATGGTGGCGAAGCAGGCTTCCGGCTTCGTGCGCTCGTAATTGCGCCCGCCCGGTACGTGGTAGATCATCGCGCCCATGCTGCCACGGTTCCCCTTGATCGGGTGGCTCGCCGGGCAGACCCCATCGACCGGTTCGTTCGGCATGGCGATCGGCGCGGGCGTCGGCTCGTGACTGGTCGCCTCGGTCGCTTCTTCGTCGGTGTTGCCACTGGCCCTGGTGAGGACGATCTCCGGGCGCGCGGTCTGCACCGGCAGCGACGCGCCCTGGCCCTGACCCTGCTGCGTATCGGCGGGCTGTTCAACTTTAGCCGCTTGTTCCGCCTGCGGTTGCGCGGCGGTCGCGGCGGGCTGCTCCGGCTGCTTCGCCTGTGTCGGCTGGGCCAATGACGCGGGGGGAGCGGCCTGCTCCTGCGCACCGGTTTCTTCCGTGGCCGTCGGACTTTCCAGGGTCACCGCCGCGACCTCGTCCATCGCGCCGGCCTTGGGCTCAGCCACATCCAGCTTCGGCAGCGGCTTGACCGTGGCGGTCTGCCCGGTTGGGGTTGGCTGCTCGCGCAACAGGATCGCGTCGTCGGCGCTCTCCTGCGCCCACTCGTCATCGCGGTTGCGCTGGGTCAGGTAGTACGTCAGTAAACCCCCGGCGAGCGTGCCGAGGACCACCCCACCCAGGAGTCCGCCGCGTCGTCGCTGTTGGCCCTGACGCTTGGTGAGTTGCGCCTGCGTCTTGGCGATCTGCTGCTCCAGTTTGCGTACCGCGCGTTCTTCGGCACCGGCCATCGTCGTGCTCCTCTTTGCGTTCTGCTCGCTTCGACCTTGCTGCCTCGGCGAGGATCGGTCGCTCGCGCTGGATCTACTTCGCCGCCGCGAGCGGCGTCAATGTCGGGCGGTCGAGCCGCAACGGTGCCAATGGCGCAGGAGTCGTGCCAGTCATCGCCGCCTCGGCGAGGAGTTGGCCGATACGCGGCCCGTACGGCATCCCGTGACCGCAATAGCCCCCCGTGACCCAGACGCCCGGCAGCCCCGGCGCGGCCCCGGCGACGGGGAGATAGTCGGCGGTGAAGGCCATCAGCCCGGCCCAGCGCCGTGCCACGCGCAATCCCTGCAAACGGGGGAAGAGGCGCGGCAGGACCGCCTCGATCGCGTCGGTCACCTCGGGGGTCGGCACCATCTCGCGCACGCCGACATCGCCGTTCGGGGCGTCGGCGCGGCAGCCGCCGATCACGATCGCGCCATCGGGCGTCTGCTGCCAGTATTCGCCGGTCGTGGCGACCGAGGCCCCGATGCCGGTGGTGAAGACCGGCGGCAGCGGCTCGTAGGAGAGGATCTGCCCGCGCACCGGCACGATCAGCCCCGCCAACTCCGGTACCAGTTCGTCGCTCCAGGCGTTGACCGCGACGATGACCCGACCCGCGTGGATCGTCCCCGCACTCGTCTCGACCCGCGTCCCGTCCCCCTCGGCGACCAGCGCGGTCACGCCCGCCTGACAGAGGCGCGCGCCGCGCCGACGGGCGGCTGCGGCGATCCCGGCGAGGTAGCGCGCGGAGTGCAGCAGGCCACCATCGGGGAAGAAGAGCCCGCCGGTGATCTCCGGGCCGAGCGGGGTGTCGATCAGCGCCTGCGCGCCCTGCCGATCGACGAACTCGCCGGAGAGGCCATCGGCGCGCATCGTCGCCAGATTCTGGTGCATCTCGGCCAACGATTCCTCGGTGAGGGCGAGGCTCAGCGTCCCCGGCGTGCGGTAGTCGCAGTCGATTTCCTCCTCCGCCACGATCCGTCCGACGAGCGCCTGGCCCTCCTCGGTGAGTCGCCAGAGATCGTGTGCGGCCTCCCGTCCGAGGTGCCTGATGGCATCGGCGTAGCCCCCCGCCGTACCGGCACGGACGAAGCCGCCGTTGCGGCCGGTCGCACCCCAACTGATCGCGGTGCGCTCGACCAGCGTGACCGCGACCCCGGCCCGCGCCAGCCAGTACGCCGTCCAGCAACCGAGCAGCCCGCCCCCCACGACCACGACATCGGCCTCGGCGGGCAGCGGATCGCTTGGCACCGGCGGCGCGGCGGTCGCGTGCCAGTAGGAACGTGGTTCGGCTGTGTGCATGGTTTGCTTGGTGGTCATCGTTTCCTCCGTGCGGGTCGTGAGTCGTGAGTCGTGAGAGAAGTCGTCGGTCGTCGGTCGTCGGTCGTCGGTCGTCAAAAGAGTTGGGGTATATCCCCGTCACTGACCACTGACTACCGACTACTGACTACTCACTCACGACTCACGACCCACGACTCACGACTTCGTGCGTACAAACTCGTCCATGAAGTCGGCCAGCGCGGCGCAGCCATCGAGGGTCATCGCATTGTAGAGCGAGGCGCGGACGCCGCCGACCGAGCGGTGCCCGGCGAGGCCGACGAATCCGGCCCCATCCGCCGCCGCCAGGAACGTCTTCTCGGCCTCCGGGGTGGCCAGCCGGAAAGTGATGTTCATCAGCGACCGGCTCTCAGGCAGGGCATGGCCCTGGTAGAAGCCGCCGCTGCCATCGATCGCGTCGTAGATCAGCGCGGCCTTGCGGCGATTGCGCTCCGCCAGGGCATCGAGCCCCCCTGCGGTCTCGATCCAGCGCAGCGTCAGCCCGATCAGGTAGACCGCGAAGCTCGGCGGCGTGTTGTAGAGCGAGCCCGCCTTGGCGTGCGTCGCGTAGCGGAGGATGGCGGGGATCGTCTCCGGCGCGCTGTCGATGAGCTCCTTGCGCGCGACGACGACCGTCGCGCCCGATGGACCGAGATTCTTCTGCGCGCCCGCATAGATCAGCGCAAAACGGTTGGCATCGAGCGGGCGGGAGAGGATGTCGCTGCTCATGTCGGCGATCAGCGGGCGGTCGCCGACATCGGGCCACTCGTGGTATTGGACGCCGTGGATCGTCTCGTTCGAGGTGAGGTGGACGTAGGCCGGGCGCTCGCTTAGCGCGATCGACTCGGGGCCGGGCACCGTGCGGTAGCCGCCCGCCCGCGTGCTCGCCGCCGCGCGCACCTCCCCGACCGTCCCCGCCTCGGCCAGCGCTTTTTCCGACCACGAACCGGTCAGGAGAAAGTCCGCGACCCGGTTCTCCGGGAGGAAATTCATCGGGATCATCGCGAATTGCAGGCTCGCGCCGCCCTGGAGAAAGAGCACCTGGTAATCGTCGCCGACACCCAGGAACGTCTTGAGGCGGGCCTGAGCCTCCTCGTTGACCGCCTCGTACTCGGCGGAACGGTGGCTCATCTCCAAGATCGACATGCCGGTGCCGTGATAGTCGCGCAGCTCCGCCTGCGCCTGCTCCAAAACGGCGGGCGGCAGGATCGCCGGGCCGGCGTTGAAGTTGTAGACCATCTCACCCTTATCTCTCTACCCGGATGGCGCAATGGCACGCTCCGATCGCGGGCATCGTAACAGTCCCAAGTATAGCCCGCCATGTCGTCTGTTCTGTCCGCTTGACGCCTTGCCCAGTGTGTTGTACTTGTTGTCGAGTCGGTGATGTGACCGGTACGGGACGTGTTACAGCAATGCCGTGCTGATGAGAAAGGGACGTTACGATGGCGTTAGCGACACCACGCCGCAAGGATGACCTGATCATCGTCGATGCGGACGTCCATGTGAACGATACACCCGATAAGCTGGCCCCGTACATGTCGTCGCTCTGGCGCAAATCGCTGGAGGCGATGAGCGCCGTCTCCTACCTCAATATCCCCGGCTTCGCCCCCGCGCTGAAACTCGACCCGCCGATCCCCGGTGGCCAGGAGTCGCGCTCGGTCCACACGGTCGGGGAGATGCGGCGATCGCTCGATGAGTTGGGGATTGATTACGGCATCCTCTTCCCGGATAATCTCCTCCTCTTCGCCTGCCTGCCGAATGTCGAGTATGCGACCGAGCTGTCGCACGCCTACAATCGCTGGCTCGTGGATGAGTGGTTAGGGGGGGATAACGGGCTCTACGGGGCGATCCTCGCCTGCCCGCAGAACCCCGCCGATTCGGCCCAGGAGATCGCGCGCGTCGCTAAGGAGCGCAACATCCGCGCGATCTACTTGCCGACCGCCGGCGTCCATCCCCTCTGGGGCGACCGCCGCTACGACCCGATCTTCGCCGCCGCGCAGGAGGCCGATCTGCCGGTCTTGCTGCACAGCGTGACGGTGGTCACGCCGCAATTCCCCTATCAGCTCGACCAGTTCGAGAACCACTGGGCGCGGCAGATGCTCTCGCACGCCTTCGCCATGCAGGCGAATCTGGTCAGCCTGATGCACACCGGTGTCCCGGCGCGCTTCCCGCACCTCAAGGTCGCTTTCACCGAGGCGGGGGTCGCCTGGGTGCCGTACATGATGTGGCGGATGGACAAGTATTACAACGAGTATCGGCGCATGATCCCCTTCCTGGAGAAGCGCCCGAGCGAGTACATGCGCGAGCAGATGTGGTTCGCCACGCAGCCGATCGAGGAGCCGGATGATCCACATGACATGGTCACGGCGATCAAGCTCTACGACCCGGAAGGGACCCGTACGATCTTCGCGTCCGATTGGCCGCACCACGACTTCGATCACCCCAGGGGCTTGCTGAAGCTCCCCTTCCCCGCCGATGTGAAGCGCCGGATCATGGGGGAGAATGCCCTGGAATTGTTCAAGATCCCCGCGCCGGTGAGGAAGTGATCAGCCGTGGGTCGTGGGTCGTGAGTCGCGAGTGGGTTCGTCAGCGGCGCGGTGCCCGTTAGCGAATGTCCGCGCTAATAGCGCGATTCTCACGACTCACGCCTCGCGCGAACGGAGTGAGCAACACGATGGCCGAGCATATCATCGGGCCGGTGGCGGAGTTCCCGGTCGGGACGCACCGCGTGGTGCAGGTGCGGAATCTGGAGGTCGGCGTCTTCAACGTGGGCGGCGAATTCTACGCGCTGCCGAATATCTGCACGCACCAGTTCGGGCCGCTCTGCGCGGGGCCGGTCGGCGGCACGACCGCCTGCGACGCCGCGACCAACTGGCGGTTCGCCTGGGTCCGCGAGGGGGAGATCCTGACCTGTCCCTGGCACGGCCTGGAGTTCGACATCACGACCGGGAAGTGCCTCGCCAACCCGCGCGTCCGCGTGCGTCAATATGCGGTCACGGTCGCGGACGGCGTGGTTAAACTGACACTGTGAGCGACGATGAAACGCTGGCGGGCGCGAGCCTCCGCGCCGCCTACGCCGCCGATTACCCGGCGCTCTGTGCGGCGGCGGCCCGTTGTGGACCTGCTGTGCGGGACGCCGTGCCGGATGCCTCTATATTCGCCCTGCGAGCGAGCGAGGGGTCGGCGCTCGTAGCCGTACACGACGAGGCGATCATCGGCTACCTCCTTGCCAGCCCGCTCGCCTACGATGGCGACGCTCCCCTCAGTCTCTGGGTCGAGGCGGTGATCGTCGTGCCGGATTGGCGACGGCGCGGCCTCGCGACCGCCCTCTACGTCGCCTTCGCCACCGCCGCCCGCGCCCTCGGCACCCAAGCCCTCCTCACCAGCCCCGCCGCCGACCCCGCGCTGGCCGCGCTCCTGACACACGTCGGCTTCGTCACCCACCGCGATGGCGTGCTCCTGTGGCGGTTGGGCGAGGAATAAGTCCGTAGATGGTAGTCCGTAGAGACGTCGTTGTCAGGCTTTGCTTTGCAGCAGTACCGCATCAACTTCCACGGACTCCGGACTCCGGACTACGGACTCATTCCTCGCCCTCACCACGGCATCCCCCGCAGATCGATCAACCCCTCGTGCGGCCATTCCTCGAACGTGCGGCGGGCAGGTAGGATCAGCGTGGGGCCGTTGTATTCGATCCAGGCCGCAGTCGTGATCTCCTGCTCGCGCACCGTCTGCACGATGCGCCGCCAGCCGACACTTGCGTAGAAGCCGACGACCGCTTCGAGACATTCGAGGAAGCCGAAGTCGACCGGGCACGCCTCGCGCAGGATCGTCTGCAACTCGGCCATCAGCCGTCGCCCGAGGCCGCGCCCCTGGTAGTCGGGATGGGTGGCGACTTCCCCCACCCCCGCGATCAGCAGTTCCTCCGCCCCGATCGCGATCCGCCGTTGCTCGAAATCGAGGTGGGCGACGATCGTCCCGTCCGGCGTTTCCAGCCAGAGGCGGTGATCGGGGCGCGCGAAGTAATAGGTGGCCGTGCTGAAGATCGCGGCGGAGCGTGGGAACGCCGCCACGAGCAGTTGCCGGATCGCGGCCTCCTGTGCCTCGGTCAGCTCGCGCTCGGCGACGAGCCGACAGCGCAGCGCGCCAGTTTCGCTCGATCCTGTTGTCATCCTACCGCACACTCCTCGTTCGTTATTCATGGCCGTGCTCCCTTGCTACCCGCCGCGTATCCCCGACGATACAACGTGCGCCGCACTCGTGCTACAGTCCGCGCGTACAGTTCTCCCGGACGGGCGGACCAGTGATGCCTCAATGTGGGGATGCCCGCCGAGGTGCAGGAGGAATTGTCCATGATCAGCGACGCCGATCAGTGGCTCGATCGCTTCTTCCTGGCCTACTATCTTCGCCGCCCGGTGGGTGCCACCTTCATCGGCGTCCACGGCTACGATAAATGGCTCCCCGATCATTCGCTTGCGGGGAGCGCCGCGCTCGTGGCGGAGATGGAGGCGTCGCTATCGACCTGCCCCCAGCGGTTCGGCGCTGTGGGGGAGCTGACCAGCGTGGCCGAACTCGATTGCCTGCTCGCCGCCGATTTCCTGACGATCCAACTCGCCGAGTGGGAGAGCGGGCACTTCTGGCGCGGCAACCCCTCGCTCTGGGCAGGGGAGGCGATCTTCGGCGTGCTGGGCCTCTTCCTGCGCGAGTACGCGCCGATCGCCGAGCGGGCGCGGGCGGCGGTCGCGCGACTCGACGCGATCCCGGCATTTTTGGCTGCTGCGCACGAGCAGATCACGGACGCCCCGCTCGCCTGGACCGAGCGGGCGATCGCGGAGTGTGGCGGCGCACTGGCCTTTCTGGGGCCGGGACTCGATCGGCTGATCCTCGACAACGGCCTCACCACGCCCGGCCTCCGCGCGGCGGGGGACAAAGCCGCGCGCGCCTACGAGTCGTTCCGCGCCTGGCTGCGCGATGACCTCGCGACGCGACCGCGCGAGTCCGTCGCCGTCGGACGCGAGTTCTTCGATCTGATGCTGCGGCGTGGGCACCACGTCGCGCACGACGGCGCGGCGGTGGCGACCTGGGCGCGCGCGATCTTCGACGAGGCCGAGGAGCGGCTGACGCGCGATGCCGCGCAGTTCGGCGTGGCGGCGGGCGACTGGCGCGCGGCGCTGGCGTTGCTGCCCGAGCGGCACCCGACGGTCGAGGGCTATCTCGACCGTTACCGCGAGACGTGGGCGGCGGCGCGCGAGGCGGCGCTGGCCCACGATCTCGTCACCTGGCCGGACTTCCCAATCGCCTACGAGCCAATCCCGGCCTGGACGCGCGGCGCGCAGCCGAGCCTCTATTTCCTCCCCTACCGCGCCCCCGGCCCCTTCGATCTGCCGCGCGTGCCGGTCCATCGCTACCTCGTCACGCCGGTCGAGTCGACGCTGCCCGCCGACGAGCAGGAGCGCCGCCTGCGCACCACCAACGATGGGGTGATCAAGACGAATCACGTCATCCATCACGGCGGGCTGGGGCACCACGTCCAGAACTGGTACGCGGCGCGCGCGGCCTCGCGGATCGGGCAGATCGCGGCGGTCGATTGCGCCTCGCGGATCGCCTTCTTCGGGGCGGGGACACTAGCGGAGGGGTGGGCCTGCTACACCACCGCCCTGATGGACGAGATCGGCTTCTTGACCCCATTGGAACAGTTCGCGGAGGTCTACGCGCGCTTGCGGATGGCCGCGCGCGCGATCTGCGATGTTGGCATCCACGACGGCTCGCTGAGCCTCGACGCGGCGGCGGCGTTCTACCATGAACGGGCGGGGCTGCCCACGCCCGCCGCGCGCGCCGAGGCGGTCAAGAACTCGATGTTCCCCGGCGCGGCGGCTATGTACCTGCTCGGTATCGAGGGCATCCGCGATCTTCGGGCGGCGGTCGCCGCGCGCGAGGGCAACGCCTTCCGTCTGCGCGACTTCCACGATCGCTTCCTGGCGCACGGCTCGCTGCCGGTGGCGATCATCGCGCGCTCGATGATCGACGGGGCGTTCGGCGGCGAGGCGGGTCGCGCGGGCAAAACCGTACGACCTGCAACCTCTCCCCGATTCGACGAGACCGATGATCTGTGGCGCTTTACCCCGGTGAGTGTCGAACTCCGAATGACGGTTCTCAGTGCGATGATGGATGACATCGAGGATGTAACATCCATCATGCGCCACGCACATCGCCTTTGCTTACAAGTCGCAGAAGGGACCGTCATCGATACCATCGTTTCGCTGCTCAAGGAGGATCTTGTCGAGGCGTATGATGACTCAGTACAATTGGTGGGATCGCCAGATTTCACCGCTGATATGATGGCGACGTATTGGTTTGGACCGACAAAAGCCGGGCGACAGCTATGGTCCAGATGGTTTGATTCTCACTCGTATGTGGGTGCTTAACGTTCCGCCGTCGCCGAAACGGTTTTGTGTGGTACTGTGGCGCGGCGGATTTCGTGCGGGAGGAAGAGGACGAGCAGCGCGCTGAGCGGCAGGATGATCGCGTTGGCGAAGAAGGGTGCGGCGGGGCTGATGTGGTCGTAGACCCAGCCGCCGAGCAGCGGCCCGATCGTCGCGCCGGTCCCCACCGCGAAGCTGTAGAGGCCGTAGGCGGTGCCGCGCTGCGCGCCGCCGGTGATGTCGGCCACCATCGCCCCCTCCGCCGGGAGGGCCGCCGAGATGCAGATCGCCTCCAACACCCAGAAGGTGCCGAGTAAGACGAGGTGCGGGAGGAAGGGGAAGATCACGGCGATCAGCCCCGCCAACGACAACCCCGCCACCATCAGCCGTTTGCGCCCGACCCGGTCGCTGAGGCGTCCGAGCAGCGCGGGCGCGACCCCATAGGCGAGGCCGGCGGGGGTGAAGGTGAGGAGGATGCCGATCAGGCCGACGGTGAAATGGCCCTGGATGTACAGCGTCAGGATCGGCTGCGTGACCCCGTTGGCGAGGGCGGTGCCGAGGCAGATCAGCAGGAGTGGCACGAGGGCGCGCAGGCTGGCGCGCGGCGTTTGCCCGACCGCGAGCGCCGGTGGCTCGTTGCGGGCGCGGCGTGGGGCCTCGCGGAGTCGCCGCGCCGCCCGCACGAACATGATCAGCGTCGCGACGGTGTAGAAGCAGAAGGCGAGTCGCCAGCCGGCGATGATGCCGTGTCCCAGCTGTTCCGCCGCGAAGAGGAGCGGGAAGCCGACCCCGCCGCCGATGAATGCGCCCAGGTTGATCATGCTCTGGAAGCGCCCCACGGCCGCGCCACGCCCGTCGGTTGGCACGAGATCGGCCAGCAGCGCGTAGGCCGGGATCAGCAAGAAGGCGGAGCTGGCCCCCTCCACGATGCGTGCCATGAAGAGGATGTCGACGCGCGACGAGATGGCGTAGAGCGCCCAGGCGACGACGAAGCAGCCGAGCCCGGCCAGGATGAAGGGGCGGCGTCCGTAGCGATCCGCCCCGCGCCCGACGAGCGGACGCGCCAGGATCGGCACCAGCGCGAAGACGGCGAAGAGTACGCCGATCTCGGTCACCGACGCGCCGAGCGCCCGTGAATAGAGCGGCAGGAAGAAGAGGAAGAGTCCGACCGGGCAAGAGGCGATGAACGCCGCCTCGTAGAGCGTCTGCAAGGTATGGGGCGTGGTGGCCTCGCCGGTTGTGCCGCCACCGAACCCCGCCCACCGCCTTAGCCCCGCCGCCATCGCCCCTCGTTCGTGCCTCCCCATCGCTCGCCCGCGCAATGATAGCCTATCGTCGTGCGCGGCGAAGCAGTGGATAATCGGGACTCAGCAAGTAGACAGTTCGGCCCCAGGGGAATGGGGTTTGCAAAGGGGAGGGGGCGCAAGCGCGCGAACGGGGGCTAGCGAGGGGCGGATATGGCGACACGAGCGGGACGACAGCGCGATCCGCGCGATTATGGTTATCCGCACGACGATCGCGCGGCGCTGGCCGAACGGGCGCGGATCGTGACAGAGCGCCTTGTGGCGCGCCACGGCCACGCCCGTTTCTCCGACAACGACCCGCTCAGTATGCTCGTCGACATCCTCCTCTCGCACCGCACCCGCAACGAGCAGACCTACGCCGGCTACAAGGCGTTATTGGCGCGCTACGGCGACTGGGCCGGGGTGCGCGACGCGCCGACCGCGGAGGTGGAGGCGACGATCGCGATGGTCAACTGGCCGGAGTTGAAGGCCCCGCGCCTCCAGGCGATCCTGCGCCAGATCACCGCCGAACGCGGCGAACTCTCCCTGGATTTCCTCTGCGAGCTCTCGACCGAAGACGGCGCGGCGTGGTTGGGGCGCCTCGCCGGGGTGGGGCCGAAGACGATCGCCTGCGTGCTCCTCTTCACCTGCCGCAAGCCGATCCTGCCGGTCGATACGCACGTCCATCGGGTCTCGATCCGCCTCGGCCTGATCGGCGCGAAAGTCACCGCCGAAGCGGCACACACGCTGCTCGGCGCGCTCCTGCCGGATGATCCGCAGGTGATCTACGATTACCACCGCGCGCTCCTTAAGCACGGTCAGAACCCCTGCGTCTATGGGGTGCCGCGTTGCGCGCAATGCCCGTTACAAGACCTCTGCGACTATTATGCCGCGCGGCACCGTGCGCCCGCCCCGCGCGTTATAGCTGCTGACGAGGACGTGCAGCGCGAATAGGGTATCATCCGTGCAGCCGCAGGGCGTGCCTGAACGGTGAGCGGCGTGTCTGCCGTGCCTGGCGTGTCTGATGAAGAGGGAGAGCTGTGGCGGTCGAGCAGTGGCGTACCCCGTCCGCAACGGAGACCGGCCCTGCCGCCGCGCCCGCGCGCTCGCCCCTGCCACCCTGGGCCACGCCGAAGCTGCGCGCTCGGCTGATCGCGGGCGGCGCGCTGCTCCTCTGCGCCATCCTCACCTTCGCGGTCTACGGTGCCGCGCCAGGGTTCGCCTTCACCTTCGACGATCCGCTCGACCTGCCGCGCGCCGAGGGGCGCTCGGTCTGGTCGCTCTTCACTTCGTCGGCGGGCTACGCCTATTACCGCCCGATCCCGTTCGTCATCTGGAAGTTTTTCCGGGCGATCCAGGGCTCGTACAATGAGGCGACGCTGCACGGCCTAACCCTCGTCTGCCATCTCCTCGCCGCCTGGTTCCTCGTTCTGCTCCTGCGCCGCCTGACCGGGGACTGGTGGGGGATCGTCGCGTCGATCCTCTTCATCACCTACCCGTTCAGCTATCAGGCCGCGTTCGGGGCGCATACCCTCTTCCACCCGCTGATGACCGCCGCGCTCCTCCTGACGCTGCTCCTCTACTGCGCCGCGCGCGACCATCGCGGGGCGGCTGCTCCTGCGCTCTGGTCGGCGGCGGTCGGTGCGGCGGTCGTCGGGCTGTGGACGCACGAGAGCGGCGTGATCATCCTGCCGCTCGTGCTCGGCCTGGAACTCTTCTTCAGCCTGAGCGAGCGCGCCTTCGTGCCGGTGGCGGTGGCGCGGCGCGTCCTGCCGTTCGTCGTCGTGACCGCGCTCTTCCTCTTCACCTGGGCGGTCGTGCCGAAGTTCGCCCGCCCCGACCCCTGGTCGCCCGCCTCGCTCGGCGCGAACGCGCGCTTCTTTCTGGAAGGAACGATCTGGCCGGTCGCGGCGCAGTTGAATCGTCTTGGTGGGCGCTCCGGCTTCGATCCGGTGGGCGCGCTCCCGCTCGCGATCGTGCTGACGCTGATCGTGCTGATCGCCCTCTACATCGTCGGGCGGCGTCCGTGGGTGCCGCTGCTGGCCCTCGCGGGGACGGCGATCGTCCTCTTCCCGGCCTGGCTGGTCTTGAGCTGGGCCTATGTCGAGGACGCGCCGCGCCTGCTCTATCCGGCGGCCCCGGCGATCGCCGCGCTCTGGGGCCTACTCCCCTCGCTGCGGTTCCCCAATCGCGCGGTCACCTGGGTATGGCGCGGCGTCTCGCTCCTCGTCTTGCTGACCGTGACGGTGCAGAGCCTGAACTTCATCGGCGTGCGGCGCGACATGTGGGCCGAGGGGACGACCCTGATCCACGGCGTCGCCGATACCGCCGTCGCCTGGGGGGATCGACCGCTCCTCTTCCTGAATGTTCCGGCGTGGTTCGCGCCGAAAGACCCGGAATATCCGGTCGGCCACGTCGGGTTGACCGCGCTCCCCGGCTACGTGGGTCTGGGGCGCTCGGTCTATATCCATCGTGGCATCCAGCCGCAGCTCGAGTCGCGCGGCTTCTACCCCGATGTGAACGGCTGGAAGTACGACTTCAACACGCACGGCAGCCCCGCCACCCTCGATGAGTTCGCGACGCTCGTCCGGCAGGTCGATGCGGTCTACGCGGTGGATATGCGCCCGCAAGGGGCGCGCATCCGCCAGCTCGGCACGCTGATCCCGAACGGGGCCGACCCGCAAGCGACCGGCACGCGCTGGGGGGGGGCGATCGCGTTGCGAACCGCCGCGATCACCTTCGCGCCGGGGGGCTTGCAGGCCGACGTCACCTGGGATGTCCTCGCGCCGCCGCCCGGCGATGTCCTGCCTGTGCTGCGGGTACGCGATGCGAGCGGCGTGATCGTCGGGGAGCGGCGCGAGTATCCGTTCGGCGGGATCGCCGCGCCGCGCCTCTGGCAGGCCGGGGATCGCGTGCGGGACATCGCGCCCCTCGCCCTCCCCGCCGCGCTCCCCGATGGCGCGTATACGATCAGGCTCTCCTGGGAGGAGAAGACGACCAAGGCGCTCCTGGGCGGGGTCGATGGTGCGGGTGCGCCGCTCCCGGCGGAGGGGGCGCTGGTGGGTCAATTCACCCTGCCGTGACCGGAAAAGCGCACGGTGTCCGATTAAGCACCGAACATGCGGTCAACCTATTGCGGAATACGACACGGTGTGGTACTGTAACGAACGGATTAGTAGAACTTGCGCGCACGCAACCGCCTGGCGGACTCTCCTCCGTCTTGCCTAAATCGTTCCGCAACGCAGCTATTCCAGTATAGATATTCGGATACCATGTATCTCTCGAAAGGGTGCGGAGTTGAGCTTTCAGGACAAGACCCTCGTCTGCCGTGATTGTAACCAGGATTTCGTGTGGACCGCCGGTGAGCAGGAGTTCTACGAGCAGCGCGGGCTGACCAACCAGCCGGGGCGCTGCCCGGATTGTCGCCGCGCGCGCAAGGCGCAGCAGGGTGGCGGCGGCAGCAGCTACTCCAGCGGCGGCTCCGGCGGCGGCTACAGCGCCGGTGGTGGGTACGAC
>JAABUM010005310.1_pt1 | contig 13644 bp, 16 predicted proteins | sample 5559161 | NCBI WGS metagenome assembly JAABUM01 (sample SAMN10711868, study PRJNA513369) | rock metagenome | isolation source: Antarctica rocks | place: Antarctica: Victoria Land, Siegfried Peak nord
TCGACGGCGCCCGAAGCCAGGACTCAAGCTCAGCGCGGTCGCTCGGCGGCACCTGCACAGCAACAGTCAACGACATAAGTCATTGTCCGAAAACAACCAGCAAAGATAAAGTCAACACGCTCACGCGACACTAGAACCCGAACCTGCGACCCCCGACGGCCACGCCCCCAAGCACCGGCCTTCGAACAGGACCCGGAAGACCTGCAGCCGCTCGACGCACCGTCAAGCCGTAACAGCAACCACTGCCCTCTTGTGTCACGAAGGATCGTTCTGCAGGGCCCCCTTGACCGGGGCAGGGCTGCTACTCGGCGAGTTTGGCGACCGCCTGCGCCCACAGGAAGAACTTGTTGGTCCCCAGGTCCTTCACGGTCTTGATGTTGAACGCTGCCTTCAGGTGCTCGGCGTCGCCGTCGCTGACGCCCTGCAGCGCCGACACCGGAGCCGATGCCAGCTCCCCGACCGGCTTGTCCTCAAACGCTTTGTCGAACTTGTCGGCCACGCCCGCCATAGGTCTCTCCAGTACAAGAAGGGACAGATCGCCTCACGTCTACCCCGCCGCCGTAGCCCCACCCAACGCATACGGCTGGCGCTGCACGAACCCGGCCGAGTGGGTCTTGCAGGATGTCGCTCGGCGGCGAGCCCAGGACGCTGCCCAGGCTCAGCCGATCCGTACGGCTTCCGAGTTGGGAGCCGCCGGCCGCGGGCCGGTAAGGCAGGTGTAACGGCTCCGGTGCACTGCCGCCCGCGTCTGGTGGGGATGACCTAGCCATGAGCACAGGGCACGGCAGCGGGCGGCGACACCCGACGATGCGGCGCGGCGCCGCCGGGGCCCTCAGCCTGGCCGCGGTCGGGGTGCTGGCAGCCTGCGTACCAGCCGGTTACGGCAACTACTTCCCCACCGCCGGCCGGGCCGCGACACCAGCCGAGACGCTCGCGGTCACCGCCGCGGTGCACAGCAGCCCGCTCACAGCAGCAGCCGGCCCCCGGCCCTACCGGGTCGAGGCGATCCGGGTCTCCACCCGGACCCCGGGATATGCCTTCGCCACCCTCGACCCCACCAGCCCAGCGGCCGACGGCGCCGCTGTCGCGCTACGAGCCACCCGCACCACAGGCGGACACCTGACCTGGCAAGTGTTCGACATCGGCAGCCTGCACGTCGGCTGCACCGCTCCTCCCCTGGTCCGCAGCGAGTTCGCACTGCACTGCTAAGTCGGCGCAAGGCGGCGGCCTGGTAGGTGTCGATCAGCGCCGCTAGGCCGGCGAGGAGGCGAACGTGACCGAACTCGCCGTGCTGTTGCACAGCCCGATGCTGGGGCCGCTGAGCTGGCGTCCGACCGCCGATGCACTGTCGGCCGCGGGACAGCCGGTGGCGGTACTTGACTTGCGGGCCGGGTTGACCCACCCGCCCTACCTGCACTCCTATGTCAGCGCAGCAGCCAACGCCGTCGACCAGACCGGCAGCGGCACTGCGTTGCTGCTGGGACACAGCGCCTCCGGTCCGCTGCTGCCGGCGATCGCCCTAACAGCAGCGACGCCGATCTCCGGGTTGATCTACGTCGATGCCGCGCTGCCCTACCCCGGCCAGAACTGGTTCGACACCGCGCCGTCCGAGCTCGGCGCGCACCTGCGCGAGCTGGCTCGCGACGGGCAGCTGCCACCATGGAACGAATGGTTTCCCAGCGGCGCCGTCGACGAGCTGGTCGCAGACCTCGACCTGCGACGACGCTTCCTCGACGAGCTCCCCAACATTCCGCTGTCCTACTTTGACGAAACACTGCCCAGTGCCGGCTGGCAGGGTCCGAGCGGCTACCTCCAACTCAGCCCGGTCTACAGCGGCCACGCCACCCGCGCCGAGGAGGCGGGGTGGCCGGTCCGGCGCCTCGAATCTGATCACCTTGCCATCCTGACCACTCCAGCTGAAGTCGCCGGTGAGCTCCTGCAACTGCTCGCCGCCCTTGCGGGCCACTGATTCACACCCACCGGCCGGCCGGATCTGCAACCGAGAACTGGGTGCAGCAACGCTGTGTCGCGACACTCACGCCGCGGCCGCGGCGGGCATCCTCTCGCCGTGGATCGGGTGATGAAGCTGGCGGCCGGGGACCTTGTGCGTGAACGGGTCCAGGCCGGCGCAGAGGATGTGCACTTCCCGGAGGCGTTCGTCCGCGCGGTGCTCGCCGATCTCACGTCGCCAGGTGACGTGGTCCTCGATCCGTTCGCCGACTACGGAACGACGCTGGTAGTGGCTGAGCAGATGGATCGGGTCGGGGTAGGGGTCGAGCTGCTGGCCGAGCGCGTCGCGCTAGCCCGGAGCCGGCTGCACGGCTCCGGTCGCATCATCGAGGGAGGCGCCCCGCAACCTCACTCAGTTCGGCCTCGAGCCGGTGGACCTGTGCCTCACCTCCCGCCGTACATGAGCTCGGTCGATCACCCCGAGAACCCGCTGTCCGCCTACCGCAGCCGTGACGGCGACTACGAGAGGTACCTCGAGGAGCTGGGGCAGGTGTTCGCAGCAGTCGCCGGTCTGCTGCGTCCGGCAGGCCACCTGGTGATCAACGCCGCGACGATCCGGACCGATGGGGTCGTGACGCCGCTGGCATGGGACATCGCGCGCATCGCCGGGCAACATCTGATCTTCCACGGTGAGACGTACCTGTGGTGGGACGAGCCGGTGCCGTGGGTCAGCGGGCACTACTGCCTGCGGTTCCAGAAGGCTGGCTAGAGCCCGCTGGGCGGCCCCGGGCTGCTTGGTGTAGCTACGGCGCTGCGGCACCGGCTGGGGTGTCTGGGGCCGGTTCGCTGGCTGCCGGGCCGATCCTGCTCGGGACGAGATCGTCCGGGTGGGGATGGGTGCCCGGCACGTCACGCATCCCGAACAGCGGGCTGAAGATCACCCACAGCACGGACAGGGACCCGCCGGCGGCGGTCAGGTACAGCGTGGGACGTACCCCGATGATGCTGGCGACCGCGCCGCCGGTGAGCGCTCCCAGCGGCATGACGCCCCAGACGATGAACCGGGTGGAGGCGTTCATCCGGCCCAGCAGGTGCGCCGGGGTGACCGCCTGGCGGTAGGAAACCTGGGCGACGTTGTAGACCACGCCCATCACTCCGGTGGCGAATCCGGACACCGCGATCAGCAGCACGCCGTAGCCGGGCAACGCCGACGGGCCGGCGAACAGGAACGGGATGACGACCAGCTCGGAGAGCCAGATGATGCGGGCGCTGCCCACCGCCCGGGTGCTGCACGCCACCCCCCGGGTGGTCGGCGTGGTGTTCGCCCTGTCAGCGCTCGGCGGCCTGGTCGGCGCCGGGGTCTGCGCCCGGCTGACCCGGACCAGGAAGACGATCTCCAGGCTGCCCCACATGGCGCGGAAGAAGTTGCCGGTGGCGGTGCAGCCGACCACCTTCTTCAGGATTGGGTGGGCCAGCGAAGCCGAGCCCCTCGGCGATCTCGGTTCGCAGCCGGGTGCCGGCCGCCCTGGTGGCCGGGGGCGCTTCGGGGTCGGCGATCGCCGCGGTCGCGGCGGTGGAGACGGCGAAGCTGACCGCGTCGAGCAGCACGGCGTACGCCGCTCCTATGGCCGAGACGAGCAGACCGCCCAGGCCAGGCCCGGCGAACTCGGCGAAGGACTGGCTCGCGCCGATCTTGCTGTTGCCTTCCACCAGCTGCTCAGTCGAGACCAGGACCGGCAGGTAGGACTGGTAGGCGATGTCGAAGAACACGGTCAGCACGCTGGTCACGAACGCGACGGCATAGAGCTGCCAGATCGTCAACACTCCCAGGACCTGGGCCAGCGGAACGGTGGCGATGACCAGCGCCCGCAGCAGATCCGAGCAGACCAGCACCCGCTTCTTGCGTGCCCGGTCGACCAGCACTCCCGCCTGCAGGGCCACCAGCAGGAACGCCGCGCTGCTGGCAGCGCTGAGCACCGCGACCTGAAACGTCGTGGCGTGCAAGCTAAGCGCCGCCAGCAGCGGCAGCGCCAGGAAGGTGACCTGCGAGCCGACCTCGCTCACCGCCTGGCCCGACCAGAGCAACATGAAGCCTCGGTGGCGCCAGAGCCCGGCCGGCGCCGACCCGCTCACCTGCCCGCCACCGGCCGGTCCGGAACGATTGTCGCGGTGCCCACGCGGGTCATCGTCAGCGAGTGGTTTACTTCTGTCAATGACTTATGAGGCTGGGTCCATGGCCGGAGCCGCCCCGCGACGCCGGGCCGCCACCGACCAGGAGGTCAAAGCGCTCGCTTCCCCGCTGCGGGTGCGGATCCTGCGGGTGTGCCTGGGCGAGGCTCACACCAACCGACAGATCGCAGCAACCCTCGGGCACGACCCCGGGACGACGCTGCATCACGTCCGGCGCCTCGTCGACACCGGGTTCCTGCGCGCCCTGCCGGTACGTCGCGGCACCCGCGGCGCCCGCGAGATCCCCTACCTCGCCACCGGCAAGTCGTGGCAGCTCAGCACACCGGCGACAGGGCGGGTGATGCTCGACGCGTTCCTCGACGAGATCGCCCATGTCTCCGCAACCGACATAGACAGCAGCCGGCTCGGCCTGCGGCTGCATCCCCAGGACATGGACGAGTTCCGGGACCGGCTCCAAGCCCTGCTCGACGACTACGCCCAGCGGCCCGACGACCCGGCCGCGCCGGCCTGGTCGGTGTTCCTCACCCTGCATCCCGACCCGAACCGGCCATGACCGTGCCCGGCTCTCGGGTAACAGCGCTGCTTGAACCGGGTGAGCGCACCGAGCGCCCCGATGCCCAGCTCCGCCGGCCGTACCACCCAACAGCGTGCGGTCTTCGGCGGCCGTAGCGCGGCGTCAGCCCGCCTCCGTCAGCGCGTCAAGACGAGAAGGTCCTCCGGCGGCACCCGGCAACCCTGGTGATCTTTAATTGGGCATGGCTATACGGAAGCCGTGCCATGCCGCCGGCTGCAGCCTCAGGATCCCTCCCGTCCGAGTGGGTTACAAGCCTGCTACTCCGCGTTGCTGAGCGGCCAGGATGTCTCTTATCGCCTGAACCTTCCACACCAGGCCGAGGTCCGATTGGTCATTGACCCGACCCGAGTAGACGCCGAGCAGGTTCGTCACGGGGCCGCGGAATATGGCCGTGCTTCCGTCCGCCATGGCGGTTGCACCGCTGCTGCTGTAGGCGATCACGGGTGACCCAGACTGCCCCGGACGCGTCCGCGCGTCGACGAGGAACGACGGAAGACCGTTGAAGTCGATGTCTGGCTCGCTGGCCACAAAGCCATGCGTCCAGATCGCGAACGCACCGCCGCCAGTGATCCCAAAGGGGAAACCGATGACGCTGACGCCGTCGGCCGGTCCGACCTTGAGGGCAGGGGCGGCATCTGTCAGGTCGTACGGGTGTAACTCGGCTCCCGATGTGTTGCACAGCGGTAGGGCTACGACGTCCACGCTTCGGCCGTGGACTGGGTGCTGTAGCCACAGGGCCTGCTCCGCCTCCGGTTCGAGGACTTGCTCGTCGCGAGGCTCCCATTGGAGTCGGTCTGGCTGCGGGGGCAGTAGTTGCATCAAGCGGAGCGTGTCAGGGACCGCACCGCTTGAATGTCGCGATTGCCCGCTGTGGGGGCTGCGACCCGCCCGCCAGGTGATAGTTGGTGATCAGGTACGGCTGGTCGTTGTGCTGCACGACGAAGCCTGTGCCAGTGCCGAGCTCCTGGCCGTTGCCCATCGCAATAAGAAAAAGTGACTGGACCGACGGCTCAGCGATCACCACCTGCTGACCCTGCCACAAGCAAGTGCGGCTCAGGGTGATCGGCCGCCTTTGGCCGCGTCTACACCGGACGCGGACACCCCACCTGCTGGACGAGCGGATGCTTCGTCTGTAGCCAGCCGAGGCGCTGCCGCTCCGACCCTTCAGACGCGAGCTGAGTCGGTCGGATCAGCGTCGACGGTTTCCAGGTCGACCAGGACGCCGACCTCGATCGTGAGGACCGCGAGTGCTCCCAGGTCCAGCTCGAGGGCATGCGCGAGCGCTGCGACGGTGAAGAACGCCGGGGTCACGATGCGGCCGGTTTCGATCTTGCGCAGAGTCTCGACGGGGATACCGGCCGCGGCGGAGAGGTCGACCATGCTGCGCGTGCCTCGTGCCGCGCGTAAGGCGGCCCCGAGCAGGCGGCCACGTTCACGCTGGTGCTGGGTCAAGATCGGTCGCACCATGACTGTGATACTAATGCCGGTATAGAAATCCCGATAGAGGTCGGAGGTGCCACGCGTGGTGGAGCTGAAGACGCCCGGCGAGATTGAGGCAATGGCAGCCGCCGGCGAGGTGGTCGCCCGCGCTTTGGCAGCGGTACGCGGCCACGCCGCCGTCGGGGTTCGCCTGCAAGATCTCGACCAGGTTGCGCGGAAAGTCCTGCATTGCGCGGGAGCGTCGTCGCCCTTCCTGGGCTACCAGCCGTCCTTCGCTCCGGCCCCATACCCAGGGGTCGTGTGCCTATCGGTCAACGATGCCGTCCTGCACGGCATCCCCACCGGTTACCGACTGCGCGAGGGCGATCTGCTCAGCGTCGACTGCGGTGCCACGCTGGACGGCTGGACCGGCGACGCCGCGATCTCGTTCTGCGTGGGATCGACCTCAGACGAAGATGCCCGCCTGCTCGAGCGCACCGAGCACGCCCTGCACACCGCCATTGCAACAGCGCGAGACGGCGCCCGGATCGGTGACATCTCCAGCGCCATCGGCGCTGTCGCGCGCGAAGCGGGCTACGGACTGCACACCGACTTCGGCGGGCACGGCGTTGGGCCCACCATGCACGAGAGCCCCCACGTTCCCAACGACGGCCGTTCCGGCCGCGGAATGCAGCTACGCGCCGGGATGACGATTGCGATCGAACCGTGGTTCATGGCCGGCGGCCGAGATGCCTACCGAATCGACGACGATGGATGGACGCTGCGCAGCGACGACGGGTCCCGCGGTGCTCACTTCGAGCACACCGTCGCCATCACCGACGACCATCCGCGAGTGCTCACGAAACTCGCGTGATGCACCGTCGTTCACCGGGCCACATCCGCGGCCCCGCGGCTCCACCGCGCCCGATCAAGGACCTGACTCTGTGATGCCGCATTGCCCGTCAGACGAACCTGCCGCGCGTCGGCGTCTGCGCCTGACGTATCCCTGCCGGATTAGCGTCTAGCGCTGTCTGGTGGTCGTGAGAACCCGCGCAGAGGCAAGGTGGACCAGGCCCATGGCCGCGGGCAGCACGGCCATCGGAGGGTTGCGCTGCCACACGAGCAATAGTCAAGACCTGTGGATGAAGGTCGTTTAGGCGGCTGCTGGGATTGAGTGTTCAGCGGCGGGGTGGGTCTGGTTGTGGTGCTGCTCGTCGGGTCGTTCGACGAGCTGTCCGGCGTGGAAGACGGCGCCGGCGCGGACGAGGGCGACCAGGTGGGGTGCGTTGACGGCGCGCCAGCGCACCTGGGCGGCTTCGATGAGCTTGAACGCCATCGCCAGCCCGGCGGCCTTGCTGCCGGGTCCGCGGGTGACCTTGGTGCGGTGCCGCACGGTCGCGAACGTCGACACTCGATCGGGTTGGTGGTCCGCAGGTGGATCCAGTGCTCGGCGGGATAGTCGTAGAACGCGAGCAGCTCGGCGAGGTCGCCGGTGATCTTGCCGGCGGCTTTGGGCCACTTGGTGCCGTAGGCGGCGGCGAACGCTGCCGCGGCCTTCGTGGCGTGGTCTTTGTCCTCGGCTTGGTAGATCTCCGCGAGCGCCTTCTTCGCCCCGAGATGGGCTGATCTGGGCAGGGCGGACAGCACGTTCGCGACCTTGTGGAACCAGCAGCGCTGCTCGGCGGTCTGCGGGAACACCTCGCGCAGCGCGGCCCAGAAGCCGAGTGCGCCGTCCCCCATGGCCAGCACCGGGGCGCCCATCCCGCGGCGGCCGCAGTCACGCAGCAGGTCGGCCCACGACCCGGCTGACTCGCGGTAGCCGTCGGACAGGGCGACCAGCTCCTTGCGGCCGTCGGCCCGCACCCCGATCAGCACCAGCAGGCACAGCCGCTCGTCGGTGAGGCGGATGTTGACGTGGATGCCGTCGGCCCAGACGTAGACGTAGTCCACCCCGGACAGGTCCCGGCCGGCGAAGGCCCGCTGCTCGCCCTGCCAGGTCTGGGTCAGCCGGGCGATCACCGGCGCGGACAGGCCGGACGAGCTGCCCAGGAACTGGCCCAGCGCGGGGCCGAAGTCTGAGGTTGAGAGCCCATGCAGATACAGCAGCGGCAGCACCTCGGTGACCTTCGGGCTCTTGCGGCACCACGCCGGCAGGATCGCCGAGGCGAACCGGGTCCGCTCACCGGTCGCCGGGTCGATGCGCTTGTCGTTCACCCGCGGCGCCTGGACGGGCACCGCGCCGGCCGAGGTCAGCACCTGACGCGACTGGTGCGAGCCGTTGCGGACCACCAGGCGCCGGCCGTTCCCGTCCCGCTCGTCGACGAACTGGGCGACGTAGGCGTCCACCTCGGCCTGCAGCGCCGCGGCCAGCATCCGCCGGGCGCCCTCCCGGACAATCTCATCGATCAGCGACGAACCGGCCGCCGGGGCCGGGACATTGGACTGCTCGGGGACTAAATTGAGCACGAGTCGTACCCTTCCGACCGGCGTTGGCGCGCCGATCTTGCTTGAGGACCAGAAGATCACCGGAAGGGTACGACCCCTCCAGGCAGGTCAGCCGCTTCGGCCGGCCCATCCACAGGTTCCAAGCATTGCTCCCCAGCCCGGCTGTGGGGGCAATATGCAGGGGTTCGGGCAGGCGATCGGCGGCGTGGAAGGCATGTCGTCGTCGGTCTTCCGCGCCCTCGAAGGTTGATCGGGCGCGGGTCTCGTGCAGTGACCTACCCGCAGCCGTGCGGGCTCGACTGGCACCAGCTCGGAGCAGCTCATCGTCCTTGTCCGGCTCCGTGCCGGCAAGGAGGTCCGCGACGCTGAGGGGCCGCCGGCCGTCCCACTCCATGACAGGTCGCCGGCGGACGGCCTCGGGCCTACAGCCGACCGACTTGCCCGGGGCTGGCGTCGGGCCAGGCAAGGGGGTGGGTCGCGTGGCGCAGTTCGCGGAGCGCGTGAGTGAAGGCGGTGAGTTGCTCGGCATTGAGGATGTCCACGAGGTACTCCTGGATAGTGGCCAGCAGTGGCGGGAGGTCTGCACTGAGCAGTTCGTAGCCGCCGGTGGTGAGGACTGCGAGCCAGCTGCGCCGGTCGTCCGTATCGAGTTCTCGCTGCACGAGCTCTCGTGCTTGCAGGCGATCGACCACGCCGGTGATGCCGCTCGTTGAGAGGCCGGTCTGGGCAGCGAGGTCGGTCATACGCATCCGATGGCCGGGTGATCGGGCGAGTCGCAGCAGGGTGTCGGCGTCTGTCCCGGACGGGCCGGGCGTTTCCCCACCAGGGAGGGCTTCGCTAGATGCTTAAACCCGCACGCCACAGAAGCGTGCCGGGCAGGGCGCTCACCAGTGGCCGGTCAGGGCCTGCTCGACCAGTGCATCCAGCCGGGCGAGCTCAGCTGTCTCGGCTGTGCCCAGGTCTGCCTCACCGACGGTCTCCCGCAACCGCAGCAACTGGTCGCGCACCGCCTGCTGGTCGTCCGGGTCTGCCACACGCCAGGCGACCTCACGCAGCACGAGGGTGATCCGCGCCAGGACGTTCGGCGCGGTGGAGGCGTAGCGGCGTGGTTGCGCCAGCGCGCTGTCCAGCAGGTCGGCAAGTCCGGGCCGCTCCAGCACGACCCGTACCCGACCGCGGTCATCACGCAGCAGCTTGGGGCCGAGCTGGTAGTCGACCATCTCGCACAGCAGCCCGGAGATGTGCCCGAGCGCGTGCACCGCTGTAGTTGGGTCGTTGATGCCGGGTGAAAGCGCCTTGGTCGCCACGTCGGTCAGCTGCCGCAGCCCGTAGGCGATGTCCTGTGCGGCGGTGCGCTCCCGGCCGGCGCGCGCCGCGGCCGCTACCTGCTCGGACAGCGTGCGCTGCTGATCTTCGGTGAGCGGCGCGTCTCCGAGCGGCCAGCTGCGACCGAGCGGCGTGCCACGCACGAGTGAGCCGCCCGGGAAGTCGTCGATCTGGACGACGGCGCCGGCTGTGCAGGTCGCCGAGAGCAGCTCGTCCTCGTCGACGTTGACCAGGAACCCGGACTCGGCGACCTCGATCGGGCAGGCACCCCAGGGCGCCTGTGGCGGGACCGGCTGAGCCCCCGGCGGCGCCGGGCGCTTTTGCAGGACCCGCCGGACCGTGTCGGAGGCGTCGGTGTGAACGTCGTCGAGCATCGTCTCGACCCGGATCTGGGTCGCGAGGTGGTCCAGGAACAGCACCAGAGCGAACACGCTCACCAGTGTCAGCACGACCGCGACGGTGATGGAGATCTTCGGGACGAACTCGGGACGGCCACTTGCGGTGCTGCGCACGGTGCGCAGCACCACAAGGCTGTAGGCGAACGTGCCCAGGAACAGCGCCAGCGTCCGGTGGACGAACGGGTCGCGTGAGAACGTACGCAGCAGCCGAGGGGAGAACTGGCTGCTGGCCAGCTGCAGCGTCACGACGGTCAGCGAGAACGTCAGCGACGTCACCGTGATCAGCGAGCCGCCGATCGCCGACAGGACAGTCCGGGCGGCGTCAGCGCCACCACCGAACAGGTACGCGCTGAGCCTGGGAGGCAGGCTGTCGTCCACGCGGGTGTCTACGGAAGGCATCAGAACACCCAGAGCGACGGCGAGCAGAACACCGACCGTCGGTACCGGCCACAGGCGGGTCTGCAGTGCGTCCCGCAGTACTCCTACCCGGTTGCTTGCGCCGAGCGCCATGTCAGCACGCTTGCCGGCGATGGTGGTGAACCAGCCCGGGGCGGATGCCGGGATCAACCTCGGCGTGGCTGTAGAACCTACGCAGGCGGCTACCGCACCGGAGGGCACGGCTTGGCCGCAAGGCAGAACTGCAGCGCCAGAGATGGCTGGGCCGTCGGGCGTGGCTGTTCCGTCGGGCGTGGCTGTTCCGTCGGGCGTGGCCGGGCAGTCGGGCGTGGCTGGGCCGGCAGGTCGACAGGGTCAGGGAGGACGTCATGGACCACATCTTGTTCCGGAGCTGGTCGGGGCTGGGGCGGGTGGCGATCGTGGGCGTGGCGGCGTACCTGGCGCTGGTGCTGATGCTGCGGGTGAGCGGAAAGCGGTCGCTGGCCAAGCTGAACGCGTTCGACCTGGTCGTCACCGTGGCGCTGGGCTCGACGCTGGCGACGACGTTGCTGTCCAAGACAGTCGCGTTGGCCGAAGGCGTCACCGCGTTCGCCGTGCTGCTGCTCATGCAGTACGTGATCGCCTGGGGCGGGACCCGCAGCGACCGCTTCCAACGGCTTGTCGGCGCAGCCCCGACCCTGCTGTACCACCAGGGGCTTCTTCTCGGGCCGATGCGCACGGCCCGGGTCTCGGCCGAGGAGCTGCGGCAGGTGGTCCGAAGCGAAGGCCACGCGCAACTGTCGGACATCACCGCAATCGTGCTCGAGAGCGACGGCACGTTCAGCATCCTGACCGCCGACCCCGGGCCGCTCAGCGGCTGACGGCACCCGGGCCGTCCCGCACGTCGCCGGCTCGACGCAGCCTGTTCCGGGGCGCGCCGACGAGCGAGCGCACGACAACGACGAAGACCGGCGGCGTACCCGGATGAACCGCGTTGGCAGGCAGGGTGCCTGCCCACTGTGTGGGATCGTTGTGACCTCGACGGTCGCGCGGCGAGTGCTGGCGGGATCCGCTGGCGACAGCCGTGCCTGCCCACCGGGGCAGACGGCACGGCGGCCATCGCGACACTGAACTGGCGGCTGGCAGAAGGGTCCGGTGGGCGTGACGCTGGCAGCGGCGAATCCGGCGGACGTGTCCCTCGTTGCCTCCGGAGCGATCCGGGTATTCGGCGTCACGCTGGTCGGCGTCAGCACCACCACCGCGGTAAAGCTGCTGTTCACTGCCGCCCTGGTACTGCTCGTGGTGGTGCTGCGCGGCGCGGCACTGTGGGTGAGCCGCCGGCTGCTCGGCGGTCAGGTAGCCGACCCCCGCCGGTTCTGGGCTCGGCAGGGCATCCAAGTCGTCGCCGCGGTCGTGCTGCTACTCGGGATCGTCTCGATCTGGGTCACCCCGGGCACCAACCTGACCACCGGTGTCGGGCTGGTCAGCGCCGGACTGGCCTTCGCCTTGCAGCAGGTGATTCTCTCCCTCGCTGCGTACGTCGTCATCCTGCGCGGCGACACCTTCGGCGTCGGCGACCGGATCACGCTCGGCGGCGTCCGCGGAGACGTGGTCAAGCTCGGTTTCCTCAAGACCACCATCATGGAGATGGGCCAGCCACCATCGGTCAGCGGCGCCGACCCGGTCGTGTGGGTCAACAGCCGGCAGTACACCGGCCGGCTCGTCACCGTCACCAACGGCGCGATCTTCAACGAGCCGGTCTACAACTACACCCGCGACTTCCCCTACCTGTGGGAGGAGATCGTCCTGCCGGTCGACTACGACGTCGACCGCGCCGAGGTCGAGCGGATCCTGCTCGCCGCCGCACAAGCCCATGCCATCGTCGACGATCCGCACGCCCGCGCGGCCTTGGCCTTCATGCAGTCTCGGTACGCCCTGGCTGACGCCTCGCTCGAACCCGCGGTCTACTGGCGCCTGACCGACAACTGGCTGGAGATGTCCTTGCGCTTCCTGGTCGGGTCCCGGGGCGTCCGCGAGGTGAAGGACCGGATCAGCCGGCAAGTGTTGGGCGAGCTCGGCGCCGCCGGCATCGGTCTGGCATCCGCCACGTACAACATCGTGGCACTGCCGGAGGTCCACCTCGCCCCCACTCCACAGAAACCAGCCCACCGCAGTCCAGAGGCCGACCCCAAGACGGCGCAGTCGAGCTGAGCCGCAGGTCTCCTGCCCGTTCAGCGCCCGCGGAGGCAGACCGCTGTCACGACCGCGGGGCGCATGCCAGAGCCCCTGAAGACGGTGCTGCCGCGCCATCGGTGTGAGCACCTGGGCCGCCGGCGTGGACCGCCGCAACCACCTGAACAACGCCACCCTCGGGCTGGCACGGACCCGCGCGGGCGCCGCAGGTGACCCGGCTGTGGCGCCTATGCAGGATCTCGACGGTGACCGGGTTCGGCCTGGCGGTTGAGCTCGGCGACGGGACCCGTTCATCGGCTTGCGGGACCACCGCGTGCCAGACGCGGTGGCTCGAGCCGGGACTCACGCAGTCGGCAGCGTTCCGAAGGCTCGCCCACCAGCCCAGTGGCACCGCCGAGGCGATGAGCACCACGCCGAGTCCGGCAGAGCCTCGGAGACACAACACGACGCCGCCTAGGACTATGAACAACACCGTGACGACCGCGAGGCGCATGTACTGATGGCAAGCAGTCGCCGGGCACCTGCGTGCTATCCGGTTGCCGACCTGCTCGCGGTACTTGCAGGTCTTTCGGTGAGGGTTTTGCTGAGAGACACAGGAGCTACACGCAGCGGAAGACGTGTCGGAGGCCTTCGCGGTGTGCCGCGTTCTGGAGGGCGAGGGTGTCGCGGATGGTGTCGAATGCGGGTGCCAGTGGGAGTGGATGGTCGGCGACCCGCAGGGCGGGGTCGGAGACGGCGACCGGATGCCACCAGATCCCGTCTGCGGTGATGGTG
>JAABUM010005311.1_pt1 | contig 13641 bp, 13 predicted proteins | sample 5559161 | NCBI WGS metagenome assembly JAABUM01 (sample SAMN10711868, study PRJNA513369) | rock metagenome | isolation source: Antarctica rocks | place: Antarctica: Victoria Land, Siegfried Peak nord
CGCAGCAGCGCCGGGGCCGCGCCGGTCAGATCGTCCGCCTCGGTTGTCTCGGTCATCCTCTCCCCCCTTCCGCGCCCGCCCGCCTCCCCCACGACGCAGCATAGCATTTCTCGCTGTAATACTAGGACGGACGGACCAAACGGCCAGCACAGCTGTCTTTGCCTGTCCCTATCATCCCCACCTCGTGGCCCCTCAGCCTGCCCCACCCAAGAAGAGCGCCATCCCTCAAAGCGCCCCCGCCACCCGCACTTCCAAGAAAGCCGCCTGATTATGCACTAGGTCCCTGTGCCGTGACGCGCACGACGACCTCGTTGAGCAGCGCAGTGGCCCAGGAGCCGGCGCTCGGGCTTTCCAGCACCGCGCGCAAGCCAACTAGCGCATCACGGCGGGCAGCTGCGGGCAGGCCCTGGAGGAGAGCGACTGCCAGTTGGTCTGCTAGGAGCCGCGCGCGCTCACTCTGCGCCGGGCTGAGGCCGTCGTGCCAAGCTGGCACAGCTTCCTGTGCAAGGCTTGTAGATCCTATAGACGCGGGATGGTGGCCGTGTGTGTCTGTCGTCGTAGCGGCGGCAGGGGTTAGCGTCGCACCCTGCAGTTCAAAAGACGTTTGAACCGCTGCAGGCTCGGTCGCTACCGCCATAGTGTCGTGCTGCACGGTGGCTGTGCGTCCAGGACCCCGGCGGTCAGGGTGCTCGATACCGGCTTCCAGGCGCCGCTTGCGCGCCTCCACCACGCCGGCCGTCACCAGGTGATCACCGGCACGTAGCCGTGTATAGAACTCCTCCCGCTGCTCCGGTGGCGATTGCCTGATGAGGCGGCCGACGCTCTTAGTAATTTGTCCTCTCTCCATGGCGTCGGCCACAACCTGGTCCCGCAGGATAGCAAGTCGATCGCGCACCGTCTGGCCACTGATGTGCAGACGGCGGCCCAGCTCCTCGGCGGAGATCTCCTCTGCATCCATGATTTCCTTCATCGCCCTGGCCTCATCGAGCGGCGCGAGAGCTTGACGCTGGATGTTCTCGAGCAGCTGCACGATACGCACACGGGTCGTGTCGACATTGCGGACTACGACCGGCACGGTGGCGAGGCCGGCACGCGACGCGGCCTCGCGTCGCCGCCCACCGGCGATTAGTAGGAAGCGGGGGGCGTCCTCCGCTGCAGAGGGATCGGCGCGCACAACCAGCGGCTGTAGGACGCCGAACTCCTTGATGCTCGCGGTGAGCTCATCGAGACGCCGCTCTCCTGCGTCGCTTTTCCAGTCTCTCCTTGGCTGCTCGACATCGACGATGACCTGATCCAGCGGCACTTCGAGTGCGCCGGGAAGCTGTTGGACCAGAGTTCTGGTCGTCGGCCTGTCATCCAACGATGTGACGGCGCGGCGCCTACTGCTCATGCCATGGCCTCCAGTGCCAGCGCGCGGTAGGCTGTCGCCGGTGCCGACCTCTTCTTGTACTTGACTACCGGCTCACCGGCAGCCAACGCCTCTTCAACGATAACACTGTGCGGTATCTCATGCGTAGCCACACTCCGACCGTAGCGGGCGCGCAGGGCGCCCATTGTATCCTTGTGCAGGCGGAACCGCGCCGAGACGGCATTTGGAACGATGAGCGTCGTGGCGGTAGGGCAACGTGCCAGGGTATCCAGCAGACTGTCAATATCTTGCTGGCTCAAGCGGGTCGGGAGAAGCACGCGGTCAGCAAGAGCGATCGCGGCATCCATAATGCTGCCGAGATGTGGTGGTGTGTCACAGATAACCATGCCAGCAGCAGGCAATTGGCCACGCAGCCACGCTGTTATATCTCCCTGCGCGGCGTGGCGCTCTGCGGCTGCGCCGACATCCATCACCCTTTGGTCGTCGCGGATAAGCCTTGCCAGGCTCGACTGCGGGTCCAGGTCGACGAGCGTCACGGCGTGGCCATGCTCTGCCAGCGCACCGGCCAGGTTGATCGCTGTCGTCGTCTTGCCTGCTCCGCCTTTCCTTCCTGCAATGGCAATTACCCATCTCCCATTTATCATTGTCATACGTCCTCCTGCAGTACGGGGCAGTCTGGATCGTGCGGGCTCATCCCGCACCGCGGGCACACCCCGTAGGACCCACGACTGAAGCGCTCCGGATCCTGCTGATCCTCGTCTCGCTGTCTATGCCTGCGACGCGTCTGGGCTGCCCCCCCTGGAGGGGGGGCTAAGGGGGGTTTGTTGTTTATCTCTCTGTTGGCCGCTGTTTGTTGTTGGTCTGCTCTGGCAGACGAGGCTCGTGCGGCCTGGCGTACTACCTCGTCTGCCAGAGCAGACGAGGTAGTACGCCCAGACGTACCAGGTAGTACGCTCTGACGTACTAGGTCAACAGCGGCCTGACGGCCCGCCACCTGTTGGCGTGGATCCTCCTCGTCCACTGGCTGCGGTGGCGCAGCTACATGGAGAGCGTAGATTGTCGCTGCCAGGCTGCCATTAGCTGATCGTGTCTGCTGCGCCACAATGAGATGTTTATCGCGCAGACTCCGCAGCGCCTCGAGGACGGTGGATCGCTTCAGCCCAGTGCCGTGGTCTAGACGTCGGCCAGCGCGCGTTATGATACCTCGGCATATCTGCTCTAGACTGATTGCATCTTCATTTTTCTTAAAGCCAAACGTTCTGCGCACGATGTAGAGTAACACCTTGAGTTCAGCGCCAGTCAGATGCGCCATGACTTCATCGAGGATCTCGTCGGGCACCTGCGTGTATGATGGCGCCGTAAAACCACCCGCAAAGCGTGACCAGTCGTAGTGCTCTTGCTGCCCCGTGTCGTCGCTACTGCGCGTCGCCATGTTTTAGATCCTGCATGTCCTGACTGCGGCGCGCGCGTCGTTTGTCCCACCCCTGACCGCCCAGGTGGATCTGCCGATACCGCTCGACATCCCTACTGTCCACGAGATAGAGTTTAGGAGAAACCAGATCAGCCCGCAGTGCTCCTCGCCGAATTGCGCTGATAACGGCGTAGCGGCTGATACCCAACGTGCTTGCCGCATCCATCGTCGTTAATAGTGTCCTGCCGTGCCTCTTCACCGCCATTATAACCTCCCGAACAGTACTCACAAGAGTAGTTTAACAAGTTCCTGCTGCCGCTTGGAAGGACTCTTTCCACAGTCTGATGTCCCTGGAGAGATTGGCTCATCGCCCCCAGTCAAAAGAATACACCTGTGTGTACTGCAATCTCACGGTACAGGCGATTATTCCCCCAGGCTTTGGCTCTTGGACAAAGTTGCACTGTTAGGCAAGCGGCTGGTTCCTAGCCTTCTGCAGCACGGGCGACTGCGTCTCTACCAATCCACCCATACGATGCGCTGGGCGAGAACCACTGGGGAGGAAGGGATTGTCGTAGACAGCACGTGGGGGGATGCCTCAGCACAGCAATAACAGGTTAGGCCCCCGTGTCATCAAAAGAAGGACCAGATCACCGGCGCGCTGCGGCGTGAGAAAGGCGCCCGTTGTGTGGAATTGGTGGAAGGACGGGGACCACTGCGCTCCTTACCGCGCCGTCAGCAGGGCATCCCCTGCACCCCACACAGGCCGGTCGTACAGCGTACCGCAGGGGCTCAAGCGTATGGTGAGGGGAGGTCAAGGACGGCGTGCCCTGGTGCTCCCGTTCGTCGTGATCGCGGCCATACGTCTGTGGCAGTGGTACGGGGGCGTGGCCGTCGGACTGACCACCGCGCCCATCTGAGGCTTTATCATCAAGGCGTATCCTGCAGCGGCCCTGCCCGCAGAAGTGGGTGGCTAGACGCACCGGAGAAGCGCAGCATGGCCCAGGTCTGGACCGGCAAGGTCATCATTCCTGGCACTCAGCCGGACACTTTTCTGGACGTGGTCAAGGAGGCGGAGGAGGAGCGCGCCCCGTTCCGCGCCTCTCTGGCCACGACGTACAGCACGCACACGGTGACCAAGCACGCCGGTGCCGTAGAGCTGTTCATCCATTTCCTCTGTGCGTACACTAACATGGAGCAGCTGGAGGCTGGGATGCGCGGCATGGTCAACAGCCCGTTCCGCCGGTGGTAGCGCAGCACGGTGCTGGAGCGCACGGACGCTGACGAGCTGCTGCGCGTGGCGCTGCGGACGTTCATCCATTTCCTCGACCACGAGAAGGACGTGCATTATCCCGCTGTCTTGAAGGCAGTGCGTTGACTGAGCAGCACGTTTGTGCAGAGCCTGTCCTGCCCAATCATGCAGCCTGGGATCGCCGCAGGCCCGCGTATGCTGAACCAGGACGTTGCGGGTGGCAGGAAGAACCCGGCGTCAGTGTGCGTCAGCGCTACGCCACGTCCCCTGCCTGGTACGTGCCCCCACGCATGGCCGTGCGTACCGGGTCGTTGGCGTGGACGTCGCCCAGGCCCAAACCTTAGCTGAGGAGGAGGCCCACGCTACTCCGACCCGTCTGCGCGCTTGGCAATCTTCTGAGCCAGGATAACGTGACAACACCGTTCGCTGGGATGGCGTAACCAGGATAGAGAGGGAGTTTACACTATCATGATGGCGGTCTTCAGTGGGGATGGTCGTGATCAGCGTCGTGCATGTCATGGGCAGAGGTCACTGCGCCCTGTCCATCATCGCGCGGGGTGGGCCTGACCGTGATGGGCACCCTGGTCTCAGTCGTCCTGGCCACCCCGAACCGCAGCGGCGCGATCATCAAAGAGCAGGAGGTGCAGCGATGAGCGAGGAACGCTGGGATCAGGTGCTCGGTGATATTTTCGCGGCGATGGATCGGGACGCCGCGGCAGAGAGACAGCTCATCGCCATCGCGCCACGGCTGTCCGATGAGCAGATCCTGCGGGCGTGGGCGTATCTTGCTCACGACGACGCGCTCCGGTGGCGCGCGCGCAGTGCCCTGGCGCATGAGGCCCTGGGGCGCGTTGTGCGCCGGGCAGAACGCACCGGTCGCGGGACGGCAGCTGTGCAGCAACTCGCCTCCACGCTGGGGGTCGAACCGCAGCGGGTCTCCCGCCTGGCACAGATCCATGAGATAGTGGAGAGCAGTGGGGTGGGGGCCGACCTCATCGAGGTGCTGCCGGAGATGATCTGGTACGACGAGGCGCTCTCCGCACCGGATCCGGCCGCTGCGCTGGACTACGCCGCCGACCAGGTCACCTCGGGCAGGGCCTACAGCCCCAAGGACTTCCGGCGTGACGTGCAGAAGGTCGCGGCGGCCAGGGGCCGGCCGGTGCGGGAGCGGCCGCCGTCCTCGCAGGTCCGCCTCCGCGTCAACCGGCGTGATGGGTCGCACTGGCCGGCGACGGACGCTGTGGCGTTCGATCTGGTGGATATCGCGACGATCACGGTGGAGACGCCATGGGGTAAGGCGGTGCTGACTATTGACGGGCAGGGCCACATCAGCGCCGACGTGCAGCAGGAGGGGTGAGGGATGGTGATCACGCGGCAGGATGGCCCGCCAACTCTATGCTGGTCAACGTTGTTCAACACCGCGTAATTGACGTTTCGACTAGGGAGGCAAACTGTGTAGACTGAGGAGCGGTCCGGCGACGGTCGGACTGCTCCCGTCGGGTATCCTCCACGTGTTCAGACCAGAAGGAGGGACCCTAGGGATCTTAGCACGCTGCGCGTCTATCGTGAGACACTGACGACCTGCTTTACGCGTGCCCGGGGGGCACGGGGCGATCTGTGTGACGCGTTGCTGACCGATCTGGCAGCGCGCTCGTTGATCGACTTAGCCCAGGCCGCGTGCTTTCAGCGCCGCTGGTCCAGCGTGTACGCGGCGTTGGCGGATGAGCAGGTGGATCGACCGGCCTTGCAGCGCTTGTTCGTCGACAGCGCCCCGCGCCCAGGGGCAGGGCAACGGCTGGTCCTGGCGATTGATGATCCCCCTGCTGCGGAACAGTGGCCCTGCCGTCAGGCCCGCCGCGGCCATCCAGCCGGTGGTCGCCCGCACCGGGCACATCGAGGGATCAGAGCCATAGGGGATACCCACGGTGCGCCCGGCTCCCTCCTAATCCACCGCACCAGCGGTGGGCTAACTGCACCAGGCAGCACACAGGACGCGTGGCGTTCCCCGTTGCCCCGTGCCGTCACACCGCCTACACTGAATGGCAGGAGCCCTGTGCGCGGCAGCACACCAGGAGACGCGGAGCACCGGCTCCCCGTGCCTTCTCTCCTGAGGGAGACGAGCGCTGGCTGTCCTGGGGGTGAGGAGGAGCACGATGACCGGGAGACCGTCGCGTGATCGTGAGCGGGATGACCGGCAGAGGGTGGCTCACCTGCAGCTGCTCAAAGACGCGGTGGGTCAGATAGGTCTGCCTCTGCTGCCCCTGCGCAAGATCACCGCCATCATCGCGGCCCTGGACGTGCAGGTCGAGGATGGGGAGGACGATCCCGCGGTCACTGCGCTGCTCCTGGACGCGCTACGGGCTGCTCTACGCTCCCAGACGGAGGGCGCGCTTCTCGCGGCCAGCCTGCAGGCCGAGAACGCTGTCGCGCAGGCCGACGGCACGCAGGGGGAGCAGGCGCGGACCGGTCTGCTCCCCCCTGGCGAGGTGACGGCGGCGGAGCGGCTCGATGCGCTGATACAGGAGGGCTACCAGCTCCTAGACACCCAGCAGACCGCGGCAGCCTGTGAGCGCTGGCTGGACGCTTGGGACCTGGTCAGGCAGCTAGCCACCCCCGCGATGCGCACCCCGTCCGCGTTCGATCAGGCGCATCCGCTCCTCCTAGCCGTGGGGAACTGGAGCCAGGACCTGGAGATGGAGTTGGGCAACGCGGCCCTGGGCAACCCTGTGTACGACGCACACCGCCTGCGCTATGCCCGAGAGTTCCTGGCGCAGTTTCCCGACGCGGACACCGACATGTGGATCAACTTCACGCGAGCAGAGGGGGAGGCGCTGTGGCGTCTGGAGCGCCCAGCCGAGGCGGAGGCGGTCTACGCGGCGCTGGTGGAGCGGTTGCCCGAGGAAGCCTGGGCCTACATCGGCTGGGCGGACCAGTACTGGCTGGAGACTGAACGCCCCCCCGCGTACGCCACCGCCGCGGCGATCCTCCAGCGCGCCCTGGTCCGTCCCGGTCTGCACGATCGGCGCGACGTGCTGGAGCGGCTGCGTGACCTGTACGCGGCGTGGGGCCAGCCCCAGGAGCAGGCCGCTATCGTGGCCCAACTGGCGAGCGGCGCACAGGCCCGGGCAACGCCCCAGGCTCCACCGCTGCGGACCAGTCCGGCCCTGCTCGTGCCGCCGTCGCCGAATCCGGGGCGCAACGCCCCGTGCTGGTGCGGCAGTGGCCGGAAGTATAAGCTCTGCCATCTGGAGGCGGATCGCCACCAGACCTGATCCGCTCAATCGCCCGGCAGGCGCTGCGTGAACGACTGCCCCCACCACTCTCGCCGGTGGTGAGACTCGTGCCACAGTGTCGAGACAGTCTCGATGGCGTTGAGACTGTTGCGCCGACGCGGGGCGCTCTACACTCTCTGCTCGTCCTAGCCCGTACTGTCCGCGCGTTCCTCCCGCCGCTCTTTGATCGTCTCGTCCGTTGGGAGCCGCACCTGATACGCGGCGACAAAGACGCGCTCCTCCAGACCAGCCAGGGCGGAGCGCACCGCATCGCGACCAGCGCTCTCGCAGACGATCACGCCACTGGTGGGCTTCTCCCCTGCGTGCTGCGGGACGCGCTCCCGAGGGCAGAGTTTGTGACCACGATCGGCTGGCGCCTGGAGGCAATCACTCTGCTGGCCCACCCGGTACACGTCCGTTTCAGGGAGCGGGCCAGCTACAGGTACTCCAGTGTATAGCCGGTACGCGCGCGCACAGCCTCCTGCCAGGCCACGCGCTCTTCCTCTGCCAGTGCAGCTCCAGGCGCCAGGCGCACACTCACGCGCTGCCGGTCGGCGTGGACGCCCGGCCCTTTGACCAGTGGAGACTGCACCACCGCCCGCACGACTTCGATCAGGGCCTGCTGCTGCGGCTGGGGATCGACCGTCACCAACCAGCCACTACGCTCCGCAAGATCAGTGAGCACAGACTGATACCGCTGGGCGAGCGCCGGGGTGAGGAAGGTCACCTGGAGGCGGTCACCATGTTGGCCCACCCGGTACACCTCCGCGCCAGCGGCCTGCAGCGCCACCCGCACGGCGCCGATGGCCGTCTGGGCGTTGACACGTTGAGCCATGCCAGGTGAGGCGGCAGGGGCAGCCTCACTTGGGCCAGGAGACGTCACGGCCACGGTGGGGCCAGCCAGGCGCACCGTATAGCCTGTCTCCTCCTGATAGCGCCGCTCCGCCACGGCGCGCCCCTCCTCGTCCAGCGCGCGATCCAGGCGCACGTCCACGCCGCGGGTCTCATGGTGGACACTGGGCCGGGCCACCAATGCCACATCCTCCGGCAGCACGGTGGTGACCATCTGGACCAGTGCCTCCATATCCGGCTCCTGCCGCAGCTCCATGCTCCACCCGGTTTCCGCCGCGACGCGGGCCAGCGTGTCGGCGTGCCGCCCCCCCGCTACCTGGGGGAAGTGGAAGCGCAGCACCGCCCGTCGTTCCTGAGGATAGAGGCTGCCCCGCACGTAGGTTGCGTCGCCCCCAAAGAGGTCCTCTAGCCGGGCGCGCACCGTCTCTTGGTCCGCTGGCCGGCGCTCGCTTCCCTCCCCCACGCCAAGGCGGGCAGCCAGCTTCTGCCCCTGATCCGTCAGGCGCCACACCCCTTCACGCGCCGGGTCTGGGGCAAAGAAGCGATCCTGCGCCCTGAGCAGGGTGGTCATGGCCTCCACACCCTCGGGCGTGACTGCGCCCCCATCGTGACGCGCGGCCAGGCTCAGGGCCGTCCAACCGCCACCGGGCCGCCTCCCCGCGCCGGCCCCCTGGACGTTGCCCCCGGCCATCAAGACCGCGAGGGCCTCAGCGGTGGGGGGAGGAGCAGCCGGCGCGAGCAGCGGGCGGTGGCCCCGGCGAACCGTGCGGGCAGCGATCTCCACCACCTCGCCTGTCGCCGGCAGCCGGGCCACCAGCCTCCGGTCCAGCAGCTTGCCGGTCAGACCAGAACGCGCCTCCGCGTCACCATGCACCAGCAACGTCAGCCGCGGCTGGACCCGCTCGGCCAGGGCAGCCAGCTCATCGCCATCGGCGTGCGCCGAGAGGCTGTACCGGCGCACCTCGGCCTGCACCTCCACCTCACGCCCGCCCACGGCCAGCCGCCGCGTCCCTGGCGGCGCGTCGGCCAGGTCCAGCAGCTTCTTGCCCGGCGCCTCCTCGTCCTGGTACCCGGTGATCAGCAGGGCGTGGCGCGCGTCCCCGGCCAGTTCGGCGGCGTAGTAGGCGCTGGGTCCGCCCAAGAGCATGCCCGATGAGCTGACGATCACCGCCGGTGGCCCCTGCAGCACCGCCCGCCGCTCCTCGGGGCTGGCCACGGCGCGCACCGGCCCCTCGCTGCTCACGAAGGGGTTTCCCTCCCGGGCAATCAGCCGTTGCAGGCGCGCTGGCGTGCTGCCCGCGTGGGCATGGTAGACCGTGCAGACGCTGCGCACCAGTCCATCCACCCACACCGGGCCGGGGAGCCGGCCCTGCGCGCGCGCCTCGCGCAGAATCAGCAGGACCTCCTGCGCCCGGCCCAGGGCAAAGGCGGGAATCAGGCAGTGACCCCCACGGGCGAGTACCGCGCCGATCTGCGCGATCAGGCGCTCTTCCTCGGCAGCGCGGCTGCTGTGCAGCCGGTTGCCGTAGGTGCTCTCCAGAATGAGCACGTCGACCTTTCGGCGGGGCGGCACGGCTGGCCCGACCGTGCGCTGCAGGGCAAACGAGACATCCCCGCTGACCAGGACGCTGCCCTCTGGCGTCTCCAGCAGGGCCATCGCCGCGCCCAGCACGTGTCCCGCCGGGCAGAAGGTCAGCGTCCAGGCCCCGTGGTCTCCCTCCGCCGGCACAAGCGTGAGCGGCTGATGCACACCCAGAGGACGCACACGGGCCAGCAGCGCGTCCACCGCTCCCTGACCATAGGGCGGCAGGTCTCCGCCCTCGGCCGCGCGTTGCTGCCCAATGCGCACCGCGTCGGAGAGCATCACGGTCATCAGCCCCAGCGTGGCCGGGGTGGCCACCACCGGCGCGGCAGGGAAGGCGGCCACGGCCAGCGGCAGCGCCCCGATATGGTCGGCGTGGGCATGGGTGACCACCACCGCGTCAATACCGCTGCCCTCCTGCAGCCGGGCCAGGTCGGGCAAGGGATCGGCGGCGCCGGGCCGCACCCCCGCGTCGACCAGGACGCGCCGGCCCCCCGCCTCAATGACCACGCAGCTTGCCCCGACCTCGGAGGCGCCGCCCAGAAAATGTATGCGCACCGTCTCGTGCTCTCTTTCTGTGTCTTTGCTCACCCTAGCACTAGATTGCTGCCGCTCTCGTCCCCTCAGCTGTCGGGCGCCCGGCGACGGGGCTGCTGGTGTCACCGGTTCCCCACGAGCAGTATAGCCAGGATTGCTGCTCCCGGGAGGGCCAGGCCAGCGCGCCGGCGGCCTCCACCGCCGGGGACACGTGGTGTGCTCCCCCTGCGCTTTGGATCGGCGCCGCAGGCGTGGTCACACCGCCCTCCTGGTGGACGCTCTGAGGTCGGAGAGCATCTCCTGTTCCTGTGGCGAGCGGCCTTCCCGGAGCACGGCCAGATGGTGCAGAACGGTGCTGTGGTCCCGTGCGAGCACTTTGCCGATCCAGCAGGGGCCAAGGCCACGCTCCGCCAGCAGACCCATTGCCACGCGACGCGCCTCCACGAGCAGGGGATCACGCCGGCGCGAGAGCAGGGTGGCCGGAGAGACGCCGTAGGCGCGGGCAACGCGGGCGACGGTGTGGCTGGACCAGGAGGGCGTGGGCACGGATGATGGTGATGTCATGGATCGGTCCTTTCTACAATGGAAGCGTGGGTAGCGGTTCTCGCGCCTTCGGGAGAGCGCCGCGGGACGTGTTCAGCCAAGGGGCGGCAGTGATGAGGACCGGCCAGGGCAGACGCTGTCCTCTCTCGGCCTGGTGTGCTCGTCCCGAGCGCGACGAATGGAGCAGCTACACCCACTCCTCATGCGGAGTGAACATAGCTGCCGGCTGGCGTCACAGGCGCGCGGACGGCGCCGAGCTGTGGCGTGAGCGGGGCATCCGTCGCTGGCGTGTCGTGGAGCCGAGCGGGGCAGTCCGTTTCACAGGGGGAGCACAGGCAGTGTTCACACACGCCGTAGCTGCCCCCGGTGTAGCGGTAGGTGTCGGCGCCGCGCGCCGGTACCGCGCCCACTGGGCGGCGCCACGAGCGGGTCGGCGGAGGAGGAGCAGGAACAGGCGCCGGCTCCGGAGCCAGCAGGCGCGCTAGCACGGCGAACAGGTAGGGCATGCCTTTGGGGGCCTGGCCGTCACGCCCCCGCCCCATGATCGTGGTCTGGTACGCCCGTGTGCGGGCTCCCGCCTCGTCCAGCCGGCTCAAGAACTCCGGCAGCGACATGCCGGCGGCGTGGAACAGGTTGCACGCCCGAGTGAGACTGGCCCCCGGCGCGGCCTCATCGCCCAACTCCTGGGCCAGCGCGCCGAGCGGCCCCGCCAGTACCGCGGCAACGGGATCGGCTGGGATCGGCCGGGGCGCTGGCTCCGGGCTCGATCGGCGCGGCATCACTGCCGGCACGGGGGAGGAGAGGCCCCCTGGTGACGGTACGGGCGTCGGCGTGCTCGGTGCCGGTCGCCCTTTCTTCTGCCGTACGGGGGGCTGTGGGTCCTCACTCTTCTGGGGCGCTTGCTCGTCCTGAGCAAAGGCGTCAGCGGGGGTAGGGGGCATCGATTCGATAGCGATATCTGTCTTTTGTTCTGCTGTTTGTTGTGGTACCGATTTTCGGTATAGCCCTGTACCGAAAATCGGTACAGGGCTGGGCCGATTTTCGGCCAGGGGGGCTAGGCCGATTTTGGGTACAGGGGGCGCCACGACCTGGTCGGCCGCGCTGTGGATGTTAAGGCGGTATGTGGTCGCCTCATGGCCCCTGTGCACGCTAACCCGTGCAGTGGCGAAGAGCACGTTCTTCGCCAGCAGCTCTTTGAGCGCGAGCTGCACCGTGCTCTTGCTCAGCCCGGTGCCATGGTCGAGGACCCGCCCCTCCTTGGTGATGATGCCATGGCAGATCTGGGCCAGGGAGATGTCGTCGCTCTGTTTCTTGAAGCCAAAGGTCCGCCGGACGATGTAGAGCAGCACCTTGAGCGCGGCGCCGGAGAGATCGGCCATCAGGTCGTCGAACAGCTCATCGGGCACCATCGTGTAGCTGGGCGCGCGAAAGCCGGGGAAGGAGCTAGATAGGGCGCCCACATCCACGGGAACGGATTGACAAGGCATAGGGATGCTGCTATCCTCTTTGTGGGACATAGAAAACCTCCTGGAGGCGTACAAGCCTCCTAAGTTGGCCTGGGATCCTTCCGGAGTTTGCAGCTCCATCGGGTTCCTGGCCCGTTCTTCTGGCCCTGGTGGTTGTCTTGTCGGGACCCCTACACCAGAGCCACTCGTTTTATCATGAGGCTCACCGGTACCAACCGGTGGGCCTCGCGGCATTTATCGCGCATTCGACGCTACATGACGGTCTCCTCCACGGCGCCAATTGTAGTCGTGTCTCCCGTATTGTGCAATGGAGCTCTTCCCCTTCCTCGTGTCCTCAGGACACGGCCTCTTCCTGCTCCATGAGACGCTCGTAGAGGGTCCGTGTTCGTTCACTCGGGCTCGTCCCCAGTTCCAGGCGCAGGACCTCGCGCACCAGAGCGTAGCGCCGCCGCACGGCCTCATGATCGCCACCTTTGGCGTGCAGTCGCATCACCCGCCGGTGATAGGCTTCAGCCAGGGGGTCGGCCTCGGCCCGCTGGACGGCCAACGTGAGGGCCGCGGCCAGGTCGCCCCGGGTCTCGTGCCAGCGGGAGAGCGCACGCAGGGCGCTCATGTAGCGCTCCCGCAGGCGGTGGCGCTCTCCTGCCGCCCAGTCGGCGGCCTGATCGCCCAGCAGGTCGCCGCCATACAGGGCGACGGCCCGGCGCAGCAGCTCTCCCTGGCGCTCCCCCTCCTCGGCGCGCTCCGCCTCCTCGGCCCCGTCGAGCGCCTCCTCGAAGGCCAGGGCATCCACCGAGAACAACGTGTGGGCCAGCCTGTACTCGCCCCTGTTCTCGCTGAGAATAGCGTCACCGGCGGGCATCCCTGGCTGCCGCGCCAGGCCGGTACGCAGCAGGCGCACGGCCTGGTGGAAGCAGTTAATGCTCTTCTTGGGCTCTTTGTCCGGCCACAGGGCCTCCATGACCCGATCACGCGGGGAGGGGCGGCCCCGCTGCAGAGCCAGGTAGGCCAGCAGCTCGCGGGGCTGGCCCGCCAGCCCCTCCCCGTTTGTCTCAGAGAGCGGGACGCCGGCCCTCCACACGCCGATCATGCCGTCACTCAGAAGGCGGACGCTTACCAGAGGCTGGGCTGGCTGGAGCGCCGGGGCGGGCTGCCCCGCCCCGGCGTCGGCAGCGCGATCCATGGCCGAGCCGTCGTCCTCCAGGACGACCTCCTCCTCACTCTCCGTGCCGTCTCCCGACCCAGTGGGCTCAGGGCGCGGTGGCCCCGACGCCGCGATGGCCGCGACGAACTCTCGCGCCTCGGAGGCGCCCAGGGCAAAGGCGTGTAGCCGCTCGGGGGCGCCGTCTTCCCCTTCCCA
>JAABUM010005312.1_pt1 | contig 13639 bp, 14 predicted proteins | sample 5559161 | NCBI WGS metagenome assembly JAABUM01 (sample SAMN10711868, study PRJNA513369) | rock metagenome | isolation source: Antarctica rocks | place: Antarctica: Victoria Land, Siegfried Peak nord
CAAGTGCTCGCCGCACCAGGTGAGATACCCACCGCCGTCTTCGCGGTCAACGACTTCGCCGCAATCGGCGCGATGGGTGCCATCCGCGATGCTGGCCTCCGGGTTGGCTACGACATCGCCGTAGTGGGATTCAACGACATTGACCTTGCGGCGGAGTTGCCGATTCCTATGACCACCGTGGCATCGCCGATGGAGGAGATGGGCCGCGGCGCCGTGAGACTGCTCCTCGACATGTTCGCTGGCGGCCGGCCGCCCAGCCTGCTGCTCCAGCCAGAACTCAAGATCCGCGCCTCCAGCGACGTTGCGCAACTCCGAGCAATGGACAGACGCCCGCACGTAGGACTTAGAGCGTGTAGCGAAATAGCGTAGTCCAGCTCTCGGGCGCTTATAAGACTGCAACGTGACGAACGACGCGAGAGCTAGCCGTCGCCACGCCAAGGCAAAACGCCAAGTCGGCGCGCGCGCCGCACTCGCCGCGGCAGAGTCGGGCGTTGGGGAAGACATCGCGGGATCTCCAGCATTGCAGCGATGCGCTATGTGGGCTCGGCACGGGCGGCCATGACGATGGATCATTTCGACAGGTCTCAGGCTCTACTCGCGGAAAGGGGCCAAGTCGTCGCCCGGTCGCTCGTGGTTCTGGACGCCCGGGCGAGGCATGAGAAAAGCACCGATGTTGGCTGCGGCCTCATCGATGATTTTGAGGCCACCCTGTCTGTCAACCTAGCTTTGCGGTGACGAGACGGTGGGAACCGACACCTGAGCCACTCCTACTGGCCCGGTAGTCAGCACCGGACCTTGTCGCGTATCCGAAAATCGAGGATCCCATGTCGCGTTCTTCACCCCGCTTCACCACATCGCGTCAGTGTTCATCTCTCCGGCCGGCATGATGTCGTCGATGAAGAGCGCCACCATGGGTGGTTCGAACTTCGAGTTCTTCATCGGTCCTGCTTTCCTGGGAGCACGCATCCACATGATGGTGGACGCGTGGGGCTTCCCCTGGCGGCAGCGATCTTCAACAGTGGGGACCAGATAACCAACATGGCCGAGCTCGTCGGCTACGGCACCTTCCTCGTCGAGCACCTGATCTTCGGGCTCTTCCTGGGCCTCATCCTCTTCTGGGGCGCCAGGCGCGCGCACTGAACACCCACCTCTCGCACTCGAGGACGATCCATGATCGAGACCAACCCGACTTCCCCCAACATCGAGGTGATGTGGCGGCCCGGCTGCCCCTTCTGCGGGTCCCTGCGTCGTGGCCTGAGACGCGCGGGCGTGTCGACGCTCGAGCACGACATCTGGTCCTCCGTAGACGCAGCTGCCCGAGTGCGGGAGGCCACCGGCGGCGACGAGATCGTGCCCACCGTCTTCGTGGGCGACCAGGCGCTGGTGAACCCCTCCGTGCGTCAGGTGGTCGAGGCGATCAAGGCCGCCGATCCCGACTACCGGCCCGTTTCGACATCCGCGACTGGTCGAGAGGGGGGCGCCGCCACGAGGGAGGTTCCCAGCCCGGGACTCATCTGGACGATCGTGGTGGCTGTGGCGTGGTTCGTGCTCGTCGCGTGGCGGCCCACGACCACCTGGCACCTCGCGCCGCTGATCCTGGCAGCGGCCTGGCCCTGGGTCGTTGGCCAGGACACCTCATCTCGTAGTCCTTCGGTTCGGCGACGCATCATGCTCGCCGGCGGCGCCGGACTGGGCGTTGCCCTGGCGCTCACGGGGGCCTTGTCTTCGGCTCGGCGCCTGCAGGGACCTACATGGACAGGATCGGGAAACCCCGTGGCCGAGGCGCTCCTGCTGTCGGTCGGTGGTGCCGCTATCGCCACGACCATGGGACTGCTGCGCACCGTGCGACGGACGACCAGCGCCTCAGCACGGCTCGGGACCAGCCTGGTCGCCACGTCAGACGACATCGTGACGGTCGAGGGCAGTGCCTACTTCCCCCTGCCCAGCGTCCCTGAAGGAGCGCTGCAACCCAGCAGCACCATCAGCGTCTGCCCCTGGAAGGGAGTCGCGAGCTACTACGACGTCCACGTCGACGGACGAGTCGTCCCGGACGGTGCTTGGACCTACCGCCATCCCTCACCGCTGGTCCGTCGCATCAAAGGCCGGGTCGCCTTTTGGAAGGGGATCGAGGTCGACATCACCGGGCGAGAACCGACTGGCCTGAACCCGTAGGACCCGCCGACCAGACCAGTAGAGCCACCGGGCTACCCGACCACGTCCAAACTTCATCGATGCCGAGATCGCCGCGAACCGAACCACTTCCGCGACCTCCACCCGGTCATCCTCAACGGCACCCTGGGGCCCTCACCAACACCCAGCCACACCGACGGCCTGATCGACGTGTCGGCCCGGGTCCTCCCGGGGTGTCGGGGCAGGCGTCGACACGATCCGGGTCGTCGAGCACACCATCCCCCCGGGGGTCTACCCGGATGCACAAGCACGGCTGGGATGTCGACGACTTCCCCGATCTCTATCGCGAGCTGCTCGAGCCAGCCGACATCGTCGTGCTCGCAACACCCATCTGGCTCGGCGACCAGTCATCGATGACCAGACTCGTGATCGAGCGGCTCTACGGATGGTCGGGTGACCTCAACGAGGGCGGCCAGTGGTCCTACTACGGCAAGGTCGGGGGTGTCCTGGTTTCCGGCAACGAGGACGGAGGCAAACACTGCGCCGCCAAGATGCTGTACGCCCTGTCCCACTTCGGATTAACCATTCCGCCCCTAGCCGACGCCTACTGAATCGGCGAGGCCGGCCCGGGTCCGTCATACCTCGACGACGAGCGCGCGCGCAGAGCCACTGGATCACCCGCAACACCGTCTTCGCGGCGTGAAACATGCTCCACACCGCCCGGCGACTGACTGAGGGACCACGGCGGCCTCCCCGCCCTTGGCAACGTGACCACCAACTGGGATCTCGACAATCCCACGCGCTCCATTCCGGAGTACCGATGAATGCCACGACCGTTGTCGGACACTCAGGGCCGCGGGTAATCACCTCCGCTGTCACGCGGGCTCTCGCCGGGCTGCTCATGGGCTACGTGTTGCAGCGGGGACAGTTGTGCGTCCACTCGGCCATCCGCAACTCACTTGACGGCTGGTTCCTCCCCGCAGCCTTCGACGAGCTGATGCCCAAAACCCTCGCCACCGATCTACTGACCGCACCAGCGGCCAGGTTCAGGCGTGCACTGGCGTGCCGCGCGCAGGCGACACACCGTCGACCGCCTCCTGCACCACGTCCACGTCTGTCAGACCATCGGGGAGCTGCGGCTATCCATTGACGTAGTCGATGGGGTGCGTGAAGTGCGGCGGTGCGCCCTGCTCGAGGTGAGCCCACAGGGCCCGGCAGAGCGGATTGGTGAAGTCGCTGACCTGCACCCATGGCACGTCGGCCCGTCGGGTGGGGTCGTTGAGCAGGGTTCCGAGCAGGGCCTTCTCGACGTACTCGGTGTTGATCACGACGGGTCGCTGCTGGTGTGGGCTGCTTCGAGGCGACGGCGCATCGCATCGAGCTGGGTGGCGTGTTCGTCGTCGAGTCGCGTCCAGGTCTGGGAGACCTCTCCGTGGGCGACGGCGTACCAGCGACCTTCATACACGATCGGGCTCAGGGCGTCGTCGGGCAGAAGCGCGATCGCTCGGCCGGCGGCGAGCAGGTCCCGGACGGTGTCGGCGCTCAGCGTGGCGCCGGCTGCCGGGCCGGTGGCCGCCTCGTCCGCTGCCTGGTCGAGGAATGCGGCGAAGTCGGCGTCGTCGGTCGCCGGTGGGGCGGCCCGGGCGGGTTCGTGGGTGCCGCCGGTGCACTTGGGCCAGATGCGCAGCTGTTCGTTCAGGCGGTGCAGGGTGGGCCAGAGCCAGCGGTCGTGCCAGTTGACCAGGGCGTCCGAGGGTGCGCTCTGGTCCGGGGAGTAGGCGGCCTGCCAGGCGACCATGAGGGCGGTGAGCTCCTCGACGGCGACGGGGTGGCGATACCAGCAGGGCGGGATGCTCTGCGCCTCTGCGCGCAGCTCGTACCGTCCGATCAGCCAGTCGAGCCAGTCCCGCAGCTGGATGAGCAGCTCCCGCCGGCGGGTGGGGCCGAGGGTGCGCCACGCCCACGGGCCGTCCTGGGGGGTGGTTCCGAGCCGTCGGTGCAGGGCGTCGATGGCGCGTTCGAGCGCTTCCTGGCGTAGGGCGAGTGCCTCGAGGACCTCGGCGACCATGACCGGGTCCAGCGGCTCGACCTGCGCCGGATCCTCGGGCAGGTACGCCTGCTCGGCACGCTGGGGCGTGTGCTGGATCTCGGTCATGCCGTCGGCTCCGGCGCCCGGCCCGTGAGTGCTTCAGCCGCACTGGCTTTGATGGTGGCGGCGTCGGGGCGCTGCCACCAGGCGGGCAGCGAGATGAGGGCGGGCGGTAGAGCCCGGTAGAGCAGCAGCGCAGTCCCGACGGGCAGGCGGGCGAGGTCCTGGACGGGCAGGATCCGTTCGCGTTCCCGGGAGGTCGAGGTCGACCCGTCGCCGACCGGGAGCAGCCCGGTTTTGGCGGTGTGGGACTGGCGGCGGGCCCACCGATCGCCGACGATGCGGGAGATCCGCTCGAGGTCGTCGGCCTCGGTGCAGCCGCCGAGCAGGAGCTTGGCGCAGGAGGCGCCCCAGATGCTCTCGGCGCCGTCGCGTCCCCACCGGGCGCGCAGCTGGGCGAAGGACTGCACGAACGCCCAGGTGGTCATGCCGCGGCCGCCGCCGTCGGACATCAGCAGCGGCAGGTCGGGTAGCGGGGCGACGTTGGCGGCCTCGTCCAGGACGAGGGTCAGCGGCGGGTCAAGGCGTCCGCCGGGGCGGCTCTGAGACTGGCGGCGGGCGGCGGTGACGACGGCGGAGGCGAACGCGGTGACCAGGGGGGCGGTGGAGATCCCGTCTCCTCCCTCGCTGATCAGGTAGAGGGTGTCGGCGCCGGCTGCGACGAACGCATCGACGTCCAGGCCGTCGCCGGGTTCGGGGCAGAGCAGGTCGAGCACGTGTTCGTCGGCGAGGGCTTTGAGGACCAGGCCCAGGCTCATCGCGGTGGAGGAGACGGTCTCGGGTGCGCCGGCGCGGGCGAACTTGCGCAGGTCCTCCAGCCAGCCGGGTGCCGCGGCGGGGTGGGTGCGCAGGATCTCGTAGGGTCGTTCGTCGGTGAAGTCGCGGGCCCAGGCCAGGACGTCGCGCATCGAGAGCTGTTCGAGGGCCGCGGCGTGCAGGAGGCAGCGCAGGACGGTCTCGCTGGCGCCCTCAAAGAAGCTGGAGTTGCGCCCGGCCTGCAGGGGCCGTGCAGCGACCATCGCCCGCGCGCGGGTCAGGGCCTCGCGGACGTCGTCGCAGCCGGCGACGATGTCCCACCGGCACAGGTTCGGCCAGTGCAGGAGCCGGTCGGGGTCAAACACGTGGGAGCGGCGTCGGCCTGGGCGGGCGGAGGCGGTGAGATGGACGAGGTCGGACTTGGTGGAGGTGGCGACGACGGCGCCGGGGGCGTCGACGATCCTGCCGACGGCAAGTCGGGTCGTCTTGCCGGCGCGGGCGGGGGCGATGGTCAGGGCGCAGTCCTCTCCGCGCAGCGCCACCGCCAGGCCGAGGTAGGCGCCGTAGGGCTTCCCGGCGTCGCCTCCGGCCAACGCTGCCCGCATCTGGCGGCGGGTGGCCAGGCCCGGCTGGGCCCGACGGGAGATCACGGCGACGCCGGCGAACCCGACCGTGAGGACCTCAAGGGCGGTGAGGGCGCCGACGGTGCCCCAAAAGGCCGTTGTCCCCGGTATCGCGGCGTCGGTGGGGGGTCGGTATGCCGTGGCGGGTCTTTGCGGGTGGCTCGCCAGAGCGGCGAGTGTGCCGGCGAGGTGGTCCGCGCGGGGCCAGGTCCATCCACTGCCGAACAGGAGTCCGGAAAGGGCGCCGCCGAGCAGGAGCGTGACCGCGCCGAGCACCAGCGCGACGAAGCTCGCGAGCAGGGCGCTCTCGCCTCGGGTGAGGAGTCGTTCGTCGCTCGTCGTCACGGGGGGCGGCCTCTCATCCTGCGTGGGTGGCGGTGGGGCGGCGGACGGCGACGATCTGCCCGCGCCACGCGGAGACGGCCTGGATCTGGACGGGTCTGCCGGTGCGGGGGGCGTGGATCAGCGACGGGACCCCGTCGACGTCGCCGAGGAACAGGCCGACGTGTCCGGGCGAGCTCGGGGTGCCGTCGAGGCCGCCGGTGAAGATCAGGTCGCCGGGCTGCAGGTCGGTCGTGGAGGTGACCGGGCTTCCGGTCAGGACCTGCGCGAACGTGGTCCGGGGCAGGGTGACGCCGGCGGCGGCCCAGGCGGCCATGGTCAGGCCGGAGCAGTCCCACGCGTCGGGTCCGGTCGCGCCCCACAGGTAGGGTTCGCCGAGCTGGGCGAGGGCGAGCCGGACGACGGCCGCCTGGGCGCCACCGGCGGGCGGCTGATAGCCGGGGGGGTTGGCGGTGGTGCCGGTCAGGCTCATCCCGTCGGAGCCCTGCCCGGGACAGTCGGGCGCTGTCGCCGTCGTGGTCGCCGGGCCGGCCGCCGCAGACGGGACGGCTGCGGTGACCGTGGCGGGTGGCCAGTACTTCGCGACGAGCGCGCTGGCGGCCGGCTCCCACGTGGTGAAGGCCCCCGGGAAGGCGCTGTGCTGGACCTGCTCGGAGGCGACGGCGGTCGGCAGGGCCGGCCAGTCGGGGACCTGGTTGAGGGCGTCGAGGAACAGCCCGGTCGCGGCGGCGGGGTCGAGGCGGACGTTGGCCGGGCCCCAGAGCGCGCGTTGCTGGAACAGGCCGAGGGAGTCGCGGTCCCCGTGGGGCAGGTTGCGCAGGCTGGACTCCTGCAGGGCGGTCGCGACGGCGATGACGGCGGCCCGCGCCAGCAGGTGTTTCTGCGCGGTGGCAGCGACGATGGCCTGGGCGTTGGCGAGCTGTTCGGCGTCCAACGGCTGCCCGGCGACATCCTGCGCGGGGCCGCCCGGCCCGCACGGCGCCCCGGCAGCCGAGGCGGTGGCGGTGATCAGGGCGCCGGTCGTGGTGATCGCGGCTGCGGGGGCCGCAAGGGCGACGGCTATCCCGGCGAGAAGGAGCCGGTTCACGAGGGCATCCCGCGCAGGTTCTGGTTGGTGTCGAACAGCTCGGCCTCGAGGGGTCCGCGGATGGTCTGGACCCGGTAGGAGCGTTCTCCGACCCGCCAGACGGCCCGGCCGCGGCGCCCGCGGGCCCAGCCGGCGACGTCGTCGGTCTCCATGTCGCTCAAGCCGAGCAGGGTTTGCAGCTCGGCGGCGACGGAGCGGTCCTGGCCGAGCAGGACCTTGGTGTCGCAGAGGCTGAGCAGGTCCTTGGCGATGGTGGCGGCCTGGGATCCGAGCTCGCCGGCGGCGAGCATGTCGGAGGGCTTGTGGGCCACGACCATCTGGATGCAGGCGTCGGAGCGGGACAGGCGCAGGTCGGCGTCCAGGGACTGGACCGCTCCAGCGCCCAGGCGCATCTGGCGCCAGACCTCGTCGCGGACCACGACGAGCTGCTCGCCGGGCTGTCGCAGGTCGGTCATCGCCCGGGACCAGGAGTTGAGGCAGGCCAAGGCGGTGCCGATGGCTTCGTCGCCCAGCGGTTGCAGCCGCCCCAGGCTCAGGGACGCGATGGGCGCAGCCCAGTCGATGGCGATGTTGGTGGGCTCGTCGAACAGGCCGGCCAGGGCGCCGCGGACCATCGCGCCGAGGGCGGCGGTGATCTGGCGGGTGGCGTCGGTCATCTCCCGCGGGCAGGAGTACCGGCAGGCGTGGGCGAGGCCGGCGGTCGGGTCGCGCAGCGCCGCCCACACGTCGGGGATGGTGACCGGGGCCAGGCGGGCCGAGCCGGCGGCCCAGCCGGTCAGGTCAGTCAGGACCGCGGTCAGGGCGTCCTCCTCGGCGGGAGTGGTCGCGACGCCCTGGGCGCCGATGAGGGCGTTGAGCAGGACCAGCCACCGCCCGAAGATGACCCTGGCCCGTTCGGTGCGCTGGACGTCGCTCAGGGCGTCCCAGCGGTGGCCGAGGGGGCCGGCGTCCAGGGGGTTGATCCGGGCGGGCATCCCGACGCCCAGAGCGAAGGGCTGCACGTCGACGGCCCGGCAGAGCTGCTCGTACTCGTCCTTGACGTCCCCGGCGATCAGGGTGCGCACGCCGAAGTGCATGAGCCGGAACAGGATCGCCTTGACGGTGGTGGACTTGCCGGTGCCGGGCTTGCCGAACAGGACGAGGTTGGGGTTGGAGACGATCTCGGCCAGGACCCACCCGATCGGGTCGACGCAGAAGCCGGACCCGGTCGCGGTGGCGACGCCGAGGGCGGCTCCGGTCGGCGGCAGGGGGTCGCCGCCGAGCAGGGGGAAGATCCCGCCGATCTCCGCAGTCGAGGCTCGGTAGGCGACCAGCGGGCTCGGCGCCGGCGCCCACCCGCGGTTCGCCCGCGCGAGGCCGCGGGACGTCGCGCAGGGGCGAAGGAGCCGGGACTCGGTATGCCGGCTCGTCGCCGGGGGCGCCGCGACGGGGGCCTGGGGCAGGTCTAGTGGGTAGAGGGCGGCGACGTCGGCCAAGGACCGACCGTCCTGCGGCCGGGACCGCCCGGGCCACCGCAGCCGCCCGGACTGCCGCAGCCGGGTCATGACCGTTCCGCGGTGGTGAGACGGCCGTCGGTGCCCCACTCGCACAGGACCCGCCACACCTGGCTCGACCAGGAACCCATCCAGGTCAGGGAGGCCAGCTCCAAGGGTTGCCCGGTGGTCAGCGCCGTGACGAGCCGGGCCAGGCGGGCCTCGGTGGAGGAGAACCCCTCGGCGTCGATGCGTCCGGCCGCGGCCTCCCAGTCCAGCACGACCTTGCGGCGCCGTTCGGGCAGCTCGTGGCCGTCGTCGTCGCGGTCGTCGTCGAAGACGGGCTCGAGGACGACGGCCAGGTGCCCGGCGAAGTACCCGCAGACCCTCGGCGACAGGTCCAGCAGCCGTCGGGCGGCCTGCCAGTCCTGGTTCCCGACACCGTTCCAGTACTCGTCCCACGGGCCGGCGCCGTAGCGGACTTCACCGCTGACAGTCGCGCGGGCGGGGGTGCTGTTTGAGGTTATGTGGTTGGTGGTCATGCTCGGGACTCCTTGTCACTTAGGCCGACCCCGACGGGAAGGCACGCGGCGACAAACCCGCTGTCCTGGGCCAGGTCCAGGCGCAGCAGGGCGTAGCCGCAGGCGCGGGCGGAGGCCTCCAGCGCTGCGGCGTGGTCCTCGACGTCCCGCTGCGCGGGGACGGTGATGGCAACGGCGGCGGCGACGCGGACCATGGTGTGCCCGGCGGCGAGCTGCTGTTCGTGGACGGCGGTCTCCCCGGCCCGCCGCCGGTCGCGGCGGCCGACCCGGAAGCCGCGTTTGGCGCGCAGGTCGTGGCTGATCTCGGCGGCCCACAGGTCGTGCTCGACCTGCCGTCCGGCCCTGCTGGCGGGGATGGGTTCGTAGTGCAGGGTCAGGCTCCGGCGCTCCCCGGCCTCGGCGACGGCGAGGATCCGGGTCAGGGACCCGACCCGGGTCGGTAGCTCGGGCAGCAGCAGCGCGTAGCAGACGGAGACGAACGCGTCGTGGCGGTAGCTGCGCGGGGCCGGGGCGGGCGCGGTGGTAGGGCCGGCGGCGCCCAGCGGGGGGCCGACGACGGTCGGCCGTCCCCGGGAGGCCTCCTCCCGGGCGCGTTGCAGCGCAAGCGCGTCGGCGGGGTTGTAGCCGGTGCGGATGGCGGCGGCGAGGTCCTGGGTGGACAGCCACGCGACGTCGACCGCGCCCAGGCCGCGCAGGTGCTGCTCGACCTCCTGCAGGTGCCGGGCCAGGACCTTCGCCCGCCCGCCGACCCCGCCGCCGGACTCCTTCGCCGCCCGGCGGATGCGTTGTTCGGCGACGGCGACGGTGACGAAGACCTCGTGCCGCACGGAGGTGGCCCGCATCAGGTTTTCGAGCTGCCGCGTGGCGGCGGCAACGGCCGGCGGGGTGCGGGGGCTGGTCCGGTCGGCGACCCACGCCGCGCGGCGGGCTCCGTCGTCGGGGACGGTGCGGACCTGGATGGAGATGCGGCAGATCTCCTCGCTGGCGGCGGCGGCCGCGAGCAGCGAGCCGAGCTGGCCGGCGTACAGGTCCCGGGTCTGACGGTCGGCGCCTGCCAGGCCGGCGTGGGTGATCTGTGCGGTGGCGGCCCACCGGCCCGCGATCGGGTCCTGGATGACGCAGATCGCGGCGCAGTCGCCCATCGCGGGTCCGGTGTGGAAGCGCAGGGCGGCCGCGACGCCGGGCAGGTCAGGCTCGTCGAGGTCCGCGGCCGATCCTTCACCGAGGACACGCAGGCGGAACATGGACCAACCGAAGGCGCGGCCGGCGCTGAAGAGGGCGACGTCCCACAGCCACCGGATCGCCGGGCGGCGGCGGATCGGGACCGTGACCAGCGCCGTGAGCACGACCGACAGGGCGCCCAGCGGCAGGGCGGTCTCCCAGCGGCCGCGGCCGACCGCCGCCAACGGTGGCAGCCACACCAGCAGGACGGCGCCGGCCTGGGCGCCGGACAGGCCGGCGAAGGGCCCGAACTTCTCCCGGCGCCACCCGGAGTACAGGCCGTTCGGGTCGCTCATCCCGCGATCACCGCCGCCTCCGACGCGGCCGCCGCGCCGCCGCCGGACGGCTTCGGCCCTCGGCCGCCGGGGCCGGCGGAGGGCCCGGACCCGCCGCTACCGGGGTGGGTTAGGTCGGGCGGGCCCGGCACGTCGAGCTGCGGTGGCGACGTACTGGTGTTGACCTCCGTGTCGCCGCCGGTGTTGGAGGTGCCGGTGTTGGAGGTGCTGGTGTCGGAGGTGCTGGTGTCGGAGGTGCTGGTGTCGCGGGGTCGGCCGCTGGGTTGGGACTGCTTGCGCCCGCTGCCGTGGTCGGGGTCCGCGCCGGCTCCGACCCCGACCGCCGACAGCACCGGACCGGCGCTGGACATCGCGGCCTGCGCCCCGGAGGCCATCGCCCGGTGCGGCGCGGAGAGCTTGCCCACGGCGGCCGCCCAGCGGCTGTCGATCTGCTCCGACGCGTCGTCCCCGGAGCCGGACCCGCCGGCCCCGGAGGACGACGGGCTGGCGGAGGACTGGCTGGCGGAGGACGGGCCGGTCCGGCCGGTGGAGCCGGCGCCAATGTCGGACAGGGACGTTCGCAGGCGTTGCCCGGAGGCGGTGCCGGGGTCGATGAACGCGAACAGCTTGAACATGGCCAGCGGGCAGAAGACGGAGATGAGCAGGACCGCGGCGCCGACCAGCGCGGTGACGGCCTGCTGTCCGGTGTCGGCGGCGGTGGTCCCGGCGGCGTTGGCGGCCCCGACGGCCAGCTGCAGGCCGATGGACAGGACGACCGCGACGGCGGGGGTGAGCATGATCAGCGCGAACAGCCAGCGCAGGCCGGTCCAGAACCAGCGGGCGCTGACCTCGGCGACGAGGCCGGCGGCGAGGATGGGGATGGTCGCGGCGATGACGAGGATCGAGGCCTCCCGCACGAGCGCGGCCACCAGCAGGCCGATCGCCGCGGGCAGGACCCCGAGCAGCGCGATCAGACCGAGGCCGGCGCCGGAGACCCCGGCGACGCCGTTCTGCCAGGCCGTGTTCGAGGTGGCGACGCCCTGCCAGGTGCTGGTGTGCAGGCCGGAGGCGAGGATCCCCAAGGCGGCGGCGTTGGCCGCGGTGACTAGCACCACGAGCAGGCTCAACGCGCTGACGGAGATGATCATGTACTGGGCGATGCCGGTGAACAGGTGCGCCAGCCCGGCGCCTCCACTCAGGGCGGCCTTGGCGACCTGGACGAGGCAGAGCACCACGAGCAGGACGGCGCCGACCCAGATCGTGGCCGGCATGACCGAGGCCAGCGGCCCGGTGCGCGGGTCGAGGTTCGGGGTGGTCAGGTGGTCGATGACCCCAAAGACGGAACCCAGTAGTGCCAGGGCGAAGTCCCACAGGGACTTCATCGCCTGGTCGAACGCGGACGCAGCCAGGGCCGCCATGGACGCGCCGAGGTCCTGACCGAGCTGGCCGATCGGGTTCGGCAGGCCCGGGAGGTGGGGGAGCCTGATGAGGTGGGGCAGGTTAGGCACTGCGGGCCTCCTGCCATCCGACGCGCACGCAGTCGGCGCTGCCGGGCCAGGTCGAGGGCGCGAACGCGGGCTGGGCGCCGGGCCCGATGTGCCAGCGCCCGTCCTGCCACACCATCCGCTGGCAGTCTCCGACGCCGGCTCGGGCGGTGGAGCGGTAGGTCGCGTCGAGCTCGCCGAGGACACAGGCCAGGACGAAGTCGCCGCCGGCCAGGACGCCCTTGACCTGGGCGTGGGCCAACGTCCAGGTGGCCGTGATCGAGCTGGACCCTTTGGGCTGGCCGATCGCCCGCAGGATCGCGGTCACGCCGACGTTCGGGGTCCACTCGGTCAGCGGAACTGCGCCGGGCAGGCTCGCCCGGGCGTGGACGTCGGCGACGGTGGCGGGGTGCAGGTCCCGGAACGCGGCGGCGTCGATGGCCGCGAGCTGGCCGACCGCCCCTTCGGGCGTTCGGGGGAACCCGGTGGGCAGCGCCGCCGCCGCGTCCGCGGGCGCGGGGATCGGCAGGGGCGCTGCGGTCTCGACAGCGACGACCGGTTGCGGCTGGGCGACGCCTGGTGCGGCGGTGGCCATCGGGCGGGCGGCGAGCTCGTCCTCGGCAGCGGCTGGCGGGACGCTGGCGCCGGGAGGAACCGGCGCAGCGGTGACGGTCCGAGTGGTCGCGGTGCTGGACGGTGTCCCGGCGCCCGGGCTGTTCGGGCTGCCCGGGTCGGGCGGTCTGGTGTGGGCGGCCAGGGACCAGAGGAAGATGACCAGGCCCCAGGCCAGGGACGCGCCGAGGATGAACAGACCAGCCAGGGTCAGCCAGCCGTGCGAGCGGGAGGATCGCGCGGATCGGGGCGATCGGGTTCGGGTCGACCGGGTGCGGGGCGGCCGGGTGCGGGTGGAGGCCATGGCTCAGGCCGCCCCGAAGCCGGAGAGGAAGGCGTAGAGCCCGACATAGACGACGAGGGCGCCGACCGCGGTGACGAGCATCGACACGCCGACCTTGCTGGCGCCGTGGTTGCCGAAGACGCGGCCACCGGCCAACGCCCCGACCCCGGCCAGGGCGGACAGGAAGATGACGATGAGCACGCCCCACTTGACGTAGCTGATGACGGCCGCGACCGGGGCGGCGACGCCATCGGGTGCCTTGGCGGGGGGGTTGGGGACGACGTCTGCCAGGACGGCGCCGGACTGGTGGATGGTGGCGAGCAGGTCGATGGTGCTCATCGGGCGATCCCTTCCGGGGTTTGGGGGGCAGAGGTCGAGGAGGTCTCGGCCTCTGATGGTGTGCGGGTGTCCGCCGCGCGGGCCTCGAGGAGGGTGGCGGCGCGCCGGGCGACGGTGTGCCGGGTGACCGGCAGGCCCTCGTCGGCGAGCTGCCGGCGGGCCTGGGCCTGCAGCAGCGGGCGCAGGCCGCCGGTCTCGGACAGGCGCCACTCGAGCTCCGCGAGCTCGGCAGCCTCCAGGCGCAGGTCGGCGCCGAGGATCGTGGCGTCCCACCAGGGACCGGCCTCGGCGACCCGGGCCGGGGATCGGGTCTCGGGGTCGCGG
>JAABUM010005313.1_pt1 | contig 13636 bp, 16 predicted proteins | sample 5559161 | NCBI WGS metagenome assembly JAABUM01 (sample SAMN10711868, study PRJNA513369) | rock metagenome | isolation source: Antarctica rocks | place: Antarctica: Victoria Land, Siegfried Peak nord
GCCGTCGCCGTTGCCCGCGGATGTCCTTGAGCAGGCGGGTGGTGGCGATGCGGCGCAGCCACGGATAGAACTCGTCAGGATCGCGCAGGTGGGCGAGGTTGTCGTACGCCACGTCGAGGGCGTCCTGGGCGAGGTCGGCGGCGCGGGCGGGGTCCCTCACGGCGCGCCGCACGAAGGCCTCGAGCCGGGCGCGGTAGCGCGCCACCAGGCGCAGGAAAGCCTCGCCGTCGTCGGCCTGGGCGGCGGCGACGAGCGCACGATCCGCTGCGTCGTCCTCGGTGTGCATGGTCACCGGCCGTCCTAGCGCGCGGGCGATGCGAGAGGGATGTCCGCTCCCACTATAAGCCGTGCGGAGATAGAGCGCAAAAAGAGGGGTGCGTGTCGCTAAAATGCATGTCCGAAAACCACCCCCTGCGGGATCTACATAGTAAGGGACAGGCAGCGGAGCCCTCGACGCGAAGGACGTCGCCCATCCGCTGCGTAGAAAGAAAAAGATTAGGACAGATGCAGCCCCCAACGATCAGCTCACCAGTAGAGCACGTGGCTGATAGGCGGAAGGTCACGGTCACGGCGTTGCGCCGCATCCACTTCTTCCGCGAGGTCCCTGAGGAAGCCCTCGCCCCCCTCGCGGCGGCCAGCAGCCGCCAGGTTCTTGGTCGTGGCGACACCCTCTGGCAGCTCGACGAGGCGATCGAAGCCGTTTTTGTCCTTGCGACGGGCGTCGTGCGCCTGTATCGCCACCTCGACAGCGGCGAGGAGGTGACGGTCGCCCTGCTCGACCGCGGGCAGGTCTGCGGCCTGGCGGGCCTCGATGTTGCCTTCGTACCGACGACTGTCGCCCAGGCTATGTTCGCTGAGACCGTCGTCTATCGCATCCCGCGTCGCCACTTCACCGCGTTCCTCCTGGCGAGCCCGGCCGTGGCCCTGCGCGCCCTCGCCGAAACCTGTCGGCGGGTCCGGGACGCCTACGAATTGCTCGCTTTGCCCGACGCACGCGCCCGTGTGGCCTACGTCCTCGCACACCTAGCGATGGTCAACGACGAGCGGACTGTGTGGGCGACGCATGAGGAGTTGGCGACCTGGGCGCACGGTCGTCGTGAGGCGCTCACCAGGGAGGTGCTACCTGACCTGCGGGAGCACGGCCTGATCGCATACGAGCGGCATCGGCGCGGCATCCGCGTGCTGAACCGCGAGGGACTCCTGGCACTGGCGGCGGGCGACGCGCAAGTGTGTCGCCGCACATGATTGTATGGAAGCGCACAACTATGTGCGCCGACGCACAGACAAGGCTAGTCAGCGTACTGTAGTGTGGGAAATAGGCAGCGGGGAGGTCCCACTGCCGAGCATGTCAGCCCAAGACCGGCGGCCGACGATTACGGGTTAGGCATACAGGCGAGTGTACTACATACAGAGCGATGAGGCACGGAGAGCCACTCCGTCGGGATGTCACGCAGCAAGCGCGCCGGCTTGTGTGCAACAACCTCTTGCCCAAAACAATTTTCAGCAAATGAGGAGGAGATGACAGATGAGTAAGAAGATCGTTGCCGCCTTGGCTGCGCTGGCTCTGACAAGCATGCTTGTCCCACTTAAAGTGGTGCATGCCGACCAATGGCACTCTCCGTACATGTGTTGTCGGAACAGCTATTTCAACTACAACTATCAGTCGAGCGTCGAGGGCCGCTTGTGGGGACCCATTAACAACGCCCAGGGCGGATGGACAGGGATCATCGCGACCAACTGGGGCGGCTTTTCCTCGACCTCGAACAACCCCTCCGCCCCAGGTCAGGTGCGCGAGTTCACCTCCGGCTGGCCCCACGGATCGAGCTGGGTTGGTTGGACGACGTGGAGTGGCGGCGCAAACAACACGGTGGCACAGGCAACCACCGATTTGAACGCGCAGAACTTCGATCTCAACACCGGCACGACGCACTACTGTTGCGTGAACGGCAAGACGAGCTACAGCGCGCAGGACACCATGGTGCATGAGTTCGGCTTCGTGATCGCGTTGAACGAAGGGTGCTACGGCGCCGGCACGATCCCGGGTAGCCCCGCCGACACCGCAGACAATTCCGAAGAGTGCGACATCAACGAAGCCAAGGACCACTCGGGCCCCGCGTCGAACGATGTCGCCGCAGTCAAGTGGATCTACCCCAATCACTAGCGCCCCGTCCACGCCGTTTCGCAAGCCCCTTCACATCCAATTCGATGAGGAGACATGATCAATGAGAAATTTCACTGTTCCGAGCGCGCGATGGGCCGCGCGCCCCATGGCCATCGTCGTCGTTGCCGCGTGCGCGCTCACCGCCACAGCTGCAGCAGCGGCCCCCACTGCGCGCCCGCACGTCGTTACCGCGTTCAATCCTCGAGCGGTGCAGGCTGACGTCGGTGGCCTAACCGTCTTCGGCGGCGGCACCTGGGGCGTCGACTCGATCGAGCGATCCGCCCAGGGGGCGGACAGGGTCGTGGAGGCAACCGTGACCGCCATCGGGCCAAGCGCGTGGAATACGCCGGATGGGCAGCGTCCTGCCGACGCCGATCCGCAGACCGGTCGCCTCTCGCACGATGCGTTCATATACACCCCGATCACAGCGCAGGTCACGACTGGCTTGAAACACGCGGCGCCGGGGGAAACGCTGACGTTCGACGCCATCGGCGGCAAGGTTGGGCCCGACGCCTTCATCGCGGAGGATGAGCCCACCTATCAAGTCGGCGATACACTGGTGCTCTATCTCGACAGCCCGGTTGCGCTCGCCAACTCGGCGCGCCGCCTGACTCTCCCGCGCGACGTCCTCCGCGTCACGCCGGATGGCCACGCGCAGGCCTTGCACTATCCCGCACGCTTCGACTTGCAGGACGTGCTGGCGCGGACAAGGAAATCGCTGGGGCAGTAGGGCGCGAGGAACGCTCGCAACTCGCGACGCCTGTGCGACGCTGAGGCGGAAACGTATTCCCCCGCCTCAGCGTCGCGCCGCGTCCAGCAAGGTATACCAGGTGACGGCGACAGAAAACGAGCCCGCCGCGGACTTCTCTCGCAGACGGGCGGTGCCGGAGAAGCGATACACCGGCACGAGGAACGAACTGCCCCCCCGCGCGACGAGGACATGCGAAACGTCGATCCGCTCAATCACACCGCTCCCGCCCCCCCCGAGGCTACCTGCAGGACTCGCGGTCACGACGGCCAGTGGAGCTTGGCCCCGTTGCAGGATGCCCTGCGCCTCGTGGATTGGGCGCGCCGCGACGCGGTAGGTCCGGGCGACGGGGGGCCACAGGTGGACCTCAACGACCCGTCCGCCCGGCAGGACCCAGAGGCGCGCGGCAGCCGTCGCGGTTGTCCCGACGCCCGCCCATCCGAACGCGACTGCGAAGGGATGGGCCGGGATATCCATGGAAATCCCGATGGAGGCGAGCTGCATCCGGTCGGCCGGCCATCCGAGACCCCTCAGCCACGCCCGCGCCGCCATCAGCGCGGCGTCCTGTCCGCCGACGGGGATCGGCAGCGATCCAGCCTCGCGCTCGGTGTCGCGGTAGATTAGCTCCCCTGTGGTCAACGAAACGGCGACGCTGTGCAGGGGGCGCGTCGGCCGCGCCACGTTCTCGGCGACGACCATCCACGCGGCGACGCCATCGGAGAGGCGCGTCGGCGATGCGCGGACCTTCAGCGCGCGCGCGAGCGCGACGAGGCGCGGGGCATCGAACGATGCCCCGCGCAGCAGGTAGGCCGGCACCGTCGTCGGGCCGCGCGGCAAGGGCCGCGCGGACAGGCGCAGGCGGCCAGGATAGGGCAGATTCTGTGGCGGATCAAGCGGGCTGGCGAGCGGGGAGTTCCCCCCCCCGCTGCCCCCGCCTCCGGTGCCCGGAGGCATGGGGAACTCGCGCGTCAGATCGCCCACCGTGGGATGTGGCAATCGGGGGGCCGCGACGAGGGGCGGGCCTTGCCGGGTCGGCGGATGGGACGCGTTAGATGAGAGCACGACGATAACAAGCGATGCGGCCGCAAACGCGGCCACGAGGCCACCCACGGCGAACGCACCCCGTCGTCGCTTCGCACGTCGGCTTGCGAGGCGTGCCCCTAAAGCGTCTAGGAAGGAGGGGTCGGGCTAGTCGGCGGCGATCTGGTCGAGGCGCCGCAGGAGGGGGGCGAGCCGGAGCAGGGTACGGGCGGTCTCTGCCTCCGCCACAAACTCGTCGCGCAGGCGGCGCTCCTGGTCAGGTGTCATCTCACGTTTCCTCGCGCATCCGCTCGCGCAGCGCCTTGAGCGCCCGCTGCGCGAGTTGCTTGATGGCCCCCTCGCTGCGGCCCATCCGTGCGGCCACCTCGTGGACACTGTGGTCCTCGTAAAACCGCAGGCACACCACGCGCCGCTGGTCCTCGGGCAGCGCCGCGAGGTGCTCGCGCATCCAGACGGCACGCTCCCAATCGTCGACCCACGCCCTAATGTCCCCCCTTGCTCGCGCGTCGATTCCCACACTGAGATCGGGCAGCGATGCCTCGCGTGCCCCACGGCGTGCCCCGTCGATGGCCGCATTGGCCGCGATGCGCAGCAGCCACGAGGAGAAACGGCCCCCACGGTCCTCGTACCGGTCGATTGCCGCCAAGGCGCGCTCGAATGTCTGCGCGGTCAAGTCCTCGGCCGCTTCCCGCGTGGCGCTGTGTGCGCGACAGAAGGCGTACACACGCCGGGCATAGAAGCGATAGATCGCGTCGAACGCGCCGCGGTCGCGCCGCGCGCGCTCAATCGTTGCGGCGTCGATCTCGCTCAGCGATTCCCCCGCGTCGTTGCGCACCGCCACCTCTCACCAGCATAACGAACGTTGGGCGCGCGGAAAGGTCACGCGTGACCTTTCCGCTGTGTGCGGCGTTAGCCTTATCGAGAGGTCACGATACCAGCAGACCTGCTCTCCGCGTCGTATGAAAGGATTGTAACAATGATCAGGTTGGGCATGCGCGTGCTCTCGCCCCTCACCCTCGGCACCCTTATCGGGGTCGCCCCTATCGGCGTCCCCGCGACAGCCACCCCCCTTCCCGCGACGGCGGACGGCCCGATCGTCGCGCTCAACGCGCGCGGCGGCATGGGCGAGCCGGCACCGGGCACCGCCGCGATCCTCGCGATCGGCGTGGATAGCACGGTACACGTCGTCGCGCGCGAGCGGGCCTATCCCTATATCGGCGGCATCGCGCCCTCGCCCCGGGGCCGCTTCGTCGCCTACAGCGAGGACGCCCCATTCGGTCCCACACAGCAGGCGGGGACGGATGGCCTGTATGTCGTTTCGAGCGCGGGAGGGCCTCCTCGCCGCGTGCTCGCGGCGCCCGCCTCGGCGCAGGGCAATAGGCTAAGCATTGGCGCCGTTGCCTGGTCGCCCGACCGCTACACGGTGGCCTACGCCGTTTCAATCGCCGGGCGAGGCGTGGCCAACCCGCAGCAGGAACGGGCCCTGGGAATCTGGCTTGCGCGCTACGACACGGGGCGGGCGCACGAAATAGCCACTGACGCGCAAGTCGGCGCGGCACCGTCGTCGATCGCACGCCTCGCCTGGTCGCCCGACGGTCGCCGGCTGATCGTCAGCACCTCCGTCGAGCGGCGCGGCGGCCCCACGCCCGCCGTGCTGTCCGTCGACCCCTTCTCCGGCCACGCCGCGCCGCTCGTGGTGGATGGTCAGGATGCTGACGTTTCACCGGCCACGGGCGCACTCGCCTACACGGTGAGTACGGCGCGCGGCACGACCCTCTGGATCGCGGATGCGCGCGGGCGTCACCCCCACGCGCTCCTCAACGGGCCGGTCTCTAGCCCGACATGGGCTCCCGACGGTCGCGAGATCGCTTACATTGCCACGATCCCCGCGCCAGCTGGCCGCCCCCCGATCACGGTCATTCGCGCGGTCGATAGCGCGACAGGGCGGGTGCGGACGATCCTCTCGGCTGACCAGCCAGGGGTCGCGCGCCTCGTGGCAGATGGACAGTTCGTGCGCCTCGCCTGGATGCATGCGCGCCTGTAAACGCTCGATTTTGTTGGGGGCATAATCACACCTCGCCAACGGATGGGGGCTCTCCCGCAGTCTCGATGATCTAGGATTGTGGGGGAATGGCCCAACATAGGCACAACATCCCGAGTCTTGTGGTGCCGCAGGTAGGTCTTGGAATCCGAACACTTTTGCACGGGTAATTGACGCTCAACGGCGTCATCGAGACTGCGGGAGAGCCCCCCTCCTATGACGGAGTGTGGGGCATAATCTGTCAAAAAGAGAGACTATCAAAAAGCGGGGGCAGGGTGTCGCGCAATGCCCCTTTACGGGACATTTAGAATGGGACAACGTGGACTGATGGCACACCCATCCATATACCCGTTTCGGCTGTGGTAGTGGAAGTTGGCTGTCCCATTCTAAATGTCCCGCCTAACGACGAAGAGCGACACCCTGGGGGGGGTGTGCCGAATGATCGTCCGTCGGTCGCGGGGCGATTGCGAAAATGGGCGTTTCCGGGGACGCGGCACGAGGCACACCTTTCCTTTCCCCCTGGGGCGTGTGTCGGCCCCTTCGAGGTGCAGCTACTCTTACCTGTAGCCCTTACCGCCAGCCCTTACCGCCGACACACGTCCCCAGGGGGAGAAAGGACACGCTGGCCTTGGGGCGCGTGTGTCGGCGGCGAGTACCAGGGGTGGAAAGAGCGAAGCTGTTACCAGGGGCAATGTAGCTTTGGCGCGCGCGGTCATTTTGTTCACATGGCTGTCGTACGCGATATCAGCGCGCACGGTCCGCGCGCGCGTGAGCAGCCCCGTTTTCCTCTCGGACATGCTAATCTCCTACGTTTCTAGCGGCCATGCCGGCGGCGGCCTCTCCTAACGATCACGCCCGCGCCCTCGGCCCGGCCCGGCCCGTCGGCGGATCGGGGTGTGCCCCACGCGCGCAGGGGACGCAGCGCATGAGCGGCGCGGTCGGGTAGTGGAGTGGCCCCTGCGCGCCCACCCCGTTGGCCCCGGCCTCGACGGGGACCCACCCCTCGGGGCAACTGTCGGGACTCTGCACCCGCCCGCAGCCCACGCATTCAGCGAAATATGGCATCGCTCAGAACCACCGATCCCGCTCACGGTTCGCCGTCCGCGCCGCCTCCCCACGCGCGCGCTCCACAGCGGGGTCCAGCAGCACGTAGCGCGTCGTGCGCTCGGCGTAATCGTAGACGTGGCCCCGCTTGCGCTCCTCGATCCACACGCTACCCTCTCGATTGGTGCGCGTTATGGCGGTTGATTGTGGGCGCACCATCCCCGTCACCGCCTTTTCCCTGCGCGCCGCAGCCCCGCCACACAAGGCGGACCATTCACGTCGTAGACGGCGAGTGTGGGCGCGCCACACACGGCCGCCTGCCGGCGGGAGAAAATAGGGGGCGTCGCCCGCGGGTGCGGAGAGCGCACGTCTTCCAGACGACGTCGCAACGGGATGGGGGCGCTGCTATTGGTCGAAGGTGATGAGGGGGGCGACGGGCTCGATGGCGCCGAGGAGGCGGTCGAGGCGGTAGACGAGCAGCAGCGGGGTGGTGTGGACCACGGCGAGCGTGGCGCGCTGCGGGTCGTACGCCTCCATCAGGACCATGATGGGGATGTAGGGGGCAGCAGACGGGCGCGGTCGGAGGACGCGAGGAGGCTGAGGGGGAGGTAGCTGACGGCGGCCTCAGCGTCGAGACGCAGGTCGATGAGGGTAGCGCCGCGGCCGTGCCTCTGGTACGCCAGCCACGCGCCCATCGTCACCGGAATATGCACCTCCCGCAAGGCGAGAGCGGCTATGTCCTCCGGCGTGACGTCGGGATCGGTCAGCAGCGGGCGCACCCGATCGAGCACGCGGCGGTCGATCGCCTCGCCGTCCAGGTGGCCCCTGTCGTCCGTGTCGTCCGTGTCGTCCATAACGGCGGCCTCACCGTCTACGCCGCAGCAGGTGGCGCAGCGCCTCGCCTGCGATGGCCGCGCTGGCCCCAACGGTCAGCCCCGCCACGACCCGCCTGCCTGGGCGCGGAGCCACCCGCATGGCCCAGCGCAGGAGCAGGATTTCGAGGGGGATGTCCACCGCCAGGACCCACAGGCGATCCCGCAGCAACCGGCGGCGCATCTCCCGCGCGACCCAGGCCAGCAGTTCCGCTTGCCCCGGCGGATCATTCGCCCCCGCTGGCGGTGCGTCGGCGTCATGGCCGGGCACGACGGCCCCCCTCCTTACGGCCCACACCGGCCACGCCCGCGGCGCGCTCCGGCTCGTCCGTGAAAGGGTCGCGCGCCCCATCGGGGCGCCAGGCCGGCGTGAATACAATCCCCGGCTCCACCAACTCGAAGCCGTCGAAGAAGCGGACGAGTTGGGCGCGGGACCGGAACCCGAGCGGGTGCGTCGTCTTCTCATACAGGCGCGTGAACTGCGCCAGCATCTCCGGCGACGCCCCCTCAGTAGTGCCCTGCGCGACGGCCATATAGCTCCCGGCCGGCAGCGCCGCCGTCAACGCCCGGACCGCGCGCAGCGCCTCCTCGTCGTCGGGTACGAAGTGCAGCACGGCCGCCAGGATGAGCGCCACCGGCCGGCGAGCGGTGAGCAGCCGGTGGACATCCGGGTGCGCCAGGATTGTCATGGGGTCGCGCAGGTCGGCCTCGACCACGGCCACGTGCGGCGGTGTCTCCGTCGCCAGGATATCCCGGCTATAGCGCACGGCGACGGGATCGTTGTCCACGTAGACCACGCGCGCCCGTGGGTTGACCCGCTGGGCAACCTCGTGGACGTTGCCGACGGTCGGCAGACCGGAACCGATGTCCAGGAACCGGTCGATGCCCTGCTGTGCCAGGAAGGTGACGGCGCGACGCAGGAAGGCGCGGTTGGCGCGCGCGCCGCGCAGGGAGTCAGGGTAGACATCGACCAGGGCCTCCAGGGCGGCGCGGTCGGCGGTGAAATTGGCGAAGCCGCCCAGCGCGGCGTCGTAAATGCGGGCCGGGTTCGGGCGGTACAGGCCATCGTCGTCTTGGCTATACCACTGCCCCTGCTGCTCATTCATGGCCGCTCCCTCTCCTCTTTCCACTCCCTGCGACATCCTGACGGCTCGCTTGACGATCCCCGGCAGCGCAGGCGCGCTCGGCCAGCCCCGCGCGCCGTCACCGCACGGCTGACGACCGCGACGACGGGGCCGCGTCCGTGAACTGAGACGACGGGGCCGCGTCCGTGAACCGATCGGGGGGCGTGAGGACATGGCGCAGCACGCCGACGGTGAGCCCAGCGATGCCGACAGCCGCGCTCAGACGCGTCCCGCGCCGCCGATCAGCGCGCAAGACGACCGCCACCAACACCGCCTTGAGGGGCATGGCGTAGAGGAGCACGGTCAGCCGGCGGGCGTGGATGCGGCGCCGGCCCCACGCGCGCGCCTGGCCCCCGCCCGTCGTCGGCCGCGACCGGCTCAATGCGTCGCGTGCCATGGCCTCGATCAAGCGCACGGCCTCGTCGGAGCCGGCGAGCCAGCGCCGGCAGGCCGGACACCCCGCGGCCAGGTGGGCGTCGATCACCACGACGCGCTCCGGTTCCAGAAGGCTCCGGTCGTAGGCTTCCAGTTCGTCGAGCGTGAAATCATGATAGGGGCTGTGCCAGGCTGATGTGCTCATGGTCGAGTGTCCTCCTCGTGATCCTCTTGCCGGAGTATACGCAATGTCCGCCGCGCCCGGACCAGCGCGCGCTCGACGGCGGCCGTCGTCTTGCCCAGCCGTCCGGCGATCTCGGCGGTGCTGTACCCCAAGGCACGCAGTCGCAGCATCGTACGCACCTCTGCGCTCAGCGACGCCTTCGCGAAGAGAGCGGCGAGGTCGAGGGGCGGATCGGGGACGACCTGTGCCGGCGGCGTGGCGAGGGTGTCGAGCGGGATGGCGCGCTCCTGGTCGGCAAGGGTATCGAGGAGACGGCGGCGCGCGATGGTAAAGAGCCAGGAGCGGAAGCCAGCCAGGTGACGCAAGCGGGGCAGGTCCTCGTAGGCGTCATCAAGGGCCTGCTGCGCCACCTCGTCGAGGGCGACCGCGCGCGGATCGGTGAGGCGGGCGAGGAAGGCGACGATCCGGGGCCGATAGGCGTCGGCCAGGCGGAAAAACGCGGCTCCGTCGCCGCCCTGTGCGGCGCGAACGACGACGAGCTCCTCGTCGGCCTGTGTGTCGTCAGCCACGCATCCGCCTATCCGGGCTATCGGAGTCGGTATCCCTGCCCATCCTCACCATAATCAAAGATTCGATGCGGCGCAATGTCCGGTTTTGGCCCTGTCGCGCGACTAACTGGTAGGGGACGAGTGCAGCGGCGCCCTCGACGCAGAGAACGTCGCCCCAGCCGCTGCGAGAAAGACGGGACAGATGCAGCCCACGACGATGAGTTCACCAGGAGAGCACGTGGTCGATAGGCGGAGGGTCACGGCCGCAGCGTTACGTCGCGTCCCCTTCTTCCGGGAGGTCCCCGAGGATAGCCTCGTCCCCCTCGCGGCGGTCAGCGCCCGCCACGTCCTCGGCCGCGGCGACATCCTCTGGAAGCCCGACGACACGATCGAAGCTGTCTTTGTCATCGCGACGGGCGTCGTGCGCCTGTATCGCTACCTCGACAACGGCGAGGAGGTGACGGTCGCCCTGCTCGACCCCGGCCAGGTCTGCGGCCTGGCGGACTTAGATATGGTCTTCGTGCCGACCACTGTGGCCCAGGCGTTGTTCGAGGAGACCGTCGTCTACCGCATCCCGCGCCACCCCTTCGCCGTGTTCCTCCTGGCGAATCCGGCGCTCGCCCTGCGCGCCCTCGCCGCGTCCTGCCGCCGCGTCCGGGACGCCTACGACCTGCACGCGTTGCCCGATGCGCGCGCCCGTCTGGCCTACGCCCTCGCGCACCTGGCGACGACCAATAAGGAGCGGATGGTGTGGCTGACCCACGAGGAGCTGGCACCCCTGGTGGGCGTCGGCCGCGAGGCGATCACCCGCTATGCGCTGCCTGATCTGCGAGAACGCGGCCTGATCGCGTACGGAAGGCATCGGCGCGGCATTCGCGTGCTGGATAGCACGCATCTGTTGGCTCTTGTCCGAGTACATAGCATGTGATGTGAGGTCACAACAATGTGCCCCAGGTCACAATAATGTGACCTGGGGTCACAGACGGGCACGCCGATATGTTGTAACGTAGGAATTAGGCAGCGGGGATCCCGTTGCTGGGCGTGCCAGCCCGAGACCGGCGGCCGACGGTTGCAGGCCAGGCATAAAAGCGGTTGGAGTGTTGAGGTATGCCCTGCTGGCGATTGGTGGCCATAATCAATGGCTGGTTCAGCAACGTGGAAAGGGCCATTGTTGTCGCGTTTCGATATCACGGACGAAGTGACGCGCGGCATCGCTGAAGGGGCTGAAGTTCCCGCAGCCATAGGAACAAGCTGAAGGGGCCTGAAGTTCCCGCAGCCATAGGAACAAAGAACCTGACCCTACCGCCATCTGCTTGCTCAGACCACAACCTCTCAAATCGGGAAGGATCGCTGACGATGAAGAACACAACTCGCATGGCTCTACGTGCCGCCTTTACAACTACGGCACTCCTGACTACCTGCTGCTTTTCACCCCTCTGAGAAGCCAGGCTGCAAACAGCCACCACGCCACCATCAACCCTAGCAGCTTCGAGCCCCAAACCTCGTGTGGCTACTTCACCAAAGCGACGGGCGGCTTCAACCCATCCGTAACGGTCCGCTACGATTCGTGCTACCACGCCGTGGTGACGGCGACGAGCGGCGAGCCCTGGAACACGGCCAGGCTCTACGAGTACGTTAGTCCCGGCAACTACTCAAGGGCGGCCGACAGCGGCTGGGTAAACGCTGGCACCGCCACTGCCGGGCCAACATCGTCAGTCGCCTGCGGCATCCCGTATCACGGGATGGGCAAGTCCGAAACCTCGAACGGCGTGTACTTCTCAGACCAGAACACTAGCGACTTCTACTTCTGCTAAGCCGTAATGCCGTGGGATGGGACGACCAGCATTCAGCGCAAGCGTGTCGTTTCATCCCACGAGCTGGGGACGCATCCCGTCGCTATCCTCTCGCTCTTGCGCATCCTTAAATGTTGTTTCCGAGGGGTTGCTTTGAAGGCGCTGCGTCGACTGAGAGCGCCGGCGTCCCCGCCGGCCAGCCTTTGCCGGCGGGGACGCCGGCGCTCCCAGTCGCCCGCTTCAGACAAAGCTCCCTGATCTTGCATTAAGAAGTCGTTGACGTGCAGAAACCCGGAATAGGGGCGGGGTGCCCGTCCTCGTAAAGGCGGTTGTCCCGCCACCCCAGGACTAACCGTTCCAAGATGTCTGCGCGCTAACGAGAGGTTGTATGCGGCATCATTCGAGGTGTGCCTGCTAACTAAGGGACGTCGAAATACTTGTTTATCCCACCTATTGCGCTTAACTCGGGCTCTCCCAGTCGAGTGTATGGGATGCATATCTATTTCCACGTCCCTAAGCCATCCCCTCTAAGGAGCATTGTGTGGGCATAGTATTCGCGCGAGGGCCTCGTGCCCTCCTGGTGATGCTTGCTGCTGTCCTGTTCGCTCTCCTCGCTGAAGCCTTCTCCACACAGCACCAAGCCGTGCATCTTCACCTGAAATCGTCAGGCGCTCATGCCTTCCTGACCGTTGATGGAACGACCCACACATTCATGTGGCCCATCCCACCGGCAAGTCTGACTGTTTCACCACCCCCACCCGATTTTCGAGAGATTGGCATTGACGGGTCGCAACTGTTGCCACACACAATCGACAATCTCGATCCAATGTACCTGCACACCATACAAAGCAATCCCTATATCGCACTGGACCGCCAGATACGCGGCGAGGACGGGTATGATCAATGGCGCGACGTGCGTATAGTTGATCAAACCGTCGCACAATCGCCGAAGAGCATCCCCACTCCTATCTCTGACGGCAGCATCACCATCCCAAAAATTTTCACCTTCGACGCGGATGTTTATCACGTTGAGCGCACTATCACCCTACAATTAGCCGCAGCATCACATCTCTATCAAATATCCCTTGATCGGGACAATCGACTCGTTTCCATTATCGACAATTCGACCGTCGGTTCGCCTCTCACCATAGTCCAGTGGTACTTCCCGGCCGATGCGCTGCCTTATCTTGCAACCAACGTGGGGACGCTTGCCCACGGCGTCGTATGGTCCGCTTTCCTGATTGTCCTAGCCATCGCCCTCGGCGCACTCGTTTCGGTCCTGGCCACTTTCTATCCATTCATAAGGGCCATAGGCCAACCGCGGATTTGGCCGCGCCGTTCCGTCGCCGCTGTCCCCGCTCTAGCCATCGGCGGATCATTCCTCTTCACGCTCTACATCGCGCTCGTCGAATACAACGGGTTGCCTCACTCTATCGACGCACAAGCGTATTTCTTCCAAAGCAAGATTTTTGCGATGGGTCGCACCTCAATCCCAACACCGCCCCTCTCCGACTCAATTCCAATACCTTGGTTCGGAGACATAAGAGGCCATTGGGCTGCCCAGTACGCCCCTGGGACTGTATAGTGGACCCATAAAACCGGACACGAAAAAGGGGTGAGAACGTAAAACGATAGACTGACGACATGATGAGGAAACAGCATACAGCACAGTTCAAAGCACAGGTAGTGCGCGAAGCCTTACGGG
>JAABUM010005314.1_pt1 | contig 13636 bp, 14 predicted proteins | sample 5559161 | NCBI WGS metagenome assembly JAABUM01 (sample SAMN10711868, study PRJNA513369) | rock metagenome | isolation source: Antarctica rocks | place: Antarctica: Victoria Land, Siegfried Peak nord
AGGCTCTTCCGACAACACCCCTGCCCAACGACGAATACCATCCGGGTCTTACCGCCTTTCTGCACCTCGCCAGAGGATGGTACCCGTCGTCGGGCACACCGCGCTGTCGGGTGATTTCCGTGTTTGCGCGTTACCGCAGGTTCGCGATCTCGGCACCAGCGAGATGACCGCGTATAATGACGCCCTCCAACGTGAGCACGGCTAGTCGATGAGCGATCGGGATCGGGGATGTCGAAACGCAAGCGCGCCATCCATGAGCGGACCGACGATTGGGCCCAGTTGCGACTCTTGTTGAAGTGGCCCGAACAAATCATGTATGCGCTGATCCGGCCGGTGGTGATCTTCGGCGAGACGGCCGGCGAGCGGGCCAGGGCAACGGGGGAGCAGGAGCGGACCGTCGACCGCCGGGCCGATCGATTCGACCGCGCCGGGCTGCCGGGCCTGTGTCCCAAGCAGCGACGGGAGCCGGTGGAGGATCCGCGTGGCTTGCCGCCGCCGATGCGCCAGCGGATCGTGGACCTTCGCGCCGAGGTGCCCGGCATGTCGCTGCGCGAGATCGCCGATGCCTGCGACATCCAATGCGGGCGACGGCCTTCCCACCACACCGTGCAGAAGGTCCTTGCCGCCGGTCCGGCCCCCTCCATCGCGCAGCGGCGCTACCCGCCGTATGCCCAAATCGGCGACGCGGGGCAGCGGCGGCTCGCCATCGTACGTCTCCATACCGAAGGCTGGCGGGTCAGCACGATCGCCCGGTATCACGAGACCACGCGACGCACCGTCTACCGGACGCTCGAGCGCTGGGTCGCGGAGCAGTTTGCAGGGCTCGCAGATCGCTCGCACGCACGCCTCCTCAAGACCTCCTATACACATAGCGCTCGTGAGGGTGGCAGGATTATTGTCGAGTAACGGCGCGATATGGTCGCCAGGGCTCGAAATCCTTGCCTTCGGGTTTGCCATTCTCTGCCACCAGCAGGTGAAGCATATGTACAGGAGGTCATGAGGAGGCGTGCGACGCCATCGCCTACGCCCTGCACCACCGACTCGCCTGACCGAGCGTGGTGGTCGGCACCGGGCAGCGGCCCCCGGCGGCATGCCGGCGCCACTCGCCCCACGACGGAACTACATACTTCGGCGGATGGCGGAGTCCGACGCCGGTCCCTACTCTGGGAAGAGCCGACAGATCTCTGACAGCGAGACGCAGCAGGCCCGCCGCAGCGGGCGATCGTGAGGAGGAGGCGGGCGATGGACGGGCACGAGATCACGCGCCGGGCAGTGTTGCAGGGGGGGGGCGGGGCTAGCCGGGCTGGCGGCACTCGGTGCCCCGCTGGCGGCGCTGGCGGCTCCGGCGGGGGAGGAGTCGGTCATCCCCTGGCTCGATCAGCCTGCGCCGATACCTGTGCTGGCCGTTTAGTCCGCCCGTGCCCAAATCCTGGCACTCTCGCATCTGGACTGCCAGCAAATCGCTACGGATAGAGTAAACGGCCAGCACACAGCAAAGTCCTAACCAGCACGACCGCGACCAAGGCCGAGAAATCGGCTGCAGCGAGCGCCCTATCCCAGACCGCGCCGAAGAAAAAGGGGAGCTAAGCCGAACCGGGTGGTAGGACACCCGAGAAGGCCAACTCCCCACTAAGAACTTCCCCGCCGCCTGGCCGATCACCATCCAACGGAGTGGCGCGTATAGTAGCAGATGCCGACGGCACTGTCGCCTACCCGCGACCCTTCCCCTGCCGCGCCATCAGCATTTCATTAAGGTCTTTATGTCGAGTGTAGAGGATCGAGGCATCCACCAGTGGGCAGGTTAACCGCTGCGTCATGATGCCCGTCAGGCGATCACCCGCGTCATCATTATCGAGGAACAGGTAGACGGCATCCGTCGCCAGCTCGTTTATTTTCTCCAGCCCCCGCTCGGCCAGCGCCACCGAGTTCAGCACGATCGCGTGGCTGATCTCATCGGGCAGCGCCTTCAACTGGATCGCGCTCAGGTAATCCAGGAAACCCTCGAAGACGGCGACACCACCTTGCCCTGCCCTGACACGACGAGTGCTGATGTCCTTATGGCCGATGGTGCCCTTAAAGAGCGCATTGCGCGTCTCGTAGCCGCCCTGATCGCTGGGGAACCCCACGGCGAAATAGGGCCGCCCGGCGACGGTGTAATGCACTTCCACGAGGTGTTCGGCGGCGAGGCGCCTGTCGATCCCCCGCTTCTCCAAATACGCCCACAACGCGAATCGCACGATCGGGCCGACCTCGATCCGCTCCGCCGCGATGCTCGTCTCGATCGGCTGCGCATGCGTGGTACGGAAGACCATCCGCTCGCCCATCACCCTGCCTATCTCGCGCAACGCCCCGGCCGTGTCCACGTCGAAGAGCTTCTCGGCCAGCTTGATTATGTCGCCCCGCTCGCCGCTGCCCCAATCCACCCAGTTGTTATAGCGCTGACTGACGCGGAAAGACGGCTCCTGCTCTTCGCGCAGCGGCGAGCAATACCAGCACTCTCCGCCTCGCTCGCGCACCGGCGCATGGCCGAGTCGTTCGAGGAAGGTCTCCAGTGGTATCTGTTTCGCTTGTGCTGCGTTCATATAGCATCTCACTGGCTGGTGTATATCAGGAATATAGCGATCCGACAAGAATAGTGAAGGGTGTGCATAGCACGCCTCGCCTGCCGCTGTTCGGGATGCAAATCGCGGGCGCGACGCTTGGCCCGCGCGTCACGCTCCTCCTCGGCGGGCTGGGGCTTGTCGTCGCGACCCTCTTCCTTGCGATCTCGCCACCACCGGGGAGTCCTCGGTCAGGCCATGAACGCTGCTGCTTATTTTGTCGTTTCCAGGCCATTCTCGGGATGGCAATACTACGGACGTGCCGTCCTTCTTTTTTCACTAGCAAACATCATCGTCACCGTGTTAATCCACATATCCCCAGCATCGGCAGCGGCTATTATCGGTTGACTGTTTAACGGGATTGATCCTTTAACGGTAAGGCAGTACCGATTCACCGTGCCTTTTTCTGGCTTCCCGCCTTAAAACAGTACCGATTCACCGAGCATTGACCAGTACCGATCGTTCGTGGATAACTTGGTTGTCCACGGGGTTATCCACCCCGTTCCGGCAGCGTTACTTGCACCGCTTGCTTGGTGATTGGGGGGGCCGAGGGTTTGAGCAGCAGGCCGCCATGCACCGTCTCGAAGCGGGCATCGGGATAGACCGCCTTCACCTCGGCCAGCGCTTTCAGCATCTTGCGGCGGAAGTTGTTCGGGTCGGCGATCTCCTGCCCGAACTGGCCCTGTAAGGCCCGCCAGGAGATCTTCACGCCGTCGAGTCGGTTCACCCGGTGGAGACGGGTAGCGAGCCAGGTGTACAGGTCGAGCCCGAGGGAGCTGTGCCGCAGGCTCCGCAGCGCGGTCGGGTCGAGCGGCACCGCGTGCTCCTGGAGCGAGGCGAAGAAGTCGTCCGACAGCTCCAGCACGCCCGGCCACATCACCGTCTGGTCGCCCTCGCGCCGGAGCCAGGCCTCGAACTTCCTGATCGGATCGGTCTTCATCGTCTGGGGGTAGCCATCGGCCATGAAGCCGAGCGTCATGTGGCAGGCCGCGAGCGCCAGCACCTGCTTCCGGGTCTGGCGGTAGCTCTGGCCATTCACATCGAATCCCAGCGTCTTCAGGAACGCGTAGGCGGAATGACCCACCTCGATCACCGGCGAGCGCGTACGGACCGCCTCAGAGCTGATATGGACCAGGATCAGCCTGGGCCGTGCGCCGTAGGGGAGGGGCTGGTTGACCAGCGTCTTGCCATCGAAGAGCTTGCCCGCCTCGATGCTCAGGGACATGGCGCCGTTGACGCGTGTGAACTCCCGCTCGGCCGTCTCTTTACGGGGCAAGCCAACCTGACATAACAAGCTGTGCTGGAAGGCGATCTGGTCCGGCGGCTCGGCCTGGATCGCGACCGAGGCCTCGACCAGCCTCCGACGGATCGGCGACAGGCTCACAGCCCTTCCTCGACCGCGCGGCTCGCCGCCATCATGATCCAGGCGGTGCGCGAGACGCCGCGCTTCTTCGCAGCCTGGTCGATCTGCTGCAAGAGCGTCGGGTCGAAACGCAGGGTGGTCACGATCTTCCCCTGCTCGGGCGATATGTCATCTTGTTGCTTGCCGCCGGTCCCGGCGATGAACGCCTCGGCCTTATCCCGGGGGATGGCGGACTGCTTGGCTTTGGGCTTCTGTGCAATAGCCATCGTATGTCTCCTTGCTACCGGCGCGCCAGCACGCGGCCGTAAATCTCCTCGGCGAGCGCCTCCAGCTCCTGCACGGCCTTCGGGTCGCGCGGCGCCTGCTCGGTCACGGCCCGGCCCTGGGCGGCGGCGTTGGGGAAGGCCTTGCGGCGACCGATGGTGACGGGGAGCATGTGCATGCCCTCGACCGACCGCAGCGCCTCGGCCGCGTCCTCGTTGTCCTTGCCCTGGAAGTCGGCGGCATTGATCACCAGCAGCGCCTGGAGCCGGTCGTTGATCTCGCGCGCCTCGGCCACCAGCGCGGCGATCGCGTCCACCGCCCAGATGTCGAAGGTGCGGGGTTGCACGGGGATGAGGAGGGTGTCGGAGATCGTCAGCGCGGCGCGCAAGCTCCCGGTATCGCGCCCGCCCACGTCGATCACGATGTCGTCGTACTTGGTGGCGAGCTGGCGCACCTGCGTGCGCAGCGCCGCGCCCTGGAGTGCCACGGCGGTGTAACCCGGCTGCCCGAGCAACTCGGCGCGGAGCTCGGTGAAGGTCTGCGCGGTGCCCTGCTCGTCGCCATCGACCAGCAGCACGTCGCGCCCCGCGTTGGCCCGGATGATCGCCAGGTTGACGGCGAGGGTGGTCTTCCCGACCCCGCCCTTGATGTTGCCGACGGTGAGGATCACGGCTGCCTCCTCGATGGCGCACGTATGGCACACGGCTATCGGACGTCCAGCAGTCGGCTGGTGAAAAGAAGTGTACGTTCAGCGAGGCGGGTTAAGCAAGCGGCGGCGATGCGTCAGCTGCGCACGAACGCGAGCAACGGTCCGATGAGTCCCGCATCGGCCTGCTGCAGCGCGTGGATGTAGGCGCTGCGCGTGTCGCCGGCCACGACGAGGGAGGCCTGCCCCCAGCTGAACGGCGGGCGGCCATGCTGGGCGAGGAGGAGATCGGCGGCGAGCCGCGCGTGTCGGCCGTTGCCGTTGGGGAAGGGGTGGATCGCGACCAGCTCGTGGTGGAAGCGCGCAGCGATCTCGTCGATGGGGTAGGCCCCATACTCCAGCTGGGCGCGGACGTTCTCGCAAAGATGGTGGAGTTCCGCCGCGATGTTGTGCCAGTCGATGCCGATATTGGTATCGACCCGGCGAAACTTCCCGGCCCAGCGCCATGTTCTATCGAACATCCGCTTGTGGAGCAGCATGAGCGCCGTGACATTGGGAAAGTCTTTCCTGATGCGCCGACTCCGGACGGCCCAGAGCGCCCCGGCGGCGATATTCACGGCCTCGAATTCGTTGAGATCGGCCTTCGTGGCGAGATTGGGGATGAGGCCGGCCTCATCTTCGGGCGAAAGCGGGGTGGCACCCGCCGGTAGCTCGAACATCAATGCCGCTCATCCCACAGCTCGCGGGGCATGTGGCGCACGATGCTTTCGACATAATGCTTTATCAGTTCCTCGCGCGCGTGCTCGCTGGTCGCTTGGTCTTCGAGCGCCATCGTATGGCCAACGGTGTTGGCGAGATTTCTGGCGAATTCCTCGGCGCGTGCGCGAACGAGATCCTCGAACGACTTCTCGCGCGGCACAAAGGCATAGACGAGCTTGCACTCCATCGCCGTCGCCGCCCGGCGTAGGGTGTTGAGCGAGATCGTCCCGAGCTCTTCGGAGCGTTCGAGGTCGCCCACCGTCGAACGCGAAACCCGCATACGTGCCGCCAATTGGTCGCCGCGCATGCCGATGATCCGCCGCACCTCGGTAATCCAGCCACGCCGCGGCTCGACAAGGTCCGCGAGACCCTTGGTCTGGCGCAACTTGCGGTCGATTTGTTCACGCCGTAAGGCATTAGTATTCATCTCATCCATGCAAGGATTATCGGCTACAGCCGTAAGTAAATCAATAGAATAACCGGCTATAGCCATCATTACAGTATTCTATTTATGGTTATAGCCAATATAGCTATGCAATTTTTGTGGCTATAGCCATAATGGTTGGCGTAATAAGGTGTTGAAAGTGAGGCTGGTGGCAGGCATCCTCACACACAGGCACACCACTGTATGTATGTAATAACGCAATACGTTTGCCATCTATGCGATATATACTCGCTGCAAGGCCACCATATTAACGACTAACAGTTCCTTCTGCATCTCGGTAACAGCGAGGGGGTGGGACGTTCGCGCACTTCCCGCTGTGCTGGCTGGTTGGCTCATCCGGCATACTATCCTGGCACTCACAAGACCAGTGTGCTAGAAAACCACGCCGGATGAGCCAACCAGCCAGCACAGCCGTGTTGAAGCACACGGCGAGGGTGCCAACGAGGACCGCGACGCCATATAAGTAGGGCATGTCCAACCATCCCAGCCAGGCAACAAGCGGGATCGAGCCGAGGAGCAGGCTGCGTCCGAGGTCGGCACCGATGAGGAGCGGGCGGCGCCGCACCCGGTCGACCCACACCCCGGCGAAGAGCCCGAACAGGAACAACGGTGCTCGCCCGGCCGCATTGAGAAGCCCCAGCTGCACCGCGCTCGCCTGCAGGGTGAAGACGGCCACGAGGGGCAAGGCGAGCGCCGAGACCTGATCCCCGAACACCGAGATCGTCTGCCCGGCCCAGAACAGGCGGAAGGCGGGGTGCCGCCAGAGGCCGGAAAACGGTGTGCGCTTCATGCAGTCACGTCCCCAATTGGTATCATCCCAAACCAAAGCTCGGGTGAACCCCACATAGTTCGTAGCGTCGTGCATGTGGTTCTCATCAGCGCTTTGGTTTAGATCCTCCTCGATTTTGGCTTTGATCCAATGCCCTGGAGGAAGAGGCATATCCGCCGGTGTGTACCGGCGGGCGCGTGGTGACGAGGGTGCAGGGTGACGAGGGAGAGCAGTGCGTTTTCCTGTGCGCTCCCATAGGGAGGTAATGTCGCGCGAGCTGCCACTACTCCGAACGGCCAACCGGCGGCGCGCGCCACCCAGCTTGACCCTGAACGACACACCATGTTCGTCGGGTGCTGGGCGCCTACCTATGGCCACGCGGCGTCAGCGGGCGCGGACGACCGGGAGATCGATGTGGGAGGCCTGCAGCCGGTTATGGGCCACGGTGATGACCGGCTGCCCGGCGCTGGGGAGGCGCGCGAAGGTGTCCGCGTCGTGCCCGGCGATGGCGACGCGCAACCGATGGCCGCGCCGGACCAACACCGAGAGCGGCAGCAGGCCGAAGGTCAACGCCGCGACTTCCCCCGGCACCAGCGGCAGGGCATCGGCGCGCGCGAACGTGCGGTAGGGCACCGGGGAGGCGTAGGGCGGCGGGGTCGCGGACAGGCGGCGGTGCAGGGCGCGCAGTTGGCCCTCGGTGGCGTAGACGACCCTGCCCGCCTCGTCCATGTCCTCCAGGTAGACGAAGAAAGCGCCGTCGGGCACGGTCGAGGTCACGTAGAGGGTGACCACCGGGTGGCCGGTGAGCTCCAGATCCGCGTCCAGCGGCGGGCTGGTGTAGGTGAGCAGGCGGCGGTCCGCGGCGGCGCGATCCCCGTACGCGACGGGGCCGCCGGCGACCTGCGTGTGCCAGCGGTTGGTGGTGCCGGTGCTCGCCCCGAAGTCGATCGCGTAGCGGTCCGCGCCCGCGTCGTCATCCGGCGGCGCGGTGGCGAGCCGGCCCCCGGCCGCCAGGTACCAGCGCGCGGTCGCGGCGCCGGCGGGCGGCCAGGTCGCGGTCGTTTTCCAGCGCTCCTCGCCGAGGGTGTAGTAGGTGAGGGTCCGCTCGCCCGCGCCGTTGTCGACGCCGTCGAGGTGGTGGTCGAAGAAGCGCAGGTACTCCAGCCAGCGCCCCAGCGGCCGGGGATCGGTGGGCCCGTCGGGCGGCTGGTAGGGGCTGGCATGGCGCGCGGCGCCGTGGTTCCAGGGGCCGATCACCGCCCGCTGGGGGTTGCCGAGCGTCAGGAAGCGCTTGAGCACCGCGTCCGCCGTCCCGGCGTCGAGCCAGCTCCCCCAGCCGAAGAGGGCGACGTCGGCGCGCTCGAGGGCCGCGCGGAAGGTGTGCACACTGCTCGACGCGAGGGACCAGCCCGTGGCCGGGTCCGCATCGTCGCGATAGGTGAGCCCGCGCGCGAGGGCCGCCACGTCGCCGTTGGCCGCATGCTCCCGGAGCGCCGCCCGCAGGAGGCGCCGGCCGCGGTCGCCGTCGACCGGCTTGGGGCCGCGCACCAGCAGCCGGGCGGGGAGCCCGGCGTCGGCGGGCAGGGTGCCGGCATCCAGCCGCCGGTTGTAGCGCTCCCAGGTCCGCACGAACCACGCATGGTAGATGCCGCCCGGGAACGCGAGGTCGGTGTAGACGTCGAACTCGTTGAAGCACGGGATGACCGCCCGGACCGCAGGGTGTCCGCCCGCGGCGAGCAGCTCGGCCGTCGTCCCGTCGTAGGAGGTGCCCAGGGCGCCGACCCGGCCGTTGGACCACGGCTGGGCCACGATCCAGGCGACGAGCGCGGCGCCGTCCGCGAGCTCGTCGGCCCCCCAGGGGTGCGGCCAGGTGCCGAACGACGCGCCCGTGCCGCGCACATCGGCGTGGACCAGCGCGTAGCCGTGGGCGACGAAGAAGCGCTGGTAGGCCTTCAGCGCGTGCAGGTGCGGCAGCGGCAGCCGCGGGTCGGCCGCGCGCCAGTAGCGGGTCTGCATCACGATGGCAGGGAACGTCGCGTCGGGCGGCGCGTCCGCCGGCAGCAGCACGTCGGTGGCCAGGCGCACGCCGTCGCGCATGGGCACATAGAGCGACCGGGTCGCGACGCGGCGATACCGACGCCCCCGATACCCGCCGTAGGTGCCGAACGTGGTGCCCATACCTCCCCCTCCCCCGACCCGCGCGCGGCGGACACCCGGCCGCGCGCAGCCATGGTAGCACACCGATCGCGACCAGCGATCGCCAGCCCGCGCGTGCCGCGCACGGCCTGCAACAGGGCGAGCGCAAGCGCCCCTGTGCCCCCGGTCGCCCGTGCGCGCGCCCCGTCGTCGGCCTTGCCGCTGGCGATCGCGCCCGCCGACACCCCGCACGCCTTCAGGAGCCCGGCGGGGTACCCGGCGACCAGCGCACACCCCGCATTCGCTGCCCCGTGGTCGGCGCGATACCACATCTTTTCCACTTTACGGAGTTGCCGCATCATGACCATTTCCTTCCCTCCATTTTCGGGCGCGGCGACAAGCGCATACCCGCCCATCGCCGCACCCAGGTCCCCCTGATCAGGCGGCGGCGTCCAGCGCCGCGCCCGTGTCGCCGGTGGCGACGTGGATCAGCGTGTACGCGGTGGCCCGGATCGCCTCCAGGTTGCGCGTCAGGGTCGCGCGATCGGCGGCCCAGCGGGCGACGTACGGGAAGGTGTAGCCCCCGGCGTCGATGCCGTAATGGGCCAGCACGACGAAGGCCGCGCCCTCGGCGATCGTCTCGGCGTCCATCGTGTTCACCCCGGCCCGCGCCCCCGCGACGTGGTGCGCGCACTCGTGGGCCAGGGTCTTGGCCGCCTGGTCGCCGGCGAGGCACGCATGGACCGCCACGCGCCGGAGTGCGGGGGCGTAGTAGCCGTTCGCCCGCCCGGTCTCCTCGCGGGCCAGCGCGATCCCCTCGGCGGCGAGGAAGGCCGCCAGCCGGTCCCACAGCCACGCGGCGGCGTCGCTCGCGCCCGCCAGCAGGTGGGGGGCCGGGGCCTCGTCGAGGGGCGCACCCTCGGTCTGGGCCAGGTCGAAGACGGTCGCCACCCCGAAGCCGGTCACGAGCGCGCCGCCGTCGCCTGCGGGGGTAGCCTCGTCGCCCTCGGCGAGGACGCGCCGGTAAGGGGCGAGGATGCGGATACCCCGCTCCCCTGTGCGGACCTGCCGCCCGAGCGCCTGCCAGGCGCGGTACCCGGCGACGCGGGTCGCGTCCGGGCGGAGTAGGTCGGGAAGCGGGCCAGCGTGGCGAGGTAGGCGCGGAAGCGCGCGCCGTCGACGATCGCCCCGATCCCCGCGTCGAGGAGGGCCAGCGCGGCGGCCAGGCGCTCCTGGGCGCGCTCGTGGGCGGCGGTGGGCTCGTGCTGTCGATCGATCATAGGGTGCTCCTTCCTGTTATGCGTGTCGGGGAGGGAGTGGGGCAACCCACGCGACGGGTTGCCCCGGTGAAGACGATCAATCGTCCCAGTCGGCGGGGGTACGGGGCGCGGGGCCGTCGAGGAGGGCCAGCACGTCGACGGGTACCTCCTCCCCGGCCAAGCAGGCGAGGTCGGCCCACACGGCGGCCAGGGTCAATGGCTGGCCCAGGGGCGCGGGCACACCGGCGGCGAGCAACTCGGCGAGCATTGCGCGCAGCAAACGCTCGATCATGGTCCCCTCCTGTAGTGGCGCATCGCGTATGGCGGGTGGTGATTGAGGATGGGCGGAGGGGCCGGGGGGTACGCACGCCCCCGGCCCGGACGGCGCTAGGCCGCGTCGCCGTAGAGGTCGGCCAGGGCCGCCGCGCCGCGCGCCCGGTACTCCTCGAGCGTGCGGGGCCGGGCCGCGCCCCCGGCGGGCGTCGGCGGCTCCGGGTCGGGCTCCGGGTCGGGGGTCGGCGGGTCGAGGGGCATGTACCGCGCGACCGTTGCCAGCGGGGCGATGGTGCCGAACGCCCAGCCCTCCCGCTCCGCCCGGCGCTCGACCGCGCCGAGGTGCTTGCAGACGCCGGTGTGGTAGTAGCCGAGGCAGGAGCAGGCCCAGCCGATCGGGGTGCGGGCGATGGTATAGGTCGTGCCCGGCTCGGAGCGGGCGGGGGTGCAATAGCAGCGGGATTCGAGCACGACGGCGACGCGGACGCCGCAGGTACGGGCGCGGGCGCGGGCCTCAATCTCCCGCGCTTCCTGGGGCTTGCTGAACTCCCGCATGGTAGACTTCCTTTCGCGTGGGGCCATCGGCCCCGCTCACCGGCTCCGGGGGGAGTGCTTGCCGGCCATCGCCCCCGGGGCCATCTTCGCGATAAGCATTGCGCCTATCTGACTATATTGTACAGTATTTCGCCCTTCTTGTCAACCTTTTTGACGGGGTATTGCGCTATCTGACCCTATTGTGCTAGGATGATGCGGCGACCGATCGGGATGTGCGCGACGGGGATAGCGGGAAGGATGATCCGATGGGCGAGCCTGAATTGATCACGTTCGGGGAGGCGATGCGCCGCTTGGGTGTGAGCAAGAACACCCTCGCGCGGCTGGTGCGGGAAGGGGGGCTGGCGATCTACCGGAACCCGCTCGATCGGCGGGAGAAGTTGCTGCAAGCCGCCGCGATCGAGCAGCTACGCCGACCGCTGCGGGAGGAGCCGCGCCCGGAGGGAAAAGCGGCCGCGTAGAGTGACCTACGCGGCCCGGCGCTTGCGGCGGTGAACTCGCCGATGAGCAATGGCAGTCTAGCATGGCGACACAGGAAACCAGCGGGGAGGGGCTACAGCCCACCCGCAGCACCGTCTCCCCACCCCCTACCGGTGGTGGACCGGAGCGAGCCCTCTCGGGATCGCGGCCCGCAGGCCGCACCGCCGACCCTCGCGCGGACGCTCGGGCCGCCCCGCCGTGCGCCCTACCGTCTGGAGCCACCGTCGCTTCGCCCTCTGCTAAGGACGCGGTGGCCGGGGCCTTGCCCGGTCAAGGGTGGAGCGCAGCGGCATCCCGCAGGGACGCGCAGCGCAGCGGAGCGCCCTTGACCGGGCGGGGTGGACGCCACACTCGGACGAGCGGGAGGACGCGACAACACGCGGCGCAGCCGCACCACCGGAGCGGCGGCAGGAGCGATGGGGTTTGGGGCTTGTCCCCATCGCCAATGCCCTTTCAGCGACGGGCATGACGCGCGTGGCACCGCCGGAACCCGCCGCGCGGGCGAACCGCAGGGCGCACCGCGGCGGCGGGGACCAAGGAGCGACGCGCACCGCCTGAGGGTGGCCGGGTGGGGCGCCCGGAGCGCGACGGCAGAGCGGCGGCGGCGCCGTGGCGCGGCGGGCGGGAGGTGGGTGGACGGCAAGGAGCCCCACTCGGCAGCGAGCGGGATCGAGAACCCTGTTGCGGCGGCGTGTGCCCACCGGGATCCCCGGTCAAGCCGGGCGAACGGGACCGGCGGCGGCCCGCTCATCGCCGTCCACGTCGTTATCGAGGTCGCGTATATCGCCAACCGGGTTTGACCGCTGTGCGGGGAGGGATGGCAAGTGACGCCGGAGCAGCAAGCGCGCCTGACGATCGACGCCCAGCTCGTGGCGTCCGGCTGGGTCGTCCAGGATTACAAGCGGCTGAACCTCCGCGCCGGGCGCGGGGTGGCAGTGCGCGAGTTCCCGCTCCTCGCCGGGCCGACCGATTATCTCCTCTTCGTGGACGGCCAGGCGGTCGGGGTCGTCGAGGCGAAGAAGGTCGGCACGGCGCTGACCGGCGTCGAGCTCCAGGTCGAGAAGTACCGCGAGGGGGTGCCGCAGCACCTGACGGCCCCCCGCCTGCCGCTGCCGTTCGGCTACGAGAGCACGGGGGTGGAGACGCGCTTCACCAGCGGGCTCGACTTCCTGGAGCGCAGCCGCCCGGTCTTCGCCTTCCACCGCCCCGAGCGACTGGCCGCGTGGCTCGACGAGGCCCCGGCGGGCGGCGAGAACCGCACCTTCCGCACCCTCGTCCACCACCTGCCGCCCCTCACCAGGGTCGGCCTGCGCGACTGCCAGTTCGAGGCGATCACCAACCTGGAGGCGTCCCTCGCCGCCGACCGTCCCCGCGCCCTGATCCAGATGGCGACCGGCAGCGGCAAGACCTACACCGCGATCGCCGCCGTCTACCGCCTGCTGAAGCACGGCGGGGCGCGGCGGGTCCTCTTCCTGGTCGATCGCGCCAACCTGGGGCGGCAGGCGCTCGCCGAATTCCAGACGTTCGTCACGCCCGACGACGGGCGGAAGTTCACCGAGCTCTACAACGTGCAGCACCTCCAATCGAACGTGCTGAACAAGACCGCCGGGGTCTGCATCACCACGATCCAGCGCCTGTTCTCGATCCTGGCCGGGCAGCCCGAGCTCGACCCGGCCCTCGACGAGACCTCGCTCTTCGCGCTGGACGGGGGCGGCGACTACGTACGCGAGGTGCGCTACAACCCGAAGGTGCCGATCGAGTTCTTCGACGCCCTGATCGTGGACGAGTGCCACCGCTCGATCTACAACCTCTGGCGCGGCGTCCTCGAATACTTCGACGCCTCGCTGATCGGGCTGACCGCCACGCCGAACAAGCAGACGTTCGGCTTCTTCAACCAGAACCTCGTGATGGAGTACGGCCACCAGCGCGCGGTGGCCGAGGCGGTCAACGTCGATTACTCGATCTATCGCATCACGACGGCGCTCGGGGAGGGCGGCGGCCTGCTGGAGGCGGGCGAGTGGGTCGATCGGCGCGACCGGCAGACCCGCGCCAAGCGCTGGGAGGAGCTGGACGAGGAGCTGGCGTTCGGG